>ERZ795053.114-NODE-114-length-92911-cov-15.331470_pt1 | contig 92911 bp, 96 predicted proteins | sample MGYA00375137_ERZ795053 | MGnify/ENA primary metagenome ERZ795053 (study PRJEB30182, sample SAMN05720284) | activated sludge metagenome | isolation source: Anaerobic digester | place: Hong Kong | collected 2014-12-17 ...
ATTTTTCTTTCTTCCTTTCTTCTTTTAAGAGGTTTTGAATGGTGCGCATGGAGTGGCGATCCAACCCTTGAGTGGGGTTATCTGCAACGATGATCTTAGCGTTTTCAGAAAGTTCCCGAGCTAAAATAACTTTCTGGATATTTCCCCCTGAAAGTGTGTTCAGTTGAATCGAAGGATTTACAGCTCTGATATGAAAGGTTTTCATGAGTTGTCTGCAATGCTCCAAAATCTTGACTTGATCCAGAACCAATTGATGGGATTCAGAATCTGTATTGAGTGTGGTGCTGATAAGATTTTCCCACAGAGTAAGATGCTTGTCTGAACCTTGTTGAAGCCGATCGGAAGGGATATAGGTAATTCCCGCTTTTCTGGCTTTTAAGGGTGTATGGTGACTGGGAGGCATTCCAAATAATCGGAAATCTCCGGTGTAATCTTGTTCATAGCCGGTTATGATATCAATGATCTCTTGTTGGCCACTATTTGCCATTCCTGCGAATCCGAGAATCTCTCCCTTATAAAGGGTAAAGGACAAATCATGAAGTTGAATATGGTGATTTTTACAAAGGTTGATATGATTAAATTCTAATAACTTTTCATCCTGACTGCATGGTTGATCAATCTGATTAAAATGAACGGGTTGATTATCGAAGAGCAGTTCAAGTAAGTCGTGTTGTTTTGGATTTTCTTCATGGGATATAAAAGACTGCAATATCTTTCCCTCCCCCATTATGATAAGGGTATCGGCTATGTTGAGGGCTTCTGTTAATTTGTGAGTGATCAGAATAATCGTTTTACCGCTTTTTTTTAACGATCGGATGATATTGAACAAATGCGCTCTCTCCTGAGGTGCCAGTAGGGAAGTGGGTTCATCCATAATGATCAGCTCCGCTCCCCGAATAAGAGTTTTCACAATCTCCAAAATCTGACGGACGTGAGTGGAACACTCGGAAACAGGTTTATCAAGAGGCAGGTTGAACTCATATTCCTTTAACAGCTGAGTGAGTCTACTTTTCATTAAGCGCTTATCCGTTAAAAAAAACCTTTTCGGTTCGATGCCCAAAAAACAATTATCCAAAACGCTAAGTACGGGAACCAATTTAAAATGCTGGTGTATCATGCCAATTCCCGCTTTGATTGCGTCTGCTGTCGATGAAAAGGCGATGCGTTCGCCTTTATAGAGAATGCTTCCGGAAGTTGGTGAGGTCAGACCAAAAATGATATTCATCAGAGTGGTTTTACCCGCTCCGTTTTCTCCCAAAATGACATAAACACATCCCCGTTTGATCATGAGGTCTATATCCCGATTGGCAATCAAGCCGTTGGGATAAATTTTGGTGATCCTTTGCAGTTGGAGTAAAGTTCCATCCTTGCTGTTCATTTTTCACCCTTTTTGTTTGAGAAGGCGTTGATAGGCGCAATCATTTGCTGTTTTACAGGCTGTTGTCAAATCCCCACTGGATAGTATCCCGTCTATAAATCCCGCGTTAAAAGCATCACCGGCACCAATGCTGTTGCTGATGGACAAGCTGTTTTTGCTTTCGATGGTTCGTGATCCTGTGGAGGTAACAATCGTCGAGCCTTTTGCCCCGTCTTTAACAATGATGATTCTGGAATCACTCCTTTTTATGAGTTTATTTTGATAATTCAATTGGGTAAATTCCTCCCGGTTTGGCAGTAAATAATCTGTATAGGTTAAAGCCTCCAGGATTTTCTCCGGGTGATTCTTTACAGGATTGGTGCCAGGATCAAGAGAGCAGGGGATTGCTTTTTCTTTTGCCTTTTTCATCGCATAGATTGCCCGTTGAAACTGATTTTCTTCACTTAACAGATATCCTGAGATGTGGAGCCAGCAGATTTGATTGATGAACTGATCATACAAACGCATATCTAATGGAATGGGCATTGAAGAACGTGATGAAATCATAGTCCGTTTACCGTTGGGGGAAAGGAGTATGTATATTTTTCCGGTGTTGGTTGATTCCTCCCGAATAAACGAGCGGTCCAAATGGATGGCATTTAAAGCACTCTTGACAAATTGTCCTTCCTTGTCATTGCCGTATGTTGCCAGTAAAAGAGGGTGATGCTTCGTCGCTGATAGTTCAAAAGCTGTGTTAAAAGCGGAACCGCCTAGATGAAAATGTTCTCCCTTGAGAATGACCTCAGAGTCTTCCTTCGGGAAATGATCCACTTGTAACAAAATATCCAGAATAATATCCCCAATAATACCCACTTGATTCATTGTCAACACCACCTTTCAACTGATTATACCTGACTCGTCGTCGAGGGGCAAGAAGGGACGGATTATGACGCTATTCTGGTTAAGATGTCGATGGTATTGCACATGATACAATGATATAATCAGTCACAATCTATCAATAAATGGAGGTGAAACAATTGAATATCACTTTTCTTGGTACGGCTGGAGCTATTCCGACATCCAATAGGACTCATACATCGCTTTGGGTGGAATGTGATAAAACGGCAATACTCATAGACTGTTCGGGGGATGTTATTCAAAAAATCAAGAAATATCACTTGCCAGAAGATCTGTTGGATCATGTGATCATCACTCACGGGCATATTGATCATACATACGCTTTACCTGCTTTATTGGAAGCACTGAGGTTGCAAGGCAGGACAAAACCGCTTCACATATATATCTGTGAATCGGCGTTTAAAAAACAGTATCAGATACTGGAACTGTGCAATTTGTTGCATAGGGAAGATGGTTTTTCCATTATTTTTCACACCGTACCGTTAATTGAGAATTATCATCTGATATCTGGCGTTAATATGGACTGTTTTACTTATCCGGTAAAACATCTCATCCCCAATGTTTCTATAAGGTTTACAGAAGGCTTTAAGAGTTTAACCTATTCCGGCGATACGGAACCCTTTGATGAATTTGCTGATTTTGCCATGAACTCAGATGTCCTGATTCACGAATGCCTGGTTGCGAAGTGGTTTAGCGAGACATTAACAGGTCATTCCAGAACGGATCAAGTTGGAAAGATCGCTCAAAAGGCAAAAGCAAAAACACTCTATCCGGTTCATTTTTCACCCAGGGTAGATGAGAATCTCCAACGATTTCAGGAAGAGATTGCACAAGAATACTCAGGAAAGATCGTTGTTCCTTATGATGGGTTACAATTCAGATTAAAAGATGATAAAATAGAAGAAATATAGCACAAATACACAAATACGGGGAGGTTTGCAATGACAAAACAAGAATTTTGGAAATTCATTGAGGAAAACGAGGTGCTTTTCGTTGACTTGAAAGTGGTAGATTTTTATGGTGGTTGGAAGCATGTGACATTGCCGGTGGAGTCAGTAGATGACAAGATGCTCGATAGCGGAATCGGTTTTGACGCATCCAATTTTGGCTATGCAGTGGTTGAAAAAAGTGACATGGTCATGATACCTGATTTGGATACGGTCATATGTGATGATTTTGGTGATTACGAAACAGCTTCCATCATATGCGATGTGTACGATCCTCAGTCTGGAGAACGTTTTGATCAGGATCCCAGAGGTATTTTGACCAAGGTTGTTGAACAGGTTCAAAAAGAAGGCATTGCAGATGAGATCCTGTTTGGACCTGAATACGAATTTCATGTGCTGGATGAGGTTCAACATGAAGTGAGTCCGAACTCAATTATGCTTCGGCTCGATAGTTGTGAGGGTTTTTGGAATTCATCCGAAACGGGAGAATATCTGATTGGTAAAAAGCGTGGTTATCACAGAACAGCACCATTTGACAAATTCTTTGTCTTGAGAAACGAGATCGTTAATGAACTCGTACAAAAGGGAATCGAAGTGAAGTACCATCATCATGAAGTCGGAACGGCACAACTTGAAATCGAAACAAATTTCATGGATGCCAAAAAGGCCGCTGATGCAACGCTTTTAACAAAATATGTAATCAGAAACATCGCCCTTGAACACGGCTTTCTCGTGACCTTTTTACCTAAACCAATCTACAATGAAGCGGGAAACGGCATGCATGTTCACCAGTTCATGAAAAAAGACGGCAAGAATGTTTTTGCAGGTGACAAGATTTACGGGCTGTCTCAGTTGGCACTCCAGTATACGGCCGGAATACTCAAGCATTCTCGGGCTTTGTTGGGTTTTTCAAATCCCACAACAAATTCATATCGAAGACTGGTTCCGGGTTTTGAGGCGCCGACCAATGCTGTCTTTGCCTTGGCCAATCGCACGTCAGCCATCAGAATCCCTGGTTATGTAAAAGATGATGCAAAAAGAAGAATCGAGTTCAGGACAATCGATGCCACCTGTAATCCTTATTTAGCGTTTGCCGCCATGATTATGGCTGGAGTAGATGGCATTATGAATAAAATTGACCCCACTAAAGAAGGCTACGGACCCTTTGACGGTGATTTGAGTCATTCCATCCAGCATCCGCTCCCGAAGAATCTGGAAGAGGCCGTTTTGTCATTAAGAGAAGACCATGAATTTCTCAAACGCTGGGACATTTTCCCTGAAGCACTCATCAACAAATGGGTGGAAAAGAAATTGGAGGAACATCGTTTGGTTTCCACCATCACCCATCCGGTGGAATATCAGATGTATTTTGATCTTTAAAAAATAGTTCAATGGTATAATGAGTCAACGGAGGCGGATTGCGATCCGCCTCTTTATGATTGAAAGGATTGAAGGTGAACGATATGAAAGAGAAATGGTATGAGATTGCCGATGAGGTTGAAAAGGCGTTAGAAAATCAGCAACCGGTCGTAGCGTTGGAATCCACATTGATTGCACAAGGTTTACCCTATCCGAAAAACATCGAAGTGGCTCTTGCCATGGAAGGTGCGGTGCGTCAATCCGGTGCTGTTCCGGCGACAATAGGTATCATCAATGGAATCTGCAAAATTGGGCTTTCCAGGCAGGAAGTAGAATTTCTTGGTGATGGTAAAAGCAAGGTATTCAAAGTAGGCGAAGGGGAGCTTCCATTTGTGATTGGGACACAGAAGAACGCTTCCACTACCGTAAGCGGAACAGCCTGGCTGGCTGATCGATTCAACATCAAAGTCTTTGCAACTGGAGGAACTGGCGGCGTACATAGAAATGTAACGGAATCATACGACGTATCCCAGGACCTTTTTACCATGAGCCATACCCCTATTGTTATTGTCAGTTCAGGTGCCAAATCCATCTTGGATATCCAAAAGACTAACGAAGTCATGGAATCGTACGGGATTTTGATAGTGGGATACCGGACGGACTATTTCCCGGCTTTTTACAGTCGGAAATCTTCTATCGGGTTGAATTATCGTGTTGATGAGGCAGTACAGGTGGCAAAAGTCTACCGAGCGAAATCCATGATGAAGAGCAAACAAGCGCTTTTGGTTGCAAATCCTGTTCCCGAAGCAGACGAAATAGACGAAAAACAAATCAACAAGATCATACAGGAGGCTACCGAAGAAGCCTCTAGAAAAGGGATTAAGGGAAAGGAAATTACTCCGTTTCTTTTGGCCAATATCGCCGAAAGAAGTGGTGGAACCAGCATGAAGGCTAATATTGCATTGTTGATAAACAACGCAAAAACGGCAGGCGAGATTGCTGTGGAAGTGTCAAAGGTTCTTAACAACGGGAATAAAAAGCAAATTGGTTTTTCTCAAGAGTAAACGATAGCATGCCTTGTGAGTTTTGTCATATTCTTCAATATCAAAAGGAAAAAATCATAGCAGAGAATGAGTTTTTTTTCTCTTTTTACGATAAATACCCTTTGAACGAGGGGCATACTTTGATCGCTCCCAAAAGGCATTTTGCAAATTTTTTTGAGATGACGGCGGTTGAATGGATCAATGCCAGACAGATTGTTTTTCAGCTCAAGGAGACCTTAGATGCCCAACTGAGTCCCACCGGCTATAACATAGGTGTAAACGTGGGCGAGGATGCCGGGCAAAGTATTTTTCATGCGCACATTCATATTATTCCCCGCTATACCGGTGATATTGAGAATCCCGGTCCACAGGACCGGAAGGTTAATATGCCTTTGTTTGAATTTATGAGGGATAATGAAATATTTAAAAAGATCATTTATTCACAAATGGCCAGAAAAAAACTGGAGAGTGTGATTCAAAAAAGCGATATGTCGAGCTTAGAGGATATCAAAGGAGACATGATTTACCTTGAAGAACTGAAAAAAAAGCTAAAGGTTGCTGTTGAGGATTTTTGCCACAATCAGGATGGTGAATCGTATGACAGAATTATCGAGTCTTTGGAATTGATTTCAATTGTCAAGGGTTGAGGGATTGACATCTTTGAACAATGAGTTCGAAACTGAAAGTACTACCTTGGTTAATTACACTTTCTAATTTGATTTGTGAATGCATCATTTCTAAGATTTTGTCCACAATGGTCAATCCCAATCCCGTTCCACCGTATTTTCTTGTGATGGAAGAGTCTGCTTGAGTGAAATATTCAAAAATCTTTGTTTGCTCATCGTCTTTGATTCCGATTCCGGTATCTGATACAGCAAATCTTAATGTTAAGTCTTTGTTTGTCGACCGGATTTGTTGGCAATGAATCGCAATACCGCCTTGTTCGGTAAATTTTACGGCATTTGAGAGCAGGTTAACCAAAACCTGAGACAGATGATACGAATCTGTCATCACACAACTGGGGATAGAGTCATCCACAAAAATTTCCGTTTTCAGACCTTTTTTTCCCGCTTTGTATTTTGTCATTCTATAGGCATTTTCCACCAATGTTTTAATGTTCGTCTGAGTGTGTTCAATGACCAGTGCGCCGGCTTCTATTTTTGAGAAATCCAGTATATCCTCAATGATATTGAGCAGATTGTGACTGGAAAAAAGGACATCCTCTACATAGGATTGTTGTTCTGGTGACAATGTGGTATCTTTCAGCAAATTGGTAAAACCCAAAATCCCGTTCAGAGGTGTTCTCAATTCATGGCTCATGTTGGCAAGAAATTCGCTTTTTGCTTGATTGGACGCTTCAGCCAGTTTTTTTTCAATCGTTAAGTTCTCATTGGTTAATTTGAGTTCCTTTTCCATTTGCTTGCGTTTGGTAATATCCAAACAAAAAGCCATGTAAGTGTTCTGTGACAATTTCACCGTTCTTAATAACGCATAAAATTCACTGCCGTCTTTTTTGAGTAAAGGCGTTTCTTTTTGGATGGATAAAACGGTTTGATTCTTGTCAACTGAATGCTCATGATTGAGTTCTTCAAATGGATTAACGCTTATCTTTGATGATAAAAGATCCTGAATGGTCATTTGCAACAGTTCATCTCTGGAATAACCCGTCATTTGACAAGCAACACTGTTGACATCCAGATAACTCAGACTTGAATCGGCAATAAATATCCCTAAAGGCGCATTTTCCATATAACTCCTGTAACGTTTTTCGCTCTTTTTCAATTCTTCCCGATTTATTCTTAAGGACCTTTCGGTCTCCTTTCTTTTGTTGATTTGGAAGTTCATCATTTTATTGAGAATGAAAAGTTTTTCATCAGAATCGGGAAAGATAATTCATGGTATAATGATTAGGAAAACGAATATTGCGCTTGGAGATGATGTTTTTGAGTTTTTTTAGAAATCTAAACAGCCGTATGAATGAAAAAGTCGATATTTTTGAATTGCCCATTTACAAGGGATTATTGCGTTTGGCTTGGCCCATTGTTTTGACCAATCTATTACAGACGATTTATAATATCACAGATGCCTATTTTTTGGGAAAATTGGGAACCGTTGAATTTTCAGCGCCAACGGTAACTTTTCCGGTCGTTTTTATTCTCATATCCCTTGCTATGGGTTTTTCACATGCTGCGACTTCCATGATCGCTCAGTATACGGGTATGAAGAACAAACCGTTAGCTGAAAAATCAGCTGCACAAGTTATATTGACTTTGTTGTCCCTTTCTTTGTTTATTATGCTATTGGGCTATCTGTTTTCTGAAAACATTTTGCGTTGGATGAATATATCACCCGAATTATTTGATTCAGCTCTGGGATATTTGAGAATTATGATTCTGGCCATTCCTTTTATCTTTTTTACTGAACTGTTTTCAAGTATTTTTAGAGGTTGGGGAAATTCAGTCATTGCTTTGAGGATGATGTTTTTCGCAGTGGTTTTTAATATTATTTTGGATCCTCTCTTTATCTTTGTTTTCAATTTGGGTGTACAAGGTGCGGCATTTGCGACCCTTATTGCCAGGGGAACGGCTGCCTGTTATTTTTTAACCGTATTAATCAGCAATCGGTTGGGATTTACCGTACACATGAAGGATTTCAGACCGGATTTTAAGATGATTAAAAAGATTTTGGCGATTGGGCTACCCGGTTCGATCGGACAGTCCGTGACAGCAGTGGGTTTCACTTTTATCATGAGTGTTGTGGCTGGTTTCGGGACGACAGTTATCAGTATCTATGGCATCGGGCAAAGGGTACTGTCCATGGTTACCATGTTTGCCATGGGGATGTCTTTGGCAACGGCCACGATGGCGGGTCAATTTGTCGGTGCGTGTGAACCTGAAAAGGCTGAAGAAACGGTAAAAAAGGCGGCCCTAATGACATTTTTGGTTGTGCTTTTCATTTCTGGACTGCTATTCTTTTTTGGCCAATATGTGACGCAATTTTTTATCAATCAGCAGGAAGTCATAGAATTGGGCAGACATTTCTTCAGATTAGTGTCTATGTCTTTGCCATTTTTTGCTACCATGTCTGTTTTTCAAGGTGCTTTACGGGGAACGGGACACACGATGCAAGCTACCATAGCCGACTTGATCCGTCTTTGGGGTGTGAGAATTCCATTTGTGTTGATCTTATCAAAACTGTATGGTTTTAATGGGATTTTCTACGCAATGATCATCAGTAACATGGGAGCTTTGATCATTGTTTTCTTCTTTTTACGCCTTGGGAATTGGAAACAAAGGGTTGTTGAAGAATATCGATCATAAAAAGGGGCATAATCAGCATGCCCCTTTTTATGAGAATGACTTTTTGTTTAAAAATACAATTTAATTGCGCTGGCTGCAGCACTTGCACCATCAGCGGCAGCATTAATGATTTGCCTCAGTTCTTTGTCAATGACGTCTCCAACGGCAAAAACCCCCGGGAGAGTTGTTTCAAAAGTAACCGGGTCGACTTTTATAAAGCCGTCAGGTGTTGTTTGGACGAGATTTTTAAATAACCCGGAATTGGGAACCAACCCCACATAAATAAAAACGCCATCGACTTGAAGTTCATGTTTCGTGCCATCTTTAACGTTATTTAGCACAAGGTTGTTGACAAAGGCATCCCCTTGAATCTCTTCAACAACACTATCCCATACAAAATCCATTTTGGGATTGTTGAATGCCCTTTCTTGTAAAATTCGATCAGCCCTTAGACTGTTTCTGCGATGAATCACAGTTACTTTAGCGGCCGTTTGAGTGAGATATAGTCCTTCATCGATAGCTGAATTGCCTCCGCCGATAACGGCAACGTGCTTGTCTGCGAAAAAAGCGCCATCGCAAATGGCACAATATGAAACGCCTTTTCCTTCGTATTCCTTTTCGCCAAGTACATTTAGTTTCCTATGCGTTGCTCCTGTAGCTATAACAAGCACTTTTGCAGCTATTTCACTTGAATCATCTAAAGTGATGGTTTTCTTATCACAGCATATGGTGATGTTCTTAACCCCTCTATTGGAAATGGTTGCGCCAAAATGTTTTGCGTGATCGCTAAACCTTTCCGCCAGTTCCAACCCATCAATGGAGGTAAAACCCGGATAGTTTTCAACCTTTTCTGTGGCGGCTATTTGCCCACCCTCACTGCTTTTTTCTATTACAAGGGTATCCAATCCACCCCTTGACGCATAAATGGCAGCTGTTAATCCTGCCGGTCCCCCCCCGATGATGATCATGTCATAGCTTTCTTTCAATTGCTTTGACGTGGACGAATCTCCCAAATCAAAAAACACCAATTCTATCACCCCATTATGGTCTTTATAATACTTTTAAAACCTCATCAAGATATTCCCGTTCAGGGAAGGCACCTACAAATGAATTGGCTCCGTCATTGATGACCATTTGCGGAACGGATGATACGCCGTATTTCGCAGAAAGTTCCGGAAATTCAGAAGCTTCAACCATTTCCCCTTTAATAAATTCCGGGTTGATCATGGAGAAATAATGAGCCGTTAAAACAGCCTTTGGACAATATGGACATGTCGGAGTTACAAACGCTTGGATCTTAACGGGTTTGTTGATTGCTTTCAGTTTTTCAACGATGTCTTGACTTACGGGTGGATTAGCACCATTCGAGATGATAACGATATCCTCAAGTAAAGTGGCAAACTCATGGCCAAAAGGGGCCCCATGAAAAATGACGTTATAATGTTTTAAGTTTTTGTCCAAAATGACAAATCCGGGTAGATACTCCACCCCATATTTTTTTGCCAATTCTTGATCCTGTTCGTAAATGTGTTCTTCTATTTCCAGTTTCCCTTCAGACAGCGAGGCAACCTCTTGCAATACCTCTTTTGTCAAGGTGCAATAATGGCATTTCGATTCGTCCTCAGTTAGGAACAGTATAATCTTCACATTGTCCTTCATTTCCTCTGCCAATCTGTCCTTTATCTGTACCTGATCCTTTTTCTTCAATAAGCCCATCCTTAAACCTCCAAAAAATAATGATAATTTATACCCCCTGTGGGTATTCAAATCAATTTGACGTGAAATTTTTAAAATTTATTTCAACCAGAAAAAAGAGCCCATATTCTGGGCTCTAATAAAGCTTATACTTTTGGCTTGGAGTCATTCGAATTTGCTTTGTTGAACATTTCACCAATGGCCCCGATACTACCAAGGATTCCCGAAGTTTCCATAGGAAGGAATATTTTGGATGCCTGGCCATTGGCAATATCTTTGAGGGCTTCAAGGTATTTGATGGCGATGACATCGTCTGTGGCGTTTCCTTTGTGAATGGACTCAAATACTTTATAAATGGCCTCCGCTTGTCCTTCTGCTTCAGTACTCAGTTGGAATTTACGAGCCTGTGCTTCCAATCTCACTGCTTCCGCTTTTCCTTGCGCATCCAAAATCCAAGCCTGCTTTTTACCTTCAGCCTTGGTAATTTCAGATTCCTTGATTCCTTGAGCTTCTAAAATGACCGCACGTTTTACCCTTTCGGATTTCATTTGTCTGCTCATGGCATCTGTAATATCTTGAGGAGGATCTATCCGCTTGATTTCAACTCTGGAAACCTTGACGCCCCAGTTGTCAGTGGCATCATCCAGTACTTCTCTTAATCTGGTGTTGATCATTTCCCTGGAGGTCAGGGTCTGATCTAATTCCAATTCACCGATGACATTTCTAAGATTGGTTTGTGCAAGCTTAATCGCAGCATCCTGGAACATCGAAATATTGTAAAGGACCATGTAGGCATCTGTTACCTGATAGTATATGATGGCATCAACAGATACCACCACATTGTCATTGGTAATTACTTCTTGAGGGGGGACATCGATGACTTGTTCACGCATGTCCACTTTAGTCATTCTTTCAAATAAAGGGATAACAAACTGAATGCCTGCTTCTCCAATTCTGTTGAATTTCCCCAATCTTTCAATTACCCCTTTTTCGTAAGGTCTGATGATCCTTATTCCGGCCATGGCAAAGATAAAGATAAAACAAATTAAAACAATCAATGCAATCAGCATAGTTTTTTTACCTCCTTAGTTTTTTGCGTCCCCTTCTTGTACATAAAGCTTGACACCCTGTAATCGTTTAATGACTACTTCTTTTCCTTTTTCAATTACAACGCCGCTTATTGAACATGCCCGCCATTCTTGTCCGTCGATTTTGACGATTCCCTTGGAATTATCCGACAGGATGGTTTCAGTAACCAAACCGATTTTTCCAATGATTTCATCCTGGGTTATTTTTCGACTGGGTTCACCGGAAAACTTATTTGTTAATTTTTTGGTGAATAAGACCAGTAAAAAAGAACAAATCGCAAAAATCAACAGCTGTATCGTCACCGAGCTTACCCACAACCATGAAAACAGTGCTGTGATTAGGGCACTCACGCCGAACCACATGATGAAAAAGGTGGCGGTAAACATCTCGGCTATCAGCAGGACAAATCCCAAAATCATCCAAACAATTTCCCAACTCATTTTTATCACCTCTTCATGAATAAGACAAAAAAAGAAGACAGATTATTACCCTGCTTGTCTTTTTTTCCCTTTCAACACGTAACGAATAAAAGCCATGATTTGAAAGATCACCTTGAATTTTCGGACAGGGTGTTGCAGAATTCGATAAATCCACTCAAGATTAGCTCTTTGAACCCATTTTGGGGCTCGCTTGGCTGTTTGAGCATAAATATCCAATGAGCCTCCTACACCGATCGCAATGGTGCAGCCGGTGTGTTTAAAAAAACGCTCAATCCATTTTTCCTGTTTGGGAGCTCCTAGACCAACAAATAAAACGTCTGCCTCAGATTCTTTGATCTGGTTGCATATGTTCGGACTGTCTTTTTCAAAATCAAAGTATCCGTTCCGATAACCGGCTGTTTCAATCCCTGTTTTTTCTTGGAGCGTGTCAGCTGCTTTTTCAGCTACCCCCTCAACGCCACCAAGTATAAACGCTTTTTTGGATATCGAAGCACCAATTTGGCACAATCGATACATGATTTCTACACCGGGGTATCTTTCAATGCTGATTTTATTCAACCTGTTCAGTGCCCACGAAAGTCCTGTCCCGTCGGGTATGACAACAGAATCTATGATGGCCTTGGCTGCAGATTCATCATTGAGATAATAATAGGCGATCTGTGCGTTCATCGTTGTGATCTTTATTTTTCTATTGTTTTCCAGACAATCTCTTAAAAAAAGGTCAATATCCTCTCTTTTTGAACAGATAACTTCCAGTCCAAAAAAATCGGTAATCTGTAGTCTTCTCATAAGTCTATTCTAACAGATTCGAGGCTAAAAAAGTGATATAATCTGAACAATCAGAAAAATAATCACACAAAAAAAGAAAATGAAAGGAGAACAGATGAAAAACATCGTTCCGAGAATAGCAGCAATACATGATATATCAGGGTTCGGAAGAGCATCCTTGACAGTAATCATTCCAATAATGTCCAATATGGGTTTTCAAGTTTGTCCGATTCCTACGGCGGTTTTGTCAACACATACGGGTGGGTTTGAAGGGTTTAAATTTGTAGATTTGACCGAACATCTTCAGGGGTATATTCAGCATTGGAAGACCCTTGATTTACAGTTCGATGCCATCTATTCAGGATTTCTAGGCTCTGAAGCACAACTGGATATTGTCAGGGGATTTTTCAAGGATTTCAGGCATGCAGATCAATTAAAGGTGGTAGATCCTGTGTTGGGCGATGATGGGAAACGCTACCAAACCGTTACCGATCAAATGGTGAGCGGTATGAAAGAACTCATTAAAGAAGCGGATTTGATCACACCGAATATTACCGAAGCCGCTTTTTTATTGGACAGGCAAGTACCGGATACCATTACCGATGATCAGATCAAAGATTGGGCTGCATCCCTGACTCGGATGGGTCCCACTTATGCGGTTATCACCAGTGTTCCCGATTTTTCCAAGCACAAATGTACAGCTACGGTGGCTTATAATTCCAAAGATAACCGATATTGGAAAGTAACCTGTGATTATATTCCGGCCTTTTACCCTGGAACGGGGGACATGTTTACCAGTGTTTTGGTTGGGAGTCTCATGCAGTCGGACAGTCTTCCCATTGCACTGGACAGGGCGCAGCGTTTTGTTTCATTGGCCATAAGAGCAACATTTGGTTTTGAAATACCACATCGGGAAGGCGTCCTTTTAGAACGCGTCCTGGATAGCCTCAAATCACCGGTTACATCCACCAGTTATGAATTGATATGACAGAGTAGCCATTGATTACCCTTAATTATCGTTTACTTCAGCAAAAAACCTTTTAGTTAATCATCCGGTTTGATAATGGTTACTTCTTCTCTGAGATATTTTTGAGGGGTTTTGATGTCTTTTAATCCGTTACCGGTGATGATCAATGCGATGGTATCGCATGGGCTGAAGTGGTTTGAATTGGCCAATTTTTTGAAGCCAGCAAAAGAGGCGGCAGCCGCAGGCTCTCCAAAAACACCGGTCTTTCTTGCCAATTCCATGATGGCTTCTCCGATTTGCTGATCAGTCACACTGATAAAGCCGCCGTTGTATTTTTGGGCGTATTGACAAGCCTTCAAGTAATCTCTGGGTTTGCCTACGCCAATAGAGTCAGCATCAGTGTTTGGGTTTTCGACATCATCTATGATAAATGGTTCACCTTTCCGGAAGGTTTTTAGGATAGGATCACACCCACTAGCCTGCACACCGATTACTTTGGGAATCTTCTCGATGATTCCCAGTTCTTTTAAATCACTGAACCCTTTCAAAAAACTGCTGTAAACCGTTCCATCCCCCACACTGACGAATATCCAGTCCGGAAGTTGAAGCCTCGTTTGATGGGCTATCTCCAAGGCGCAAGTTTTTTTCCCCTCCAGAAGATAGGGATTAACTGCTGAATTTCTGCAATACCAATCATTCTTTTCCCCTATTTTCAAAGAAAGGTCAAATGCCTGATCGTATGTGCCTTGAACGGCGAAAACTTGAGCGCCGTAGATAAGCATTTGAGCAATCTTTGCTTCAGGGGCACTTTTGGGGATGAAGATGTGAGCATGAACAGAAGATCCGGCACTGATTCCGGATAGGGAACTGGCGGCATTGCCGGTTGATGCGGCATAAATATCCGAGTATCCTAATTCTATGGCTTTAGCAACTGCAATGATACTTGCCCGGTCTTTAAAGGAGGCAGTGGGATTTTTCCCATCGTCTTTGATGAGGACTTCTTTGACCTTGTACTCCTTAGCCAGGTTTGCTGAACTATAAAGCGGCGTATCACCAACTATAACATTTTTAGGAAGCAATGTTTCATCGATCGGCAACAGATCGCCAAATTTGGCAATTCCCTTTTTCTCCTCCTTGATCCACTGCGTTTCTTTGGAAAAATGATACACGACTTCCAGCGTTCCCTTTCGGTTGCCACATTGAGGGCAGGTGTACTGAATATCATCCGGCTCATATACTCTTGAACAGTTGATACACCTTAACGTATAACGGGTCCGACTCATAGAACTCCCTGAATGGCGTTAACCGGGCATCTACTCTCGCAAAGTCCACATTGAAAACAATTTGATTGGTCTAATACCACTTTTTTGTTATCGAACGATAAAGCATCGTAAGGACAACTGCGTACGCAAATTCCACAGTGCGTACAGATTTCATGATTGACAGCAGGGTAGCCTGTTTCAAAACGAATTTCGGTATTTTTGTCTTTCGATTGACCTCTAAGAGAAATCAAATCTTGGTAGCCGTATTGTTCCATCTTTTTAGGTAGATCTTCAATGATTTTTGAATAAAGGTCTTTGCCGTAAAGCATTGCGGCTGAGAGCATCTGAACGGCACTTGCACCGGCACAAATGAATTCTAAAACATCTTCTGCATTTTTTATTCCACCCACGCCAATTACTGGGATATCCACCGAGTCCGTAATCAGTTTGATTCTTGAAAGGGCAATGGGTTTTATGACAGGGCCTGAAATCCAGCCTAAACCGCCTTTACTCCCCAGAGGTGATTGTCCCCTTTTGAGGTTTAATGGATAAGTGGGCCCTACTGAATTGATAGCGACTATTCCATAACCGCCATTGTCTTTGACCATCTGAGCGAAGGCTGCAGGGTCTGTGATATGAGGGCTGAGTTTGATAAAAACCGGTTTTTGAGTTGCCTCACTGGCCGCTTTTACCGTTTTGGCAATGGGTGAAAGATCCGTCCCGACATAATGGGTGGAAAGTTCAAAGGCCGTTGCAAAAGGCTCCACCCGTTTTATCAGTGAGACGATTTCATCTTGCCGATACCCTAAACTGATGATCAGTGGTTGTTGGAGCGTTTCGTTAATCTGTGGCAGAAATTCAACTACCCATTTTTCGGGCGGGTATTCAGACCACAATTCGGCGTTGATGAGATAATCTTTGCCGCCGATGATGCAGGGGTGGGGAACCGGTGCCGCCTTTGAAGAGATGGTTTTACTCACCAGAGCACCCAACCCTTGAGATGCCAGCGAAAGAATCTTTCGGGCATCTGAAACCAGAGGGCCTGAAGCCGGCATTAATGGGTTTTCTAATTCAATTTTATCGCCTATCTTGACTGATAGATTCATCAAACCATCTCCTTATCATTTATTTCTATCCGTATCGTTTGCTAAAGAGTTCAAATAGTTTTTTGTTTTCCCTGACAACATCCAAAGCGTATGCGGCATGGTTTTTAGCGTAGCCGTTTCCGATGATCATATTGACATCTTTTCCTACACCTTCTGCCCCTAGAGCCGCTTTGGTGAAACTGGAAGCCATGGAGAAAAAGTAGACGTTGCCATGTTCCTTTGTTGAAAGCACACAAGACATCTCGGTGTTGGCCGCATTGACGACGTTGATGGTTACGTCGCATAATTCCCCGTCGGTGGCATCATGGACCATACGATAGACCCCGACGGTATCGGTTGCGTCAGTTTGGAGAATTGTATCGCAGAATCCCAACTCTTCCAATTCTTCTCTGCGGTCGTTGTGATGGATCAAGCCGATGACCTTTCCCACATTTCCTGTCATCTTTTTTGCCACATACGCACATAATACCCCTGATTTTCCGGCTGCACCTAAAATCATGACTGTGTCGGAGGGTTTCACCAATCTGGCTGTTTGAATGGGAGCACCCGCCACGTCAAGGATGGATAATGCCAGAGGTCTGGACATGTCACTTGGGAGTTTAACCACGACACCACTTTCAAAAACAATGGCCTTGCCCTCCACTTCGACCTGTTCCCTGTCCAAATGGACTTTTCTAATCCTTTCTATCTTAAGTGGGGTTAAGGAAAGGGATACAAGAGTTGCCACATGGTCGCCAACCTTAACCTGATGCTTTTGAGACATCTCTTTTGAGATTTCAGCAACGGTTCCGACCAACATACCTCCGGAACCAGTTACGGGGTTGTGCATTTTCCCCCTCTCAGAAATGATTTCCATGATCCTTGCCGATACTTTCGATTCATCGGCTCCGACTTCTTCCTTGATTTGCCTGAATGATGCGGAATCAATGTTTAAGTGTGTTACGTCAATCATGATTTCGTTGTCGTAGGCGGTATTCATTGCATTATTGACCTTCCATGCCGGTTGCGGCAATACCCCCTCCGGTTCCAATACCCGATGTGTTCCAAATGGACATCCTTTCATGTAGACCATCCTCCCCTTTATTAAAAGAATACCTTGATTGTGTAATGACTGCTTTCTTCTTCGAAGTCATTTCTCAGCCAATTTTCCCATAAGGTTAACTGCTTTTCTCGTTTCAGCAGCTCTTTGATGTCTTGATAGAGTTGTTCTTGGCCTTGTTCCCCACCGGAGAATGCAACGACTTTTAAGATATGATAGCCTAATTCGGTTTTGACAGGCCCGACAACATCGCCTGGATATTTTTCAAAGACGATGTCAAATTCCTTGAAAACACCCCTTTCAATCCAACCCAAATCCCCTTTGTTGAATTTTGTCAGTTCGTCTTTGGAATGCTCCAGTACAGCTGCTTCAAAACCCAACTGACTGATGGTGTTAAAAACGGTGTTTAAATCCGAATCATCGTTGAGCAGAATATGATACAGATGAACGGAATTGCTCTCCTGAGTATTTAATGGATTTTTCTGCAGGTATTGAGTGATTTCCTCATCGGAAACGTGAACATCATCAAAGAGAATGTCGATGAGTCCGTAATTGGCGATTGCTAACTTTCTCTGCAGTTCCAGATGACTTTTATAGTCATCCAGGGTTTCATATCCTTGTGTGATGATGTATTGTTCAAAATCTTCCATCGTCAAGTTGTTTGAGCCCAGCAACTCACTTAAAAAGGTATCGATATAGCCTTGAACATCGGTTTGCAGGATCTGAACCCCTTTATCCTTTGCAATCTGAATGATGAGGTAGGCATCAATCAGGGTGGAAAGCACCCTCTTTTTGTATTCAAGCAACAAATCGTATCCTGCTTCCGTGGATAAAAGCGTTTCGTAAAATCCTTCATTGGACTCTTTTATCCTGAGCAGAGTGAAAGGCAGGTTGGATTCCCTGTCCAGCACCCTGGCTTCAATCGGTACACCCGCTATGCTGGCGACAACATATGTCGGATCAAGGTTTAGAATATCGATGGACTCCTGGGAAAACATCATCATGGGAAGAAAGACCATGATCAGCATTTGGAGAATTGTTTTTATTTTCATTTTTGGCTCCTTTCACATCTTTTTCGGTTATTCGGTGATGATAATGGGGCGGTTTTTTTTCGCCTCGTTGATCTTTTCTTGAATCGCATCGTAATTTGCTTCGTCCCATCTTTCTTTGGTAAACTGGTTGTATTTCCAATCTTCCAGCCAGTTTTCTTCGAAGTCGCCTTGCTCTTGAGCATATCGGTAGACACTGGTTACCTGATCCAGGAAGGTAGCCCGTTTTTCCATTAGGCTTTCTACTGTCGAGATGAAATTGCGATAGCGATTTTTTTCTGATTCAGTGAGATAAACGTTATTGGCTAAATCGTCAATGCCCCACTGATATGCCGCTGAGAGCATTTTTAGTCCGTCATCCAGGACATAAAGGGTCTCCTGGTACAATTTATTCTCAAGAAAAGCCTGGGCAATCTGAGAGTAAACGGATGCGATATCATCGGGAACGCCCGTTCTTTGAACGTTGTGCATCTGCTCGGATGCCCATACCCTCATCTGGGCTATTTCCTTGACCTTGGGATATACTTCGGTGACGGTTCCCGATTTCAACACCAGGTCGATATATTCGGAGTAAATATCTTCCCAATCCGGGAACATTTGCCAGTTTCCAGGCAGGATGTGTATCGCCCGTTCATACCATTGTCCCATCATTTCAAGTGCTTGCGAAGCCTGCTGCGAATGAAGGGTCACCAGCGGCATGAGGATGTCCTTTAAGTCGGGATTTTGATTGATGCGTTCGACATAATTGGCGGCCAGATTTTTCAACATTACTGCCAAGTTGTAATTGAATTTGGCCATAATCCGGTAGGAATTCTTTTCGTTGAAACATAAGAAAGAGGTTTCAAAATAATCAATTCCGGTTTGATACATCTGTATATCGTACCAAAGAGAGATATTGACAAAGTTGAGTAAGTCGTTTACAGAATTGAATTTGACTTTATTCATCAACTGCTGAACCGCCTGGATATCCTCTTGCAGAGGGAAGTCAAGGTACTGCTTTTGGATGTGGCGCATGCTGTTGTCACTTTGGGTAAAATGTTTGGTAATGATCGCCATCTTATCGCTGCTGGCGTTGAGTTCGTCGTATAAGGCCTGCTTTCTTTCAGGCCTTACCATCATCAGGGAGATGTAAAACATACTTTTTCCATAACATCCCAAGCTGTCCAGACTGGTCAGGAAATCGGACAAAGCCCTGTTGTATCGTTTTGTTCTTTCGGAAACCAAGTAGTTCAGATTATCGTTAATTTGCATGACATAGTTATTCAGTTTGTTTTCTTCGGTTTTAATGTCCTCGTTTAGTTTATTTAATAGGGTGACTTGCAGTTCCTGTTCGTTGAATTGGCCGATACTGTTGCCCATTTCAGCCATTTTCTGCTTGATATAGGTATCTTTTTCAAAAGCAGCATATTGTCCTTCTCGATTTTCTAGTTGTTCAAATAGTTGATTGACTTGTGTTTTCTGATTTTTCAACTGGGTTTCTTGACTCTCGATTTGTCCAAAGCTTGAATAATAGCCGTTTCCTTCCTTGAATTTCGCCTCTGCTATCACACTGTTGAATTTCAGCCATCCGGAAGTGATACCCACAATCAGGACAAGGGCAATCAACGCCGGCATACGCCAGCCTTTAAAAGACAAATGAAAACCCAGCCGTTTTTTAACGTTGAAATAGCGACCGAACCCCAATCCGGTCATCGCCAACGCCCATAATTGATTTGGTAACAGGTGAAGGGGAAATTCAGTGAAACTGTGGCCGAGTATTTCGGTAAAGGCTACTGCCAATAAGATCAACAGAATGGCGTCGTCGGGATTTTTTTGGTCGCCTAATATGAGAAAGAACATGATGATCAGCAAAACAAGTGTAACAGCCATCGAGAGGAATCCAAACAGCCCCATTTCTCCAAGGACTTGGAAATAATCGTTGTGTGTTCGTTTGAAATTGGACCAGGAGTCGATGTATTCAGGTTCATCCTGAACGGCGTCACCCATATAATCCACTGCTGTGAGCATATACGTTCCGATACCGTTCCCGATGAGCGGGTAATCCTTAAACTGGTAGATGGAAGCCTTCCAAGCCAGCACCCTCGCCTTACCTCCGGTGGTTTGAAATCCCCTGTCATCGAATATGGAAGAAGTTCTTGCGGCAACGTTTGTGCCCGGAGCCAGTGGGTTATTGGGGTTGGACAACAGGATGGGTAATAGGAGTGCGATAAAGATGATGGCGATTAAGAAGACGAAATTGGTCTTTTTCAGGATACCTGCCATCTTTTTAGAATACCCTTCTATTTTTGTGTAATTATCGATGACCTCCTTTTTTCTGCGTATCCATTTGTAGTAAAAAATCCCGATGATAAAGACGATCACGCCTACCATTAATGAAAGGATAACGGATCGAGTCCCGATTACCAGGACCAAGAAATAGAAAATGGCAAAGTTGATCAGTCCCAGCACCTTGATGATCATGATGGGTGTAAAAAATTCAACTCCGGGTTTTTCCTTTCTGGGAGTCCAACCGAAATCATAACTGAGGACGAAGTAAACGGTAATCGGAAGCAGAGAAGCCAAAAAGTCAGAAACAAAGTTTGGGTTGCCGATGGTGGCTTTGATGGACATTTTTCCGCCACTTCCATAAGACCCAAGGAAAAAAGACTGACCGGTATAGAAATTTAAAAGCGCTTCAATAGAAACCATCGTTCCGGAGATCATGACGAAAAAGAGAAAATAAGTAATCGCCCGCTTGTTATCGAGAAAATTCGAAAAGTACAGAACCATGAAAAAGGTCAAAAAAGCGTAAATTCCTATTTCAAATGAAAAAGGAAAATAAAGCGGATTTTCTCTTAATACCGTAAATGTGGATACCACTGCGGCGATTCCAAACAAAAACCATCCGACGTGGGCCCATGATAGATACAACGTGGTCTCCTTCTTATAAAACTTTCTGAGCAAGAACACAGTCATGGAGATCGTAAAGAAAATGATCAGAAAGAAATACTTGGACGTTGAAAATTCGTACGTTAACTTGGGATGGGCAAACATGGCGATAAAAATAAACGTGAAATATAGAAACACGGATTCCACCGTGGTGAAAAAAGAGCCTGTTTTTATCCCGATTGTCTTGTCATTTTTGCCTCTGCTGCTCACTGAAACACCTCCGAAGATTGTCTGTTAACTTATTTTATCATAAAAGAAATGATCAAGCACATAAAAAAGAATATGATGATCAACAGATTGATATAATCATAAATCAAAGAATAAAGCGTCATCGACCTTTTTTCAAACGGTATTTTCATATATGTGATGGTTCTGATAAATGGCTGAGATTGTTGGATCACCCTGCCATAAGGATCCACCAAACCGGTTATGCCGTTGTTTGAAATGTGGCATATCCAGCTGTTTGTTTCCACCGCTCTGATTTGCAGCTGTTTAAAATGCTGAATCAAAGCAGTCCGATGTGTAAAATAGCCGTCGTTGGTAATGACGCAGAAAAAGTCCGTATCATTTTTTCTGAAATTGATGAAAACATTTGGAAAAAAAGATTCAAAACAGATTGGAAAAGCGGCATGCATTCCCTCGACGTCAAAGGTCGTATACTGCTGACCAGGCTTCAAATAATTTCTGAATTTCAGAAATGAAAAGGCCTTGAAAAGGTTTTCAAAGGGTAAATATTCGGTGAAGGGATTTAATTCAATCTTTCCGTAAAAATCATTTGACAATCCCTTTTCCGGCTCAATCAGTTGGACGGCATTGTAATAATTCTGTTCCTCTTCATAGACATGGGGAGCAACTATGGTCAGAGAGCTTTCTGCCGATACCTTTTCAAGCATTTGAACGGTGTTGGGATAGCGGTTGATGTCGTAGAGAAAATAGGTTTCGGGCAGGATAAACAGATCGGAATCCGGTACATTCCGTTTCACTTGTTCAATCAAATCGTTGAAATCTTTGATGAGCTCTTTTTCAGAGGCATAGTATTTGTCCAGAGGTGTAATCATCGTCTGGACACCCGCCAATTTCACGGATTGTTCCATTTCATTATATGGTGATGGCAAGCATGAGTTAATGACGTGGTCGATCGTATACACGCTGCAAATAATCAATGCAGAGAAGATGAGCAATTTTCTTGAAAACCGCCATTTTTTCCAAAGAAGGTAGATTAGAATATTCACCATGCCGATGCATATCAGCAGCAGTTCTGTCCCGCCTAAAGAGGCCAACTGAAGGATGCCAGTCATGTCAAATAAGGCATCTGTAAATCGGAATCCAATGAACTTTAATGGTGGTAAGCTCCTCAGAAACTCTGTAAAAAGTAGTAGTGATAAAGTAGAAACAACGAGCAAAACCGGATGGTTTTTAAACTTTTTTGAAAACCACGAAAAAACGAAGCCAAAAACTCCGAAATACAAGCCTACAAATAGCCCGGCGACGAGATAGACCAAAAAGCCCATAAGCGGGCTAAACGTGTTAAAAGTCTTGGGAATCTCTCTGATAAAAGCCGGTAAAAGCCACCAGAAAGCGGCTGAATAATAACAATAACCAAAAAAATAACCCACAAGAAATCCTTTACTGGGTTTTAATGATTCTAAGGCAATCAATAGAATTGCAAAGGAAAACCATACTGGAATCGACATTAACATGCCGGGCATGGAAAATACCATCAATAATGATGAGATAAATGTGAGTCCTAAGCGTGTTCTTTTTCTCATAATTCTTGGATGGTTTCTTTTAATGTCTGGGCAATGTAAATTTGATCTTCCTCGCTCAAATCATTGTAAAAGGGCAAAGCTACACTCCTTTGGCCAACACTTTCAGTCACGGGTAATAATCCATGTGAAAACCCGAATTGTTTTTCGTAGAAGGGCTGAAGGTGGATCGGAGAAAAGTAGTTTCTGCAGCCGATTCCCTTTTCTCTTAATCTTTTTAAAACAGTATCCCGCTCAATCTCTTTATCTAAGGTGATAACGTAAACAAACCAACTCATCTGGGTTGCATAGTCTTTTATCACAGGCGTGCTGACCCCCTCAATGGGAGAGAGAAGATGTTGGTACCTGTCGGCAACTGTTTTTCTCTTTTGTATAAAGAGGTCGATTTTTTTTAGCTGTTCAATTCCCAATGCGGAACTGATTTCGTTCAGCCGATAATTGTACCCTAAACGGACGTGTTCCAACCAAGAGCTACCTTCGCCACGCCCCTGATTGCGCATGGATCTGCTTTTGATGTAAATGTCTTCACTGTCAGTTACAATCACGCCGCCCTCTCCGGTAGTGATCTGTTTGTTGGGATAAAAAGCAAATGCTCCCGCTTCTCCGAAACTACCGCATCTACGACCTTTGTATTCACTTCCCAAAGCCTCACACGAATCCTCTATCACCAACAGCCGATGTTCATGAGCGACGGCCATGATCGGGTCCCAATCGCATGGATGGCCAAACACATCAACGGTGATAATGCCTTTGATCTGCGGATCCTTTCTCGCCAATTCTTCGATGCTTTTGGGATCAATGTTGAAGGTGTCTTCTTCAATGTCTGCAAAAACGGGAATAGCGCCAACATAAAGCAGCATATTTGCTGTTGTGATAAATGAGAATGATGTGGTTATGTATTTATCTCCCGGACTTATTTCCAAAGACCTTCCCACCAAATCCAGTGCACTGGTACCGCTATTAACGGCTACTGCGTATTTTCGCTGAGAATATTCCGCAATTCGCCGTTCGAATTCCTCGACTTTTGGTCCGATGCTTAGAATAGAAGAATTCAGGACATCCATCACGGCTTTTTTTTCTTCGTCGCCTATTTCCGGTAAAGCAAGTGGTATCGTTTTCATTTTAATCTCACCTTGATTCCATAGAATGTTCAATATTCTCGACGATATGGTTTTCTATGCCTTTTTCCGCAACTTTTAGTGCATTAATGATGGCAATCGAGTCGGAGTTTCCATGCGCTTTGATTGATGGCGACCTGACTCCCAAAATATAGGCTCCGCCGGTATTTCTTGAATCAGTTTTGAATTTTAAGTCGGCAAATACCGGTTTCAAAAGTAGCGCTCCCAATTTTACCATAAGACCATGGGAATGGATAGAAGATTTCAAAAGGGATGAAATAAAACTCCCGATACCTTCCATGGACTTTAAAGCGATATTTCCCGACCAACCATCCGTGACCACCACATCCACGGTTCCAGATGAAATATCCCGTCCTTCTACAAAACCGACGAAATGAGCATTTATTTGCTCTTTAAGAAGTTTATAGGCCTCTTTAATCAATTCAGTTCCTTTGTCTTCCTCAGTTCCCACATTTAACAGGCCGATTTTGGGCTTCTCGATACCGTTGATTTGCTGAAGAGCCATTCCCATTCTTGCAAAGGAAAGATAGTTTTCCACTTTGCAGTCCAGATTGGCACCGCCGTCCAACAAAATCGTTTGCCCTTTTTTGTTGGGAATCGGAGTGGCGATCGCCGGTCTGGCGATACCCTTAATCCGTCCGATCACAAAGGTTGATACGGCTAATAGGGCACCGGTGTTGCCGGCGCTGATCAAGGCGTCTGCCTGTGCATTTTTGATCAGATTTGCCGCCATGTAAAGAGAAGTTTCACGCCGTCTTAAGATATGGGATGGTTTTTCGTCCATTTTGAATACATCCGGTGCATCAACGATTGAAACATCTTCAAATTGATTCAAAATAGTGGAATACTTTTCTATTTGATCCTTCTTACCCACAAGAACAACACCGGAACGAATTATTTTTTTGGATTTTGCTTCCTCAACGCCTTTAATGATAGCCTGTGGGGCATGATCGCCCCCCATTGCATCGATTGCTATTACTCGCATATATCCCTCCTGCATAATCAATTATTTCTGTCACTTGGAATTATACACCATTTTTTGGCGTCACACATATTGGTTCGCCTTTGCTTTTTGTATGAGGAAATGGAAGAACCACATCAAAGTATCGAAAGTATAGTATAATAGATTATCATTTTAAAACGGAGGTAATAAAAATGGACAAGTACGTCTGCACAGTATGTGGTTATGTCTACGATCCTTCAGCAGGAGATCCGGACAACGGAGTGGAACCTGGAACAAAATGGGAAGATGTACCTGAGGATTGGGTATGTCCGTTATGTGGTGCCGGAAAAGACGCCTTCGAACTGGAATAAAGAGGTGATGGACTAATTGGCTATCAGAAAAATTAAAGAAGATATATTTAATATTGGCGCCATTGATTGGGACAGAGAGTTATTTGACGAATTGATACCTCTTCCTGAGGGGACTTCTTACAACGCCTATGTTGTTTTTGGGAGTGAGAAGATAGCTTTAATTGATGCAGTCGAACCGGAGAAGGAAGAAGAGTTTTTGCGAAATTTGAAGGACTTGAATCCGGAACGGATCGATTATATAGTCTCCAATCATGCGGAACAGGATCATTCGGGGTTAATCCCGCAAGTATTGGAACGGTATCCCGAGGCAAGAATCGTTACCAATGAAAAGTGTAAGGGTTTTCTTATGGATTTGTTGCCGTTGAAAGAGGATGCCTTTCACATCGTGGCGGATAATCAAACGCTGTCCTTGGGAAATAAAACATTGGAGTTTATCATAGCGCCGTGGGTACATTGGCCGGAGACCATGTTTACTTATTTAAGAGAGGATAGGGTTTTGTTCTCGGGAGATTTTCTCGGTTCGCATTTGGCCCTCAGCAACACTTTTTCAAATGACGATTCACAAACATATATGGCTGCTAAACGTTATTTTGCCGAGATCATGATGCCCTTCAGGCCGATGATCAAAAAACACCTTCAGCGGTTGGAAGCGTATGATATTCAAATGGTTTGCGCCGTACACGGACCGGTTTATAAAAACCCTTCCTTTATCATCAATCATTATAAAGACTGGGTATCGGATGACGTGAAGAATTTGGTGCTCATTCCTTATGTGTCTATGCACGGCAGCACGTTAAAAACCGTTGAGTTTTTAACGGATGAATTAACTAATCGAAAGATTGAAGTCCTTCCTATCAATATGACCAAGGCTGATTTAGGGAAATTAACCATCGAGTTGGTGGATGCTGCAACCATTGTATTAGCCAGTTCAACCGTTCTAGTGGGACCTCATCCGCAAATGCTTTACACAGCAGCTATGATTAACGCTTTGCGTCCTAAAACGAAAAACATTTCCATCATTACCTCTTATGGGTGGGCTTCACAAGCAACGAAGACCTTAAAATCCCTTCTGGGAACCCTTCAAGCTCAATGGCTTGAGACGATCGATTATAAAGGCTACCCGAAAGAAGGAGATTTGGAAAGAGTCAGAGTCTTGGCAGAACAAATTGCTCAGAAGCATCGAATGTTAAACCTTTTATGAAGGAGGATAAAAGATGACAGAGAAGAAACAGATTTATAAATGTGACATTTGTGGTAACGTTGTTGAAATTCTCCATGAGGGCGAGGAAGCATTAGTCTGTTGTAAAGAACCGATGAAATTGATGCAAGAACAGACGGCTGATCAGGCGAATGAAAAACATGTGCCCGTTGTGGAAAAGGTCGAGGGAGGATACAAGGTCACTGTTGGTACAACCCTTCATCCCATGATGGAAAAGCATTACATTGAATGGATTGAACTGATGACCGATCGTGGGGTGTTCAGAAAACACCTGCTCCCTGGCGAAGAGCCAATGGCTACGTTTGAAGATGTTGGAGAGGTCATTCAGGCACGAGAATACTGCAATGTTCACGGTCTTTGGGCGCAAAACAACATTTAGATTTTAATAAAAGTCAAAAAAGGGTTATAATGGCATCGGTGAGAACCGGTGCTTTTTTTATCGGGGGTGATGACATGACTCAAACTCAGAAAAATATCACAGAGTTAAAAGAAAAAATCAAAAAAATATGTCAAGCGTGCGGACGAAATGTCGATGAAATTAAATTGGTCGCTGTGAGCAAAACTTTCCCTATTGAAGCGATTGAAGAAGTCATAGAGACCGGACAGATGGCCTTTGGGGAAAACAAAGCCCAAGAAATTCGGGACAAAATGGAATCGGCAGCGAGTAAAGAGATTGAATGGCATTTTATTGGGCCTCTTCAAAAAAACAAAGTGAAATATATTGCCGGCAAGACAGCGCTTATCCATTCGGTAGAGGATGAGAAAGTAGCTTTTGAGATAGACAAACGAGCAGCTGGAGAGGGAAAGGTCCAGGATATTCTCATTGAAGTCAATATTTCCGGAGAAAAAACGAAACATGGCTTAGATACCCATCAAGCTCAAACTTTGATCCAGAATTTGCAAACTTTTCAAAATATCCGTGTAATCGGATTGATGACTATGGCACCCTTTACAGATGATGAACAGGTGATCCGAGAAACCTTTAAGGGGTTGAGGCTGTTAAGGGATCGATTGCAGCTGAAATTTCCGCTCATCCAAGAACTGTCCATGGGTATGACCAATGACTATTCAATTGCGATTGAAGAGGGAGCCACGTTGTTGAGAATTGGCTCTGCTATTTTTCAACGTTAGTTAGGAGGATATTGTGAACAATTCCAAAAGGGTTTTAATGGCTATTGAATCTTCTTGTGATGATACTGGGGTTTGCATTATCAGTGAAGATCGAAAAATTCTAGCCAATTTGCTATCATCCCAAATAGAGATTCATAACCGGTTTGGTGGCGTCGTTCCTGAAATTGCCTCCCGAAAACACCTGGAAGTCATTAATCCAATGATTGATCAAGCCCTTCAAATAGCAAACTGCAGATTTTCTGACCTGGATGCAGTTGCAGCGACCATCGGTCCTGGACTAATAGGGGCTTTACTGGTTGGGGTCTGTACGGCAAAGACAATCGCCTTCACCAATAACATTCCCTTTATCGGGGTTAATCATCTAAAAGGGCATATTTCCGCCAATTATCTGATATACAATGATCTTCAACCTCCTTTTATGGTTCTTTTATGTTCCGGTGGTCATACACAACTGATTTTTGTACAAGACGACGAGACGTTTATCCGTGTCGGCAATACCCTGGATGATGCCGCCGGAGAAGCTTTTGATAAAGGCGCCAGAATACTGAATCTGGGGTATCCCGGAGGACCGCAAATTGAAAAGGTTGCTAAAACTGGAAATCCGCAATTTGTCCAGTTTCCGAGGGCATTAAGGGAGAAAGCCAATTTTGATTTTTCTTTCAGCGGATTAAAAACATCTCTTTTGTACCATACCCGAAAACACCCTGAGGATGATATCGCAGATGTAGCGGCAAGTTATCAGGAGGCCATTGTAGATTCTCTGGTGGAAAAATCGTTTAGGGCAGCAAGGAAACAGGGGACGAAAAAGATTATCTTTGCCGGTGGTGTCGCAGCAAACAGAAGACTTCGTGAAAAAGCAACGCAAAAAGCGCAAAACTGGAGTTATCAAACCTATTTTCCACCGTTGGATTTTTGTACGGATAACGCTGCAATGATTGCCTCAGCAGCTTGGCAAAGATTTGAGCAAGCTGATTTCGATTCACTTGATATGCGTGCTGATCCATCTCTCACAATTTAGCAGTGAATACTGTTAGGTTTGTATACGTCTATTTAATATAAACAAAAACATGAATGGAGATGAGGGTATGAGAGAAGAGATAATCAAGATTGACGAACCGTTTGAAGAAATAAATTTGACTGATCAGTATGGAGAACTTGTGGATACACAAAAATATAAGGGCAAAAAATTATTGTTATCATTTCATCCTTTGGCGTGGACACCGGTATGCGCCGATCAGATGAAAGTTTTGGATGAGCTTTATCTGGAATTTGAAGCGTTGGATATCATTCCCTTCGGTGTTAGTGTCGATTCAAGTCAATCAAAAAAAGCTTGGGCTGAACATCTTGGAATTCAAAATCTACAGTTGCTGTCAGATTTCTGGCCTCACGGTGAATTAGCAAAAAAACTGGGTGTTTTTATGGAAGATAAAGGATTTTCAAAGCGTGTGAATATTGTGTTGGATGAGAACAGGAAAGTGATTTGGACAAAGATTTATCCGATTAAAGAAGTGCCTGATTTTGAAGAAATCCTAATGAATTTCAAATAAAGGGAGGGGTTTGTGTGCAATTGAAAGAGTTACTCAACGTTGCTTTGCGTATTGAATCAGATGGATACGAGATGTATTCAAGATTGGCTGAGGAGAACGAAGGAGAACTACAGAAATTATTCAAAGAACTGGCGATTCAAGAAAGAGAGCATCAGCAACATTTTAAAAAGATTTTTGACAAATGTATGGAGAATGAAAAAGAATACGCCGATTGGACGGATGATGAAAATGCAGGTTATCTGATGGCATTTGCAGAACTTTCCATCTTCCCAAAGCTTTCTGGGACTCAAAAACCCGAAAATATCAACGATGCCATTGATATGGCAATAGAGGTTGAAAAAGACAGCATCCTTTTTTATTCTGATTTAAAGAGTTATTTTAAGAGCAAACAAACGATTGATCAAATTATTACCGAGGAAAAAACCCACCTGATGGATTTACTCAGGTCAAGAAAATAGAAAAAAATTCAAACCAGTTAATAATAGAGATTGAGAAAGGGTGCCGTAAAAAGGTGCCCTTTTTGAATGCAAAAAAAAGGGGCTGTCAATACCCTTTGACAGCCCTTGCTACGGGGGATGGTCGAACACAAATTTCTGAACTCAAAATTGAGCCTCTACGTTGACCTTCAAAGGAAATATTACCATATTTTAAAAGCTATGTCAAGCTATCCGAAGTTATCCTTTATTAGCTTTCTTATGCTGCTTATTTCACTCCTTTTCATATTGACTTGTTCACTCCCCAATAATCTTTACTAAAACCCTTTTTCGTCTTTTTCCGTCGAATTCTCCGTAAAATATCTGTTCCCAAGGACCAAAGTCCAGTTTGCCGTTGGTTATGGCTACCACAACTTCTCGACCCATCACTTGTCTTTTCAAATGGGCATCTGCATTGTCTTCATATCCGTTATGCTGATACTGACTGTGGGGTTTTTCCGGAGCCAGTTGCTCCAGCCATTTTTCAAAATCAGCATGCAGCCCCCTTTCATCGTCATTGATAAACACACTGGCTGTGATATGCATAGCATTGCACAGCAACAGCCCTTCTTTGATGGTGCTTTCTTTTAAACACTCATTGACCTGGGGGGTAATGTTGAGATATTCCCGACGTCTGGTTGTGTTGAACCATAGTTCTTTTCGATAAGCTTTCATTGTTGACCTCCTTGATCGTGAAATGATATACTAGATAGTGCTTCATTAGTCTTGTTTATCATCAAAATGAGCACCGATGAATCGAATAAAAAAATCTCAGGATGTGATGCTGATGGATAAAAAGCGTGTTTTAAAAGCGAATTTGATTTTGTTGTTAGTCATTTCTTTGATTCTGACAGTACAAAGATTTTTAACCAGCGATATTCAAATAGCCTTGAGTGTTTTGACCGCTACGGGATCCGCATCGGCCGTGGCGCTGTTTGTCTATTATTTTAACATGCCGTTTTTCTTGAAAGGATTAATCATGTCAGTTGCCCCTTTTTTCGCAAGTCTTGCATTGTCCATTATCCTCGGGGGTGTTCCTCATATGTTCCTGATCTATATTGGATCCTTTACCTTGGCTGCCCTCTATTTTAATGTTAATTTATTGTTAATGTCAGGCCTGATCATCAATATTACGGTTATTACCGTATATGTATTCAATCCGGTGGGATTGCTGGGGCCTGGAGCGTCGCTTTCGGATTTGATTGTAAAAATGGGGATGATGGATTCGATGGGACTATTGGTCATGTACCTGCTCACAAAGTGGGGAAATGAAGCCATCAACAAGGCGACTGAAAGCCAAAAAAAATCCGAAATGCTTTTTGGCGAATTACATGAAAGGGTGGAGCAGTTAAAGCAAACAACGGTTGAATTGGATGCTTTAGTCAAAAAGTCTAAAGATATGTTTGAGGTAAGCGTTTTAACCAGCTCGGAGATTACCGAAACCACTTCTCAAATTGCCGAAGGAGCGAGTCACGAGGCCCAGATTGCCAATGAGATCCAACACAGCATGGAGATTGTCGATCCCAAAATTGCCGGAACAGAAGATATGACAAATGCGATTGCCGTTATTTCAAATGAAATGATGCAGGATGTACAGGAAAGTAAAGTGGAAGTGAAAGATTTAGATCAAATGATGAGTATGATCAGCGAGAACGACGCTCAACAGAGAGAGTCGATAAAAGGGTTGTTGGACAATATCACAACAGTAGCTGAATCGCTGAATGGTATCTCGGAGATTTCAAAACAAACCAATTTACTAGCGCTAAACGCTGCCATAGAAGCAGCAAGAGCAGGTGAGGCAGGCAAAGGATTTGCCGTTGTGGCAGATGAAATAAGGGGATTGGCAGATAAAAGCGGTGAAATTGTGGGGAATATACACGGCCGAATCGCTGAAATGGTCCAAAGTGCCGATCAGTTCATTGAAAAATCGGAAGAACTGAGTTCAACCATAGATAAAGGTCAAAAGCATACGCTGGTATTCAAAGATCGTTTTGAGAACATGGAACAGGTGTTTCAGCGAATTTACTCTGATTTACAGAAAAGTCAAAATGAGATCAGTGATGTAGCCCAAGAGATAAAGAAAACACTGGACCTTGTGATGCGAATTGCTGCAATTTCCGAAGAAAACGCCTCCTCGACTCAAGAGTTGTTTGCCTCGACAGATGAGCTAAAAAGCCAGATTCATTCCCTATCTTCTGAGATGCAACGGATTGCGCAATTAAAAGATGAATTAAATCATTCAATTCACGCTTAATTTAAGGGTGAGATGAAGGTGACCATGCTGTTGTTGATACTAGTTGCTTTTGCGACAGGGCTCTTTTTGGGTTTAAAGAAGCAACTTGGATTTCTCTCTAAGTTTAAAGTCATTCCAATCATCACATTGATGCTGCTTTTTTCAATGGGAACAGAAATCGGTCAATCTCAAGAGATTATGGATCATCTTAGCACAATTGGTTGGAGTGCTTTTTTGATTGCCGTTTTTACCGTTGCGGGGAGTTTTTTGGTAACGCTTTGTGTTCTTAAAATCTTTCCCTCCAAAGCCGGTGAATCCGATGATTGATATTGTAATCATGATTGGAGCTTTGGCAATCGGAATCGGAGTGGGAGCACTTTCGGGTTTTGTGGTTCATCCTCAGCTGATCACGATTATCCTGATGATTCTGGTTTTTCTCGTGGGTGTTGACATCGGACGCGAGGAAAATATACTCAGCAAGATCAAGATCAATATCACCAAAATTCTTTCACAAACGCTGTTAACGATTGGAGGAACGTTTTTATTTGCCTTGTTGGCCTCTTTTTTTCTGCCCTTTTCAGTCAAAGAAACAATTGGAGCTTCGGCAGGATTTGGGTGGTATTCTCTTTCGGGCATTATGATCAGTCAGCTTTATTCTCCCTTGCTGGGTACGGTGTCTTTTCTGTCTAATGTTTTTCGTGAACTGCTTTCAATCATCTCTTTGCCTTTTTTAGCAAAAATCAACCAGAGAGCAGCTATTTCAACAGCCGGAGCCACGGCAATGGATGTTTTACTGGGACTGATTTCAAAAAGCGCCTCAAGAAATAACACCCTGATCGCCTTTGGTCAGGGTGTTATTTTATCGTTGCTGGTTCCGTTGCTGATTACCTTTCTCTTTATGTAATTCTTGGGTTATTTAATAGAACACTCATTTCACAGTTCTTCTTTAAAGCCGTTTGTAATGGGGAAGTCGATATCATGAACAAAGGAACTCATCGAAAGTCGTGGACCCAATGGTTCCTGCCGTCTTTTGTATTCATTGATTCGCAACAGCCTGAAGGTCTTTTGAACATCTCTTTCTTCAAAACCACGTTCGATTATCGCTTGGTAGGAGAGGTTCTCGTCCAGTATACATTGTAAAATGCCGTCCAGTTGGTCATACGCCGGTAGTGAGTCCTGATCGGTTTGTCCGGGGGCGAGTTCTGCTGAAGGGGCTTTTTGAAGTATTTCGATGGGGATGCAATCGTATCCTTTCATCGAGTTGATGAACGAGGCTAATTGATAACACTCCGTTTTGTACAGATCACTGATGGGAGCATAACCACCGATCGTATCGCCATATAGGGTTGAGTATCCGGTGGCTGTTTCGCTTTTATTACTGGTATTTAATACAACCCATCCGTATTCATTGGAAACAGTCATCAAATACAATCCCCTGATTCTGGCCTGCATATTCTCATCCGTGGTGTTGAATGTCCTTTCACCAAAAAATGGATGCATAGCGTGATGAATAGAGTGATAAACTTCTGTGATGGGTATTTTGACCGATTGAACATCCAGGTTTTGGACCAGTTTTTCTGAATCGGTAACGCTGCCTGATGAACTGAACTGAGAGGGCATCATGAGGCAGAAAACGTTTTCGCTTCCCAGAGCTTGTACTGCCAATGTGGTAACCAGTGCGGAGTCAAGCCCTCCACTTAAACCCACCAAGACCTTTTTAAACCCGTTTTTGTAGATATAATCACGAATGGATTGGATGATGGCGCTGTATTGAGAAGAGACATGATCAGGGAGATCACAGATCGTTCCAGCCTCTTGATCGAAATCCAGATCGAAAGTGATTAAATCTTCTTTGAAAGATTTTGCACGGATACATGTTCCCTTTTGGGCACACTTTAGAAAGCTGGCACCGTAATAGACCAGGTGATCGATTGTTCCGACCCGGTTTACTTCTAAAAATCGATTACCGGTGCGCATGGTGATAAATTCTCCGGTTCTTTCTCTTTCCGATTGTATACCGGTGTGAAACGGTCTTGTATTCAGGTGAACGATTAGGGCGTTTTTGCTAAAGCATCTTTTAGGTAGTTTAAATGCTTTATTCGGACTATCTTCTAAGAGAAGAACACGTTGTCCGTTGATGTCCAAAATTCCCTTCTGATCATGTATCACATCGCAAATACCTTGATTGTTGATGAGAAAAGGCTTTTCGTATGGTTCATCGAAGGCATTCGGACAACTGATCAAAACGGCAAGTGAGGAGTTTTGAACACGGTTGGCAATATGGATCAGGATTTTCTGGGCGCATTTCAGAAAATGGTCTTTTTTAAAAAGGGCATTGGGGTTCATCCCCGTGATGCTTTGAGCGGGATAGATCAACAGATCGGATTTGGATTCAAATGCCCGGTCTATTCCTTCATCTATCTTGTTTTGATTGACAGTGAAATTTCCTGGATAACTGTTTATCTGATGAATTGTAATTTTTAAAGCTTTTTTCATCATCGAGACCTCCTGCTTACGCATGCCGCCTTTGAGGACGGCTTTCATCGCATTTCAAAGAATTATATCATGACAGATCTGAGCAGAGACTAATAGATTTTCATGAAAATGTTCATTGTTTATGAAAGAAAGTAAATATTTATGGTTTTTTTAAGCAGTTTTGTTATAATCCAATAGAAGCAAAAAAAAGATTGAGGAATGGTGATCTTGTTTGAATTATTTCTGGATTTTTCTGGCCGGTGCGATTTCTGGATTCGTAAATGTATTGGCAGGTGGTGGAACAATGCTGACTTTACCGGCTCTGTCATTGTTGGGAATGGATTTATCCGTTGCAAATGGAACAAACAGGATAGGCGTTCTTTTCACGAATACCATGGGAACACTGAAATTTCACCACAGTGGCAAATTACAACTAAAACGGGCTTTTTTTCTCATGATACCCACAACCATTGGGGCTATCCTTGGCGCTTTTATTGCTGTGGACATTGATGAAAGCCTGCTGAAAAATATCGTTGGGTATATCTTTCTCGGATTAAGTGTTCTGATAATCTTCAAACCGGATCTGTGGACGAAAGAAAGAAAAATCAAGAGAAGAAACTGGCTTTCTGTTGTTGTTTTCTTTTTAATTGGTATATATGGCGGCTTTTTACAGGCTGGTGTGGGGTTCTTCCTCATGAGCGCACTTGTTTTGCTGGAAGGTTTTGATTTGGTTAAAACCAATGCCGCAAAGGTCTTTATCATTTTATGTTATACCATCTTTTCTCTCATCGTGTTTGCACTCAACGGAATGGTGGACTACTGGGCCGGTTTAGTGTTGGGTCTGGGCGGTGCCCTTGGAGCTTATGTGGGGGCGCATACGGCGATAAAAAAAGGCGCAGGTTTTATCAGATATATTGTGTTTGTGGCGGTCATAGCCAGTGCAATTAAATATATAGTCACATAGTAAAGGGGGATGCAAATGAAAGAATTATTAACCGGAAATGAGGCCGTGGCCCGTGGTGCTTATGAAGCGGGTGTAACGATTGGCTCGGCTTATCCGGGAACACCAAGTACGGAGATCTTTGAAGCCTTGGCTCAATATGAAGAAATCTACTCTGAATGGGCGCCCAATGAGAAGGTGGCTGCAGAAGTGGTTGTCGGGGCATCCATTGCCGGGGCAAGAGCCATATCGGCGATGAAACATGTAGGAATGAACGTGGCGTCGGATCCCATTTATACCCATGCATATCTTGGAGTCAATGGCGGTTGTGTCTATGTCAGCGCAGATGACCCCGGACTTCATTCATCACAGAATGAACAAGATAACCGATATGTTGCCGTTCACGCCAAGATTCCCATGTTGGAACCATCCGATTCTCAAGAGTCAAAAGACATGATTGTAAAGGCTTATGAGATTAGCGAACAATATGATGTTCCTATACTATTCCGCATGACAACAAGGGTCTGTCATTCAAAGAGTGTCGTGGAGTTGGGAAGAAGAACAGAAGTGGGAATCAAAGAGTATCACAGAAACATTCCGAAATTTGTGGCAACTCCTGCGGCATGTAAACGCCACCATATCGAACTGGAGGAAAAACTCGAGCGTCTGGAAGAATTTTCAAATCAAACGGATTTAAATTTCACCATTCTAAACGAAGGCGCAAAAATAGGGGTTATTACATCCGGGATCTCTTTCCAATATGCAAAGGAAGTATTTGCAGAACAGGCTTCTTATTTAAAATTGGGATTTACCTATCCCATTCCAAGGGCAAAGATCAAAACCTTCGCCCAGCAATTCGATACACTTTATGTAGTGGAAGAAAACGATCCATATTTGGAAACACAGATTAAGGCCATGGGTATACAGGTGATCGGAAAGGAGTCAATTCCCATCACCGGAGAATTAAACCCAGAGATTATTGCCGTTTCTCTATTGGGAAAGAAACCGGACTATATGGAATCTGAAACGAACCTTGTGAAGGGCAGACCACCTACATTGTGTTCCGGATGCCCTCACCGGGGGTTATTCTTTGAACTGAGCAAACGAAAAGACGCAGTCATCACCGGTGATATCGGGTGCTATACCTTGGGTTCTGCAGATCCGCTCAACGCCATGGATACTGTCGTTTGCATGGGTGCAGGAGTGAGTGCCGCCCACGGTTTTGCCAAGGTGTTTGAGAAGACATCGGATAATCGAAAAGTGTTTGGTGTAGTTGGAGATTCCACGTTCTTCCATTCTGGCATTACGAGTTTGATTGATATTGTTTACAATAAAAGCAATTGCACGATTATTATTTTGGACAACCGGGTAACAGGAATGACCGGGCATCAGGAGAATCCCGGAACAGGGTATACCTTAAAAGGTGAAAAAGCCCCCATTATTGAGATAGCCCCCCTTGTTCGTGCCATAGGAATTGAGAACATCTATCAGGTGAATCCTAACAACTTGAAGGAGGTTCGAGAGGCTTTGAATGGGGCCTCGGTCTTTGAAGGGCCCTCTGTCATCATCACAAAATGGCCCTGTGCATTGAAGAAATTACATGACGAAGAGAAAAAGGAGTATGCGCTTGCTCAATGGGTTTACGCTGTGAATCCTGAAAAATGCAGAAAGTGTCGAATGTGCCTGAAAATAGGTTGTCCGTCCATCTCTTTTGATCCTCAAACCGGTTCATTCATTGATCCCAATACCTGTGTAGGCTGTTCGGTATGTGCTCAGGTTTGCCCGTTTGATGCCATAGAAAGGTCCGGTGACGCATAATGAAGACATCTCAAAATATACTGCTGGTTGGTGTGGGTGGCCAGGGAACGATATTGACTTCAAAAATATTATCTACGGGATTGTTAAATGCGGGTTATGATGTTAAAATGTCAGAGATTCACGGGATGGCGCAAAGAGGAGGTTCCGTTTCAACCCAAGTACGATATGGCGAACATGTTCATTCACCGATCATCGGAAGGGGAGAGGCGGATATTGTGATCGCCTTTGAAAAGATGGAAGCCATGAGATGGATGGAGTTTCTGTCAAAAAAAGGGAAACTCATTGTGAATGATCAGCAGATCGAATCAGCACCCATTTTAGCCGGTAAAGAGGTATATCCCGAAGGTATCAAGGAAAAACTTGAACAAAGAGCCGGTGCCCGGATCATTCCAGCAACAAAAATGGCCATAGAGCTTGGTAACATCAGGGTAATGAATGTGATCATGCTGGGTGTTCTGGTCAAAGAAGCCGGATTGGAAGGCATCGATTGGCAAGGAGAAATTAGAAAAATGGTTAAACCCAGGTTTACTGAGATCAATATTCAGGCATTCCAGTTAGGATTCACTGTTTGAAGATAAGGGTTCTTAATAGACGAAATGATCAGGAAACGTTAAAATGATAAAAAGCCGGGAGGATTAAAATGTCTATCGAAAAGTATTTGAAACACCTAAGAATTGACAGGCTGCCCCATGTCTGGTGTCCGGGATGCGGTAATGGAACCATTCTAAAAGCTACAGTGGGAGCCATAGAAGAACTGGGTCTTGATCCATCAAAAATTGCGGTTGTATCCGGAATAGGATGTTCATCACGGGCAACCGGTTATTTAAATTACAATACCATGCATACCTTGCACGGGAGGGCGATCGCCTTTGCAACGGGAATCAAGCTGTCTCGCCCTGAAATGACCGTGTTGGTTATGACTGGAGACGGAGATGCCGGGGCCATTGGCGGAAATCATTTTATTCATGCAGCCAGAAGGAATATGGATTTGGCTGTGATCTGTTTTAACAACAATATTTATGGAATGACCGGTGGACAATATTCTCCGACAACGCCGGAAGATTCTTACGCAACCACAGCTCCGTATGGAAATATTGAAGAACCTTTCGATCTGTCCAGGTTGGCCATCACATCCGGGGCAACGTATGTGGCAAGGACATCAACCTATCATTTTGTGGCCCTGCAGAATTACATTAAAAAGGCAATAACCAATCCGGGATTTTCTTTGGTTGAAACGATTACGCAATGCCCTACGTATTACGGCAGATATAATAAGATTGGATCTGCACCTCAAATGATCAATTATTTCAAAGATAACGGGATCACTTTACCAAAAGCAGTTTCAATGCTGAAAAAAATGAATCCTGATGTCAATTATGACGGGTTCAACGTGAATGCCCTGTTGGAAAAAGCGGTGGAAAGTCTTCCGGATAAGATTATTATTGGAGAATTTGTCAACAAGAACAAACAGGGCTATGTTGCCAAATACGAAGAAGTTATTAACCGAGCAAAAGAAGAAGTTGCCTCGTTAAAATCATAAATTGGAAGGTGATGTGAATGATTCCGATAGAAAAAAATCCATTTACAATTCGAATCGGTGGACTAGGCGGGCAAGGCAACATCAAAATGGGATTAATTCTCGCCAAAGCTTTAACCAGTGATAAAAAATGGGTTATTCAAACCCAGCATTACGGTGCACAGGTTCGTGGAGGGGTGGCTTATTCTGATGTGTTGTTTTGTGATGATCCCATCGATTTTCCAATAGCCTATAATTTCAACGTGTTGTACATGATGGATCAGAAGCCGCTTGATTCCTTTTTTCACCTGTTAAAACCAAACGGAGTCTTGATTTGCGACAGTTCATTTGTTAAAAATATCCATGTGACCATTCGCAGAATCACAAAAAAAATATTGGTTTACCCCGTCACCGATATTTGTGTTGAAAAATTTGGAATGCCCGTTTTGGCTAATGTGTTAGGCTTGGGAATCCTTCAAAAGGCTACCGGAATTGTTAACCTGGATGCCTTGAAGCAAACCATCAGCGAAGTCGTTCCACAAAAATTTATCGATCTGAATTTAGAGGCATTGGAGTACGGGTATAAATTATGCGATAAATGCTACAGACTCAAGGAGGAGAAAAAATACACCCCGATTAATTTTGAATAGTTTTTTGTCATAGCGATACTCAGAAGGAAAAGAGGTGAGGGAATGACCAAGGAAACCCGCATACTGATTTGCGATGACTCGGCCTTTATGAGAATGGTTATCAAGGATATCCTGGATTCTCAGAAGGGGCTGGTTGTTGTGGGGCAGGCAAGAGATGGTATGGAAGCGGTTGAAAAAGCAACGCAGCTTAACCCAGATATTATCACCATGGATGTGGAGATGCCAAAGCTCAACGGTTTGGAAGCCATGAAGCTCATCACAAAAAAAATGGCAACACGAGTGATTATGGTCAGCAGTTTGACCGAAGAAGGGGCAGAAATAACAATCGAAGCCCTTGAAAACGGTGCAGTAGATTTCTTGACCAAGCCATCTGGTTCTATATCGACCAATTTCAGAAAAATGGGTGGTGAATTGATTTCAAAAATCAACAGTGCGATGCTGGTACAAGCTTCAAAAATGTCTCTTTTAAGGAAGGCAAGGGTGATGCATAAACCCGTCCAAAGAACATTTACATCAACCGGCAAGATTGTACTCATCGCTTCCTCAACCGGTGGACCGAAAGCTTTGGATAATGTGATACCGCAATTACCTCGAAATTTACCCGCACCGGTGGTTGTGGTTCAACATATGCCGGCTGGTTTTACCAAATCGCTGGCAGCACGTTTAAACAAGATTTCAGATATCGAGGTTCGCGAAGCCTCAGAAGGTGATATTCTGAAAAATTCGGTGGTGTATATCGCACCGGGGAACTATCATTTGGGCTTAAAGAATGAAGGTAATGCTGTGAAAGTCTATTTAGACAGCAGTTCGAAAATAAATGGTGTCAGGCCTGCAGCGGATTTTACCTTTGACAGGGGTGCGGAAATATATAAAAAAAACGTGATTGGAGTTGTTTTAACCGGCATGGGAAGAGACGGGACTAAAGGCTGCTTCAAGATTAAACATTATCAAGGGAAGGTAATTGCTGAAGCAGAATCTACTTGTGTGGTTTACGGTATGCCAAAATCAGTAGTAAAAGAAGGCTATTCGGATTTTGAGCTGCCTTCAGATCAAATAGCAGACAAAATAGTGGAACTGGTTTAGGCCCGCCATGATGATTAAAGCCATGTATCCGGGAACATTTGATCCCATAACCTACGGGCATATCGATGTGGCCAGGCGTGCTGCCAAGGCGTTTGGCTCTTTGGTGATCGTCGTTATGCATAACCGGGTTAAAAAAGGCGTTTTGTTTGATGTTTCCGAGCGATGTGCCATGATTGAAGAAGTTTTCAGTAAAGATGACAATATTACTGTGGATACCCATAGCGGGTTAATGGTGGAATACGCCAAACAAATGAGTATAGCGGTTGTTGTTAGGGGGTTAAGGGCTGTTTCAGATTTTGAATATGAAATGCAAATGGCAGCGGCCAACAAAAAAATGTTCCCGGAACTGGACACCTTTTTTCTCATGACTGATACGAAGTATTCTTTCATTTCCTCAACATTGGTGAAGGAAATTGCTTATCACGGCAGTTCAGTAGATCCTTGGGTCCCAGCGCTTGTTAAGCTCGGATTGGAAAAGAAGATGAAAAATCACTGAAGAATGCCTGCTATGCTTCGTTTTTTTGCGACAATTTCATAATATCATGATTGATAAAGTGTTTGATCAATTCGTCTTTCGACGTGTATATAAATATTGGGAGAAATTGTTCTTTGGATCGATTAGGACAAAGATAAGTACGATAAATATTCGAATTCAGATAAATGAAAGGAAAAGAAGGGGATGGTTAAATGACAGAACAACAGAAAAAGCTGATTTGGAGCGATTGCACGCCCGAAGAGTGGAACGATTGGAAATGGCAACTCAGAAACAGGATTATGGATGTTGAGACGCTGAACAAAGTCATCAAATTGACAGAAGAGGATAAACGGGCTATAGAGCACAGTTTGGAATTCTTAAGAATGGCGATAACGCCTTATTACGCATCATTGATAGATCCCAATGATCCGTTTGATCCTATTCGGCTTCAAGCGGTTCCGTCGGTGCATGAATTGACCGTTGCGCCGGAGGATATGTTGGATCCGCTTCACGAGGACGTGGATTCACCAACACCAGGAATGACGCATCGCTATCCCGATAGAGTGTTGCTATTGGTGACTGACCGTTGTTCCATGTATTGTCGTCACTGTACTAGAAGGAGAAAAGCAGGTGAAACCGACAAGGCCATGCCGTTGGAATACGTGGAAAAAGCAGTTGAATATCTAAAAGAACATACAGAAGTGAGAGATGTTTTGATTTCTGGCGGAGATCCCTTAACACTTCCCACGGCTCATTTGGAAAAGATTATCCAGAAAATTGCTGCGGTTTCTTCGGTTGAGATTATCCGCATCGGGTCAAGAACACCGGTTGTTTTACCTCAAAGAATCGATGATGAATTGATTGCCATGCTGAAAAAATACAAAACGATCTGGCTGAATACTCATTTCAATCATCCGGCGGAAATAACAACAGAAAGCATTCAGGCGTTGGATAAATTGGTTGAAGCGGGGATCCCTTTGGGAAATCAATCGGTTTTGTTAAGAGGTATCAATGATAATCCTGAAATCATGAAATGTTTAGTACAGAAACTGGTTAAATACCGGGTCAGACCTTATTATATGTATCAATGCGATTTATCACAAGGGTTGTCTCATTTCAGAACGACTGTAGCCAAAGGACTGGAAATTATGGAGTATTTGAGGGGTCATACATCGGGGTTTGCCGTTCCCACTTATGTTATTGATGCCCCCCATGGCGGTGGGAAGATTCCTGTTATGCCTCAATACTTGATTTCTTATGGGGAAAACAAGGTCATTTTGAGAAATTACGAGGGTGGATTATTTGTCTATGAGGAACCAAAAGAATATCATGCCACAGCAGATCCGGATGGTTGGCTTGCCGAAAACCGTAAAAGCAAAGAAGGATTGGCCAGTATGTTGTCGGGAACAAATAAAAAGCTGGTTCCGGGTGAAGCTGTGCGATTACACAGAGCCGGAGAATGGAAACGAACACATTCTCAATAAATCATTTGTTTGATTTTCTTGCTGAAAAGAGCCGAATAATCTCGATTATTGGGATGGATAAAAATGTAGGCAAGACCACTCTGTTGAACTTTCTCTTAAAGGGGCTTCGGGATCGTCATGTGCCTGCGTTGGTATTGAGTATTGGTCGTGATGGAGAGGCAAACGACAGTGTTGAAAATACTTCCAAACCACCCATCATCATTTACAGGGGGGGATGTTTTTTAACAATTAAAGAGTTAATCAGAAACCCGTCATCAATCGAGATTCTGGATTGCTTTAACAGTAAAGTTTCTGGCTCCAAAATTATTTTAGGACGTGCCCTGCAGGATACACAAGTTCAATTGGTCAATCCCGCCAATCAGAAAGTCCTTTCTGAAATGATCCGTATAAGCCTTGAACGTTGCGGAGGAGGAACTGTTTTTATTGATGGTGCATTAGACAGGTTGTCTCATGGTTGCTCTTCATTAATCGATGGCGTTTTTGTTTGTGCCGGTGTTCAATCGGAAGGGGATTTGTCAGAAATCATCAAAAAAACACGGTTGTTGATTACTCACCTACAAAATGAGGTGTGCGACAATCAAATAAAGCAGTTAATTTTGAACCAGCGCCTGGAAAAGGGAACACTTTTGATTAGAAATGAAGAAATAATCGACTGTATTCGAGGGACTTTGATTGATACAACAGACCTTGATGAAAAAATCAAGAATAATGATATAATCTATACAACGGGTGTAATCACCGACAAGATTATCAACAGATTCATAGAGAGGGAACGGATGATAACCATGGTGCTGATTGACGGCACCAAAGCCCGTATCAGTCAAAGGTACAGTGCAATGATGCACAGAATGGGGATTCGTCTTCGGATGATCAACAGAATTCCTGTATATGGGCTTTCGATAAACAGTATAGGAATAAGGCGATCCATGAACCCGTCAAAAGTATTGACGAGTTTTCGTGAAGCTTTCAAAGAGATTTATGTATTTGACACAACATATTTAGTGTAAATCAATATTAATAGGGCAATCTGAGAATTGCCCCTCAGCATTAGTTATTTTCTAACCGTCCACAAAGGGGTGATACGATGGATTACAAATTAGTGACAAGAGGATTTTCGGCTACAGAGGCTGTTGAAGATTATGTGGAAAAGAAAGTTTCAAAGCTCGAAAAGGTCATGCCGGAAGGAGATCATGTTCACACTGAAGTGAAGATTGAAAGGGAGAACAAAGATTTCCGGGCAGAGCTGACCGTTCATATTCGAGGTGCTGTAGTCAGGACAGATGAAATGACCGACGATATGTATGCTTCTGTTGACAATGCCGTTGATGCAATGGAAAAGAAACTTGAAAAGTACAAGAATAAGAGAGTTGTGAGACACAAAACATCCACAAGACTTTTAAGCGAGCCAGATCTGGAACAAGAGGAAGAAACCGATTACGAAGATATCGTCAAGACAAAACGTTTTTTTCTTAGACCTATGAATTTGGAAGAAGCAAAGCTTCAGTTGGAAATGCTGGGACACAATTTTTTCGTTTTCAAAAATGCCGATACGGATGAGATCAATCTCATCTACAGAAGGCAGAACAAGACAATGGGTTTAATAGAGTTTGAAGTATAACTTAAATAAATGGGAAAGGGGCCCGTTTGAAGGGTCTCTTTTTTTTAGTTTCATTTTTTTTATCATTTACGATATAATAAAGAAATGAAGTGAACAGAATTTTAGATCGATGATTCATTATTCATACAGAAAAAATAAGAAAATTGAGAGGTGAAAAGAGATAGTCATTTCCAACCCGTTGATAAAAAGGATTCTAGTGGGAACCTTTCAGGATGAAATCATGATTGCGGTTCTGGAGGGAAATCAGCTTGTTGAGCTGCATTTAGAGGAGATGGATAACGAAAGTATAACCGGAAATATCTTCCTCGGCAAAGTTGAAAATTATGTCAGCAGTTTAGATGCATCTTTTATTGATATCGGAAAGGGTAAAAATGCATTTTTAAGGAATAAAGATTTTTTAAAGAACGCATTAGGCAGTAAAGAGGCCAGAAAGACCAGTGAAGTTCCAGTGAAGGGAAACAAGATTATCGTTCAAGCGAAAAAGGATCCCATGGGAACTAAAGGTCCACAAGTGACTACGAATATTGGCATTGCAGGGAGATATTTAGTGTTCATGCCGTTTTCGAGAAGTGTGGGCGTTTCAAAAAGGATTGAGGATACGATAGAACGTAAGCGCTTACACAGTCGAATGTCAAAGATCGTTAAAGATTCGGGTATCATTATTAGAACGGTGGCACAAAATGTTGATTATGAAGCTTTGGAAGAGGAGTATTTTCTCTTAAAGAAGAAATGGGAAGAAATTCACAAACAATTTCAAAGATTTAAAAAACCAAGAATGTTGCACGATGAAGCTGAAATTTTAGAATATCTGATGAGGGAAAAATACGATTCAACTGTTGATGAAGTCGTAACAAATTCCAGAGAGATGTTTGCCAAACTTGAAAAGATGCTAAAAGTCTTTGACAAAAAGCCCGTTAAAGGAAAATTACGATTGTGCAAAGAGGATGTCTTTGATACCTATCATGTGAGTGAGCAACTGGAAGCACTTTATTCCAGAAAGATCGAGATGGAATGTGGCGGATGGATTGTTGTAGACCGAACCGAAGCATTTACCATCATTGACATTAATTCAGGAAGCAACGTTTCCAGTAATAATACCAGAGATATGGCGTTGGAAACTAACGTTCAAGCGGCGACTGAAGTTGCACGTCAGCTTCGGCTGAGAAACCTGAGTGGCATCATCATCGTTGATTTTATTGATATGGAACAGGAAAACGACAGAATGACGATATTGAAAGTGTTAAACGAGGAATTAAAAAAGGACAAAGCGAAAACGGCAGTGATGGGATTTACGAAACTGGGATTGGTAGAAATTACCAGAAAGAGAACATCACCACCGGTTGAGGAGTTGCTTTTTGAGAAATGCCCGGTATGTCATGGAGAAGGTCTTGTATTATCCCCTAAACGGATTTTAAAAATGATTGGTGTAGAAATGGAACAGGCTAAAACGATGAAAGATGTCAAAGGAATACAGTTAAACCTTCATTGGAGTCTTTCGGGGTATTTAAATAAAGAATGGCGAGAAGAGATGCTAAAGAAAATGGGTTTTGAATCCATAGATGTGGAATTTTCACGAAAAGATCCTAACGGGTATGATATCAAATATAAAAAGTAACTGTGAGAGGTGAATACTATGAGGAAAATACAGTTTATATTCGGCGTTCATAATCACCAACCTGAAGGGAATTTTGACTTTATTTTTGAGAACTCCTTGGAAAATGGTTACAAGCCGTTTTTAGAAACTGTATATGCGTATCCCCAAATTAAAACAAGCCTTCATTTCAGCGGCTCGCTTCTTCAATATATCGAAAAAAAAGATCCCGAATTAATTGATTTGCTGCGGAAGATGATCGATAGAAAACAGGTTGAATTGTTTACCGGCGGATATTATGATCCCATCATGTCGATTATTCCTGAAGGTGACCGCATTACCCAAATTGAGAAGATGAATGAAAAACTCAAAGAACTATTTGATTATCGAGCAAAAGGTTTTTGGCTTTCAGAAAGGGTATGGGAACCCTCTCTCGTATCCACCCTTTCGAAATCCGGGGTTGAGTATGTGGCATTGGATGATGATCATTTCAAAAACGCCGGGAATTACGAAGATGAATTAAACGGATATTTTTTAACGGAAGATCAGGGTTATCCCCTAAAAATTTTCCCAATAAACAAAAAACTCAGATATCTGATCCCTTTTCATGATGTAGAAGAAACCATCGCTTTTCTACATGAAAGGGCTTCAGAAAGTGCTCAGAGCATGTATTTGATGATGGATGACGGTGAGAAATTCGGGATTTGGCCCGGAACGCACGAATTGGTGTTCCAGAGAAAATGGTTGGAAACATTTTTCAAGCGTTTGATAGAAGAATCCGTGTGGCTTAAAATGACCACATTTGAAGAATACGTTCGGGAAGTTCCACCGAGAGGGAGGACCTATATTCCCGATTCGTCTTATCCTGAGATGATGAGTTGGGCGCTGCCTTCCAGGGCAAGGACGCACTATGAGAGATTGGAAAAAGAATTAAAGACAAGTGGTGATTTTGATCGATTTTCAATGTTTTTTAAGACAGGATTCTGGAGAACTTTTTTATCCAAATATACTGAATCCAATTTAATGCACAAAAAGATGCTACTGCTTAGGTCCAAAATCACTGAAGAAATGCCCCGGTCCATTAGTGAAAGAATCTTGAAAAGTCAATCAAATGATGCTTATTGGCATGGACTGTTTGGAGGATTATACTTACCAAATCTCAGGGCAGAGGTTTATAAGAACCTGATCGGAGCTTCAAAGGAATTGGATGATATTAAGCATCCTGAAAAAGGTGATTTCGTCGAGGTTGAAGTAAAAGACTATGATGTTGACGGATTTAATGAGATTATTATCAACAACAGAAAGCTTACCATAGGCATTTCACCGGCCAATGGCGGAAGAATTTACGAGCTTTCATTGAAAAACAAACAAATCAACCTTATGAACAACTTAACGAGACGTTATGAGCCCTATCACGAACAAATGGAAAGTGCCAAGACAGCGGAAGAAGGTGGCTATGGCAACTATTTGGCAAAGGAAAAAGGATTGGAAAAACTCTTAAACTACGATTGGTATGAACGATTCTCCTTTCTGGATCATTTTTTGGGAGAATGGAGTACTTTGGAAAAATACGCCCGATGCCGTTACCCGGAGCAAGGTGATTTTACCAATCAAGAATATCAATATGAAATCCTGGATCAAAAAACCGGCTCGGTCAAACTCACAAGGGAAGGACACATTTGGCATGGATCATTGTGGGTGCCGATCAGGTTGGAAAAATATCTGAAATTGGATGAAGACGGTCTTTTACTGAAAAATGTGATCACGAATCTGTCTACTCACAACATCCCGATTTTCTATGGTTGTGAATATAACATCAATCTGATTTCAGATCAGTCAAAAGACAGATATCTATATGCAGGTGAATTCCCAAAGATTCCCATTTCACAAACCGGTAAGGTTAAGACGACATATTTTGGTTTGAAAAGCGAATTTGAGGGATTCGACATCATGATGCAGCCGGACAGGGAGGTTGAATTTTGGTATTTCCCCGTTTACACGGTTTCCTATTCGGAAAGAGGTTATGAAAAGTTATATCAAACAACCAGTATTACACCTGTTTATAGATTCAAGTCCGAACCCATGTCAACATTCGAAATGGAAATGAAATTCAAGATAGATGAATTCTAACACTATTCACAGCGTCTGAGAAATTGGACGAAAGGAGATGTAACAGTGGCATTTAAGCAATGGAAATATGAAATAGCCGGCAGAGAACTGGTTATTGAGCATGGAAAAATGGCAAAACAATCAGCCGGTTCAGTTGTAGTGAGATTAGGGGATACCGTTGTGCTGATCACGGCAAACGGGAAAAAAACAGCGTCCGGGATGGACTTTTTCCCGCTAACGGTTGAATTTCAAGAAAAATTTTACTCATCCGGAAAGATTCCCGGTGGGTTTTTGAAAAGAGAAGGCCGACCAGGTGACACATCCATACTGGCAGCAAGACAGATAGACAGACCGATTAGACCCTTATTCCCGGATGGTTTTTACAATGAGGTTCAGTTGATTGCAACGGTTTTATCCATAGATGAAGATAATCCCGCTGATGTTCTTGGAATTTTGGGAGCATCTTTGGCGTTAAACTTCTCAAATATTCCCTTTGAGGGAATTGTTGCGGGTGTAAAAGTCGGTTTTGTTGATGGTAAACCCGTAGTTTTTCCCACAGAAGAAGAACTTCAAATCAGTGACATTGAATTGACGGTTGCCGGATCAAAGGATGCCATTGTAATGGTGGAAGGCGAAGCCAAAGAAGTAGATGAAGAACTCATGCTTGAAGCCCTGGATGTTGCACATAATGCCATCAAAGAGATGTGTGAGTTCCAAGAACGGATTTTTGAGGAAATGGGCCCTGTAGAAAAGATGCCGTATGAAGTTCTTGCACTGACAAGCGAAGAGAAACAAAAACTGGAGTCAATGGTCGATAAACAAGAACTGAAAGAAAGGATGTTGACGGAAGGCAAGAAAAATACGGAAAAGGCTTTAGGAGAATACAAAGAGTTGATTCTTGAAAAGTTTATGGAAGATATAGAAGAAGATGAAAAAGCCATCAAGCAGAGCCTGGCATCCGAACAGTATGAAGAAATTCTAAAAGGGATTATGAGACGCTCTATTGTAGAAGACAAAAAGCGATCAGATGGTCGAGATTCAACTACCATCCGTCCCATCTCATGTGAAATAGGTGTTTTACCAAGGGTGCACGGGTCTGCCCTGTTTACTCGCGGAGAAACTCAAAGTTTGGGAATTCTTACTTTGGGGAGTGGACGAGATGTTCAGTATATTGACTCGATTTATGAAGAGTCAGAGAAAAATTTCATGTTGCATTACAATTTCCCGCCATTTTCAGTGGGGGAAGTCAAACGCCTTGGTTCTACATCCAGAAGGGAAATTGGTCACGGTCACCTGGCCGAAAGGTCTGTAAAGTCGATTATGCCTTCTGTTGATGAATTTCCTTACACTGTCAGAGTTGTTTCAGAAATATTGGAATCAAATGGCTCTTCTTCGATGGCGACGATTTGTTCCGCTTCCTTGTCACTAATGGATGCAGGTGTTCCGGTAAAAAAACATGTGGCAGGCATTGCCATGGGTATGATCAAAGAACCTGATGAAACGGTTATTCTATCAGATATACTTGGAATGGAAGACCATTTGGGTGATATGGACTTCAAAGTGGCGGGAACAAGAGACGGTATCACAGGCTTTCAAATGGATGTCAAAGTCAGCGGCATCAGCAGGGAAATTATGGCAAAGGCCTTGAATCAGGCAAAAGAAGGCAGACAGCATATTTTAGATATCATGTACCAGACAATTGAACAGCCCAGAGACACGCTCAGTGAATATGCACCGGCTGTTGTTTCTTTTGATATCCCTGAGGAATCCATTGGTGAAGTCATCGGACCCGGAGGAAAGATGATCAAATTCATCACTGCCGAATTTGATGTCAAGATTGAGATTGATGATGAAAAAGGAAAGGTCAATATTTTTGGCAGTGACGCAAAGAAGAGCAATGCAGCGGCAGACTATATTCACCGTATGCTTGAACCTCTTGAAGCGGATAAAGAATACACCGGAAAAGTAACGCGTATCGAAAAATACGGGGTGTTTATTGAACTGGCACCCGGGAAAACAGGTTTACTTCATGTATCGAATATGGAAGGATTTGTCAAAGACCCAGCGGCAAAATTCAACTTGGGCGATATGGTAAAAGTCGTTTGCGGTAAACTGGAACCGGGTGGGAAGATTGATCTGAGAGAACCGGGTAGCCAAAAGAAGATGGCTTCAAATTCAGACAGAAGGGGTAGAAAACCAACAGAGAGAAGAGAAAACAGGAAGTGATGAAGTGGATTCAGCCATAGCAACAACCGAAAAACTCAAAAATGGAATGGAGATTTTTTCTCATAGAATGAACGGTGTGCGATCTGTTAGTTTATCGATTGCCGTCAAGGCAGGTTCTTCCCATGAACCTGCCAATCGTTCAGGCGCAGCCCATTTTACAGAACATATGGTTTTTAAAGGGACCAAAAAGCGTTCTCCTTTGGAACTAAAAGAGCCTATTGAAAGGGTAGGAGGAACGCTTAATGCGTTCACCGGAAAGGAAAACACGGTTTACTTTGCCAGGGTTCCCGATTCTGAATCCAGAATCGCTCTTTCAATTTTAAAGGACATTTGCAGTGAGTCGTTGTTTCCACAAAAGTTTTTTGACTTGGAAAAACAAGTGGTGATGGAGGAGATTTCAGCTGCGGATGACGATCCGGCAGATATTGTTTATGAACAATTTTTTAAAAATGTTTGGGGAAAATGTGCGTATGGTAATCCGGTATTGGGCACACTCGACAGTATTAAAGATATCAGCAGACAAGACCTGCTTGATTTTTATAAAACTAAATATCATCCATCCAACATGGTTTTTTCTGTCGCCGGGAATTTTCCAGAAGATCTTTTGGAATGTTTCAACGACTTGACCTATCGACAGGATAAAAGAGAAGTGGCTTCACTGATATATGCACCGGATCGATCGGTTATCGTAACAGAGAAAGAGGATTTAAAACAATTGCATATGCTCATTGGTATTGAAGCACCATCGAGACAGGATCCTGATTTTAACGTTTTTCAAGTTCTAAATACTTTGTTAGGCGGGGGCATGAGCTCAAAGCTGTTTAACCGATTGAGAGAGGAATTGGGGTTGGTTTACACCATTGATTCGGGTTTGATCAGCTATCCGGAAGGAGGCCTTTTTTTTATATATGCCGCAACAACTCCTGAACGGTTTATCAAACTTAAAGACGAATTGATGAAAGAGCTACTAAGAATCATGAAGAACGGAATAACCATGCAGGATATCAATTACGGTAAAGAACGTTTAAAGGGGAAACTGCTTCTATCAACCGAAAGTACCTATTCCACCATGATGAGGAATCTCGATACCGGTTTGGCTTTTGGAAGACCATTGCGTGTTGAGGAGATGGTAGAACGTATCGATGTGGTGGATATCTCCAGATTGGATCAGGTCATGGAGCGTTATTTCTCAAAAAATTGGATATTAAGTTTGGTCACCCCCAAAAAAACGTTAAAACAATCTTTGATTGATAAATGGGAAGAGAAGGGGATACAAATTTGAAAATAATCTGGAAACGGACTGAAGAATTAAAAGCTGGTGAGATTTGTGGGGATGATGTTTTTGATCCCAATAGTTTTGTTTTACTGGCGCATAAATCCAGTATTCTGGATTCAAAAACAATTCAATATCTTCAGAGGAGGGAAGTCGAATGGGTTCCTGTAAGAGTTCAGGATGGAGAGGTCAAAGACCAGGATATCATTCTGGAACTGGAAGATGAATATGCCAAAGAATCAAAAGCGATTCTCGCTCCCGAACTTCCCCTGATCGTTTCCGATGAGAAATATCACGAATCCATTGCTCGTTTTGAAACGGTGACAAAATCCTTTCTAAAGACCAACACCTTTCAAAAGGATGAAGTTGTCAATCTCAGTAACGAGTTAGTCAACGAAGTGCTAAAGAGTAATTCCAACGTTTTCAATTTCATGACAGACATTGCCCCTGGCTTTATCATCAAACATGGAATCAATACCGCTATCATTGCATGTGTCCTTGCTAAAGCACTAAATAAATCCAGACATCTTCTGTTTAAACTGACAAAAGTATCATTGCTCCACGATATCGGTTTAATTTATGCTCAAAAAAACAAGTCTTTGGATTATGTTGAAGATCTTTTCGAGCAATACAAACACGGGAACTTAAACCGGGTGAAAATCCATCCCGTTATTGGCGTAAAAATCATCAATAAAGTTTCTCCGGGATTTTTGGAAAAAGACGAAGAAGATGCGCTGATTGAACATCACGAACGTTATGATGGAAAAGGGTTTCCCATGGGGGCAAAGGGAGAGAAAATTAACGAATTATCCCGTTTGATGGCGATTCCGGATGCATATGACACCTTGATTACACAGGTCAAGGGAAAACCAACGATGGATCCCTACACCGCCTTAAAATGGATTGTATCCAATTCTAACATTCTCTTTGATCCTGCTTTTGTCAAAGCTTTTGTTGAGATTACGGGAATTTATCCCACAGGTACACTAGTCAAACTTAGTAACGGTCAACGGGGAACGGTTATTTCCAAAGGAGGGAAAGCGATAGGTCGGCCTGTAATCCTTGTGGACGATGAAGAAATATCATTGGCGGAAAAAGATCAATTATTCATCACCGAGGTGCTTGGTATTGATTAAATGGAAACAAGTCAAAACCTTAAGAGAAGGAGATGTCTGTTCAGAAACGATTTTGGGCAATGTGCCAGAGGACATTGTCATTAGAAATGGTGAAAGAATAACCTTATTAACCATCCAGAAACTTATTGGCAGAGGGATTGACTGGATATCGGTTTTCGATGATGAAGAAGAGTACGACACCGCAGTGAACGACCTTTTTAGCGAAGAAAAGCTGGAGAAATTTTCCAGCGAATTGTCACAGGTGTGTGAAGAAACCCTGAAAGAGGGCAGAATCGATATCGATAAGACAAAGCACATTAGTGATGAGATCAACAAAGAAATTATTGAAGAATACGGTGAATATGTTGTTCCTTCTCTGGTAAAACTGAAAAAAATGGATGATTATACCTTCACTCATCAAGTGAATGTTGCCATTATTGCCACCATTTTAGCCACTGAAAAATATGGTAAAGAGAAAGATGTTATCGAGAAGTTTACCATGGGTGGTTTGCTACATGATATGGGGAAATTGTGGATTCCCGAAGAAATTATTAAGAGTAACGAGCGTTTAAAATCATTTGAGTTTGATATCATCAAAAAACACCCTGAATATGGGTACAAGATTGCAGTAACTTCCGGGTTAGAAAACCAAGCGATATTGAATGCCATCAAGTATCACCATGAAAGATGGGATGGTAAGGGATATCCTGAAGGTTTGGCACAATTGGGTATTCCTCTGGAAGGTAGACTCTTAATGGTGGCGGATGTCTACGATGCTTTAACGACCAGAAGACCTTATAAAGAGCCTTGGGAGCCTTATGAAGCCGTCAGCTTTATTGTAAAGCAATCTAAAAAAATGTTTGATTCGGAAATTGTGAGATTATTCTTATTGTCCTTTGGACTTTATCCAGTAAACACAAAAGTGATTTTAACAACGGGTGAACTGGCACTCGTAGTAGCCAACAAGCGAGGGTCAATAACGAGGCCTATTGTGAAAGTGATCCGGAAGAATCAAGAAGTGGATATTGATTTATCAAAAGATGATAAAGTCAGCATCAAAAAGGTCTTGAAAGTAAGAATGTTGAGGGATTAAAGAAAGACGGGGTGATCGTTATTATTTCTCAAATTCAACTACAAGAATTGACACCGGGTCTGTATTTGCCAGAGTACCGTGAAAGATCTATTGTAAATTTGTCCAATTTCGTATTAAAATTCTTTCGTTGTCCTACCCGCTATCCTTCATTGGAAATTAAAGACAAAATAAAAAATCCTGAAAATAAAAAGAAGATGATTATGTTCGTAATTGATGCCATCGGGTGGGAAAACCTTCAAGAGAGTGCAAGTCAGTCTCCCTCTTTGCGTGAAGATCTAAGCATTTTTGAGCAAGAAATCCTGACAAGTGTTTTCCCAACGACCACAACGGCAGCATTAACCTCTTATTGTACAGCGCTTCCTCCTCTTGAACATGGGATGCTGGGTTATACCTTGTTTCTCACGGATTATTCCTCTTTGGTCAATATGATTATGTTAGCACCGCCTGATTTCGAAAGAGATTCATTAATCCCAAGGGGATTAAATCCCCTCAAATTCTTAAATATACCCACTATTTTTGAAACCTTACAGGGAAATGGCGTTAAATGTTGGACGATTACATCTGATTTGTTTTCAGAATCTGGACTAACCAAAATGCATCATAAAGGCTCTTCGAAACGTACCTATTCGGGTATGCTGGAGATGTTTTATCAATTATTGAGAACGATTGAAGAAGAGGACTCCAGGACATTTATTTTCGTCTATTGGGGATTGACGGACACTGATGGGCATCATTGGGGTACACAATCACGTCCTTATCAGGGAGGGATTGAATATCTCTTCAGAATGCTCAGAAGAGAGGTTATTGACAGGCTAAGTCAGGAACAATTGAAACATACTGTTTTTTTACTCAGTTCGGATCACGGCCAAATTGATACGACTTGGGAAGATGAAGAATGGATTACTTCTGAAGATGAATTGTTTCAAAATTTTGTTCACCCACCGATCGCAGGTGAACCTCGGGCGGTTTATTTCAACGTAAGAGATAAAGAAGGTTTTTCCGATTACTTCAATCAACGCTTTTCAAAAAGATTTTTTTTGATGGATAGAAACAAGGCTATCGATGCGAACCTCTTTTCAAGCGCTACCTATCCTCTGAGCATTTCAGATCGGATGTTGAAAGAGCATCAATATCGCTTGGGGGATTTCGTTGCCATTGCGAAAGAGAGGTATTCTTTGCATTTTAAACATCATGGGAAATCGTACACTTTAAAAGGAAAACACGGTTCCTTAACGCAACGCGAACTGATGGTACCACTTTTGATTTACTCGTAGATAAAAAAACAGCCATATTCCACAGTCCCGGCAAAGGATTTGATAACATGGCAACAAGAATGAACGTGATTTTATTAAGAGATTTTGCCCTTTTGGGAAAAAAGGGTGATTTTGTTGAAATAGAAAGTGATTATGCCAACTCCTACCTAATACCAGAAGGGATTGTCAAACAAATAACCGACAAAAGCATGATCATGGAGTTAAAAGAAAAACAAAAGCTCCGTCAAAAAGAAAGACAACAAGCCTTATCAGAAGATTCCAAAGCGTTATTATACCAATACAATGATCCGGCGGCTGTTTTGGAAAATCATCCAATTATGGGGAAACTCCCTCCAATGGATTTCTCAGTGCATTTGCGTCATGCTCAAAAACAACAAATGAGCTGGGAATGGTATCCCCCACATCGATTGAACAGACTCCCTGCAGGCTACAAATTTGTCATTCTGCAATACAAAGGAACTCGATATCTGGGAACCTTTCATTATCTTCAACAGCTCATGATCAGAAAAGTTCATTCGCCTTTAATCATTGATGGTTCGAATTTGGGATGGGTAAAAGGCAAACCAGCAATGGATCCGATATTTGATCTGTATGAATATATATCAGATAAATCAGAGAAATTTTTCTTCCCCTTTTTTTGGGCTTTTGACAAGTCTTTTAAAAGAAAATTATCAAAAACCGAGGGACGAGAGTTAAGCGAATTTTGCAGCTGGGGCGGGACCAAAATAGTAGATTACGCTGATGTTGAAATCTTTAAATTAGCGAAAAAACATCGAACCAAGTACATCTTTTCTCAGGATCATTTTAAGCAGTATCATACTGAATTTTTTACGAGAATCACATACAGATAAGGCCACGAGGGGTGATTAAGATGGACAAATCAGAAGCCTTGCAAAAAGAAAATGAACATTTAAAGAAACGAATATTTGAGCTTGAACAGGAATTGAACGAACAAGATGCTTTGAATTTCCGTTGGGCGGGTAATTTAGGAAGATGGGAATTGAATTTAAAAACCAAACAAGTGCGTTACAATTCTTTAAAGATTAAGGCTTTAGGTTATGAGGAAGGTGAATTCAATCCGGATATGTATGGTTTTGTTAATCGAATCCACAAAGACGATTACGGGAAAACCATGCAAGCCATGAGAGATCATATCACTGGAAAAGAACCGGTGTATGAGGCTGAATACAGAATCAAAACTAAAAATGGAGATTATCGAACGTTTTACGACAGGGGTAAGATTATCAAGTTTGATGAATCAGGTGATGCGGAAATAGTAGCCGGGATTGTATTTGATATATCCGAGAAAAGGAAGATTGAAGAACAGCTGAAAGAAAGTGTGAAACAACTGAAATGGGAAAACAACCTAACCAACCAAATCTTATCCATCATATCGCATGATCTAAGAGGAACCATCGGTGCTATTTCCTCGCTGATTGATCTGCTGTTGAATGAAGAGTACGAATTAGCTCCCACTGAAAAAGACCGTTTTCTATCAGATATGAACATTTCTGCCAAATCTTCTCTTTCTATTTTGGAGAATTTGCTCAATTGGTCACGTAATGTGAAAGGAAAGATTAAAGCGGATTTTTTGGTATTCAACCTGAATGAAGTGATCAATGATGTTTTGAGTTTTAATAAAAGTGTCTTTCGCACCAAATCCATTAGCTTATCGAACAACCTCAGCGAACTTATGTATATTAAAGGTGATCGCGACATGATTCATACCGTAATCAGGAATGTGATTTCGAATGCCTTAAAATTCACACAAAAGAACGGATATATTCAGATTGATCAGAACAAAGACGATGAAAAATTCTATATTACCGTGAAAGACACCGGTGTTGGTATGGATGAGAAGAGACTGAAAGAAATCAATTCACCAAAAGTCAAATCAATGGAGGGGACTGACGGAGAAACGGGGACAGGGTTAGGGTTAGCTTTGGTTAGGGAATTTCTGGAGAAAAACAAAGGAAGTTTGGAAATACAAAGTGTTAAAGGAGAAGGGACAAAAATAATAATAGGATTGGAACAAGCATAAAAAAATAGGCACAGCTGATGAAGTTGATTTTGTTCATTGAAGAAAGCGTTAGAATAAGATTTTTTAAAAAGTGATTATGGAGTTAATATAGAAGGTTCGTGCTGTACCTATTTTAAAAAAACATTTAATTGATTTAATAGCAAAACTATAAACATTCCATCAAAAAACAGGAAGATCCTGATTGATTAAACTTTTTTTTTGCTCATTTGCTATCGCAAGTACTATACAACATATAATTCGGTTTGTCAAGTATTATCTTTTAATTTTTGTTTTCCGTTTGGTTTATTTTTTCTATGAACCGCCGGATTAGGGATATACAAATCAATATAGAGTTCTTTGTTGCTCAGGTTTTGAATGAATAACAAGAATATTTGATTTCAAAAAAGTAAAAATATCAACAATGTCTTGTGGTTGTGCGTTTGATTGTACAAATAGAGATTTTTAGTTGTATAATCGAATAAAATTAAAAAAAAGGAGAATGGCAAGTGGTTGAACTCGATATCAAGAAGGCATTAAAATTATCAATGATAGAAGGTGCAGGAGCGAGTGTTTTTTTAATACTCATTCAAGGTTTTGTTTTTACAAAAATAGCCCTTGAATTTGGAGTGGATGAGCTTCTTCTTGGTTTTTTAATGGGGATACAACTACTTAGTCAGGTGTTTCAAATCTTTGTACCGGCCATTATCAATCGTCTTCATAAAAGAAAACCCTTTGTTTTATTTTTTATTGCTGTATCCAGAGTTTTTTGGCTCCTGTTGCTCGTCATGTCTATTGTGGGGTGGGTGAATCAGGAATTATTCATCAGTATTATTTCATTAAGTTTTATCTTTGGTGCATTTGCCGGTAACGCCTGGACTTCTTGGATGCGAGATCTGATACCGGATAATAAAATGGGTTCTTTTTTTGGACTTCGAAATCTTATCAACACAGCGGTTTCTTTGATCTTTACCTGGATTTTTTCAAGAATTCTTGAACACAGTCCGAATATACACGGGGTGCGATGGGTTATCCTGATTGGCTTTATTTGCGCAATTTGGAGTTTGTTTTTCTTATCTCGCCAATATGAACCACCGCTAAAGGATACACAATCGGGTAATTTTTTTAAATATATCATTTCAGATCGGAATTATGTTCGCCTCATTATTTTTGGTGCATTCTGGAATTTCGCCATATTGTTTACAGCGCCATTTTTTTCATATCATCAGATTGAAAATCTAAAAATGAGTTTTTCATTTTTAGGATACCTCTCGATCACCTTCAGCGGTGTGATGATTTTGACGGTCATATTTTGGGGGAAACTGGCTGACAGAATTGGACATAAAAATGTATTAAGAATTGGGGTTGTTTTGGCATCAGCCGTCTCTATTATGTGGTTTTTTATGTCACCGCAAACATTGCATGTGTTGATGTGGGTGGATTCTTTCTTGGCAGGAACAGCCTGGTCTGCCATTAACCTGTCTATTTTTACCTTACCGTTGATTATCGGCGGCAAATCTGCCGGTCTCATTTACGGGTTCTTTTCAGCGTTTAACGGGATTTTTGGGTTTCTTGGTTCAATTTTGGGGGGGATAGCGGCAAAATCATTATCCGGATTTTCATTTAAATTTGCCGAAATGGATATGAACGGGTTACAGATTATGTTTTTAGCGGGAGGCTTGATGCGTCTCAGCTCTTTATTTTTTCTTAATAAAATCCAGGTCACCGGACACATTAGATTGCGCACGGTCCTTGGACAAAGAGTGGTTGATATTAACCGCAGATTATCTCGTGATTTGTTTGAACCGATACCCAGGTACATGTACATGAAATCCTTAGAAATCATGGCACCGAAGAAAGCTCAGTACATCAAGAATGAAAGATCGCTTTTGTAAATAAAAAAAAATGTGGGAGTTTTTTTCAAAAACTCCCACATTCGATATATGAACAATACTAACGGTTAAAATCTCTCAGAAAACCAATAAGTCATATTTCTTGCTTGCTCAATCCCTTTAACGATTAAATCTTCTTCAACAAGGTTCTTTTTCGTATACGTTTTGAAAATTTTCATCATTCATTCCTCCTTTTTACTATCCGTCATTTCATTCCTAAATCACACTGAAGTTTGAAATTCTGTCTTGTCAAAAAATGTTTAGTGCAGTCCTTGCATTGTCCAAAAAAATCTTTCTTTTTCCCTTTCAATTTGTTCTTCTATGGGTACTTTACTATATTCTCTAATATGGAAGCTATTCTTTTTCATTATTATTCCCTCCTTTTAATGTCTTGATATAATAGACGGGTTAACCTTCTATAATATTTCAAGGTTTAACTATAAATAATAATCGATGCGCTATTTTATTGACTCGGATTTTTCCTTTTCTTTTGTTCATACATTTTGGAATCAGCGATTTGAATCATCTTTTCCAAATCATCGTTGTGGTTATCATTGATCAGCGTGATCCCATAACTGATGGATAATGTCAGATCTTCGTGTATGATTTTTCCCTTTTCGTTAAGTATGGATTGAATCCTTTGAAGTATTTTTTCCGCTTTTGCTTCATCAGCTTTGATCAAAGCGATCACAAATTCATCTCCACCGATTCTTGAGATCAGATCTTCTGATCGGGTGCACATGAGAAGTGTTTCTCCGAGAAGGTTTAATGCCTTATCACCAAGGTTATGACCATAGTGATCGTTGATTTTCTTTAGGTGATCCATGTCAACGAAGACCAAAGACCAAGGATAAATGTCTTCGTTCATGAGGGGAATAATCTTTCTAAAAAATGTTCTTCTGTTTTCAACGCCGGTTAATTCATCGTGAGAAGCTAAAACTTCTAATCGGTCTTTTGCGATTTGCAGATTTTTATTAACCTTGTTTTGTTTTTTTATCAGTGAGGTGATACGATGAGACATTATTTTAAAGGCGTTTCCTAACTTTTCAGTTTCTACGAAATCCGCATGTTTATCAATGTCCGATAAACCGGATGCTGGATTTTTTTCGTAATCGTACACCTTTTTGATGATGATGTTCAGATTGTGGATCAATCTTTTAACCTGCTGATAGTTGATCAATAGCATAATGATCAAAATGGATGCAATGATGAGATTAAAAAGGACGAGAAAATGATTTTTAATCTTGATCAACTGAGAAAAGTCTATTTCGAATTTAGTCCTAACAACGGGAGAAATTTCTTCAGGGTTAAAAAAATCTGAGTAAAGACTGGTGTAAACCAGGAATGTTTCCTTTGAGTGTTCTTTGTAGCTGTAGAGAGTGCTGTTTTCAGCCTTTTTAAACATCCTGATATCATCATTGGTGAGTTGGGGGAAATTCCCAAAGGGTTCGTGAGAAACGGTGTATACCGATATATTCTCAAGATAATCTGTGTTGTTTCCGAAGGCTATAAATTGATCGATAAATTTTTCTAGGGTATTGTCCTGAAGTCTTAAGCCGATTTCAAAGAAAGAACCATCTGAAAGTCTATAGTACCCATATATCCTTGGAATTCCTGTTTTAACTTCATAGAGCATTTTATCAATATGGATATCTCCGATAGGCAAATCTTTTAGAAATTCCCAGTATTTAGGAACTACCTGATTTAATTCAATACCCAAATCATTCGGGTAATTGGTTTGGACAATAATCCCATCTTTTGAAATTAAATACCAGTCGAGAGATTCTGTTTGTTGATCCGGACTAATGGAATAGGTTTGAAGTTTCTGGGTTATTTGTTGAGTGGAAGCGTCTCGGTTGTTTTCGTACCAAAGTGTTGTATCTAAGAGGATTTTCTTGATTTGTGATCGATAAGAGTCCTGGAATCCTGCGTTCATTTCACTCCAGTTTTTCTGGTATGAAATCACACTGTTTACAAGTGTGTTAAAGACGGGATCAAAGATATATTTGCGATAGCCTTTATCGAAGATGATGTTAATGACAATCAAAAAAAGTAAAAGAGATAATGCTAAAGTAATCATTTGTTTTTTTAACAGTGTATAGATAAAACTTCGTTTTTTCAAATCACCCCACACCTTTTTTAAAATACCCTATTGGGTAGACGATTATATCATATGGCAAAAGTGTGGGGTTATGCTTAAAAAAAGAAAGATAATTATACGGGACTTTTGCGTCTTAAGTAATCTTTGACAGCATCATTTGTGAACTCCTGTACACTTTTTCCCTCGATTTTCGCCAGTTCTTTCAATACAGCCCAGTCTTTATCATCCAAATTCAATTTGATGATCATAATTTTGCCTTCGTTCATTTCGCTCATCCACTTGTTGATATCCTTTAGGTTGTCTTTGATATTTTCGTTGATGATATTTTCAAAATCCTTCTCAAAATTATAATGATTTTTCTTCATCTTCAACCACGGTCCTTTCTGATTGCGAGTTTGTATCTTTATGTGTGTGATGGTTCTGCTCGTTTACTTCGGCTCGCATCTGTTCAATAAGCAGATTAATATGCTCTTCATCATATTCCAGAATCGTAAGCATTTCTTTGGCTTCTTCTAATGTGATGATACCTTGAAGATAGGTGTAAACGATTCTTTCAGCATCTGGGTCATGTTTGGATGTTTTTTCTTCCGGGATTTTTTCAGTTGTTGTCTGTGTGGCACTTTCATCAGTTTTAAAGATTAAATCACCTGAAACAGTTTTTGCGTTGATTTGGCCGCCTGCGCCATTTCCGAAAATAAACTCGTTTTTTCCTTTATTCGTAGGCTGTCTTTGTTTAAAAAAAGCATCACCCGATACGCTGACAAAACTCACATTGGCATCAACAGGGGTTGTAAGGATATTGATATCCCCACTCACGGTATGGGTGTTCCAGGATACTTTTGGGTTGATGTTTTTGATCATGATATCCCCACTGACGGTTACAATCTTTGATAAAGTCGGAAGATTTCTAACTGCCACATCACCACTGACGTTATTGACTGACAGGTATTGCACTGTTGGAGAAATATGGTCGATTTTGATATCACCTGATTTATCCGAACAGATTAATTGATTCACATCGACATCAAAAGAAGAAATATCGCCACTGAGCGAAGAAAAATTGCAATTTGATTTAGCTTGGATTTTTTGTGCTTTCAGATCGCCGGATTTTGTTGAGATGGTCAGTTCGTCGCATTGGGTATCATCGCATTGAATATCACCGGATGTTGATGACAGGTTGAGAAGCTCACCCTTTATTTTTGATGTTTTAATCGACCCTGAAACCGTACTGATGGAGATCTTTTTTAGTGTATCCACCGGCAAATATATTTTTGCTTTGTATAAACTGCCAACTGAAGTGTTGATCGTAATGCCAAAGAATTTGACGATGTTACTTTTATCATCAAATCGGATGATGAGCTTTTGATCAATTCTGACTACCTCAACATCGCAATCTTCTTTTTCCCATATGACATCCCAGGACATTTCAGAAACAGGTTCTTGGACGCCTTCTAATTCAAAATCACCACCTACAGTGGAGATAACGATTTCTTCGATACCGGTTAAATCTGTTTTTCCTTTTTTTTGATAAAAAGACATGTTCATTCACCCCTTCAAGCAATTAAGGTTTTTATCAACCAAATTAATCCAGCCACAGCAAGAATAATGATTAAAACAGGTAAGAATACCACCAATATACCCGCAAAGATTAATCCTACCAATACCACAGCACCAATTGCAACGAGAATGCCAATTATGGCTGGGAACATTTTAAAGGCCAAGATGATTAAAAAAACGGCTCCGAGAACAGATAGAATACTCATTTCTTCTCTTCCTTTTTGAGTGCTCTCAACATTTCCATGGCGTCTTTTGAACTGATTTCGCCGTTTTCCAGCATATCCAAAATCTTTTGTGATTCACTTCTCTCGGGTTGTGCACCTTCGTAGCCCATGGTTCGGACGATGTCCTCTAATCTGTTTCTCGCCGTTGGATAGGAGATTTCGAGTTCTTTTTGTACCTCGGAAAGATTACCCCTGTTTTTAATAAAAACTTTGGCAAAAAAAAGTTGATCTTCTGATAATTTAAATAATTCGTCCAGTTCGAATTTTCCATTCACCGTCGTCCCGCAATTACCGCATTTATATTCTGAGATATATAATTGATGCTGGCAAGCAGGGCATTTGGTTAAAGTTTTTCTCATTATATTCACCTTCTTTCGTTATATGTGAATATTATACAGTATAAAATTATATATGTCAAGTTCAAACGCAAAAATATTAATGTGAAAATGAATATTATTAAGTATAAAATCAAAAAAATTTATTTTTAAGAAGAGTTGGGTTTTACGAATGAAGTGCAATAGCCCGATTGGGCTATGGATGGAAAAAATGATGAAAGGGTTTTGAATTTTGAATAGTAGTTAAAGTGCAAATGTGAAGTCTTTAGTTGCATTGGCTATTTGAAACTGAAGAATACTATTGCGAATGCTTTCAAACTTTAATTCGGCTGTTTTTCCAATTTGATATTCAATGAACCTTTTTTTGTCTTTCAGTGTTTTGATATCTTCGATCTTTCTGGATGAAAATGGTGTTCCGGGTTTTGGGATAAGTGGGTTTAGACTGATTCTGATATCAGTTATTCCAAACTGAATCGCTTTTTCTGTTATTTGAGCAATGGCATAAAAATCACTTTCATCCTCTTCTTCAAGCCCATAAATAAAATACATTTTCAGCTTTTTCAATCCAGTCTCCGAGATCAGTTTGAGACTGTGTTCAATATCCGCCTGTGAAATTTGTTTGTTCATGATATCTCTTATTTTCTGGCTGCCACCTTCCGGTGCAATTGTAATTTCTCTTTGTCCACTTCTTATCAGCCCTTCTATTAATTTTTTGGACAGGGAATCCAATCTTAGGGAGGAAACGGAAAAGCGTATGCCGTTATCTTCCAATAAATCCAGTATTTGTTCTTTTTGAGGATGATCGGTAAATGTTGCAGAGATTAATCCGCAGTCGTTATAGCCTTTTTCCTTGATCTCATCAAAAATCTGTTTGATCGCATTGATTTTTACGAACCTGGCAGGACTTCTGGTGTGTCCGGCGATGCAAAAAGAGCATTTCCTCAAACACCCTCTGCCGATTTCCAATAGTACTTTATTGGGAAAGACCGAATGTTTACTTAGAAAAAGTGACACAGCCGGATCATCAGTCAGTTGGAATGATTTGGCAATGATAGATGATTGATGGTTTAATGGCGGAATTGAGAGGTTTTCAATTGTTTTTAAACTCTTTAGTATGAGTGTCCTGTTTCTTTTTGACCGAAAAGACTCCAGTAGATTGTTCATCATTTCCGGTAGGTGATCTTCAGCATCTCCTTGAAAGATTAAATCAACATATTGCCAAAGGGCATTCGGGTTAAAATAAGTGACTGCTCCGCCAAGAAGGATTAAAGGGTGATGGTCTGTTCTCTGAGTAGCGATTAGCGGTATCTTTTTTTGGTTCAAAATATGGATGACATTAATGAAATCCATTTCAAAGGATACTGAAAAAGCCCAAATGCGGAATTCATCTAACGGCCTGAATGTATCTAGAGAATAATATTTCGAGAACTTACTGTCATAGTAAAACCTCTCACATTGAATGCCATCGAGAGTGTTAAGGAGTTCAAAAACCTTGTGAAATCCCAGATTTGAAATTGCGGTACCGTAATCCGATGGAAAGATCAACGCCACTTTCAAATCTTTCTCTGAAAAAATTAGCGATCTGAATGGTTTTTCAGATCGCTTTGTATTCTCGACGATCCGAAACTCTCTTAGGTCTTCATTATTTCGAGGCCTTCTCAAATTATAATCGTTTCTCTTCTATTTTTCGTCGGATGTAATCAGCTGAAATGATTACTCTGATTATTTCTCCTTGAGCGATGGGTTCCATTTCATCATAGGCGTTAAAACGAAAATGGATGTGATTGCCTTCCACTGATGTGATCTTTATCTTGATCGTTACTCTCATGGAAACCGGTGTGATGCCAAAATGCTTGATGTTTGATGAGACAACGGCTGCAATGATATTTTCACCCAGGATTCGTTTCAGCATTTCCTCTGAGAATTCAAAGACTTTAGCCATCAATTCTCTGGTTGCTAATACTGAAAAGGTTTTAACAACTGCATTCTCTTTCCAAATCTGCTCAGGGGTGACTTGAAATTGCGTCGTTTCTTCACGTGTTTCAAGAAAACTGTAGGTGCGGTTGATGATAGACACTGTTAACCTCCTAATCAATTTCTTCTTGATATGAGTAGCATTCTCAGTAACTGTGAGATCGCCATCAATGTTGATGCCACGTAGGTCATGGCCGCAGCGCTTAATACTTTTTTGGCCATCATTTGTTCTTTGGAATCAAGTATATGCTGATTTTGAATCATATCCAACGCCCTGCTGCTGGCGTTGAATTCTACCGGTAATGTGATGATGGAAAAAACAACAACGGCTAAAAAAAGCCAAATACCAATGTTGATTAAGAGTGGTGTGGAAAGGAGAAGTCCGGCGAAAAAAATGATCCATGAAAAGGAGGAACCGAATTGTGCTACCGGGATAAATGCGTTTCTGATTTTCAAGGGAGCATAATGATTCTTATGTTGGATGGCATGTCCTATTTCATGCGCAACCACTCCCAGGCTTGCCACTGAATCGCTGGAAAAAGTCGAATCGGATAAAGCAACCAACTGCTTCCTCGGATCATAGTGATCGGACAAATTGCCTCCCACATGAACAATTCTGATTTGGCTCAAACCGTTTGAATTCAGTAACTGCTGAGCCAGTTGCTGACCGGTCATTCCGGATTTGGATCTGATTTGTGAATAGCGTTCAAAAGTTGATTTGACTTTCATTTGTGCCCAAAGTCCAAATAACATTGCCGGGATCAATAATATCATTGATAAATAGAAATCCACTTTAATCACCTCTTTTCGTTGAATAGTCTCGTTTTCTTTTTGCTTATTTGTTTAAATAAGTAATAAGTGTTTTTAAATGCTTGCTTCTTGTGGGATGTCTTAATTTTCTTAGGGCTTTTACTTCGATCTGGCGAACTCTTTCACGGGTAACATTCAGATATTTTCCCACTTCTTCCAGGGTTTTTTGTCGGCCATCAATCAAACCGTATCTCATTTTCAGAACAGTGGCTTCTCTTGGCCCCAGCGTATTGAGTACTTCGTTGATTTCGTCTCTCAAGAGCATGAGCATAGCGGAGTCTTCGGGATTAATATTCTCGACATCTGCAACAAAATCACCGACTGATGAATCCTCATCCCCACCCACCGGTGATTCAAGCGACAAGGTTTCTTTGTCGGCCTGAAGAATTTCCTCTATCTTTTCAGTCGTTTTGCCCGTTAGTTTTGCCAGAGTTTTAACAGATGGATAATCTCCATGTTCCTGAAGATATTCTCGCCGGATTTTGTTGATTTTATTGATGGTTTCAACCATATGAACGGGAACTCTGATCGTCCTTGCCTGATCTGCTATGGCTCTGGTAATAGCCTGTCGAATCCACCATGTGGCATAGGTGCTGAATTTGTATCCTTTTTTCCAATCAAACTTTTCAACGGCTTTGAGTAGTCCAATATTTCCTTCCTGAATAAGGTCAAGAAAAGTCAAGCCCCTTCCAATGTAGCGCTTGGCGATGCTTACCACCAGTCGTAAATTGGCAACAACCAGTTTCTGTTTGGATTTATCGTTTCCCCTTTGCGCTTTTCTTGCATAGGTTCTTTCTTGAGTCGGGGTCAGCAGGGGGATTCTTCCGATTTCTTTGAGATACATTTTAACGCCGTCTTTGGTGTATGCGGCATTGTCGAAGATGGCCGGTCCGTTAGTGCTGATGATCTTTTCCATTACATCTTCATTGCTGCTGGATACCTCATCTTTTTCTTCATCGTCGTCGTCATCACCATCCGGATCTGTGTCCCTGATGATAACGTTGGCCTTTTCCAGATTTTCATAAATGGTTTCCAGAAAGTTTCCGTCAAAACCGGTATAATCCGGTGGAAGTGATTTGTCAATATCTTCATATGTGATATATCCTTTCTTTTTTCCGATATTGACGAGCTCTTTCATCCTTTCGTTCACTTCATCCGGTTCCAGTTCTTGAGGGTCTTTGGAGGCTTTCTTTTTTGCTGTAATCTTTTGTGAGCGCTTTGCAGTTGTTTTTTTTGGTTCATTTTTTTCACTGTCTTCTGGTTTGTTCACGCTCATTCAATGTCCTCCCTTCATTTATTTTTAATTGATTCATATCTTTGGATAGTTTTAAGCGATTCGTTATCAGGCGATATTTTTCAGTATCGTCGGTTGTCATTTGAATTAATATGTCAATTTTTTCCACTTCGTATCTTAATTGCCTTCTTTTTAGGGCTCTTTCGCAATCGGCAATGATGGAAGGAAATGAATCTGATTTTTCATACCGTTGAAATTGACGAAAAAAACTTTCAATTCTATCCTGGGTAAAATAGTCTTTGAGATATTCGGCAGCATCATCTGGTTTGAATTTAGTTCTTACATCTTCAAAGAACTGAGCATAGGCATCTTTTATGCTTTCCTTATAGGTTGTGAATATGGCTTCAATGGTTGTTCTTGTTGTGGGATGAAACAAATACAATACCGTCAATTCTTGTTCGGGTTCAAGCGTCTCAAAAGTGGATTGATTGGGAACAATGTGTTGTTCTTGGGAGTGACTCCGTTTTGAAGAATGGCCTTTTTTGGACATATTCCAGTTTTCTAGTAAAAGTCGTTTATCAAGTTGAGTCCATTCTGAAATCCTGGAAATCAATTGGTCAAAACGTGAAATATTCCCAGTTCTTTTTGCACGGGCTAGAAGATATTGACTGTTGGTGATAAGCGAATCTCGGCCGGTTTCTTTTTCAAGATTATAGTCTTTTTTGATGTGATTAAGAAGGAATTCTTCGATAGAGATAGCCTTCAGCAAAATCTTTTGAAAGTTTTCAATGCCATATTTCAACAAATATTCATCCGGATCTTTTGCCGGAGACAAATCTAATACCAGGGCATTAATGGTGTCATCCAGATTCTTGAATGATTTTTCGACAGCCTTAACGCCTGCCTCATCGCTGTCAAGGGCAAAAACAAACTTATTGGTGTATTTTGAAAGATCTTCTATTTGTTCTTTGGTCAAGCTCGTTCCCATGATGGCTACTGTATTTTTCATCCCATTGATAAACAACCGAATGGCGTCAAGATAGCCTTCTGTTATTATGACAAAATCGACATCTTTGATGCTTTTTTTGGTTTGATCGAACAGATACAGAATTTTCCCTTTGTTGAAGTATTCTGTCTGAGGTGAATTGATATATTTGGGTTGCTCTGAATGATCAATCTTTCTGCCTGAAAATCCTAACACGTTTCCGGATGGGTCTCTTAATGAAAAGACCAGTCTGTTGCTAAAACTGTTTCTATCTTTCTCGTTCAAAATACCTAATTCTTTCAGTCTTTGGGCGCTGAATGCGTCCAATAATTTGGAGGTATCCGAATAATCAGACCATCCTAAACCAATCTCTTTGATTTTTGCCGGATCTATTTTTCTGATTTTCTTCAAATAATGCCATCCGGGTGTTCCCTCTTGTAAGTTTTTTGAAAAAAGTGTTTCGATGGCTTTCATATCTTCAGCAAAGGATTTGAAAGCGCTGTTGGATGCGGACTCGAATGAAGGTATTGGGATGGAAAAGCGTTCTGCGACCAGTTTTACACTATCTACAAAATCTAAATTTTCGTAAGCTTGCACAAAGGCAAAAATATCACCATTCGCACCACAACCGAAACAGTGATAAGACTGTGTGTTTTCATAAACATAAAACGAAGGCGTTTTTTCCTGATGAAAAGGGCATAATGCCTTAAAATTACGACCAGATTTTTGCAACTCAATATACGAAGAAATAAGGTCTACAATGTTTACTTCAGTTTTGAGTTTTTGTACAAATGCTTTTAAACCCACAGGTCACCTCTATATGAGGATATGTTCGAATCACTGAAAGAACAAACACGAAAAAGGTACGAGGAGGTTTACCCCTCGCACCGTTGATAATCTTATACTTGAGTGTGCGATTAACGTTTTGAGAACTGTGGTGATTTCCTGGCCTTCTTTAAGCCGTACTTTTTTCTTTCTACCATTCTTTCATCTCTTCTGAGAAACCCGGCCGCTTTTAATGTGGGTCTTAAATCGGCGTTGTACTCCAAAAGAGCTCTTGAAAGTCCCAGCCGAATGGCCCCTGCCTGACCGCTCATCCCACCGCCATGGATTTTCATTACCATGTCGAAACGGTCGATGGTTCCGGTTAACATTAACGGCTCCACGGCATGACGAACCAAAGTGTCCCTCATGAGGTATTCTTGTAATGTGTTGTATTTTTTTCCGTTTATTTTGATCTGGCCTTTACCCGGTCTGAGATGTACTCTGGCAACTGCCGTTTTTCTTCTTCCGGTGCCGTAATAGTCTATAAACTCTGCCATTTATTTTGACCTCCCAATTATCCTATAAATCGATTTGTTCGGGTTTCTGGGCTTCGTGAGGATGCTGGTCGCCTGCGTACACCTTTAGTTTCTGAAACATGTGTCTGCCCAATTTGTTCTTTGGAAGCATACGCTTGATCGCCAGTGTCACGATGCTCTCAGGATGTTTTTCAAGCATCTGTTTGGTTGTGAATTCCTTCATGTGACCAGGATATCTTGAAAACCTTCTGTATATTTTATCATTCATCTTGTTACCCGTTAATTTGACTTTATCCGCATTGATCACAATCACAAAATCACCGGAATCCACGTTTGGTGTGTATTGAGGATTATCTTTTCCAGTAAGAATCTTTGCGATCTGCGTCGCCATTCTGCCTAAAACCTTGTCTTTGGCATCAACAACATACCATTTTTTTTCTCTTTCCTCAGGTTTGAGGCGGAAACTTTTTTGTTGATATTTCATCAAACTCTCCTCCTCTTATCGTTCGTCAACAATGTGAACGTATTTTCTGTTTCTTCGAGTCTTAAAGGAAACAAATCCTTCTTTTAATGCGAAAAGGGTGAAATCTTTACCCATTCCAACATTTGTTCCGGGAAAGATTTTTGTGCCTCTTTGTCTCATGATAATATTGCCCGGTATCACTGAACTACCGTCGCCTTTTTTGATGCCCAAGTATTTTGGATTGGAATTTCTTCCGTTTTTTCCGCCACCACTCTTTCTATGAGCGAATAATTGTATATTCATCTTGATTTTCATTCTTCTTTCACCTCCACTAATAAGTAGCCGGAATATTCATTTTGAATTTCCTTGAGAGTTAGGATCAGATGTCGGATAAGCATATCGGATAATGAAGAGGGCTTCTCTAAGCTGACTTTTATAAGTCCCGTATCATCATTTTGTTGAATAGTCGCTTTTGTACATTCTTCATCAATGATATTGGTGGTGTGAATTGTCAGAGAACTGACTGAGGCACACACGATATCTTTACCTCTTTTGGCATAACCGGAATGCCCCCTTATCTCATAACCGCTGAACCTATTATTGTTTTTGTAAAAGACCGCTTTAATCATTTCATGTTACTTGTCATTGTTCTATCTTTTCTACTTTTACCGCTGTATAGGGTTGTTTATGTCCTTTTACCCTTCTGTACATCTTTCGGTCCTTGAACTTGATAATGTGGACCTTGTCGTCTCTCACATGCTCGACGACTTTGCCGACTACTTTGGCACCTTCAACATAAGGCTTACCGGTGTGAATGGTTTCGTCAGTTCTCAACAGAACAACCTGATCGAATGTGATGGAACTACCCGGTTCTGCATCGTTTTTGTCAACGTACACAATCTGGCCTTCTTCGATTTTGAATTGTCTGCCGGATGTTTCGATTATGGCGTACATTTTTAACCTCCTTTTGTCTTAAATATGCTGACGAAGGTACTTGCAATCAATTTGACATTTCGATCGCCAAGGTTTATAAACCTTCCATCAGGCAAAATCCCGCATATTATATCATAAATCCAGCGATGATAACGACCACTATGGATGTAACGGTTATCTAAACTCTAAAATAATTCTTTTTATTATCGCCCAATTTTTTTAGTCCTTCGATGATTGAAACAGATCGCTTTTCGCCAATGCCTGCGACTTCTTTTAAACTGTCCGGATTAGCGTTTTTGATGGCGTTTAAGGAATTCATCTTTTCGACCAAATTGTAGATGATGTTATTGGGAATCTTTGTGACGGTGCGTATCATCCTGATTCCTCTTGGTGAAATCATTTCTTCGGTCAGCAACGATTGGGATTCAATTCCCAGAAAATTCGCCATTTTTGAGTAGTCTAAAAGCTCTTTGTCTTTTAAGGTGGTGAGATGGTGTACACAAAGATCGACTTCGTCGTCTTGTGGGATTCCTTCGGCAACCAAATAGTCCGAAACGATTAAATGGAGATTTTCATCCAAATCACCAATCATTTCATCTAATTGCAGATTGGCCAATCTACCGTTAATTCCCATTTCCCATATATAAGGTTCAATTTCTTCGGAGGTTCTCAAAGCGGCGATCGCTTTTTCCAAGGTTCTGCACAAATCAAAGACAGTTACTTTGTTTTCGATTTCCAAAGTGTTGAGATTTTCGATTTCCCTGTTGTAGCTGGCACTGTATTTTTCAATTGCTTTTAGACCTTGATCGACCATGGTGATTAAAAAGTTCAAATCTTTCAAAACGTAAGTGAATGCTCCCCAATATATGCTTACCACACCTCTGCGGCGGGAAACGGCGATGGCTACTTTTCCGGTTTGTTTCGCAATCCTTTCGGCATTTCGATGACGCATACCGGTTTCTTTAGTTGGGATAGAAGGATCGGGTGTTAACTGTACATTGGCGTAAAGGATTTTGGTAACATCTTCATTCAGGATGACCGCACCATCCATCTTTGTAAGTTCGTATATCTTCTGGGCGGTGTACTCGCAATTGACGTTAAATCCTAATTGAATGATGGATTTATGTCTCTCGATATCCTCTTCGTTCATCAATAATATCAGTCCGCCGCTGTTTGATTTGATGATATTCTCCAGTCCAAGTCTCAGTTGAGTGCCTGGTGAACATATTTTGATGATTTCTTTTAACAGTTCATATTTTGCCATTTTCTCCTCCCCCGGAAGTAAATCGATTATACCATAAGTGGGTTTTTATAACGGTTTTTTCAGTCCCCGTTTTAATGGGTTTTTGCAGGTTTCGTTGAGTATTGATGGTTGTTGTTTTTTTTTGAAATCTGTCGATTGTTTATAATTGAAGACATAGGTTTTGTTCTTCAAGAAAAAACATTGTATAATTGTAGACGCATTAGAGAGTCAAGAATTTTTTTCTGGAAGGAGGAATTCCATATGAAAGTCGAATCCAAGATCATCTTTCACTTAGCGGAAACGAAAAGCAATCAACAATATACAATAGAAGGTCAGATTGAGAAGGCGGAACTGGCTGATTTGTTGGACACTCAAACCCCTTTGACTGATTTGTCGTATGAAATCAAAATCTTTAAAACCAAGGATGAATTATTTATCAGCGGACAGGTGGCATGTCTATTAGAGGATCTTTGTTATCGTTGTTTGAAACCTACCCGATCGAAAATCACGGGTGTCATTGAGGCGACCTATATTTACGGTAATGAAAATGATACAATTTTAAAGGAAAAGGAATTGGAATCTCTCGAAAATGTGATATACTATGTGGGCTCAGAGATTGATTTATATGACAGAGTTACTGAAGCGCTCATCGTTGCTATACCACAGAGGTTTTTATGTTCAGCCGACTGTAAAGGACTTTGCCCTTTTTGCGGTCAGGATTTAAATGAAGAACCCAATCATGTGTGTGAATCAGCTGACGAATTTGAAAATGAAAGTGTTTTTTCAAAATTATCTGTATTAAAGGATAGTTTAAACGATAACCATCAGAAGTAATCGAACAAGATAAGAACGGATATAAGGAGGGAAATCACAATGGCTGTTCCAAAGAAGAAGACTTCTCGTAGTAATACACGATCCAGAAGGGCTCATTTTTTTAAGGCGATAGAAACGCCTCGATCGGTATGCCCTAATTGCGGCGAAGCAAAACTGCCTCACCGTATTTGTTTGAACTGTGGATATTACAAGGGAAAAAAAGTATTGGAATTTGAAGAAGCAGAATAGTCTTATCCTTCAATAGAAAAAAGCACAGTAAGGGTTTTGGTTACTGTGCTTTTTTTTCATCCTTCTCGAGTTCAATTTTTCGGCTGATGTCTTTGATTCTTTCAACCATTTGATTGAAATCTACCTTTTCCTCTACTTCTTGCCTGAGGAATTGATTGATGGGGTTGATGAGTTCGATTGCTTTGTCTATTTTTAGGTCGCTGCCGCTTTTATATGCACCGATATCGATCAAGTCTTTGGCATCGTTGTAGACGGCCATCAGGTCTTTTAGTTTTCTCGAGGCGGACATGTGTTCCCTATCCACAATTTCGGTCATTAGCCTGCTGATACTTGCCAGTACATCAATTGCAGGATAATGATTGGATTCTGCCAGACTTCTGGATAGGATGATATGTCCATCAACTACCCCGCGTACGGTGTCACTAATGGGTTCGTTGAAGTCATCGCCTTCGACAAGGACGGTATAGATACCCGTGATGCTCCCTTTTTCGCTATTTCCTGCTCGTTCGAGAATCCCCGGCAATCCCGCAAAAACGCTGGGTGGATAACCGCGTGTGGTGGGAGGTTCTCCGATGGCAAGTCCCACATCTCGTTGAGCCATGGCCCATCGGGTTAATGAGTCGACCATCAGCATGACGTTATAACCCCTGTCCCTAAAGAATTCAGCCACAGAAGTGGCTGATTGTAGCGCTTTTACCCGCATTAGGGCTGGCTGATCAGAAGTGGAAACAAGAACCACGCTTCTTTTTAGGCCTTCTTCTCCCAAATCACGCTCAATAAACTCACGCACTTCCCTTCCTCTTTCGCCGATCAGTCCGATGACGTTGATATCAGCCTTGGTGTTTCGAGCGATCATTCCCAAAAGCGTGGATTTACCCACACCGCTTCCGGCAAAAATACCGATTCTTTGCCCCATTCCCAGGGTTGTAAAGCCATCAATCGCCCGTATGCCGACCGGAATGACTTCTTTGATGCGGTTCCTAACCATGGGGTTGGGAGGTTTGTTGTTAAGGGATGCGTGATTTTTAACGAAAATGTTTTTACCGTCAAGCGGTCTACCCAGTCCGTCAAGGACTCGACCTAATATTTCCTCATCTACCCCTATACTCAGGTTTCGCTTTGTGCCTTGAACCTCGCAGCCTAATGAGATACCTGAGAATTCATCCAAAGGCATGAGGATAATATGATTATCTTTAAAACCAACCACTTCACTTAAGATTGTTTTTCCGTCCAATGTCTTTATTCGACAGCATTCCCCGAGGAAAACTTCAGGCCCTGCTGACTCAATCGTTAATCCGATGATCTTTTTAACGCTGCCGTTCAGATGTAGAAAATCATGTTCTGAAAACAAATCTTTCAGGTAATCAAATTTTTTAAGCGATTCAAATATCATTCTTCCCCCCCGAAAATCTGTTCGATCATGTCATTGACGATTTCCATTTGATTTTCGAAGGTGCCATCCAAAGTGCCATAATTCGTTTCAACGATCACACTTCCTCTTGAGATTGATGTGTCTTGCCGGATATCATAAGCTGTAAGGGTTTCAAGCATTTCCTGTTTGATTGATTCTGGGATAGTTGTCAGGTCAGCTGGATTAAATCGGAAAACAATTTCCTTCAAATTCATGACACGGGCAATCATTTCATGAATTTTGTTACAAAGGATTTTCTCGTGATGTTCATCCAGTTGAATGTATAGGATTTTTTCGATCAGTTTGTTCAAGATTAAACGGATCTTTTCGGTTGTCAATTCTGCATATTCATTTTCTGATTGTTCAAAAAACTCACGGGCTTTTGTAAGAGCCAGGATGGAATTTTTGTATCGTTCTTCATATTGCTTTTTCAGCTTTTCTTCTTTACTGACGATCTCTTTTTTTGACCTTTCCAATAATTGATCGGCCTTTTTTTTGACTTCATCTGACGCTTCCTGTGACCTTTTTAATATAGTTTCTGCTTCTTTTTCGGCTTCCTCAAGAATTACTCGGGCTTTTTCTTTTGCCAGTGAAATTGCCGGGGACATTAATTGTGATTCTGTAACCTGTTCATGATTTGGCTGATTCGCATCGAATGAATCGCCCGACTGTTGATTGTCTTTTTCAGAGGCAATGTCTTCTTTTTTGTAAAGCTTGATTTTTTCGTTTTCGTCAATTGTTACCAGAGCACGCTTGATTAGATTATACAATCAACTCTTCTCCCCCGCCTCTGGCAATAAATATTTCGCCGCTTTCTTCCAGACGTCTGATGGTATTGACAATCTTTTGCTGGGCTTCTTCCACATCAACAACTCTTAATGGTCCCATAAATTCAATTTCTTCCTTCAGCAACTGGCCAGCTCGCTTGGACAAATTGTTGACGATCTTGTTCATAATGTCTTCTGACGAGCCTTTTAACGCCTTTGATAAATCTTTGGTATCAACTTCTCTTAACACCAGCTGGATGGATCGATCATCCAATTTGGTGATATCTTCAAAGACAAACATATGTCGCCTGATTTCTTCGGCCAGTTCCGGGTCGGTTTCGGATAGCTTGTCCAAAATTTCCTTTTCAGTAGAACGATCCATCGTATTCACCAGCTCGACAACGGTATCTAATCCCCCTACTTGTGCAAAATCCTGGGTAACAAAAGTGGAGACTTTTCTTTCCAAAACTTTTTCAACCTCTCTTACAACCTCCGGGTTTGCTTTGTCTAAAATGGCAATTCTTTTGACCACTTCCGGTTTGAGCTCATCAGGAAGAGCGCTGATGACCTGAGAGGCTTGTTTGGGAGCCAGATAACAGAGAATAAGCGAAATGGTTTGCGGATGTTCGTTTTGTAGAACATTGACCAACTGCATGGGATCGGATTTTTTTAAAAAATCAAAAGGCTTCACTTGAAGGTTACTGGTGAGTTTTTCCAAAATATCCAAGGCTCTTTCAGGGCCAAGAGCTTGTTCAAGCATATCTTTGGCATATTCGATACCCCCGGCCAGTATAAATTCTCTTGCTTGAAAGGTACTGGAAAATTCCTCTAAAACTCTCTTTTTTTCCCCATCCGATATTTTATCCAATTGTGCCAGTTCCATAGTCAGTCGCTCAATGTCATCATCACTCATATGTTTGAGAACCTTAGCGGCTCTTTCAGAACCCATGGTCAACAGAAGAACCGATGCCCTTCTTAAGCCACTGATTTGTTTTTTTTCTGCCATGCAAACACCCCGCTTTTGAGCTTATGGTTTATTATACTACAAATAAAAGGGATACATCCAAAAAGATTGAATGGTTTACGGTGTTTCTTTTTGCGTGTTGGTCAGATGATACGAAGTTAAGATGAGATAGACTTATTGATATTATAAAAATAATCACAAAAAAATGAGGGGATTAGGAGCACATTCACACAAGAGAACTCTAATTTTAAAACGCTTGTTTTTATTTATTAAATATGATAAAATATGAGTGGGGAGGGGGCTTGAAATCAGTTGAAAAGAAAAATCACTATCACTATCGGGCGTAAAAACTATTCTTTTCTCACAGATGAATCAAAAGAAAAGGTTCAGAAGATCAAGGATATCATCGCTGAAGACTATGAAAAATTTGCGCATGTTATCGAAAGTACCGATAAAAAAGGCGTTGATGATCTCTTAATCTTGATGCTTTTGAATCACGTTTCCAAGGAAATCGGATACGAGGAAGCCTTAAGAGAACAAAAAGAGAAAACAGAAAGATTAGTCGTTGAGCTCGAAAGAATAAAGACAGAGCGTGGGGAAATAGCGGGTTGATTATTTCTTGTTTTTCTCTTTGATTTTTTGTTCTTGTGTTCGGGGTTGATTCATTTGAGTAAATTGAAAAAAATGATGATTGTTACGGGTCTTTCGGGTTCCGGGAAGACCACCTGTCTTGCTTTACTTGAAGATATTGGTTTTTTTTGCGTTGATAATATTCCTCCCAAACTCTTAAAGAACATCCTGCCGCTTTTTGAACAGTCCGAAGTTGAAAAAATCGCCTTAGGTATTGACGCCAGATGGAAGCAACAATTTGAAGATATCGTTGATGATCTGGATGACTTCATACAAAAAGAAAAGACGTATTCTTTGTCGATTCTCTTCCTTGAATCTTCAGTTGATATCATTATGAAACGTTACAATCTTACCCGCCGAAAACACCCGTTAGCTGAAGAGGGTTCAGTGGAGGAAGCAATTTCGAAAGAAAAGAAAATTCTTTCACCCCTGCGTGAGCGGGCAGATTACATCTTGGATACTTCCAAATTCAATACGCATGACTTGAGGAAAATGTTAGTCAATACGCTGAAGGACAGTCCTGAAATTCAAGACAGAAAAACTGAAGTGAATGTCTACAGCTTCGGTTTTAAATACGGTGTTCCCCTCAACGCAGATTACATCATCGATACACGATTTTTACCGAATCCCTATTGGAATCCCGAACTATCCAAATTTAACGGATTAGATGAAAATGTTCAAGCCTTTCTTGAGCAGTTTCATGTGGTTCACGATTATCTCACGGCTTGCACCAATTTGTTGTTGATGGCTGTTTCCAGGTATAATGAGGAAGGTAGAAGCAATGTGAATGTTTACATAGGCTGCACGGGCGGCAAACATCGATCGGTTTATCTGGCGCTAAAGATTCACGAATTCTTACTTGACAACGGCTTTCAATCACAGTTAATCCATAGAGAACGGGGGAATTGGTAAGTTGATGGCAAATAAACTTTCCTTGGCTGTTTTTGGAGGTGGAACTGGGCTTTCTACTTTGGTAAGGGGATTAAAGGATCGTGATTTGAAACTGACTGCCATTGTTACCATCACCGATGAAGGCGGCAGCTCAGGAACAATTAGGAGAGAGATGAATATTCCGCCCCCCGGCGATGTGCGAAACAACATCACAGCCTTTGCAGAAGACGAAAATCTGTTGACGAAATTAATCCAGTTCCGTTTCAAAGATGAAGGGACGTTTGAAGGTCATTCGGTCGGAAATATTATTTTAGCAGCCTTAACCAAGATATTGGGTAGTTTTCCTGAAGCGGTGAAAAGCCTGTCGAAGGTATTGGCTATTGAAGGTGAAGTTTTCCCCATCAGTGAAGAATTGGTCCGTTTAAAAGCCTTGAATGACAGGGGTGAAATCCTGATGGGCGAGAAAGAGATAGAATCCAATCAGGGTCGAATTACTTTATTGGAATCAGATAAGGAGTTTCAGCCGCTTCAGGAAGTATTGGACAGAATCGCTGAAGCAGATGGAATTGTTTTAGGCCCGGGAAGCTTGTACACCAGTATCATTCCAAATTTAATTGCCCAGGGAGTTTCTGAATCCATTTGTGCCTCTAAAGCACCTGTCATTTATATCTGCAATATCATGACACAACCCGGTGAGACCGTTCATTATTCTATGGCGGACCATGCCAACGAGATTAGAAAGTATTTGGGCAAGTATCCTGATTATTACATCGTGAATTCTCAACCAATTCCTGATCATCTTTTGCAACGATATCAACAAAAGGGTGCTCAGCAAGTTGAATTGAAGTTTGAATCGCTAAACGGAGCCATTGTGATGGAAAATCTCATGACTACTGTTATTGATGAACGAGATGGTTTGGAAAAAATAAGACATAATGAAAGCAAACTGGGAGATATGATATTAAAGATTATGGGTTGGGAGAGAGAACATTGAGTTTTTCTTCAGACTTGAAGGCTGAGTTAAATGCCATCAAGCCTTCCGATGATTGTTCCGCATTCGTTGAGTTTTTTGGCATGTTAAAATTCAGAGGTAGCATGCTGCTAAAAAAAGAGCAGGAACTTAATCGGGTTTTTTTCATCATTTCGACCGGTAATCCCACCGTGGCCAGAAGAGTTCATCATCTTTTAAAAGAGATAAAACATGCCTCTATACAAACATCCTATACCATCAACCCTTATCTTTCAAACAGTAAATCCTATCAAATTACAATCAGTTTTATTAAATCGAAATTACATATCCCTTTTCTTGAAAAGGGTGGGATTTTTCATTGGAATCCTTACGATCTGATTCGAAACGATAGTGCCTATTTTAGCGAGTTTCTAAGAGGCGTGTTTTTTGTTTCCGGTTATATTGTTGATCCCAAAAACGCCTATCATTTTGAAATTTTAGAGAAAGACGGTTCCCAGAATATCGAAAAGATTAGGAAGATTATGTACAACATCTTAAGGGTTAAGGCCGGGATAACAGAACATAAAAAAGGCATGAAACTTTATCTGAAAAAATCAAATGATATAATAAGTATGTTAGAATTGATGGGATCAAAGGTTCAACTTGAGAAGTACGAAAGAATTGTTGACCAGAGGAAAGTGAAGTCCAATGTAAATCGTTCCATTAACTTCACACTGGCCAATGCCAAGAAGATTGGACAAAGCAGTGCCAGTCAAATTGATGCGATCATGAAAATCAAGAAAAAGAGTTCTTTCAGTCTTTTGGAAAAGGAACTTTGGGAATTATGCGAATTGAGAATGAACAATGAAGATTTGAGTTTAGCGGAATTGGGTCAGTTGTTGACCAAACCGTTGACCAAATCAGCAGTATATAATCGGATGAAAAAGATTATCAAAATTTCCGATGAGTTGGAGGATTAGCGATGCAGTGTCCTTTTTGTGCACATAAAAACACAAAGGTAATTGATTCCAGAGCTTCGGAAGATGGCTCCAGTGTGCGTCGAAGAAGGGAATGCCCGCATTGCGATGCCAGATTCACAACCTATGAGCGTTATGAAGATTTGCCTTTAATGGTAAAAAAAAGAGACGGCCGATTGGAACGCTTTCGTCGCGAAAAATTGCTCAACGGGTTGCTGAGGGCAACTGAAAAAAGAGATATTGATATAGAAGTACTCAACAATATCGCTATGAAAATTAGGCAGGCGTTTGTTGAGAAAGGTAATACTCAGATTGAAAGCGAAACGATTGGAGAAGAAGCCATGAAATACCTGAAAACATTAGATGATGTAGCTTATATCAGGTTTGCTTCGGTGTATATGGATTTTGATAGTGTGGGACAATTTAAAAGCATAATCGATGAATTGAAAAAGGGAGGGTAACATCAATGGCGAAAAAGGAAATCATATATCTGACTCAGGAAGGTTTCGATTCTTTAAAAAAAGAATTGAAAGAACTAAAGGAAAAACTGATGTACGATATAGCCGCCCGAATAAAAGAAGCCAGGGAATACGGTGATTTAAGTGAGAACAGTGAATATGAAGAAGCGAAAAACGAGCAGGGCAGAATCAACGGCAGGATTCTGGAGATCGAGCACATCCTGGATAAAGCGGAAATCATAGATGCCAACAACGTTCGCAGTGATATTGCGAGATTGGGACTAACCATCATGGTTAAAAATCTTGAAAACCATCAGGAAAAAACCTTTAAATTGGTTAACCCACAGGAAGCAGATATCTTCGAGAACAAAATTAGTGTTGAATCACCCGTTGGAGAGGCTTTGGACGGAGGAAGCATTGGAGACATTATCAAGGTAAAAACCCCAAGTGGAATCCAGCAATATGAAATCATTGGTATTGGATTAAAGTAAGAAAGGCGGTTGGCATATGTCATCAAATATCAGGGATCAGAAGATTAAAGAACTGGATATATTAAGGGAAAAAGGGCTGGAACCCTATCCCCATAAATTTGACAGAAAACAAAATACCCGTAATATCTTAGAGGCTTTTGGATCAATGGATTCAGGCGAAATCAGAGAAAACGAACAGATAAAAACGGCCGGCAGGGTGATGGCAATTAGAGATCATGGAAAATCGGCCTTTTTCGAGATTAGTGACTTTTACGGATCGGTGCAGGGATATATTCGAAAGAGTGAAGTAGGTCAGGACGCCTTCGATATGTTTAAAGAACATATCAGTACCGGTGATTTTGTTGGGATAGAGGGTTTTCCTTTTAAGTCAAAGACCGGTGAATTATCTGTATACACGAAAAAAATACAGCTGCTGACAAAAGCACTCAGGCCAATGCCGGAAAAATGGCATGGGCTGAAAGACAAAGAGGTGATCTACAGACAGCGCTATGTGGATCTTATCGCCAACAAAGACAGTATGCAACGGTTCAAAACAAGATTTGAAGTTATTCGACTGATTCGTGAATTTATGCATAAGAACGGATTCGTGGAGGTTGAAACACCTATGCTTCATTATACCCTTGGGGGTGCATCCGCAAGGCCTTTTGTCACCCATATGAATACTTACGATATCGACATGTATATGAGAATTGCGCCTGAGTTATATCTCAAAAGGCTAATTGTTGGCGGATTTGACAGGGTGTTTGAGATCAATAAGAATTTTAGAAACGAGGGAGTGAGTTACAAGCATAGTCCAGAATTTACCATGATGGAATTCTATCAATCTTATGCCGACTATTACGATCTCATGAAATTGACTGAAGAACTTTTTGGGTATGTAGTAAATGCACTCTTTGGCCAATATGAAATTGAGTATCAGGGGCAGAAAATCGATTTCAAACCGCCTTGGAGCAAAGTAACGATGCAGGGCTTCATCAAAGACCATTTGGGCGCAGATATTTTAAATGATTCTGACGAGATGCTGTTACAGATCTTAAAAAAACATCATAACGAACCTCAGATAAAGGACAGAAGCCATTTGATTGACGGACTGTGGGACCTTGTAGAAGACCTCATCATTCAACCAACCTTCGTTATGGATCATCCAGTGGTGATATCTCCCCTTGCCAAAAAACATCGAGCAGATCCCAGAGTAACCGAACGCTTTGAACCCATTATCATGGGCAGAGAAATGGGAAATGCCTTCACCGAATTAAACGATCCCATTGATCAGCGTGAGCGTTTTGAAAAACAGGTAGCCATGAGAGATTCTGGTGATGAAGAAGCTCAAATGATGGACCATGATTTTATCAGGGCTTTGGAATACGGACTCCCTCCCACCGGTGGCGAAGGAATCGGCATCGACCGTTTGGTTATGTTTTTAACCAATGCCGCTTCCATTCGAGACGTCATTCCTTTTCCTATGGTTAAACCTTCCAGTTTGGAAGAGGAGTACAGTGAAGAGACTGAGCAGGATGAAATGAGATAAAAGTGTCCTGGGTTCATGTTCCATTGATAGAAGGGATTTGGAAGACAAATGCCTTCAGGAGTTCCATTAAGCGCCAATGGATATTTTTTAGCATGAACAGTTAACAATCTCTATCGTATTGAAACCCAAGCAAAGAATGGGAGGATTTAAAAATGAATATTGGTCTTTTCAGTGATACCTATATCCCTCAAAGAAATGGTGTTGCGGTTGCGATCACCCTATACCGTAAAGTTATGGAACAGATGGGGCATAAGGTATATATATTTGTTCCGAAATTTGAATCATCTTATAAAAGAAAAGAAAAAGGGGTTTTTGAATGCCCCTCTTTCGGTTACTCATTGGAAAAAGGACAAAGAATTGGTATTCCCATCTTTCCCCTGATTCCGACAATTCGATCGCTAAATTTGGATGTGATTCATGTCCATTCGCCTTTTTCGATGAGTTTTTACGCCAAAGTTGTTGCGAAGAATCTTAAAATCCCCGCTATTTGTACACATCACACTCTTTTTGAATACTATTTGCATTATGTTCCTACGATGATCCGTCCGTCTGTTGAACAGACCAGAAAACTCATGACCTATTGGACATATTTATTTGACAAGGTCATTGCTCCGACAGAAAAGATAAGGGAGCTGCTTGAAGAATGGGGTGTCCCCGCACAGAAACTGGCAACGATTCCAACGGGAATTGATACCAGTTCTTTTAGAGAACCGGTCAAATGGAATATTAGAAACGTCTTCAATATTCCTGAAGATGAGAAGATCTTGCTTTTTGTGGGAAGAATCGGTAAAGAAAAAAATATTGACTTTTTATTGCATACGTTTAAGAACCTTATGGATAAAAGAAAGGATGTCCATTTTGTTATTATTGGAGAGGGAGAAGAGAAAAAGCCTCTAGAGCGCTTGGCGCAGGAATTAGAACTGTCTGATATGGTTCATTTTACCGGTGGAAAGGATAGAAGGGATGTCATCGATGCCTACAACGTTGCGGATATCTTTTGGTTTGCTTCTTATTCAGAAACTCAAGGTCTTGTAATTCTTGAAAGCCTCACTGCTGGGACGCCTGTTGTTGCATTAGGAAGGCTGGGCGTTTATGAATTGTTAAAAAATAGTGAAAGCGGTGGCATTATGCTGAATGAATTGGAAGAAGATGCGTTTATCGAAGCGGTTCAAAGGTTGTTGAATGATCCAGTCGAGTATGATCGGAGATCTCAGATGGGAAAACAATTTGTCAAAAAGAATTTTTCACTTCAACATTCGGTGGAGGAAATGCTGAAACTATACCAGACGGCGATTCGAGAAATGCAGATGACGAAAAAACAAACAGACACGAAAAAACGGAAAATTTCGCTGTTTACTCAATCAAATTCTTGATGCGATGAAAGGACGTTAAAAGAGAATGCAAACCATAATCGTTTTATTTTTGTTTTTGTTGACCTACTATCTGATCATTTCCGGAAAATTTCAAAGGTCCCTTGTGGCATTTACGATCGCACTCGTCATTATGCTCCTTAAAATCTGTGAGGGAATCACAGTTAAAGAGGTAAGTGATTATGTCGATTTCAACACCATTGGTATATTGCTGGGTATGATGATACTTGTTGGCATATTGAAAAAAACGGGTTTGTTTCAATACATTGCCGCAAAGATAGTAAAGAGTTCCAAAGGAAAAATGTATTTGATCTATATCACACTGCTGGTTGCGGTTGCCTTCTTTTCGAGTGTTTTAGACAACGTTACTACTATTCTTTTGTTTTCTCCTGTTGTATTTCTAATAGCAGACACAGCAGGCATCAGTCCGGTTTCCCTTATCTTTTCCATGATTTTTGCCGCCAATATCGGTGGCATGACGACCATCGTAGGGGATCCCCCGAATATTCTGGTGGGTAGTGCTTCAGGAACAAGTTTTATCGACTTCATGCTGGTTATGATTTGGCCCTCTGTCGTGATGCTTTTATGTACGATCGTTTATTTTCATTTCAGATATCCTCATATCCGTAAGATTGAACAGTCCAAATTAAAGCGCTTGATGGATATTGATCCGAAGAAAGCAATCGAAGACCGTCCACTTTTCCTGAAGGGAATCGTAATTTTTGCTCTGGTTATATTGGGTTTTGTCGTTCATGAAACACTTGATTACGAGGCTTCGCTCATTGCTCTGACTGGCGCAGCGATTTTGATGCTGTTATCCAAAATCGATTTTCAGGAAATTTCTTCGGAAGTTGAATGGGATACAATCTTCTTTTTCATTGGCTTGTTTACACTTGCCAAAGCCTTAGAAGATGTGGGAATCATCGGTTCGGTTGCCAATTGGATCAATCAGTTTAGCTCAAATCCACTGCTTTTGATATTAGCAATTTTATGGATTTCGGCGGCGTTGGGAGGTTTTATCGGAGCCGTTCCCGTTGTGACTGTTTTCATTCCAATTGTGGATCGATTGCAAGGGATGATTCCCCACAGTGCAGAGTTGTGGTGGGCACTTGCTTTGGGGGCTTGCATAGGCGGTAACTTGACACTCAGTGGTGCAGCAGCTAATATGGTGGCTGTTGGTTTAATTGAAAAAACTCAAAGAACAAAGATCAGTTTTCTATCATTCCTAAAGGAAGGGGTAGTTATTACGGTCATCGGTTTAGTCATTGCCACTCTTTATCTGGTTTTCAGATGGTATATGATATAATCGGCAAATGATAGAAAGGTATTGGAGCTGATAACTTGACAGATGACGGCATGATAGGCTTAAAACAATATATCAATCAATATGATCGTTTTTTAGTGGTTGGTCATATTGATCCCGATGGGGATTGCATCAGTTCCCTTTTGTCTTTGGCGTACGGGTTGCGAAGAATTCAAAAAAAAGTCATCCCAGCCATAGACAGCCCCCGTCCTGCAATCTTTGAAAGATTCCAACCGATTTCTCAAATTCATTTTTCTTCTGATATTGATTTGGATGATTTTGATGCAATTATAACGGTAGATTCTTCAACAGCAGATCGGATGGGAAAATACGAAAGATTTATTGGAAAGAAACAGAATTTTGTTATTGATCATCATGTCACCAATCTCAAATGGGGTGATCTCAACTGGTTGGACGTCGAAGCATCATCAGCTGCTGAGATGATTTATCGATTCTTAAAAGATCTTGGAATTGAATACGATCCCGTATTGGCGACGGTTAACCTTTTGGGAATACAAACAGACACAGGTTTTTTTAAATATTCCAATACCAGTTGGTATGTTATGGAAATTGCCGCTGAATTGATAAAAAAAGGTGCTGATACTTCGTACAATGCTTCGATGGTTTTGGAGAACAATCGTGTAGAAGAATTTTATCTGCTTGCAGAGATGGCCAAAAAGATTCAGCTGACATTAGATGGCACATTGATTTATTCATATATAACATTGGAAATGCTCGATAAAACCGGATGTACCTATGAAGATGCAGCCGGATTGATCGGTGAATTAAGATCGATCAAGGGTGTGGAAACGGCGATTTTGTTTACCCAAATGGGTCAGGAAGAAATCAAGGTTAGTTTTCGTTCAAAGAAATGGTTTGATTGTGCCAAGCTCGCTATTGATTATGGTGGAGGTGGGCATCAAAGGGCTTCAGGATGCACTTTGTATCAAACAATGGAGGAAGCTATCCAACAAGTCGTTGAAACTGCTAGTTGCCAAATGAAAAGAGAAAAACAATAGAGAAAACAGGAGGGGAAAATGACAACCATTACAAAAGAACAAATAGTAGATGCCTTAAAAACAGTCATCGATATAGAAATAGGAATTGATATTGTATCGTTGGGATTGATTTACGATATTATTATTAACGAGGATCATACCGTGGATATCAAAATGACCCTGACAGTACCCACTTGTCCGATGGCGAGTATGCTGAAGGAGCAAGCCAGAAATGCAGTGGCTTCTGTGGAAGGCGTTCAACAAGCGTTTGTGGATCTTGTCTTTGAACCCAGATGGACCCCTGATATGATGGATGAGAGCGCAAAGAGACTTTTGGGGAGATAATATGAAAAACAGGCAAGTTATTGTGGTTACATCAGGAAAAGGCGGTGTTGGTAAAACAACTGTTACAGCAAATTTGGGCGCTGCTTTTGCCAATCTGGGGAAAAAAGTATGTTTAATTGATGGCGATTTAGGTTTGAAGAACCTGGATGTAGTATTGGGTTTGGAAAATCGTATTCTATATACAGTGATGGATGTTGTTTCAGGCAGAGTGGGAGCGCAAGAGGCGCTGGTTCGACATAAAACCAACAGAAACCTTTTTTTACTGCCAGCCTCACAGATTGCCACAAAAGAAATGATGACCGTGGAGGACATGACAAATGTCGTTACCAGGATCAAAGCTGATTTTGATTACATAATAATTGATTCCCCGGCAGGTATTGAAAGTGGTTTTAGAAACGCTGTTGCCGCTGCGGATACTGCCCTTCTGGTTACGAATCCTGAATATACTGCTGTTAGCGATGCGGATCGGGTCTTAGGACTATTGGAAAATACGCATTTGGGATTGGACAATGTCTTTTTTATCTTAAACAAGGTAAAAGAGGGAATGAATGAGAAGCGTGGGATGCTCAAAACCGACGAAGTTATGAAAACTCTTTCTATACCGATGATTGGAATGGTACCCGATAGTGATGAGATATTCATTGGTTCGAACAGGGGAATTCCCATTGCATTTGAACCTTCGCATGATATGAACAAAATCTTTACCAATATCACCCGAAGAATCATGGGACACAATATTCCCATTGAACAGGATTTTAAACTGGCTAAAACCAGTATATGGAAATTGTTGATCAAACTCTTTCGATCGTAATATAAAGGATGTAATGAAAAATGAAACACTTGGAAATCAAAATAAAAACAACCGCCAGAACGCAAATCGTTGATATTACTTCACACATTCAAAAGCTGATACAAGAGCATTCTTTTATGAATGGTCTCGTCTTTGTTTTTGTTCCTCATACAACTGCGGGGGTGTCAATCAATGAAAATGCAGACCCCGATGTAAAAAGGGATTTTCTGGATAAAATGACGATGATGGTTCCTGCAGATACTGCTTACAGACATGTTGAAGGGAATGCCGATGCGCATATCAAAACCATACTGACCAATACCTCTCAAACCCTATTTGTTGAAGATGGCCAGCTGATATTGGGAACTTGGCAGGGCATTTATTTTTGTGAATATGATGGACCCCGAACGAGAAAATGCTGGATCAAATTCATGGAATGATGCTATGCAAACACAAGTGATCCATATTTCAGTCAATTCATCGGATTTTGTTCAGTCGGAGGCCTTTGTTCAGTGTGTGAATGATTTAAAATCCGGAAAGTTGGTCATTTTTCCCACTGAAACCGTATACGGTTTAGGTGCGGTTATTGACCAGGAAAATGCCTTGAAAAGAATTTATTTGGCCAAGGGAAGACCATCGGATAATCCGTTGATCGTTCATATCGGCAAGCTAGAGCAGCTATGGCAAATCGTCGATCGTGAGCCTCCCCAATTGTTTTGGACATTAGCAGAAAAATTTTGGCCTGGACCGGTTACTTTTATCTTGAAAAAGGCGCAATCCATTTCAAATATCATTACTGGTAACCGTGACAGTGTTGCTGTTAGATTTCCTTCGAACAAAATTGCTCAAAGCCTTATTAATGCTTGTTCCATACCTGTGGCTGCTCCAAGTGCCAATATTTCAGGGCTACCCAGTCCGACAAGAGCTGAACATCTGGAAGAAATGATGGGAAGGGTTCATTGGATCATTAAAACCGAACCCCTTGAATTTGGACTCGAATCGACTATTATTTCATTGCTTGAAGAAACCCCTGTCTTGCTAAGACCAGGTCCAATAACGATCGAAAAATTAAGGGAGTTTGTTCCGAATTTAAGAATTGAGCGAGACATGTCCGATGCCATTGCGCCTGGAATGAAATATCGTCATTACTCGCCAAAAGCCGAAATAAAATTGATCCCTTGGAATCATGATAAAACAAAAATGGTCAATATGGGAATCGAGATGTTTGAAAAGCTAAGCAAGAGGTATCTTCCTCACAAACTGCGCTTAATTGGTACGGACGAAACTGCAGAGTTGTATACGAAAGCTGGTTTAGAGTGTGTATCTATAGGTTCTTCCAAAGATCTTTATCGCATTGCAAGTAACTTATTCCACTTCCTTAGAAGTTTGGATGAGCATGGAGTAGACTGTGCACTGATTGAAGGGTTTGAAGAGAAGGGACTGGGAATCGCCGTTATGAACAGACTTAAAAAGGCAATTTTGAAATGACCAAAAAATCGATTGAACATGTTTTTAAGCAAACGGGAGATCAACTCAAAAAAGCCAGGATAGCCAAAGGCTTGTCAAAAGAAAAGGTGTTTGAGAGAACGCATATCAGCATTGAAACCATTGAAGAAATTGAAAAGGGTGAATTGACGGATGTGCCAACGATTTATTTGCGGGACTTTATCATTCGTTACTCAACCTTCTTAGGAAATAGAAATCAAGGAATAATCGAAGAATTCTTACTGTTGCTCGATCAAAAAGGTCAAAAAATTCCCAAGATCAATAAGCGGACAGAAGGCAAAAAACCTGTTGGATTGATTTTACAAATCATGATACCTTTTTTGGTCGGTATTCTTTTTTTTCAGAGTTGGCTGATTCAAAAACAGCATGCCAGAGAGCTTTGTAAGATTACTAATATGGGTAATACCCCTGTTGCTATTCAGACAGGAGGGGGACAAATTTCTCTCAATCCCAATCAAACGATTTCGTTTGGTGATACGGTCAAGTGTCGGGTAATCAATACTGAAAAATCGTTAATTGTGGTAGAATATTATGAAGATACGTGGGAAGTTTTTTTTAAGGAATTTGAGGTGCTGATCAAGAATGGGCAGGATTCGTAGAGCAGAACTGGTCAACCTTTGTATTTTCGCCTTTGGGCGTTACATTGATTATAGATTGACAGATGTTAAAAGTGAATTAGAGGAAGCATTCGGAGCGATTGACTTTATATCAAAGCCTTTGGATTTTGGAAAGTACACTCATTACTATAATAAAGAAATGGGTGAAGGTAAGATCGAAGGCCAGTTTATTGGTTTTAAAGAACTGATACACCCGGTCGAGTTGGCTTATGCAAAATTGGTCACGAATGCCATTGAACAAGCACATACCTTAGACGGGAATCGAACCATTAACCTGGATGCGGGGTATATACATCATACTCAATTTGTTTTGGCTTCTACAAAACCTCAAGGAAATCGGATTTACATCGGAAAAGGGGTTTATGCAGAAGTAACTTTATACTTTGCCGAAGGCGCTTACAAACCCTTAAAATACACTTACCCAAACTATACGAATCAGGATTACATTTTTGAAATCACAAAAATGAGGAAACTATTCTTAAGCAAAAGAAAGAGTTGATAATTTGAATATTTATATAGAAACTTTAGGTTGTCCGAAAAATGAAGCGGATAGTCGAGTATTATCTGGTCTGTTTTTAGAAAACGAACATCATTTGACCGATGAGCCAGAGAAAGCGGATATGGTCATTATCAATACATGTGGATTCATTTTGGATGCTGCTGAGGAATCCATTCAGACACTTTTGTCATATGGTACTCAGTTGAAAAAATCAAACCCATCTGTAAAGATCATGGCATTGGGTTGTCTGGTTCAAAGGTATGCACAAGATTTAATCAAAGAAATGCCTGAAGTGGATTACTGGATGGGTTTGGATACTTTGGAACGAATTGTTGACTTTATTGAGGAATTTCCTAAAGGGACACATATTCCAAAAACACCTCATCCGCTTTTTCTTAAAACGCCTCATCGATTTCCGGAAGATGATGTATCCTATTCATACATCAAGATTGGAGATGGATGCAATCGGGCGTGTGCTTTTTGCTCTATCCCCACTTTCAAAGGAGAGCACGTCAGCAGGGACCCTGTTGATATAAAGGAAGAATTTCAGAAACTTGTAAAAATGGGTAAGCGAGAACTGATCATCGTTGATCAGGATATTACTCAATACCAGTATGGCGAAACGGGATTGGCTCAACTGATTCGAGAACTATCGACGGTTGAGGGAGATTACTGGATTCGTTTGATGTATATGCATCCGGATCACATTAGCCCAGCACTTTTTGAACAATTAAAAGATATCAGGCATTTGATCGAGTATTTTGATATTCCCGTTCAACATGGGTCAGACAAAGTATTAAAAAACATGGGTCGCATACGTACCCGTTCAGAATTAAAAGAGCAGATCCGATCGATTAGGGCAATCTTTCCTGATGCTAATCTGCGCACTACGATTATGTTAGGGTTTGAAGGAGAGGGACAAAAGGAATTTAGCGAGTTAATGGACTTCATGCAGGAGGTTCGGTTTGATAAGGTCGGCTTTTTTATCTTTTCTCCGGAAGAAGGGACCCCCATTTACAAAAAGCATTTTAAATTGGAAGATGAGCAGGTGATTCAGCAAAGGTTAAACGACATTACTGAACTCCAGAAGGAAATATCAGCTCAAAAAAATGAGCAACTTCTGAACAGGCGAATGAAATTGATCGTTGATTCTTATGAAGGAGATATCATGGTATGCAGAAGTTACAAAGATGCACCAGAGATTGATTCGGAGATTTTTGTTCGTTTGATTGAGGGAGATTCAAGACCGAGGCCATCTGTCGGCAATTTTATTGATGCCATCATCACAGATTATGATGATTACGATTTGGAGGCTGAATGGATATGACTTTGAATACGCCCACCAAGATCACCTTGATCAGAGTTTTAACAATTCCCTTTCTAATGTGGCTGATTATTTTATCACAAAACAATGTGTTTTTAGGAACCATTTCTCTGATCCTTTTTATAGCCAGTTCATTGACGGATTGGTTAGATGGCTATTTGGCGAGAAAAAACAATCAAATAACAAATTTAGGTAAATTTATGGACCAGTTAGCTGATAAGGCCTTTGTATCAGGGACCATGTGTGCACTGGTTTGGACGCATCAGGTCAGTTATTGGCTGTTAGCCATCGTCATTATCAGAGATACGGCAGTAAGCGGAATAAGAATGCTTGCAGCGAGCAAAGGGGAAGTTGTTGCGGCTAATTTTTTTGGCAAATGCAAGACAAGCGTTCAAATGGTTTATTTAGGACTGGTCATTTTTTCAACGGTTGTACAGTGGCCCGGGCAAAGCGTATTAAACATCCTTGCATGGGTGGTTGGCATCATAACGGTTCTTTCGGGATTAACTTATTTCAAAGGATTCCAAAAATATCTATGAGATCCTTCATCGCATTGGAAGTTGGAGAACAGGTTCAAAAAAAATGCCTGTCAATTATTGAAAATCTTAAGCATAATGGTTACCAGGCAAAATGGGTGGAGGTGGAAAACCTTCACATTACCTTGTTCTTCCTGGGGGATATTGCCAATCATGAATTGGAAAAAACGGCTTGCATAATAAGAAGACTCAATGCAAAACCATTTCAGGTGATTATCGACAAAATCAGTTGTTTTCAAAAAGCAACCATGCCAACCTCAGTTTGGTTGGGGATTAAGCCCTGTGAGCCCCTTCATGATTTGTATGCTTCAATGAGAAGTGAATTGAAAGCGATTTTTAACAAAACATTTGATCACAAATTTATTCCTCACTTGACACTTGGAAGAATAAAAAAAGTTCCTAATGATTGGAAAGCTGTTATACAAAAAATAACAGTTGAGAATATTCAAATCGGTAAAGTTATCATCAGTTTAAAAAGTTCGAAGCTGACTGAAAAGGGTCCAATTTACAAGACATTGGAAGCAAAGGCTATTTGACTTTAAGGAGGTACTTGTCATGGCAAGAAGCAAAAAAGACGTGGATAACAATAAAAAAACAGCAATCGATATGGCAATAAAGAAGATTGAAAAAGATTTTGGTAAGGGTTCGATTATGATCATGGGTGCCGATCAGGTTGCCAATGTGGAAGTCATACCAACGGGGTCTCTGTCATTGGATTTAGCGATGGGAGTGGGAGGGTACCCCAGGGGAAGAATCATTGAAATTTACGGGCCTGAATCCAGCGGTAAAACAACATTAACCCTTCATGCTATCGCTGAAGCACAAACAAATGGTGGAATTGCAGCGTTCGTCGATGCGGAGCATGCCTTGGATCCTGTTTATGCAAAGAATCTTGGAGTAGACCTTGATAGCTTGTTGATTTCTCAGCCGGGTAGTGGCGAAGAAGCGTTAGAAATTGTGGAAACGCTTGTTAGAAGCGGAGCGGTTGATTTAATTATAGTAGATTCCGTTGCTGCACTCGTTCCACGAGCTGAAATCGAGGGAAACATGGGAGATGCACAGATGGGACTTCAGGCGAGATTGATGTCTCAAGCCTTGAGAAAACTTTCCAGCGCCGTCAGTAAATCCAAAACATGTGTCATTTTTACCAATCAATTGCGCATGAAAATCGGGATTACTTTTGGGAATCCTGAAACCACCACAGGCGGCATGGCGTTAAAATTCTACAGTTCAATTCGTCTAGATATCAGACGAGTCGGTTCTCTAAAAGAATCTGCTGAGTTTGTGGGTAATGAGACAAGGGTGAAAGTGGTTAAGAATAAGGTAGCACCGCCATTTAAAGAAGCCTACTTTGATATTATTTACGGAAAAGGCGTGGTCAGGGAAAATGAATTGATTACCCTGGGCGAAGAAAATGAATTTATATTAAAAAAAGGGTCTTGGTTTAGTTACTTGAAACCGGATGGTGAAGAAATTAGTTTAGGACAGGGGAAAAACAACGCAGTGGCCTTTTTAAAAGACGATCCTAAAATGAGGTATGAGCTAGAAAATCGAATCAGGGAAAAGCATGAGATACAATTGATTAACTATGATGAAAT
>ERZ795053.116-NODE-116-length-92847-cov-7.240840_pt1 | contig 92847 bp, 79 predicted proteins | sample MGYA00375137_ERZ795053 | MGnify/ENA primary metagenome ERZ795053 (study PRJEB30182, sample SAMN05720284) | activated sludge metagenome | isolation source: Anaerobic digester | place: Hong Kong | collected 2014-12-17 ...
CGTTCAACATCTTTGCGATTTATCAGCATAGGGCGATATTTTCCTGCAGCATAAAGTTTTAGCTGATCGTGATAATGAGGTGAGTAGAAATATCCGCTCTGCCCTCCAGGAAGTACGCTTTTGGCATTGCCGATGTCTGCAAAATCAAGTGTAACACGCATGGCCGGCCCATAAGTAACAGGGAAATATCCTGTAGTGTCGAGAGCAAATCCCTGACTGTTTATTGTTTCATTACCCCCGGCAATTGCAACTTTAGGTGCATTGAAAATTTTATCGAGAGGTTTCTGTCTTCCAAGCACGTGAGCGCATTGTAGTGTATGAACATTGCCCCACTTCCACTTAGAAGAATTGCTGCCATATTTGTTTTTAATCAGTTGCACACAACTATGAAAAGATTGCTCTATGATTTCATTTCTTGTTTCACGTCTGTCGCGGGTAAGAACATTGTCCCACCACAACGATGAATCATTAAGACACAAACGCAAATATGAGTTCTTCATGGTATGTCCGTTGATAAACTCATGATATCTTTCATAGCCCAGTTCATCCTCCATCGTATTCTGAAACAACACAGCCAAGAAGTTATAAAAAACCACAGGCCCATTGTCATCCAAACTGTGAGAGCCTTTCCAGTTTTTCAGAATATTAAATACTACTGTTTCAAGAGAATCTTTTCTTACAGGTTCCAGAATATTACAAATTACATTCTTCAGTTCCACTTTAAGAATACTTGTATCATCCAAAGCCATAAGCCGCATATCCTCAATATTCAATAACGGTTTACGCTTCAAAAGCTGAAGGATACGTTCAGCTCTGTCATTGGGAGCATAGTAACCCGGCAATAAAAAACCATTCACACTGTCGGGCTGATTGTTGGCTGTATAAATAAAACCGGTAACGGGATTTACGCACTTAGGATTTTCTGAAAAAGGCAACCATGTAATGCTGTCATCTCTTTCATTGCTGCCATCAAGCAAAAGTCGTTCATCAGTACCCTCAGGAAGTTTATAAAGTCTTCCTGTTGCCCACCAGGCAATATTGCCTTCATTATCTCCATACATCAGGTTGATGCCCGGTGCATCAATCATGGCAGCTGCTTCTGACATTTCATTCAGATTATGAGAATGACAAAGTCTGTAAGCTGCCTGAACCGTTCGTGCTTCCTGTTGCGAATAAACCCACCATGCCGTTACAGGAACTGTGAGTGTGCTATCCATTTGCTTCACTAATCCATGCAGCTGATGGTCGAATATTACGGGACCATGAACACTGTTTTTTACTGTATAAACAACATCAGGCCGGCCTTTCACCTTAATAATTTCCTGACGTTGTGTGTAATTTTTCCACTCACCTTTGTGCCAATACTGATTTTCATTAGCAGGATTAGGTTTCTCTTTATAAAAGTTGAAATCATCATTCTCGAGCATGGTCATACCCCATGCACGTTCCTTTGTATGCCCTATCAGCGGAAACGGAAATCCTGCAAGGAAATTTCCATACAAACTTACTCCCGGACATTCGATATGTGCTTCGTACCATACGGATGGAGAAGCATGTCCTATGTGGGTGTCATTTTCGAACAACACTTTTCCGGATGCAGAATGTGATGGAGCTACTACCCAACTGTTGCTGCCACTCCATATACTCACCGGCAGTTTCTCTTTCAGCAACTTCGACATGGCAACAATGGCAGAATGAATTATTGTATCGTTCTGATTGCTCACAGGAATACGTGCACCTAAATCCGATGTGTAATGATGTGCCAAATCATTGTAGTACGGCAATCCCCAGTGCGTTGCAATGTAGTCAGTAACCGGATCGCTTCGCAATGCTTCTGTGAAGCTGAAACCCATATAGCCTGATATCAGATAAACATCTTCCACAGTAAATTTAGATTTCGGAATATCAAGTAAGGTAAATTCAACCGGAGTTTTACCTTTATCAATGTAATAGTTAATTCCCTTAAGATACGATAATGTAAGTTGCTGATATGCCGAATCCGATCCTGAAAAATACTTTTCGGCTGACCTGTGAGCAATGCCACTAATGTCAAGAGCTCTGAAAAGTTTATCAATATTAATCAAATCTGCTCCGAAGATTTCTGAAAGTCGTCCTGCCCCTACTCTGCGCAACATTTCCATCTGAAAAAGTCTTTCCTGAGCGTGTACGTATCCTAATGCAAACCATGCATCATTCTCATTTTGTGCATAAATATGAGGAATAGCATACTCATCATAATATACATCCACATCGCTGCTCAGCAAATCTGATTTTATCTTGCCATTATAGTCGGGAAGCAGATAGTGCAGCCAGAACAAAATTCCTATTCCTGCAATGAGAAACAAAAAAACAAGTACAAGCAAAATCCACTTCAGTGCTTTCATAAATCAATTATCATTGTTCATATTCAGGCAAGTCGTCCAAAAACTCAAAATTATCTTCCACTCTTTTCATGCAGTAATGTTCCATACCATTGCTTACTACCAGATAAGGAACATCATAGGTAAGATTATATCTTCCAATCTGATAAAATGCTTCAGGGCTAACAGGAACGTCAGCAGCTTTAAACTCGCATATCATCCAGGGTTTGAGGTCGCGTGTATAAATTACAAGATCGGCACGCATGGTAAGATCATTAAATATGTGTTCCTTTTCAACTGCAAACAATGCATCAGGATATTTTTTCACAGCAATAAGATACATAATAAAATGTTGTCGTACCCACTCTTCGGGAGTAAGTTCCACATACTTCTTTCTTACGTGGTCAAAAATTTGTTTACTTTGCCCTTCGGTTTTTATTTTAAAATCAAAAGAAGGTAGATTCAATTCAAACATTGAACGAAAATAAGCAAAACAATCAGTATTAAAAGATTCGCAGAAACATTAAATTAAATATGATTACGAAAGATGAAATAGTAAAAGACTGGCTGCCGAGATATACCGGAAGTGAACTTGAAAGTTTTGGAAAATATATTTTGCTGACCAATTTTAAGAATTATGTAGAGTTATTTGCAAAAATCCATAAAGTTGAAATCAATGGTAAAAACCGTCCGATGCCAAATGCCACTGCAAATGGAATTACCATCATCAATTTCGGAATGGGCAGCGCAAATGCCGCCACCGTTATGGATTTGTTGTCAGCCATAAAACCACAGGCTTGCCTGTTCTTAGGAAAATGTGGCGGATTGAAAAAGAAAAACCAACTGGGTGATTTGATACTGCCGATTGCTGCCATTCGCGGTGAGGGTACGAGCAATGATTATATGCCTCCTGAAGTTCCTGCTTTGCCGGCTTTCAGTCTGCAGAAAGCTGTTTCTACAACCATACGTGAATACAAAAGAGATTACTGGACAGGTACTGTTTATACAACCAACAGGCGTGTATGGGAACATGACAATGAGTTCAAGCAATACCTGCGCAAACTCAGATGTATGGCCATTGACATGGAAACAGCTACAGTGTTTATTGCAGGCTTTATCAATAAAATTCCTTCAGGCGCATTGCTGCTGGTGAGCGACCAACCAATGATTCCTGAAGGAGTTAAGACAGAAAAAAGTGATCAGAAAGTTACCAATGAATTTGTCACCAATCATATTAAAATTGGTATTGACTCTCTCAATCAGCTCAAAAATAAAGGACTTACTGTAAAACATCTGCGTTTCTGATTTTACATGCCCGAACGTAAGTACGAAGAAATTATCAAAGACCTTAAGAATAAGGTTTATCATTCTGTATATTTTTTGCAGGGCGATGAACCTTTTTATATTGATGCCATAAGTGATTTTATGGAAGAAAATGTGCTGAACGATATGGAGAAGGAATTTAATCAAACTGTACTTTACGGGCGTGATACAGATATAATGACCATTGTAAGTGCGGCAAGACGTTTTCCGATGATGTCCAATTATCAGGTAGTTATTGTTAAAGAAGCGCAGGATTTGAGATGGTTTTCATCCAAAGGTAAAGATGATGATGGAAGTAAGGAAAAGGGCAAAGAAAAAGAAGACCCAATGATGCTTTATCTGCAGAATCCTACAGTTACCACCCTCCTTGTTTTTTGCTATAAATACAAAAAAGTAGATTCCAGAACCAAAATTGGTAAGCTGTTAAAAGAAAAAGCACAGTTTCTTGAAACCAGGAAATTGTACGACAATCAGGTTGCCGCATGGATAAAATCATTTTTAAAAGAGAAAAAAATTACTGCTGATGACAGTGCAACAGAGTTGTTGGCGCAGTATCTGGGCAATGATTTGTCGAAAATCAGCAATGAAATAAATAAAATGCTGATTAACCTGACTGACAAATCTGTTATTACTACAAATGATATTCAGGAACATATCGGCATCAGCAAAGAATACAATGTATTTGAATTGCAAAATGCACTGGGAGTAAAAAATGTTTTGAAAGCTAATCAGATTATCAACTATTTTGAAGCAAATCCTAAAAGCAATCCTTTTCCGCTACTTATAGCAAGTTTGTTTGCGTATTTCAACAAACTACTCATTATACATTTTACTGAAGATAAATCTCCCGGAAGTCTTGCTGCAGCCACAGGCATCAACCCTTATGTAGTGAAAGAATATATTCAGGCAGCGCGATATTATCCTGCTGCCAAACTCGAACAAATTATCGGATGGCTGCGTGAGTATGATTTAAAATCAAAAGGTGTAGGTTCAAGCGATCAGGTAAGCGAAGGCGACCTGATGAAAGAACTGGTATTTAAAATACTTCACTAAGAGTAATTCTTTTCTTTGATTGGAAATTTAATTGCAATTTACTTGTCAGTGAAAAGCAATATCCAACACAAAAGATTTAAAAGAATAAGATCAATTACACTTTTTCAGTTTGAAGTGCTGCAATATATGCAGGAAACATTTCGCGCCATACCGGCCAGTCGTGGTTGGCTCCCGGTCTTATATCAAGCCAGTGAGCTATTCCTTTTTGGGTAAGTATTTCTGATAATCGTTTATTCTGCTGCAAACAGAAGTCATACTCTCCTACTCCAAGCACCACACCCATGTTGAACAGATTTTCGTTCTGCAAATCGGGTAAATAATCCGGAGGATTATTGAAATAAACATTATCATCATAATATCCGTCAAGATGCATTTTGATATCAAAAGCGCCACCCATACTGAAGGTATGAGCAACCACCTCAGGGTGACGGAATGCGAAGTTTACTGCCTGATATCCTCCGAAGCTGCAGCCGGCAGTAACTACGCGCGAGTGTCCGGTTTCCTTTTGTGCACGGCTTACCACTTCTTCCAAAATCATCTGATCATAGATGATATGATTTTTTACCCGCTCCGAAGGATGAATATGTGTATTATACCAACTCAGCTCGTCTATACTGTCAGGGCAATAGATTTTAATAAATCCACTGTCAACAAAATTGGCTACACTTTCAATGAGTTTGAAATCGCGGTTCTGATAATGCCTTCCCATACTTGTTGGAAAAGCAATCACAGGGATTCCACCATCACCAAAAATCAACATATCAAAATCACGACCAATAATGGGTGAGTAATAACGGATAGATTCTTCTTTCATAACTGAGGTTCTAAAATTCAAAGATAAGCAATCAGACGCTTACCATATATGCACGCGCTGGCTCTCAGGCAGAAATATTTTATCTCCTTCTTTAATTCCGAATGTTTCATAAAACTCAGGCATGTTCACCAACGGGCCAATAACTCTGTATTTTGCCGGAGAGTGAACATCTGTGAGCACTCTTGTTGCCAAAGCTTCAGGGCGCATATTTACCATCCATGCATAGGCATATCCCAAAAAGAATCGCTGCGAAGGTGTAAGTCCTGCAATCATTTTATTCTCTTTGTACTGTGCTGTATTCTTAAATGCCTCAAGTCCCATAGCAATACCACCAATATCTGCAATATTCTCACCCTGTGTTTGGTTGCCATTGATGTGAAGACTATCCACCACCACATACTGATCATATTGTTTCACAACAGCTCCTGTTTTAGCATAAAAACGTGCACTGTCTTCCGGTGTCCACCAGTTGTTCAGATTTCCGAATTCATCGTATTTGCTTCCCTGATCATCAAATCCATGAGTAAATTCATGTCCGAATGTTGAGCCTCCGATAATACTATAAAGTATAGCATCATCAGCCATTGTTTTTTCATAACCCGGAACAATAATGTTACAGGCAGGCACTACAATTTCATTGTTGGACGGGTTGTAATATGCATTGTAAGTTTGAGGAGTCATATCCCAAATAGTTCGGTCAACAGGCTTACCATATTTGTTAATCATGTAATTGGTATGCCACTGATTGGCTCTGATAACATTTGCCACATAAGATGAACGGTCAATTTCCATTGCTGATAAATCTTTCCATTTGTCAGGATATCCCACTTTCATAATGATGGCATCGAGTTTCTTCACAGCCTTTTGCTTTGTCACATCACTCATCCAGTCGAGTTTCATGATTCGGTCTTTGTAAACTGATTTGATGGCATTACCGATTTCCATCAACTTTTCCTTTGTTCCCTTAGGCAGATATTTTTCAACATATACCTGTCCTATCAATTCACCAAGTTGACCGTTGGTATCTTCAACCACACGTTTCCAGCGTGGGCGTTGCTCTTTGGTTCCATTGAGAACTGTACCGTAAAAACGAAAATTCTCAAGTTCAACAGCTGAATTCAGATACTTTGCAAGTCCATGAATAAGATTCCATCGGAGATAATTTTTCCACTGGTCGAGGCTGAATTCTTTTGATGCTTTATTCAGATAATCGAAAAACTCAGGTTGCCCAACAATAACGGTGTCGGCATTGCCTAAGTTAACAGCATCCAGAAAAGTGTTTAACGGTACATTTGAAATACGTGTTTCGAAAGTTTTTACATCATACTTATTGTAATTTTTAAATGGATCGCGCAGGTCTTCAATTTTTCTGCTCACCTTAGCCAATGCTGATTCTATTTTATAAACATCGTCAGCAGCTGCAGCGGCTTTAGCCTCATCGTCACCAATGAGAGCAAACATTTTCCTGAGGTGATTGGGATACTCCTCTCTGATTTTTTTGGTTCGCTCATCAGTATTGAAATAATAATCTCTGTCAGGAAGACCTAACCCACCCTGCCATAAAAAGATGGCATTCTTCGAGCTGATTTTATCATCAGAATTTACATACATACTCAACATAGGTGAGCCACAAATAATATGCAGATGTCCTGCATACCGAACCACATCATTAAGATCCTTCAGATTATCAATGGCAGCAAATTCATCTTTTAATGGCGCCAAACCTTCTTTTTCAATTGTGGCTGTATCCATGCCACTGAAGTAATAGTCACCTATTTTTTGTTCATTACTTCCTTTTCCTGCATTAGCAGAAGTTGCATTTTCGCAAATCTGCAATACGCTTGAATTGATGGTATCTGTAATTGTTCTGAAAATACCATTGCTTCTTTCACTTTCAGGTATTGGATGTGTGGCAAACCATTTGCCATTGGCAAACATAAAGAAATCATCACCGGGTTTCACAGCACTGTCAATATGCTGAACAAGTTCATCCCGAACTTCAGAAGTTTCATTTTGGTTTTTGCAAGATGACAATAACGCTGCAGCAACTGCAATGTAAATCAGATTTTTCATTCTATTAATTTATTTTTCGGATGACGAAAATAGTAACTATTACTGAAACAACAGAGTCACGAACCTTCTGCTGCAATAAATATTTAACCAATTATTAATAACTATGAATATTCTGCCAGTTCCAGCCAGCGAAGAGTCTTGTTGTCCACTTCAATTATAATTTGCTGTATTCGTTTAGCCTTTTCCATCAGTTGCTCATGATTTACTCCTTCATCAGAAAGTTGTTTTTCAAGCATCGTTTTCTCTTCCTCCAGCAACTGAATATCTTTCTCGAGCAGTTCATATTCCTGACGCTCTTTGAAAGTCAGTTTTTTCTTAGGTGATTCCGCTTTGGGTTTAACAGGCTCTGAGTTTCTCTCTTCTTTCTTTTGCTCTCGCTTTAATGCCTTTCGTTGCAGACGATAATCATTATAGTTACCATTAATGACCTTGATTTTTCCATCACCTTCAAATACCCATATATGATCCACCACTTTATCCATAAAAAACCGGTCGTGTGTAACAATGATAACGCAACCTTCAAAAGAAGCAAGATAATCTTCAAGCACACTCAGCGTTTCAATGTCGAGGTCGTTTGTAGGTTCGTCAAGAATGAGCAGATTCGGATTTTTCATCAGCACTGTTAGCAGATAGAGCCTTCGTTTTTCGCCACCACTCAGTTTTTCCACATACTGAAAATGCATAGATGGTTCAAACAAAAACCTTTCGAGCAATTGTGCTGCCGATATTTTTCTTCCTCCACTCATCGGAATAAATTCTGCAATATCACGCACCACTTCTATCACACGTTTTTGTCCTGACAATTCATCAACCTGTTGTTCAAAATAACCGGGAACAATGGTTTCACCCAGAACCACTTTCCCTTTATCAGGTTTTGTTTTTCCTGTAATGATGTTGAGTAAGGTACTCTTGCCCGCGCCATTATTTCCAACTATACCAATTTTTTCTCCTTTGCGAAGCGAATAATCAAACCCTTCTATCAGTTTCAGATCTTCATACGATTTACTTACACGATGTATCTCTAATATCTTACTTCCAATTCTTGAAATATTAATGTCGAGCTGAACATTATTCTGTTCTGTTTTCCTTTTGGCTTTTTCTTCTGTTTCATAAAATGCATCAATACGCGATTTTGACTTAGTGCCTCTTGCTCTTGGCTGTTTGCGCATCCACTCCAGTTCTGTCCGATAAATATTTTTTGCACGAGCCGTAGATGCCTGCTCATTATCCAGCCTTTCGGCTTTTTTTTCGAGATAGTAAGAATAATTCCCTTTATGCCTGTACAAAGTTCCGTTGTCGAGTTCAAGAATCTCATCACAAATCTCATCCAGAAAATAACGGTCGTGTGTTACCAAAAGCATGGTCATGTTTGCTGTTGTCAGAAAAGATTCAAGCCATTCAATCATATCCAGGTCGAGGTGATTGGTAGGTTCATCCATAATTACAAAGTCTGCTTCATCCAACAACACCTTAGCTAATGCTAATCGTTTTTGTTGTCCTCCGGATAGCACACCTACCTGCTGATGAAAAAAATCAACATTCAGTTTGCCTGCAACTGATTTAATTTTACCCAACAAAGTTTGCTCTTCTTCAGTTAGCTCGTAATGTGGTTTCTCGTTGAGTAATGCATCTGCAATATGATTATTAACTGTCAGGCAGTCGGCAACAGTTGCTGAAGCAGCCAGATTACTTTCCTGGGGGAGATAAGATACCTTCAATTGATTGCGATAAGTGATACTCCCTTCATCGGGCGGCTCAAGTTCTGCAAGCATTCTAAGCAACGATGTCTTTCCTGTTCCGTTTCGTGCAACAAGTGCTACCTTCTGCCCTTTGGAAATTCCAAAGGAAATATCTTTAAACAAAATTCTGTCGCCAAACGATTTGCTGATATTTTCTACTGATAAATAATTCACGTCCTGTTTCTGATAAACTGCAAAATTAAATTAATTGTAAAGCATTTTCTTCTTGCTACCCTTTTCTAAACAGATGAAAATTATTCTTCCGAAAAAAATCTTCAGTCATTGTGCAAAGTGCTCAGGATGCAACTCTTTGTATAAGGAAACACATTGCATGGCTTCTTTCACATCGTGCACTCTCAGAATTGAAGCACCATTGAGCAATGCAACCATATTCAAAGCTGTGGTGCCATTCAATGCCCGTTCAGGTGTGATATTCAGGGTTTGCCATATCATTCTTTTACGTGATAATCCTGCCAATACCGGGCATCCTGCAACCGACAATGATTTTAATTCTCGCAGCAACGTAAAATTATGCTCAGTATTTTTTCCAAATCCAAAACCGGGATCTATTATCAGGTCTTTAATTCCCATCTCTCTGCATAAAGCTATTCGATTGCCGAAATATTGAAGCACTTCGAGAGTAACATTTTGATATTGCGGATTATCCTGCATGGTTTGCGGAATACCTTGCCTGTGCATCATCACATAAGGAACTTTAAGCGAAGCAACCTTAGGTAACATTTGTTCATCCCATTCACCTGCAGAAATATCATTAATCATTGCTGCACCTTGCTCAATAGCACGCTTAGCAATTTGAGCACGGGTGGTATCTATTGAAATAATTGCTTCAGGAAAATGTTTAACTATTGCTTTCAGATATTTTTCCATTCTGCTCCACTCTGTTTCAGTGTCAGGGATTTCCGCTCCCGGACGAGTGGAAACAGAGCCTATATCAATGAATGTTGCACCTTCATTAAGCATTAATTCTACTTGTCGTAAAATTGCATTTTCATCACCATAACGACCTCCGTCATAAAAGGAATCGGGAGTAATATTCAAAATACCCATCACCTTTGGACTTGAAAGGTCAATAAGTTTGCCTTTGCATTGAATGAGTGTTGACTGATTATCCATAAAACAACAAAAACTTAGCAAAGGTAGAATTTGACATCAGGTGTGAAAAAGTTTTTTCAATGTATGCAGAACATAATGTTTAAAATTTCATTATTTGTAATTAAAATATAAAGGAAAAATAACTACACGAATATGAAGTATCTTGTTGGACTTTGCCGGATTTTGGTTGGCGTTTTGTTTATCCTGTCAGGATTTATTAAGGCTAATGACACATTAGGATTCAGTTACAAGCTGGACGAGTATTTTCTGGTCTTTAACATGCCGTTCCTGAGTGCAATATCAGTTGCACTGGCACAGTTTATCTGTGTTGCTGAAATTGTACTGGGAGTTGCTACTCTTGTAGGTTGGCGAATGAATTTAGTTTCATGGCTGCTGTTACTGTTAATTGTGTTCTTTACTTTTCTTACTTTTTACTCAGCATTTTTCGGTGTTGTAAAAGACTGTGGCTGTTTTGGCGATGCACTGAAACTGACTCCATGGGAATCGTTTGGAAAAGACGTAGTACTGCTCGTGTTGATACTAATAATATTTATGTGGCGGCATAAAATAAAACCGCTGTTCAGTTTGCGCACTGCACGTTGGACAGTGATATTTGCAGTTATCATCAGCTGCTTATTTACCTATTACACTTATGCACATCTTCCTTACATTGATTTCAGACCTTATGCCATTGGCAATAACATTAAAATAGGAATGTTGCCTCCACCTAATGCGAAACCTGACAGTGTTGAAATTGTATTTAAATACAAGGCAAAAGACGGAAGCATAAAAGAGTTTGGCATGAATAATCTTCCTGAAGATTTAGAGAATTATGAGTTTGTTGACCGTGTTGACAAAGTCATCAGAGAAGGTGATAAACCCAAAATTCACGACTTCAGTATTGTGGATGCAGAAGGCACCAATCATACCAATGAATTTCTGAATAACCCTGATTATTCATTTATGCTTGTAGCTTATGATCTGAGTAAATCAAACATAAAAGTTCAGCCTAAGGTGAATGAACTGGCTAATGCTTGCGAAAAACATCATGTTCAGTTTTTTGGAATTACTTCTACTGTTGCTGCTGAGACTGATTTGTTCCGGCATGAAAATCAGAATATGTTTGATTATTATTTCTGTGATGGCACTGCACTGAAAACAATTATCCGCTCCAATCCCGGATTGGTATTACTCAAAAACGGTGTGGTAATAGATATGTGGCATTATAATGATTTACCTTCCTGGGATGAGGTTAATTCCAAATATCTCAAGAAATAATTATTTAAATTTTTCCTGCAGAAGTGTATCTTGCTTCATTAACCCTGATAAATTTTAAAAACTATAGCGAAGCATCGCTGCAGTTCAGTCGGGGTGTAAATTGTTTTACCGGGAATAATGGAAGCGGCAAAACCAATCTGATAGATGCCATTTATTATTTATCATTTACAAAAAGTTATTTCACTGCATCGGATACTCAAAACATCCGTCATAATGAACAGATGTTTGTGCTTCAGGGAACTTTTGTTCTTAACGAAAACAAAGAAGAAATCTTTTGTGGTGCAAAATCAGGGAGCAAAAAACAAATTAAACGTAATAACCAGGAATACGATCGTTTCAGCGACCATATCGGACTATTGCCTGTGGTAATGTTAGCTCCCGTTGACCACATTCTGATTACTGAAGGAAGTGATGAACGCAGACGTTTTATTGACAGCATTATTTCTCAGGTAAATCATACTTACCTCGACAACTTAATCAGCTACAACAAAGCTCTTACACAACGTAATGCTTATCTGAAACAGGTTTCAGGAAGGGCTGTTGATCTGACTATGCTCGAAGTATGGGATGAACAACTTATAAATCTTGGCAATGCCATTCATACAGTGAGAAAAGAATTTATGGAACAGTTTATTCCCTTGTTCAATAAGTCTTATGCTTTTCTGTCGCAACAAGCCGAAGATGTTTCAATGGAATATCAGTCTCAGCTGACTTCAGGTGATTTCAGTAACCTATTAAAGCTGGCACTTGAAAAGGATCTTTCATTTCAATTTACAACAACAGGAATTCATAAAGATGATTTGGTTTTTAAACTGGGAGAACATCCGCTGAAACGCATTGCCTCTCAAGGTCAGCAAAAAACTTTTCTCACTTCGCTCAAACTTGCACAGTTCGATTACCTCTATCAACATAAAAAAACCAAACCAATTTTACTTCTCGATGATATTTTCGATAAACTTGATGATTATCGCGTAAAACGACTGATGCAATTAGTGAGTCAACATACATTCGGACAAATTTTTATTACTGACACACACCCTCAGCGACTTCAGCAGATTTTTGATGAAATTAAGGAGCCTTTAAAACTCTTTAAAGTAGAAAAAGGAGACGTGTTACCTGCGTAGCAAATTCTCTGCTGCTTATTAATTTAATTATTACTCTCCTATGGACTTCAGAAATTCATCCATTGACTGTGATTTATATTTATCGTTTGCCACAAATTCAGCTACAGGCATAAATACCTCAGGTGGCATATATCCGGGCACTACCTTTATCATATTGATATTTTCGTCAAGAAAAACATAAGACGGATATCCCATTTGGCGGTTCAGCAATGATATTGCCAGTTCATTACTTTTATATTCCGGCACATACACAAACTTAGTTCCTTTGAATGTAATTGTGTCGCGGCTTTCGGCATTAAACTTTACCGGATAAAAATGTGTATTGATATACTCGGCAACACTGTCATTCATAAATGTAGTTGCATCCATCTTCTTACACCAGCCACACCAGTGAGTGTAAACATCAATAAACATCTTCTTAGGATTTTTTTGTGATGCGGCTACCGCACTTTCAAAATCCATCCATTTTATTTTTGCAGTTGTTTCACGATGGGTACATTGCACAAACAGAAATACCGTAACAAGAGCAAATGATAATGCAATCGCTAATTTTCTATACATGATATTTAAATTTTTATTCAGTTAAATTTTTGTCAGGTTTTATTGCAATACGATAAAGTATAAATGCCATAAGCGCAAAGAATCCTGTTCCCAAAATCATATAACCTGATTCACCAAGAATTGAAGTAAGTCCAGGTTCAAGATTAATTTTCTGCAGCTTATTGTAAAAACCTTCATTTACCGAGAGCAATGCAATTACAACTCCTGCAAGGGCACCTCCTGCAACTAATCCGGTAGCATAAAGATTTCCTTTACCTAACTCATCATCACCTTCTGCTTTTTTATGCTTTCTTTTTGCACGCCAGTTAACTGCTCCTTTTACAAGACTTCCGGCATAGATAGGCAGTGTTGTACTCAATGGCAAATACGCTCCCACAGCAAATGATAATGCATTTACTCCACATAATTCAACTGTGATGGCAATAAAAACACCAACAAGAACATACTGCCAGTCGAGGTTGAATGATAACAATCCTTTTATTAAAGTTGCCATCAATGTTGCCTGGGGAGCTGCATACTTCTCTCCTATGGCATGATGGATTCCTTTGGCTGTTAAGTCAGCTGTGGGTGTATCGAGATACCTTACCGTAAATCCAATTACAATTGAAGAGACTATTGCACCAATAAACAATGCCAACTGCTGATTGCGTGGTGTTGCTCCAACTATATATCCGGTTTTTAAATCCTGCGATGTTGCACCTGCATTGGCAGCAGCAATACAAACAAGTCCGCCTACTACCAACGCCATAGGTTCAAAAACTTTTCCTGTCCAGCCGATGGCAATAAATATTAAAGCTGTTCCCATAATGGTGGCAATAGTCATTCCTGAAATTGGATTGTTGCTGCTACCTATTATACCTACAATACGGCTGGATACGGTTACAAAGAAAAATCCAAATACCACAATGAGCAATCCTATTAACAACTTACTGAAGAAAGAATGTCCTGGAACCATCGGCAATAAAGCCATGATAATGATTAAAGCTATTGAACCAACCACTACTGTTTTGAATGAAAGATCATTTTCAGTGCGAGATACCTGTTGCTTGTCGTTACCATTTTTCAGAGAGCTTACACTTTCCCTGAACGAAGCAATAATGGTTGGAATAGTTTTCATCAATGTCATAAAACCGCCCGCTGCTACTGCTCCTGCTCCTATTTGTCTGACATAGGCTCGGTAAACTGCAGAGGCTGTATCGGCAAAGGTGTGTGTTTCCGGATTCCAGCCTGCAGGGCCTCCTGCAGTAATCAGGTCGCTCATGTAACCAAGTTTGACCAGCTGTGCTGCTATTACATCAGCAGGCACAAGTGTTGCAAGCAGAGGAATTAATCCAAGCCATGCAAGTACTCCACCTGCAACAAGTAATCCTCCTATTCGGGGGCCGATAATATATCCAACACCAAGATACTCAGGTGTAATTTCGCCACTTACTGTTGCAGAAGGAAGATATTTGTTGGTTTGTTTGGTGACAAAAGCAGGTACTTCAGAAATAAGATGAAATACTTTTTGAAAAATTGCATAGAGCAATGATGCTCCTAAACCGAGATAAGCAGTACGTGCAAAATCGCCTCCCTTCTCTCCTGCAATCAGCACCTGCGCACAGGCAGTGCCTTCAGGATAAGGCAGTGTATGATGTTCTTTTACAATCAGGCTTCTGCGCAAGGGAATCATCATCAGCGTACCTAACATTCCGCCTAACACAGCAAGCGTAAAAATGGTCCAGTACTCAAAATACTCCATTCCATTGCTAACACCATTTTCATTCACAGAGAGAAACAGGAATGCAGGCAAGGTAAAAACTACACCGGAAGCAATGGATTCACCTGCTGATCCTGTAGTTTGAATAATATTATTTTCGAGAATTGTAGTTTTAAAAAATTTACGTCCGATAGAAATTGCAAGCACAGCAATAGGAATAGATGCCGATACAGTCAGTCCGGCTTTGAGAGCGAGATAAACCGTAGAAGCACCGAAGATGATGCCAAACATGATTCCAAGTAAAATGGATTTTAAAGTAAACTCAGCCATGTTATCAGAAGCTGAGATATAAGGCTTGAACTCTTTTTGTTGCTGCATAAATTTCAGTTGAGTGTGCTAATGTAGTTTAAAAATTAAACCGAACAGCTTCTTAATGTGAAGCAGGCCTATCTACACTAATGCCTTGCTTCTGGAGAATATTTTTCACCTTCAGTGAAAACCACGAAAGGAATAAAAAACATAAAACAGCCACCCAGTAACTGCTGTGTATATCGGTGACATCTGCAATGTAACCCTGCAATGGCGGAATAATTGCTCCGCCCAAAATCATCATAATTAGAAATGCCGAGCCTTGTCCTGTGTATTTTCCAAGACCTGTAATGCTCAGTGCAAATATGCATGGCCAGCCTATGCTGCAACAGAGGCCACCACTGATAAAAGCAAACATAGAAACTGCACCTGTTGTGAACAGGCCTACAAGCATTGCCAGTGCGCCTGCTAATGAAAATATGAGTAACATCTTTGCAGGCTTTTCCTGCGCCAGAAAACTGCCTGCAATCAATGCTACCACACACCAGCTATAGGGTAACAGCTTTTCATAATCATTTCCACGAAGATGATTTACATATAATATAATCACATAAGCAATCAGTGGAACTAACACCATCAGCCATCGCCTCATATTATTACTCATTTTAAAAGCACTTATAGCTCCCGTCCAGCGACCAATCATCAGACTGCCCCAGTATAACGAAATATAGGGTGATATTTGTGATGCATTAAGTCCTCCATACTCAGGTAATGCAAGTAATGCTCCCAGGTTACTTTGTATGGTCACTTCAACACCTACATACACAAAAATGGCGAGCATGCCCCATCGCAACTGCGAAAATTTTAAAGCACCAAGTCCCGGCTCTGTTGTTTCTTTACTGTGTACTTCGGGCAGTTTCATTACAAATAAAAATATCGCAACCAGAAGAAAAACTCCCATCAGAATATAATACACAGTGTCAACAGAACCAACCGTAGCATTTTGTGCTGCCTCGGGGCTCAGGTTTCCAAACAAAACCAAACTTACGAGAATAGGTCCTAACAAGGTACCAAATGAATTTACACCACCGGCAAGATTTAAACGGTGTGCCCCTGTTTCCTGTGTACCCAATGATGTTACAAAAGGTTGCGCTGCTGTTTGTTGCAACGAAAAACCTAAAGCAATAACAAAAAAGGCTCCTAAAATAAATGCAAACGAGCCTGAGCCTACTGCAGGAATCATCAACACTGCACCAAGTACGGATATCAGTAATCCGTAAATGACTGCATTCTTGTAACCAACTTTATTCAGAATATCAATTCTTAATGACTGAGAGAATAACCACAACATCAATGAGCCAAAAAAATAAGCTGCATAAAAAGCAGTGTCAATTAGCTGCGACTGAAACTGGCTCAGATTAAAATGTGATTTGCAGAATGGAATAAAAATACCATTGGAAGCAGCAACGAAGCCCCAGAAAAAGAAAACGGTGACCATGGCGGCTAATGCTCCGGAGTTGGACGAAGATTTCATACGATGATTTTTACTCTTCAAACATCTGCAATTAAAATCAGCAGAGGTGCAATAAAAAAGTAAGTTATCCTCGTTAGTATGTTAAAAATTATTCCTCATCGTCTTCATCGTCCAGTTCAATAAGCGATTCGCCAATGATTTGTTTGCGGCTCACCCATTTATCTATGGATAATAACAAGGAAGGCAGCAGAACCAGATTGGTTATCATGGCTACCAACAGTGTAATGGATATTAAAACACCCAGTGCTACAGTGCCTCCAAAATCAGACGCTGCAAAAATGCTGAAACCAAAAAATAATATAATGGCAGTATAGATCATTGAAAATCCGGTATCCATAATAGTAGCTGAAATTGCATCGCTGATACTGCTTTTGGAATACTTGAGTTCCCTCTTATATTTTGCCAGAAAATAGACCGTTCCGTCACTGGATATACCAAATGCAATACTGAAGATTAATATGGTTGAGGGCTTAAAACGAATATCCAGAAATCCCATAATACCTGCCGTGATTATAAGAGGAATAAGACAGGGTAACTTGCTTAATAATATAATTCTTACTTCACGAAACAAAGCCATCCCTACCAGTGCTATCAATACAATTTCAATAATTAAACTTTCGTAAAGATTATACAACAAGTAGTCATTCCCTTTCAAAAACATCAGGCTATGTCCGGTGAGTTTCACATCATATTCGTCTTTACTGAAAATTGAATCTACTCTGGGTTGAATTTCGGCAAGCAGTTTTTTTATTTTTTTTGATCCCACATCTGCCATCTGCATACTGATGCGTGTATATTGTTTAGTAGAATCAATGAAAGATTTCAGTCTGTTTTCATTTCCCTTTACGGTTGTGGCATAATCATTAAGATTCTTCAATTCGCTGATGCCGGGCAGAACATAATATTTTGGATCACCACCCCGGTAAGCCTGATACGAAAATTTTAATGCATCAACAATGGATATACCTCTGGAAAGTTCAGGATATTGTTCCAGAATTTTTTCGAGGCTTTTCATTTTATACAACACCCGTGCATTGTCTGCAAGTACACCATTGGGCTTTCTTGTGTTTATAAATACTTCAAAAGGCAACACTCCTTTGAAATTCTTTTCAAAAAAGTGCATGTCGTTATATACGGGATTATTCTTTGGTAAATCATCAACAACATAGCCTGTAACATCAATTCTGCTCATTCCATAAACACAGAGCAAAGTAACCAATGTAATAACTATATAAATTGCATTACGTTTATGATGTACAATATAATCAACCCACTCCAGTACTTTGCGAATACGTTTTCCTTCTAAATGTCGCATGTTTTTTACTGACGGAGGAGCCATATAACTAAGTACGACAGGAATCAAAATAAGTGTAATAAAGTAAGTTGCCATTACATTGAGGGCCGCAATCACCCCAAACTGCGCCAGAAACGAACTCTTGGTAAATACCAATACACCAAATCCGATGGCTGTAGTAATATTTGCAAGGAATAACGACACACCAATGGTAGTAATCATTCTTGCCAGCGCTTTTACTTTATTCCCGTGATGAGCATATTCTGAATGATATTTGTTGATAAGAAAAATACAATTGGGTACTCCAATCACCATTATTAATGGAGGTATCAGCGCTGTAAGGATGGTGATTTTGTAGTTAAGTAACTCAATACTACCAATGCTCCATAAAACACCTATTGCCACTACAATCACCGAAATGACAACAGAGGATATTGATCTGAAAAATGCACCCAGAATGATGGTGGTCATGATTACAGCCAGAATAAGAAACAGTTTAAGCTCATGCGAAACTTTTTCCATTACTGCAGTGCGGATGTAGGGCATCCCCGAAAAATGTAATTCAATGTTGTGCAAACGGCTGAAAGCATCAGCTTCCTTTTTTATCTCATTAACAATGTCAATTCTGTGTTTGGAATCAAGGTCTTTCTTTTTGAAGGTAATCGCCATTAATGTGGCATTGGTTTCTTTATTCAAAACCAATCCGTCATAAAAGGGCAACTCATCCAGCCGCTTTCTGATACTGTCAATTTCAGATTGTTGTTGTGGAAGAGATTTTACCAGAGGCACAAAATCAAACCTCCTTAAGCTATCATTACGAACCAAATCATATACATCACCCAGCGATAATACATTCTGAATGCCATCAATTTTTTTAATCTTCTTTGAAAGCAGATACCAGTCATTGAATTTTTCAATACGGAAAATGGAACTGTCAGCAAGTCCGATTACCATTACACTTCCATCTTCACCAAACAATTTCTTGAAACGCTCGTATTGTACAAAAGATGAATCTGTGGCAGGTAATAAACTCGCAAAATGATAGCTTAACTTGATATTGGTGGCCTTATACCCCATAAAAACAGTAAGCAGAACCAATCCAAAAAGAAAAGCCGGTCTGTTACGTAAAACTTTATTCGCTAAAAATTTCCACATTTACCTTCAAACAATAAAACAAAAGTAACTATTCTGAAAATACTGCTAATGACATGTCAGATACCTATCTGAAAACCGGCAGCAAAAATATATTCACCTGCAAAAAAATGATGATGCGCCCTTCCATCGCCCACAGTTAACACATTGGTGTAATTGGCAAAAACCCCTTTAAGCGAAGTTTCTATAAATGCATATCGGAATAAATCATACCTCAAACCTGCATCAAGTCCAGCAACATACCCTGCTATGTGAAAACGGTTGTCCAGCCTTTGACCAAAAAGTGTTACATCTGTTTTTGGAATGACAATTCCTGCACCTGCTTTCATCACTAACTGTAGCCTGTGTTTCTTGTTTTCAGAGGTATAAAGGCAATAACGTTTGATAAAATTTGCCATCAGAAAATTAGCACCATTGGTATGCTCAAATTTCAGAAAATCACTTCCTACAATGGTATCTTTATCCATTACTTCGCCCTGAATCGTTCCTTTAACTCGTACTTTTTGATTCTGAGTCATTATATACTTTGAATGATCAAAAGCTATCTCAATTCCTGTCAGGCTTTTATTATTGAAATAATAACCAACCCGATAAACGTACTGAGGAATGGAGATGTCTGAATTAAGAATATATCCTAATCCCGGATTGTCATGCGCCTTGGCTTTATAAAGTGTAAAATCATATCCGCCAAAATCATTTCCTTTAAAATGCAGATTGCTTTTGCCATACCAATCAAGATTATAACCCCAGGTAATATAGAATGAGCCTTTGCCCGATTTAAAAACTGACCCACATTTACATTCGGAAACTTCCTGCGATAATGCACTCTTTACAGGCAGCAGATTTGAAGCTAATACAAAAGCAATAACAATAAACTTATTTAGCATACTCAATTAAAAATGGCGCAAAGCTAAAGTAATTTTATTAGGCTACCCTCCCATCCATCTATTTTATATTCCTTTGCAACTTAAATTAATTTGCAATAATTCAAATATTGATAATTAAACAGTAAATACACATCGGATAGCGCAAACCTTTTTTTCAGAGTGGACAGCAATCGAATTACCAATTCTTTTTCAGATATTATTATTGTTGGCGCAGGCCCTGCCGGTGCTACTGCTTCCATGTTTTTGTCAGGAGCAGGTATCAGACATTCGCTTATTGATAAAGCAATTTTTCCCAGAGACAAAATATGTGGTGATGCATTGAGTGGCAAAGTTTTGCCGGTATTAAAGAAACTTAATCCCGATTTAATTCATGAACTACTGACCAAAAACGAAAACTGCATTGGAAGTAAAGGAATTGTATTTGGTGCACCCAATGGCAATACGCTTGACGTCCCTTTCAGAGCAGTAAACAGTGTTATTGACCACGACCCTGGTTTTGTAAGCAAGCGAATTGATTTTGATTACTCATTGATTCAACAACTAAATCCTGAATATTGTAAATTCTTACAGGGTAGTGAAGTTTGTGAATTGGATTATTCTGATAATGGTGTACGTATCAAAGTCAGACATCAGGATGGTAAAGAAGAATTTTCAGAGTGTAAATTGTTACTCGGATGTGATGGTGCACACAGTATCACCAACAAATTACTTGGTGATGAACATAAGTTAAATCCTAAGCATTACTGCGGAGGCATCAGAGCTTATTACAGGAATGTAAAAAACATGCATCCTGAAAATTATATTGAATTACATTTTTTAAAAGAATTACTGCCCGGATATTTTTGGATATTTCCATTGCCGGGCGGACTTGCAAATGTTGGTGCAGGTATGCTTACAGCAAGTATCAGCAGCAAAAAAGTTAACCTTAAATCAGCAATGCTGAATGCAATTCAAAACAACCCTTCTCTGAAGAAACGATTTGAAGGTGCAGAGTTAGTTGGTAAAATTGATGGTTGGGGATTACCTCTTGGGTCGAAGAAGCGGAAAATTTCAGCTTCAAATATGTTACTCTGTGGTGATGCTGCAAGTATGATTGATCCTTTCAGTGGCGAAGGTATCAGCAATGCCATGTATTGCGGAATGCGTGCTGCCGAAGTTGCTCAAAAAGCTATTCAGGGAAATAATTTCAAAGGTGATTTTCTGCTGCAATACGATGATTTGGTTTATAACCGGATGTGGACGGAACTTAAACTAAGCCATACCCTGCAGAAACTGTGTAACTATCCCTCTTTATTCAACTTTGTGGTAAACAAAGCTTCAAGAAATGAAACCTTCAGACAAACCATCAGTTGTATGTTTGATGATATGGATTTAAGAAAAAAACTCAGGAAGCCATCCTTCTATTTCAGGCTGCTTTTTGGTTAACTCTTTTTTCATTCTCCACAAGAATCACAACTGCTCCACTTTCTTTATTTTTGCAACATGTCCGATGTCATTCAACTTCTTCCCGATTCAGTGGCAAATCAAATTGCTGCAGGCGAAGTTATTTTAAGACCTTCATCTGTCATCAAAGAATTGATGGAGAATGCCGTGGATGCCGGTGCTACACAAATTCAGATATTGATTTCTGATGGAGGAAAAAATCTGATTCGCATTATTGACAATGGATGTGGAATGAGCGAAACAGATGCGCGACTTTGTTTTGAACGTTATGCTACTTCGAAACTGCGCAAGCCGGAGGACTTATATGCCATACGCACCATGGGTTTTCGTGGTGAAGCTATGGCCTCAGTTGCAGCAGTAGCGCAGGTTGAACTTAAAACAAAAAGAGAAGAAGATGAAACAGGAAGTTGTATCATTATTGAAGGTTCGGAATTTAAAAGTCAGGAATCCTGCGTAACTTCAAATGGGACTTCTATCTCTGTAAAAAATATTTTTTTTAATGTTCCTGCCAGACGAAATTTTCTGAAGTCAACACCGGTTGAAACACGGCATGTGATGGACGAATTTCTTCGCGTAGCTATTCCACGTCCCGAAATTTCGTTTTGCCTGCATCATAACGGAATTGAAATTTATAATCTCCCTGTCACCCATCAACGGCAACGGATTTGTCATGTTTTCGGGTCGAATTATAATGAAAGGTTAGTGCCGGTTGAAGAAAATACATCCATCATTGGCATCAATGGTTTTGTGGGTAAACCGGATTATGCCAAAAAAGTCAGAGGTGAGCAATTTTTCTTTATCAATAACAGGTTTATCAAAGATGCTTATCTCAACCATGCTGTTTCATCAGCTTTTGAAGAGTTATTGCCTCAGGGAACTTATCCTTCCTATTTTTTATTTTTCACAATAGATCCCGCACGAATTGACGTAAACATTCATCCTACAAAAACCGAAATTAAAATGGAGGATGAAAAATCAGTATATGCAATATTAAGATCGTCTGTCAAAAGAGCCTTGGGCAAATACAGCATTGCTCCTACTCTGGATTTTGATCAGGAGCAGGCTATTAATGTTCCACTTTCAAAATTAAATCAGCCACCGCTGCAACCACAGATAAAAATAAACAGAGAATATAATCCTTTTAAAACAGTTCAGCCCAATCCTGCACCTGCTAACGAAATTAAAGTTCAGCGCGACTGGGAAAAACTATATGCCATAGCAAGACAAAATGAAACTGATAATATCAAAACTGCACCACAACAAGGCACATTGCCTATTGAAACCAGCGAACTTCAGGAGCATGCGAGTTTTATGCAACTTTTTAAGAATTATATAGCCGTTGGTTTGTCAGAAGAGTTATGGCTTGTTGATCAGCAATTGGCTCATGAACGTATTCTTTTTGAACGAAATCTTCAAATGCTGAAAGGAGCACCGGTTGCAGCACAGCAGAATTTATTTCCGCTGCAATTTGAGTTTGATACCCGACAAGTAGCTGCCATCACTGAAATTATTGACGATTTAAACAAATCCGGTTTTGACCTGCAGCCATTCGGTAAAAACACATTTGTACTCAACTCTGTGCCTTCTTATCTGGAGAAAGGAGAAGAAAAAAAAGTGCTTGAAACACTAATTGAAGAATTATTATCAGGAGAAAGTGCATCCTTCAGTCCAGAAGAAAAAACTGCAGCAGCCATCGCACGCAGTGCCTGCATCAAAAGCGGAAAAACCCTTGAAGAAAAGGAAATGCGTAGTTTGTTTTCTGAGTTGATGAATTGTGAGATACCTTTTTATAGTCGCAGTGGCAAACCCATCATTTTCAAACTTGAAAAAAACGAAATAGACAGAAAGTTTTTGAAGTAATAACGAGGTTTTTTAATTCAACAATTTGTCATTTAACAGAAGTCCCCGGAGAGCTTAAAGTGCTGATTTTAGGTTGTAAGTAAATTATTGAAACATATTTTTATCCTCCGATATGCCCGTGCTGACTAGTGTTTTTATGAATTATTATTTATACATCAAATTGATAATAAGCTAATTACATGAATCCCTCCTTTAATTATTGAGCAAGAAATGAACATGATAAGTTTTATAAAAGTGGTAAGGTTATTGCTTTTTAAGCTAACTTTTTAATACATTTACCGATTAATAACATTAGTTTCAAAATTAAAACCATTTAAGATGGGAAATAGCTTTACTTTGAAAAGCATAAATTTTTATTTTAAAAGTGTTTTTTCTTTTCTTTTAATAATATTTATGTCTGCCACAAGTCCGGTAAAAGCTGAGATACTGACAGCAATTACCAGTGGAACCTATTTAGTTCCTTCTGTGTGGGACAAGGGAACCATTCCGGCCGTAGGTGATACAATTATTGTGCAATCAGGAGTTTCTCTGTCACTTGTTAGTGTGAACACTCCGATTTTGGGAGATGTTACCATACAGGCAGGAGCAACTTTAACAGTACTCAATGCCGCTACAGCGAGTTTGAATTTTGGAGGCGATTTGAAAGTTTATGGCACATTGATTAACAACGGACGTGTTGCAATGATTAATCCAGCGGCTTTCATTTTAGGTCCCGGTGCTGTTTACGATCATAATCCCAGAGCCAATATTGCAGCTGATGAATCCATGTTTGAGAATGGAACTGAAAACATTGACCCTACCAGTACGCTTATTATCCGCAAATGGGCAAGTACTTCTCTCCCGCTGATTGACCCAACAAGAATAAATGGCAACGGTGGTAATATTGGTAATCTGATTACATCTGTTACCGGAACAACATGGGAACAGCGCGGACGATTTTCACCTGATAAAATAAAAGGTGATTACACCATCACTGACGGAGTTGTACGTATGGATGATGGAAGCGGAATGTCCACCACACTTACACTCAATAATCTGATATTAAGAGGAAATTCAGCAATTATTTTTCAGGAAGGAAATAGCAGAAGTTTAACGTTAACAATGCAATCGTTCACTGATAGCAGTACGTTGGTTGGTCAACCTTCTATTATTATGAATGGTTCTTTAGGCAACCTGAACTGCACGGTAAATGGAAACTTTATCACACGACATGACTTTATTGCCATCAATGATTCTACCTTCCCAATAAGAAGTGCAAATGCCAATATTACTATCAACGGCAAACTCTTGATTCAGGGCATAAACAATAAATTTGATTTCTGTCGTCAGGTAAATGCACCGCTTACATTAACGGTTACGGATTCAACAGTTATCCGCGGGCTTCCTACCTATGTGCGATTTATTGATTCCGGAAATGGTGTACTTAATTTTACAACAAATACGCTGACTATAACTGCAGGAACTAAGAATGTGTTTCTTGGAGGAAATGAATATCTTGATGTCGGAGGTTTACCATTATTTCCGCTTCCAACAGGTGTAGGGCAGATAAACGTATTGTCTGATTTTTCACTCTCAGGTAACTCTAACACCACAGGTGTATTATCAACATCAAATGTTAATCGGTTCAGAGTGGTTGTAGGCAGAGATTTTACTACATCCAGTTTCACCTCTGTTTTTAATCTTGCGAAAAGCATTGGCCCGGCCACATTGATGGTAGGACGTGATATGAATTTAAATGGCGGTAATGTAGATATTCAATCCAATGTCAGTTCCAATGCTATTGACTCAATAATTGTACAACAAAATTTTGTATTTAATTCGGCACTGGCAACCAATTATTTCAGAGCAAACTCAGGTGCGGGCAACACCATTATGCATATCACTGGAGATTTTACACTCACCAACTCAGGAACTACTACTGCTCAGGGAGTTTGTGGAAACTATCTTAATAATGGAAGTTTCGACTTTTATACAGGTGGTAATTTCACTATTACAAACGGTGCTTTTTACGGCATACAGGATGGTACCGGATTAAACACATTTGTGGTTAATGGTGCATTCAACCAGTCAGGTGGATACTTCAAAGGCACGCATGCAACCAATATTATTACAGCCGGAAAATCTAAATTTACTTTAGGATCCTTCAATTTTACGGGAGGAAATTTTATTCAGTACAATGCTGCTAATGACAGTGTAGTTTGTATAGTAAATGGTAATTTCAGTGTAAATTATGCAGCAGTTTCAAGTTTTGTAAGTTTCATACCATACAGTCATGCCGTATATAGTAATTCATCACCATTAAAACTGGTAGTTAATGGCTCCATGACCTTTGATGGCGCGAATGGCACATTTTATTCCAGCGTATCACAGGGAAATGAGAATATAACTATCACTAATAACCTGACATTTAATAATGGAAATAATAGTTTCAACCTTTTCCCAAGTTCCATCATCAATGCCACACATGATGTAACAATGTCTATAGGTGGCAATCTGACTTCGGCAAATGGAAACAATTATTTATCGGCAGGAAGAGGTGATTTAACAGCCAACGTTGATGGAAACATGTTGGTTTCAGGAGGTTCTATTTCGCTCAAAGGCAATTCTGCATTTAATCCTGTAAATTTTAATATAAAAGGAGGCTATACTCAAAGCAACGGAACTTTTTATTTCCATAATAACGCTACAATTGCTCCTGTTCAGACAACAGTGACTGTAAACAGCGATGATGATAACAGTGGAGATTTTGTGCAATCAGGGGGTACAATTAATGTATTAAATAATGCACTGAATCCAAATCCAATGACATTAGAGATAAAAAGTCCTAATTACACGATTGGACCCGGTGGTACAATATCACATGCGGGAAGTGCCTTGGTTGAAAATATGGGTTTAATTAATTTTTCCCGTACAGGCACTACTTTGTTTACCAGAATTGCCGGACATTCTGTTACGAACATGAGGCAGTTTATTTATGGCGGAACTACAGTTGAGGTTATTTCAGGTGATATGCAGTTGGCATCCTACATTGTGGATCCTATGTTTCCAAATCAAACTATGCTCGACATAAAATCATTCGGAACATTAACACTTCGTAATAACAGTTCGGTTTATTCAAACGGATTGAATCCAAAATGTTACATGAATGTAAATAACGATGGAAGATTACGTTTGCAACACACCAATGGTTTATATAGCGGATTTTCAAATGCTGCCATAAAATCAGATGGGGACATGTTATATTATTTGTATTCTCAAAGCATAGTAGAATATTTTGGGGATGACAATCAGATAATAACAGGCATTGGAATGGGTACTGCCTTAACCAGTGGTCAGAAGTATGCTATTCTGGATATTAACTTTGGTGGAGATCCTGCAACTGAATATGTTTACCCTACCAATAATGGTACAGTATATGTGCGTACCGAATTAAGGTTGACTTCAGGACAACTTCGTTTGGATGATGACAACAATCCTGTATCAGGAGGTCGCTCAATTACAATAGAGAAAATACTTCCAACAGGAATCACCAGAACTAATGGATATATCAGAGCAGAGACCTATGATGGAGCCAGTTTGGTTATCTGGAGATTTGCAAATAACACATCTCCACGAATTATACCTTTCGGAATTGATGCAAGTACTTACATACCGTTAACACTAACATGCACAAGTGGCAATGCCGGATTTGTATCGGTTTCAACTTATAAAACAAATGCGGCCAATATTCCATATCCACCGGCTGTTGGTCATGTCAATTCATCTATAACAGGCACTGATGCAAGTGGAGATTGCGTTGATCGTTTTTGGAAAATACACAGTGATAGTTTGAGTGCTACATTTTCAGCCACATTTTCAGCTCCTGTAGCTGAATTTCCTGCTGTAGTAGGTCCATACAAGGCGCAGCATTATAATTACAATGGTGGAATTTGGGACAACCCATTTCAGGGAGTTCAGTCATATAACAGTGCCGGTGCCATTCGCACTGTAACGGCTACGGGAATTACCAATTACAATGATTGGTGGGTTTTGGTGAATCAGAACAACCCATTGCCTGTTGAACTGCTGTCATTTAATGCAAATTGTCAAAATAATAAACGGTTCTTGAGTTGGACAACTGCCTCAGAATTAAATAATGATTTCTTTAAAGTTGAGAAAAGTATTAATGGAACTGATTTTAACTTCTTCAGAAAAGTATCGGGAAATGGTACTACGTCATCCATTTCGAATTACGAAATTACGGATGAAAACTCCTCTGATATCGGCAGTTATTATCGTCTGAGTCAGGTAGATTTTAATGGCGAAAGCAAAGAACTTAAAACCATTTATGCAGTATCATGTAATACTGATAAGTTGGAATTGATTTCAGTAAGCCAATACAGAGAGTATATAAACACTGTAGTAAGTAGTCCGAGCGATCAGTCCGTAGAAATAACAATTATTGATTTTAATGGAAAGACTGTGAGTAAAAGTTCAGCAAATCTTGCTTCAGGAATTTCAACAGTAAAAATCCCTTCATCACTTGCAACTGGAATCTACTACTTACAACTGAAAGGTAATGATGAAAGTATCGTAAGTGGTAAAAAGTTTATTATTAATTAAGAATAATTTACCATACAAAAAAGAACCGGCTTTTGGCCGGTTTTTTTATTTGCTTCCGTATTATGCCTTTTTACTATTTTTAGCCTTGCAATTCTGCATATATGACATTGCTGGGACGAATCATAAAAACAAGCATTGAATTAAGAGGTAAAATAGAATTAAAACCATTTACCCCTCTGAAGAATCAAAAGCGAGTACTTAAAAAACTTATACGTAAATCACAATTCACCTTATTCGGTGAAGCATATAACTTCCAAAGTATTTTAGGAAATAAGAATTTCATGAATAAATTCAGGGCTGTAGTTCCTGTGCATGATTACAACTCCATATTTTCCAACTGGTGGAATAAATGTCTGCATAACGAGGAAAATGTTTGTTGGCCGGGGAAAGTAAAGTACTTTGCTTTAAGTTCCGGAACATCAGGTTCGTCAAGTAAACATATTCCCGTAACCAGAGATATGTCAGTTGCAATACAGAAAGCCAGTCTGAAACAAATATTGTCTCTTTCAAAATATGACCTGCCCGTTTCAACTTTTGAAAAAGGAATTCTTATGTTAGGAGGAAGTACTCACCTGCATCAGCATGGCAGCTATTTTGAAGGCGATTTAAGTGGTATAACCACCAGTCAGATACCATTTTGGTTTCAGCATTTTTATAAACCCGGACGTAAAATTGCACGTGAGAAAGACTGGAATGCCAAACTTGATGACATTACTTTAAAAGCTAAAGACTGGGATATAGGAATTATCGTAGGAGTGCCTGCATGGGTGCAATTACTGATTGAAAAAATATTGCAACATTACAATATCAAAAACATTCATGAACTCTGGCCTAATCTGGTTATTTATGTTCATGGAGGAGTATCATTTGAGCCTTACCGAAAAGGCTTTGAAAAACTTTTGGGAAAACCTGTTTATTATATCGAAACCTATTTAGCTTCTGAAGGCTTTATTGCTTATCAGCATGAGCCTAACAACAGGAGCATGCGACTTCTTCTAAACAATGGTATTTTTTATGAGTTTATTCCTTTCAATGAGGACAATTTTGACTCTGATGGTGAGCTGAAACACAAGCCGAAATCTTTATTCATTAATGAAGTAAAACAAGGTGAACCTTATGCCCTGCTATTAAGCACATGTGCAGGTGCATGGCGCTATCTGATTGGTGATGTTATAACCTTTACCAGTGTTGAGAAATGTGAAATACAAATTGTAGGTCGCACCAAACATTTCTTAAGCTTATGTGGAGAGCATTTGTCAGTTGACAACATGAACAAAGCTATTGAGTTGGTTTCGGATGAACTGAACACAGTTATTCAGGAATTTACAGTAGCTGGTATTCCATACGGAAGCATGTTTGCACATAAATGGTTTATCGGTTGTGACGATGCTTTAGAAGCTGATGTTCTCAAAAAACTTATTGACGAAAAGCTTAAAATCCTCAATGACGATTATAGAGTGGAAAGACAAAGTGCTTTAAAAGAAGTTCTTGTTGAAGTTATTCCAACAACCTGGTTCTACAAATGGATGGAAAATCAGGGAAAAATTGGTGCCCAGAATAAGTTCCCTCGTGTAATGAAAAATAAACTTTATAAAGAGTGGCAGGAATTTGTTGATGCACAACGAAAAGAACACAATTCATTGGCATAAGTAAAACCTTAACATTGATAGAACCAATCATAAGCGGAATATTATTAGGATGTGTAGTTGCTATACTGGCAGGTCCTGTATTTTTTCTGATTATGAATGTCAGCCTTCGCAAAGGATTCAGTTATGCTTCACGTGTAGCATTAGGGGTAATGCTGAGCGATGCCTTATTTATTTTTATTGCATATTTCGGCAGCAACTTTGTTTTATTACTCAACAACCATCGTTTTCTTGCAGGTATTATCTCAGGAATTTTATTAATTGCATTTGGAATTGCATTAGCACTAAAGCATGCCGACATACCTGCTGAAGCTATTACCGTACAGGAAAAAAATAATTCAAAAGGAATGTATATTTTAAAAGGATTTATGTTAAACTCCATGAATCCTTCTGTCCTGTTCTTTTGGTTAGGAATAGCAGGAACTGTATCTGTAAAAGAAAATTATACAGTAAACCACTTACTGATTTTTTATGGATCTATCATAACAACTATTTTCTGCACAGATTTGCTTAAAGCATATATTGCACATAAATTAAAATCTATACTTACTGTAAAAGTGTTAATCTGGCTTAACAGAATTTCAGGTTTTGCATTAATTGCATTTGGTATTTATACACTATTCAATGCCATGTGGAGTGGTTTTACTGCCTGAGAAAACCCTGCTTACTTTTTTTCGAATGTTATAATTCTTTTCTTAAATACAGAATATACTGTAACTGCAATTACAAAACCGGTAATCCATCCGGCCAAAATATCGAACGGATAATGTAAGCCGAGATAAATTCTGCTGTAAGAAGCAATCAAAACATAAAGTATCATTATTGCATACATTGTCCGTTGATTACGCAATAAAGTTAATATTAAGAAAACAGTTAGTGCCATGGTATTAGTTGCATGCGATGATACAAAACTGTATAAACCTCCATGTTTGTTTTTCACAATATGTATAATTGATTTCAAATCGAGGTTATGACTTGGACGATAGCGCATTATTTCATTTTTGATAAAAACAGAAATCTGATCACTTAACAAAATTAACAATGCAATTATCAGCAGAAATTTCCATGTATTTACACCATATTTCTTTACGGACAGATATACCAGATAAATAAAAAGCGGGATCCAAAAAACAGTTATAGTGGTATAATAAAAGAATATATCAAAAAAACTGTTATGCAATCCGTTTAAGAATAAAAACCATTGCGTATCTATTTGTTTAATTGTCTCAATCATGCATTAAGCTCTTTCCAGATTACGTCTTTCAGTTTATCAATATTCAACTGACTAATGGATGAAATAAATACTACAGGTACTTTTGTACCACCGGGATTTTTGTCTGATGGTGCTTCTTTTTTCATTTCTTTTATTAGTTCTTCGTCAAGCATGTCACATTTTGTAATTGCTATTATTCTTCTTTTATCCAGCAATTCAGGGTTGTGCAATTTCAGTTCAGTTTTTAAAATTTTATAATCTGCTTTTATATTCTTACTGTCGGCAGGAATCATAAATAGCAAAAGCGAATTTCGCTCAATATGCCTCAGAAACCGAAGTCCAATACCCTTTCCTGTATGTGCTCCTTCAATAATTCCGGGAATATCGGCCATGATAAACGAACGGTCATCACGATATTTTACCATTCCAAGATTAGGCACCAGTGTGGTAAAGGGATAATCTGCAATTTCAGGTTTGGCAGCAGATACTACTGACAGTAATGTTGATTTACCGGCATTGGGGAATCCAACCAGTCCTACATCAGCCATCAATTTAAGCTCTAAAATTTTCCATTCTTCCAAGCCTTCCTCTCCGGGTTGTGCATGTCGCGGGGTTTGTAAGGTAGCAGACTTAAAAAAATTGTTACCCTTACCTCCTCGCCCACCTCTTACAAGAATAACTTCCTGGCCATCTTCTTCTATTTCAAAAAGAAATTTGTTGGTATCAAAATCACGTGCTATTGTTCCCAATGGTACTTCAAGTATTTCATCATGACCATCAGCACCGGTACGCAAAGCATTGCCTCCACGTTCACCCGGCTCAGCAATTACATGTTTTCTGTATTTCAGATGCAACAATGTCCAGAGTTGCTTATTACCTCGTAAAATAATATGACCACCACGCCCTCCGTTGCCACCATCGGGACCGCCTTTGGCAGTTTTTTTATCGCGATGAAAATGTACATATCCGGGACCACCTGCACCTGAGCGACAGCAGATTTTTACGTAGTCAACAAAATTTTTCTCCATAATCTGAAGCGGCAAATTTCGGTAAAATACCTCTATGATTTATTACTGATAGGCTGAAAAGATCAGTGAACTGCAATTGCCACCAAATCCGAATGAATTCAATAGGGCATGGTTAATCGCAAGTTCCTTTACCTGCAGATTAGGAATGACTCCTGCAACTTCATCTGCCGATTGAAAATTCCTGCTTGCAAAAGCCGTACGTTTTTGCATTGCCAATACTGTGAAAACACTCTCCACAGCAGAAGCTGCTCCAAGGGTATGACCAATGATTGATTTTGCTGAAATAAATGCAGGAATTTGTTCACCAAATATCCTTTTCAATGACATCCCCTCTATCCTGTCGTTATTCATAGTTCCTGTGCCATGTGTACTGATATAATCAATGTCATGAGGTTTAAGTTGAGCAGTTTGTAATGCCTGTTGCATACATTTGACGGGGCCTATTCCTTCATCACTTAATGCCGAAGGGTGAAATGCATCATTGGAGTTTGAATGCCCACTCACCACTGCAAGAATCTTTTCCTTAGGTGCATCTTCCAATCTCTCTAAGATTAAAAAACCTGCACCCTCACCCAGGTTGAGTCCTTTGCGGTTGTTGTCGAACGGACGACATGGTTCGTCTGACAGAATATTGAGTGCATTAAATCCGTTAATTGTAAACTTCGACAAACAGTCTACCCCACCCACTATTGCACGCTTAACTAAATTATGTTTAATCAAACGCAAACCAAACTGAATGGCATTAGCTCCTGACGAACATGCAGTATTAATAGTATTTGAAAATCCATGAAGCCCTAAAGATTCCTGAAGGAATAAAGCAACTGAAGCACAATCGTAATTTGATAAATACAAGGATCCATCATCATTCTGATTCGCATCATGATAAAGTTCATCCGTAAGATACATTCCACCAACCGTGCTTGCTACAATTAATGCAGTCGTTCTATTCGTAACTTCTTCTAATGTTAACCCGCGGTGAGAGATTGCTTCCTTAACTGCATGCAATGCGAGCAGTTGTGTGCGCGTAATAGAATGATCGTTAATCCCAAGTTTTTTTTTCAAATCTTCTGTGCTTAATCTTACTTCAGCAAATGGCATCATATCGGCATAGCGACTGTTTACATACATAGCCTTTCCAATACCTGTATCACCACTTTTTAATGCACTAAAGTTTTCCTGAACATTGTTGCCCAGAGAAGAAATTACTCCAATACCTGTAACAACAATTGCTGCCACTTTTTTAAGTCTTAGGAGAATGTTGCAAAATATAATCTGCCATCGTATTCACATCAATCAAAATCTTTCGTCCTTCTTTAGGGTCGGTAATTTTGATGCCATATTCTCTCTCGAGCAGAACTATCAGTTCTATAGAATCAATGGAGTCAAGACCAAGGCCTCCTTCACCAAAAAAAGGTTGGCTGTCGCCAATACTTTCGGGAGTCATCTCCAGAAGGTTGAGATATTTGATGATATGACTTTTCAGTTCTTGCTTAAGTTGTTCCTTATCCATCAGATTAAATTCTTTCGTTTTAATGTCAGGTAAATAATTATTTGCAATATTATAATCAGAGCGAGCAAAGGTAAAATATTTAAGAAGATCTTCGAAAGTGAATGATTAAGAAGAAAAACATTGTAGAATCCATCCAGCGCCCATTTGAACGGAGAAATATACGATACCTGTTTGAACAATTCAGGCATGGCAAAGCCCGGAACAAATATTCCACCCAGGGCTGCAAGGATGATGATGGAAGCTGCACCAAATCCGTTTGCCTGTTCCTGTGTTTGCGCAATAATGCCTACACACAAAGCATAGCTTATTGCACACCATCCGCTGATGAAGGAAACAACAAATAATGACACATAGGACGATGGTAAATTTAATGCAGGAAGATTCAGCAAGGGGAAAACCCATCTGCCAATTGAAAAAATCAGAACAGTCTGAAATAAAGTTACTGCTAAGAACAAAACCTGCTTAGACAAAATTAATACGCTGAGTGATGAAGGCATTATTTTCAGTCGCAGAAAACTACCGCTAACCTTTTCTCTTACCATATTGCTGCCTAAAGATATCACCGAAAAAAACATAGCAAATAAAGTCCATGCAGGAATATTATGCTGTGTTGAATTTGGATTGGGAATACTGCCGGCATGTACTGTTGATTCGTTAATTGATATTGCATCGGGCATAAGTTTTTGAGCTACATCCTGAGGAATTTCCTCACCGTTAATGCTTCTGTACAACTGATCAATCATCATCCTGTTCTGCATTACCTGCATTACTCCATTTACAGATGCCTTTATAGAATAGCGATAAGTTTCCTGAAGCACCGGATTAAACATCAACTGCAGTTGCATACTGTCGAAAGTGATGACGGCACTGTCCTGTTCCTTCAATCCAAAACCTTGCATAGCAATTGCTGATCGCTGAGCAACCTGCTTCTGCAGGTTATAAAAATATCCTTGTGGAATTGTAAGTATAACCAATGCATCATTCTCTTCTGCAATTTTTTCTGTTTCAGCAGTTGATTTATCTTTTGCAACCTGAATGCTGAACATACCGCTGTTCTTCAATGCACCAACAAAAGTTAATGTTTGTCCGGATGTGTCGTTATTGCATACCAACATATTTATGCGGTTTTCATTCACCATTCTGTAAACACTATTTTGCAATGCAGTCATCACTACGGCAAGCAACACAGGCATGACAAACATGAGCAGCAATCCTACCCTGTCGCGCGACAACTGTATGAATTCCTTTTTAATGCTTATCCAAAACAAGTACATTAGTCTCTGTAGTCTTTACCTGTTAGTTTCAAAAACAAATCTTCCAGCGTTGCAACATGGTCTTTTTCCAGAAGATGGGAAAGTGTATTGCATGCAATAATTTTTCCGTCATCTATAAGTGCAATATAATCACACAGAGCTTCAGCTTCTTTCAGCTGATGTGAAGTATATATCAGAGTAGTTCCCTGAAGGCTCAACTCCAACAGAAATTCGGTGATTGCGATACGTGATTGAACATCTACTCCTGTTGTAGGTTCATCAAGAAAAAGTACAGAAGGATTATTCATCACACCAATGGCAATATTTACTCTGCGTTTCATTCCGCCTGAAAATTTGCTCACCGCTTTATTGCGTACATCCCAAAGTCCAAATCTGCTAAGTAAATGATGCGTTTGTTGCTTAATTTGTTTATCATCAAGACCTAACCATGCACCAAAAAATTCCAGATTCTCTGCAGGAGTTAATTCAGGATAGAAAGCAAAATCCTGAGGCACATAACCAAACTGCCTCCTGTATTTCATCGTGTCAGAAGGAGTTATATCATTGATTTTTATCTCCCCTTTTTGAGGTGTAAGTATTCCTGTCATCAACGACATGAGTGTGGTTTTTCCTGCACCATTTGGACCGAATAAGCCAAAGCGCATACCTCTACTTATTTGTAAAGTCACATCTTTTACAACAGGAAAATCGGTATCCGGATATTGATAACTAACCTGACTTAATGAAAGAGCAGTCATGGTTTAGATTTTTAGAATTTCAACTTAGACAATTGAGTGAATGCTTCTTTCTCAACATCAGCTACCTGATACATTCTGTCGTGCATATTCACAAAATCAGCACGCTGCGTAAGTCTTCCTTTGAAAATGCCTGCAGCTTGTATGGCAGCATCTCGCCATAGGTCGCCTGCAGTTGTAAATTTTTCGGAGATAGCAAGCAATCTGTCATCAGCAATAAAATCATGTGCCTGCTGCAAAAACGCTGCATAGATATAACGAAAACCTCCGCCACCTGTACCGATTTCTTCCTGCATACGCACCAGCTGAGCAAGATATAAACCTGTTTTATGATTACCCAGTTTGTCATGCCATTTCAGAATCTTACGGGCTACAAATTTAATTCCGCTCACTCCGGCAACAGGTCCCGGAATGTAAAGCATATCCCTCACATTTTGTTTGATGCCTTTGCGAATTGCTTTTGCGAATTTTTCTTTAGTAACTTTTTCATTCAAATGCGGGAAATAAATCTGACCACGTGGTGCCAACGGACCTTTAGCAAAACGTACGCGGCTGAGTTCGTAATCCGACAATGATGTTGTGCCTTCCATTACCGGATCGCTGATAAGATAACAATCGTCTTCCTTGCCATAAACAACTATATTATGTGCATTAAAATGAAACCGATATTCCTTTGGAAAATAAGTAAGATAATACACTCCCACCTGACAGCCTACCGGCTGATTATTGAGTAAACATTCGTCAAGTACTTTACGTGCACTGTCAGGAGAAGAGAATTTTTTTCTGGTTACATCAATACCTAAACGTTTACAGGTTCTTTTAAAAATCAATCCCGGCATGGTGCGATAAGAAAATGCAGGAGCATTATTTACCATTAAAAATGGAATGTAAATAAAAAACAATCCTGATCCTATACCGAAAGCAAGTGGTTCTGTAATTTCTATTCCTGAAAAACGAAGCAGATTGGTGGTAACTCCATTTTCGCAGTGCGCTGCCTGACGATGTTCAAAGTTTATCTGCATTGAAATGCTCCATTTTTAGTTCTTTCAAACTTATATCAAATACTTCAGCGTATTTTTTAAGTTTAGCTTCACTCAGTTTATTAAACACCGATGGTTTGAAATGTCTTTTAATTGTCCATTGCCAGAAACCTGTATAAGCTGAAAGAATTTTAATATCCATCAAACGCAATTCCATATAAAATAAAACCGGACTCACTTCTCCTCTCAGCACTTTGTCTTTTGCATCTAATATGCGGGTTTCAATATCTTTCCATGCAACATCAAGCGCTGTTGTTTTCACTTCCCAGCCTGTGCTGTTTGCGGTTTCGTAATTTCCATCTTCGCCCACAGCATAGCAAAGCTCACGGATATAATTCACCAGGGCACTATGATCCTGTGGGATATCTTTTTTTTCCATTTATACTACGGTGAGAATTGCAAATACGTAAGAGAAACGTGCACTCTCAGGAACTGCCAATACAATGCGCTGTCCCTTCTGAAGTTTATTATTTCGCATCAACTCTTCCAACATCAAGTACACACTTCCGGCCCCCACATTACCAACCTGCGATAAATTGGTAAACCATTTTTCCTGCGGTATCACCAATCCTTTCTGACGGAAGCCTTCATCCATTTTGCTTCTGAAAAATTCGCTTGAAATATGTGGCAAAAACCAATCTATTTCTTCAGCCGGAAGATGATGTGTCTGCAACATTTCAATCAGTTTGTCGCTGCCAAGGTCAACAATGTATTTACTCAGGAGTTTGGTATCCTGTTTTATACTCAGTACAGATTTTTCCATAATTTCTGCAGGAGCCATATCCATGTAACTTATGAAAGTACCATCTGATAATTTTTCAGCAGCAGAATACATACAAGGTTCGGCAAGATGAGCATACGATACTCCTTCAATTGCGTCAATGCGCAGGGAATTGCCTTCTTTGGCTGGTATATTTTGCAAAAGTGCAGCAGCAGCTCCGTCACTGAGCATCCATCTGAGAAATTCTTTTTCAAAACTGATATACGGGTTTTCTCCGTCATCAGCCAGCTTTTGTGCTTCAACTTCAAACGACTGATTGTTCATGATACGCGAAGTGCGCTCCGAGCCTGTAACTACAGCTTTCTTCGACTGTCCTGCTTTAACAGCCATCCATGCATATTTCAAAGCATGCATTCCTGAACAACAGTTGCCCGCAGGAGATGTTACCTCTATAGCTTTCGAATTTTTTAACCATCCATGAACCATTACTGCATGCGAAGGCATCCACTGATCGGGTGATGACGTACCGCAAGTAAGCAGATCCATTTCATTGATTTCTTCAGGATGTTTTTCAAAAAGTTTTTCAACGGCAATGGCAGCCATCTGTGCATTGGTGTGTGTTGCCTTTCCGTTTTTATCCATAGCATAATAACGGCACTTGATTCCATTATTTCGCAGAACCAGATTTTTGGTCTTAGATGATTGAGAGTGTATCAAGCCAATATACTGCTCCATCTCGTCATTTGAAACAGGCTGATTGGGCAGAAAGGCCGATAGGCGGGTTATGTAAACGTCTTGACTCATATTTTAACCGCGCAAATTTACACCTTCGGCATATATCTTCTGTTGAGCCAGTTTTTTATACAATAAAGGCCTGATAATGAGAGTAAAGAGAACTATCACAATGGGCGAAATAATAAATAATGCAAATAGCAGGTAGTAGCGGAAAATATTGATCCACAAATTGCGGTTCTTTTTACTCAGAATAATTTTTGCCCAGATACGGAAAAGCATAATAGCACGACTTTCAATAAACATGAGCGTGGTGTTTACCTGCACTGCACCTTTTTGAAGCCAGTTTTTATGCAGGTCTTCGAGTTTAGATTCCTCAAGTGCCTGACATGCCATCAACCCGAAATTTACTGCAGATGCAATATCATCATCAGCAATACCGGGTTTAGGAAATATTCCCCACATTTTATCTTTCTTACCTGTAAGCATCCAGTACTGAACGGTAACTGCACTGATAAGATTGGGAGCTTTATCTTTGAGTACGAGATTACCAACGTGTATGGCCTGATTTTTCTTTAGCCATTGTCTGATGCGCTCCTGCGCCTGAATCCACATATTACGTGATCCTGCAATTGTAATAACGGGTGTATTTTTTATCAGTGCACATATTACATCAGAATGCATGGCTGCAATGGCAGGTAATGACGGAGACAGAAACCACGGTTGCCATGCAAACACAATCAGATCATATTTGTCATGGCGCACAGTGATGGGTTTTATTGCCATAGGTTTGTCGGTGACACATTCCGGCATTGCGTCAAAAAAACGCTCGTTATCCCAGGGAAAAGGAAATGGCTTTTCAGGTTCAATTGTAATATACTCCACCTCATGCATGGCCGATTCAAACGGTTGGGCAAAGTTGTTTACTATTTGTCTGAGTTGCCCTGTCTGAGAATAGTAAATGATGAGAACTCGTTTATTCAAGGTCGGATGGTTTTAGAATGTGCGATTGCGCTGCGTAATCTGCAATTGATTCACGAACTGCAGCACTTAATTTTTTATAATGTTTACGCACCAGCGCAGCATCTTCCTGCATATTTTTCTTATATCCCAACATTGCAGGGCTGTTTTCCTGTATCATAAGTCTGAGGTAGCGATATAAAGTTTTGTCGGGATGCGACTTAATTTCTTCTTCAAGAAAATGTCGGCCTTGTTTGAATAATCGTAATTTCTCAGCAGGCTGAGTCACAAGTCCTGCTTTTTTCATAAGCAATGCTCCTGTGCATGCATTTTTTTCTGATAGCGACAATTCTGAAACCGTTTTCAATCGTGTATTTATTAAAGCGGTGTCGTTTGACATCAGAGCAGAAAACACATTTTTTAAAATTGCATCAGATGCATGCAGTACAGTAGCATGCGAAATCATGAAAGCGATCAACAGCAATTTTTTCATTTATGCAAATGTAGATAAAGAGTTGTTAATCAGAGTTAAAATTCATCTGCCTTCACTAACTAAATTTTGGCATTACGAAACATGATTTTAATAAATGTACGTTCAAGGATGGCATGTGCCATTGCCAGTGTTTCATCAGTTTGCTGCAAAATTCTTCGCATTGATTTTTCAGGAATGTCCACTCTGTAAATCCATGCATTAAACAATATGGGTGATTTTCGAATCATCTGAATTATTTCCGTCAAACGAAATATAATTTCCTGATGTGCCGTTTGCGCATTGCCGCTCCACAGGATTTCAAAACCGGTTCCACTGAGGTCTTTGTTGAGTTGCTTTACAGTTTGCAGGATGTACTTTTCATTTTCTCCAAACTGTTTTAATGCGGTATCATTCATTGCTCCAAAAAACTTCTTATGGCAAACTCATAGGACTGCATACCGAAACCTGCTACAATGCCTTTGCAATGAGAAGAAAGTAAACTCTTTTGTCTGAATTCCTCTCGCGAATAGATGTTGGAAATATGCACTTCAACCACCGGTGTGCGTATTGACGCAATGGCATCGGCTATGGCTACGCTGGTATGAGTATATCCTCCTGCATTCAGAATAATTCCTGCATAACTAAATCCTGTTTCATGCAATTTGTTAATGATTTCACCTTCAACGTTACTCTGAAAATAATCAATACTAAATTGTGGAAACTGATTTTTTAACTCACTGTAATATTCTTCAAATGTCCGGTTGCCATACACTTCAGGTTGGCGTGTGCCCAGCAAATTCAGATTTGGCCCGTTGATGATGATGAGTTGTGGTTTCATTGCTTATCAGGGAACATTGATGACCTTATGCATCTGAAGCGAAAACTGCCACTGAGGATGAGTCTTTACATAATCCACTATCATTGGTGCCATCTTATCAAAACGACTGTATTCAGGCTGCAGAAAAAGTTTTGTTTCAGGCTTTACCAATTGTGCATATTGTTCTGCCCATTCAAAATCGGAAGGATGAAAAATAACTACCTTCAGCTCATCTGTAAGAGAAAGGTTTTGCGCTAATGGTGCCTTGAACTTTTTTGGCGAAAGACATATCCAGTCGAAATTGCCGGTTATGGGATGCGCTCCTGATGTTTCAAGCCATACCTGCATGTTTTGCTGATGCAATGCATCTGTGAGGTTCTGTAGCGGATACATTGTTGGTTCTCCTCCTGTGATTACAACATGCTTTGCTCCATGACTTATACACGCTTTCACCAATTCATCAATTGTTTTAACTGAATGTTTTTCTGCAACCCACGATTCTTTTACATCACACCACACACATCCCACATCGCAACCTGCCAGACGAATAAAATAAGCTGCCTTTCCGGTATGACTGCCCTCTCCCTGAATGGTATAAAAATGTTCCATTACCGGATATTGATTCAGAGACAAATCCGATAGGGCTGTTTGTTTACTCATATCCTGAGTTTGCATCAGCTTTTTAACTTATTTTCTGGCTTACCACACGCTGCAGTATTTCAAAAGCATTTTCAGCCATTTGATTTTCCTTATCCAATGTTGGATTTACTTCTGCCATTTCGAAACAACAAACTTTTTCGTTCTGTATAAGCCGCACACACAGTCCGCCTGCTTCTTTTTCAGTGATACCATTGCGAACAGGTGTTCCTGTTCCTTTAGAGATGGAACTGTCCATGCTGTCCACATCAAACGACACATAAATGTGCGTACAGTGCGACAAATGCGAAAGAGCATCTCTCGAAATCTTCTCAACACCTTTTCTCTTTACATCTGAAGTTGAAAACATTTTCACTTTGTGTTTTTTCAGCAAATACGTTTCTTCAGGTTCCACATCGCGTACGCAGATATAGACCAAATCCTTGTAGGTTATTTTAGGAGCTATCCCACCTACTTTTTTCAGCTTATTCCAAAGGTCAACGGTTTCTTTGTCGGGCTTGTTCATGCGGTTGGTGAGGTTATCCTCAGCAAGTGTGGCTGCCAGCGGCATTCCATGTACGTTGCCTGTTGGTGTGGTATATGGTGAGTGAATATCGGCATGCGCATCAATCCAAATTACTCCGAGCTTTGATTTAGGGTAAGCCATTTTTATTCCCGCAATGGTACCTCCTGCTGTGCTGTGGTCACCTGCCAACACAATAGGAAAAGTTTTACTCTTCAGCGTATCGCATACGGCCTTGCCAATTCGCTCATATAGGGTGATAATTCCTTTGATCCGTTTGGCATAAGGGCTGCCCTGGGTTTCAAAAAGCAGTTTGTTTTCATTCGGGATGTCAATGCTGTCAACTTTATTAAAAAGGTTGCTGCCGAAATCGAGTGCTGCAACTTTTATTGCATCTATGCCCATACTCGCTCCACGCGTTCCCGCTCCTATTTCCGATTTTACTTCGATGAATTTTAATTTGCTCATAATATTTTTAAACAATCAATTTTGATTTTCAAGTTATATCTACATTCGCATGGCGCAAAAATAAAAACCAATAGCCAAAGCAAATGAAGAACCGGTACATAGACCTGATTCAACAAAGTTACGACTTTCCGCAAGAAGGTTTTGAAGTAATTGATGATTGCCTGCATTTCAACGGGATAAATCTTATGGATGTTATCAAACAGTATGGTACTCCGCTTAAAATAACGTATTTACCCAAAATAAGTTCGCAAATACAGAAAGCCAAGCGTATTTTTAAAGTGGCTATGGCCAAAGTTGACTATAAAGGCAGCTATTATTACTGTTATTGCACCAAGAGTTCTCATTTTTCATTTGTAATGGAAGAAGCATTGAAAAATGATATTCATATTGAAACAAGTTCGGCTTTCGATATTCCAATCATCCGCTCTTTGTATCAATCACAGAAAATCAATAAAGATATTTACATCCTTTGCAACGGTTTCAAACGCGAGCCTTACATCAAAGCCATTGTTGACCTCATTAAAGATGGTTTTACCAATGTCATTCCAATTATTGATAATACGGAAGAGCTCAAAGAATATGAAAAAGCATTACCTGACAGGAAATTTAAAATCGGTATTCGCATTGCATCAGAAGAAGAACCTAATGCAGAGTTTTATACTTCACGGCTTGGAGTTAGGCAGCGTGATATTCTGGAATTTTACAAAACTACCATTAAGAAAAATCCGAATGTTGAGTTAAAACTCCTCCACTTTTTTATCAATACCGGAATTCGCGATACTGCCTATTACTGGAATGAATTGCAACGCAACATCAGCTTATATGCTGACTTAAAAAAGATTTGTCCTGAACTTACTGCCCTCGATATTGGGGGTGGTATGCCTATTAAAACCAAACTCGATTTTAATTTCGACTATCAGTATATGGCTGACGAAATTGTGATTCAGATAAAGTCGGCATGCGACCAGCGCAAGGTTCCGGTTCCGCATTTGTTCACTGAGTTTGGCAGTTTTACGGTTGGCGAAAGTGGTGCCATTTTATTTTCAGTTTCGGGAGTAAAACAACAAAACGACAAGGAACTGTGGTATATGATTGACAGCAGTTTCATCACCACACTGCCCGACACCTGGGGTATTAAACAAAAATTTATTTTACTTGCCATCAATCATTGGGACAGGGAACAGTCGCGTGTCAACCTTGGAGGTATGACCTGCGATGGTGAGGATTACTACATCATGGAGTCAGTAAAAAACAGAGTCTTTATGCCACGATTCGAAAGCAACGACCCTCTGTATCTGGGATTTTTTCATACAGGCGCTTATCAGGATACGCTGGGTGGTTATGGAGGACTTCAACATTGCCTGTTGCCTGCGCCCAAGCATGTGCTTATTGACAGAAACGAAGAGGGTGAACTAAGCATGCGACTTTTTGCCAAAGAGCAAACTTCCAAGTCTATGATGAAAATACTTGGCTACTAAAAAATTTTTTTCTGAAAATTATCTTGTGTAGTTAGGTGCTTCTTTCACAATAGTTACATCGTGGGGATGACTCTCGCGCATACCACTTTGGGTGATACGTATAAATTTAGCCTGTTGCAGTTCGCTGATGTTTTTTGCTCCGCAATATCCCATACCTGCACGCAAACCTCCTACCAACTGATAAACGGTTTCAGCCAAAGTTCCTTTATAAGGCACACGACCAACAATTCCTTCAGGCACTAACTTTTTTATATCATCTTCCGCATCCTGAAAATAACGGTCTTTCGAGCCTTCGCGCATGGCTTCAATAGATCCCATACCACGGTATGACTTAAACTTTCTTCCTTCGTATATGATGGTTTCTCCGGGCGACTCTTCCACACCGGCAAACAGCGAACCTGCCATAATGCTGTGTGCTCCTGCAGCAATAGCCTTAGGAATATCACCCGTAAACCGAATACCACCATCGGCAATTACCGGAACTCCCGAACCTTTTATAGCCTGTGCTACATCAGCAATGGCTGTAAGCTGTGGCACTCCTACTCCCGCAACAACACGCGTAGTACATATCGAACCCGGACCAATACCTACTTTAACGGCATCAGTTCCATTTTTCACTAACATCTTTGCACCTTCAGCAGTTCCTACATTTCCTACAACAACATCCAACTCCGGAAATTTCTTTTTGACAGATTTCAGTGCATTTATCACTCCTTTCGAATGTCCGTGAGCAGTGTCAATGCTTATGGCATCTACTCCTGCTTTCACCAACGATTCTACGCGTTCTATCATATCTGATGTTACGCCAATTGCCGCTGCCACTCTCAACCTGCCCAGCTCATCCTTGCATGAGTTGGGTCGCGATTTAAATTTCAAAATATCTTTATAGGTGACAAGCCCTATCAGCTTTCCTGCTTTATCTACCACCGGTAGTTTTTCTATTTTATACTGACGTAATATAACTTCTGCTTTTTGCAATGAAACTACTCCGGTTACAGTAATCAAGTTCTCCTTCGTCATCAGCTGGCTCACCTTTTTTGTTTCATCCATTTCGAAACGCAAATCGCGGTTGGTCAAAATACCTACCAATTTTCCTTTGTCGTTAATTATTGGAATACCGCCAATATGCTGTTCGCGCATAATTAATAACGCATCACCTATAGTAGCGTTTTCATGGAGTGTAATCGGGTCGTGAATCATTCCGCTTTCTGAGCGTTTTACCTTACGCACTTCCTGAGTTTGTCTTTCTATAGACATGTTTTTATGCAACACACCAATGCCACCTTCCTGTGCCAGAGCTATGGCTAATGCAGCTTCGGTAACAGTGTCCATGGCTGCCGATACTACAGGAATATTTAACTTGATATTTCTTGAAAAAACGGTGCTGGTGTCAACTTCGCGAGGCAGAATTTCTGAATATGCCGGTACCAGCAGTACATCATCATAGGTAAGTCCTTCAGGCAGATTTGATTTGGTTGCAAGAGCCATGTTGTTTGCTTTTGCCGGACAAAGATAGAGAAAATCACATTACCCTTAGTTGGTTGTATGTGGTGGTTGATAACTAACCAAGGTATTGCTGACTGACAGGTCTATGAAAAATAAAAACGAAGCTGCCTGTAAAAATTTTCATGGAAGAAAATAATTTTAATTATTCTCTTTCCGGTCGAGGTGTAAATAAAGGCAGCCCCGTTATATAATTTGGTTTCAGTATTTTTTAAAAATCATCATCATCGTCACCTGACGAACTACTGAACAAGTCATCATTGAATGTCATGTTATCATCCATGATGTCTTTTTCATCAGGCATTTTCTCATCATCCATATCCACCGGCATTGGCCGAATGATTTCAACAATTTCAGTTTCGTACACTAAATTTTCCGGTTTGCTTTGCGGAGGTGCCGGTGCAGGTTTGGGCGCAGCTGGCTTCTTGGCTACCGGTTTTTTAGCAACAGGTTTTGGTGCTGCAGGCTTTTTCGCAACAGCTTTCTTCTTAGTTGCAACCTTCTTTTTAGGAGCAGCTTTTTTCTTCGTTGCTTTCTTCTTAGTAGCTACTTTCTTTTTAGGAGCAACTTTTTTCTTTGTTGCCTTCCTTTTCGGTGCTGCTTTCTTTTTAGTTGCAGCCTTCTTCTTCGGAGCAGCTTTTTTCTTCGTTGCTTTCTTTTTAGTGGCTGATTTTTTCTTTACCACTTTTTTTGCTGAGGCTTTGCGAGCCGGCCTGGATGCCTTCTTTTTGGCAGTTGCTTTTTTTGCTTTTTTTGCTTTTGCCATAGGTAAATAAGATTGATGGTGAGCGTTGTTACTTATTTTTTGTGTAAATATACAGCAGGTTTTTAATCATGCAACAAGTAATTTAAAAATTTTTTTTCACTGCTTTCAGTTACTATCACATAAAACCTCCAACTTTCATCCCTGAAAAATCGGATATTTGACCCACTCTTTATATCATGATCAACCGATTTTCCATCCTTTCTGTATTTTCAATTTTAACATTATTCATCATGTCATGCAACAGCCTCCCGCAAGCCGACCTGATTCTGTATAATGGCACCATCTACACAGCCGACAGTGCTTTCAGCACCTGCAATGCCATGGCCATCAAAGATGGTAAAATTGTGGCTACAGGTGGTAACGACCTTCGCAACAACTATACTTGCAAAAATGAGGTTGACCTCAAAGGTGAATTCGTTTATCCCGGATTCATTGATGCTCATTGTCATTTTTATGGCTACAGCACCGACCTTCCAAAATGTGCACTTTTTGGTACTGCTTCCTTTGACGAAGTGATTCAAAAGGTGGTCGAATACGAAAAAACCAATCGCTTTCACTGGATACTTGGCAGGGGCTGGGACCAGAACGACTGGCCGGTGAAAGAGTTCCCTACTAAAGATATTCTCGACAGTCTTTATCCCGATAAACCGGTATTCCTGTTACGTATTGATGGCCATGCAGCTTTAGTAAACCAAAAAGCTCTCGACCTTGCCGGTATTACTTTTCGTACCAAAATTGACGGTGGCGAAGTGGTACTCAACAACTACAAACCCACAGGCTTACTTATAGATAATGCTGTGGATGTGGTTAAAAAAATCATTCCCGAATTTACTTCCGAATTAAAAAAAGACGGACTACTGCAGGGACAAAAAAATTGTTTTGCAGCAGGACTCACTTCTGTGGTTGATGCCGGTCTCAAAGTTTCCGAAATTCAGTTTCTTGACTCTTTGCAGAAAGCGGGACAACTGCAAATGAAAATTTATGCCATGGCCGAACTAACTCCTCAAAGTATGGACTACTGGTTTGCAAAAGGCATTTATAAAACAGACCGTTTGCATGTGCAGTGCTTCAAGTTGTATGCCGATGGTGCTCTCGGTTCCAGAGGTGCCTGCCTGCTGCAACCCTACTCCGACAGCCCGGGGCGCTATGGTTTTCTGCTCACCCCCACTGACGAAATAAAATCTCGCGCCAAGGCGGTTTACGATCATGGTTTCCAACTTGCCACCCATTGCATTGGCGACTCTGCCAACAGACTCATGCTAAACATTTATGCCGGTTTGCTAAAAGCAAAAAACGACAGACGATGGCGCATCGAGCATTGTCAGGTGGTGAACCATTCCGACCAACCATTGTTTGGACAATACAGCATCATACCCAGTGTGCAACCCACCCATGCCACGAGCGATATGTACTGGGCCGAAGACCGAATAGGGCCTCAGCGCATCAAAGATGCTTATGCTTATAACGATTTACTCCAAAGTGCAGGATTGTTAGCCAACGGCAGCGATTTCCCTGTCGAAGACATCAACCCGCTTTATGGTTATTATGCAGCCATCACACGCAAAGATCAAAAAGGATTTCCTCCTCAGGGTTTTGAAATAAATAATGCCATCAGCCGCAAACAGGCATTGCTTGCCATGACGCGCTGGGCGGCCTACAGCATGTTCGAAGAAAAAGAAAAAGGTTCTCTCGAAACGGGTAAAGATGCCGATTTTGTAATTTTAAAATCCGACTTGCTCACTGCCCCAGATTCCACTTTATTCAGCATTCCCGTTGAAGCCACCTTCATCAATGGAGTCAAAGTTTTTGGAAAAGCTCAGAAATAAATCTTCATAGCCACTCCTGAAAAATCCATTTTAACTCTTAATTTCTTCCATAAAAAAAGCCGCTTCCGTAACAGGAAGCGGCTTTTTCAAAACATTTAAATCCTCTTAATTTTTACTTAGTAGTATCTTCAGGTTTTGCTTCTGCTTTTTTATTGGCACAGCATCCGCCTTTTTTGCCTTCCATCTTGCCCATCTCTGCGCAATGTGGGTTAGCTGCTGATGCTTCTGCTTTTCCTGCACAGCAATCTTTACCTTTCATCGCTTTGCCATGTTTCTTGCAAGCTTTTCTGCATTCTTTCTTGCTCATGTCGCATTTTCCATCATGACTTTCTGCTTTCACAGCTGTGCTGTTATCTGCAGCGGGAGCAGCTGTAATAGTTGTTGATTGTGTAGTTTCAGCAGCAGGCTTCGCTTCCTGAGCATTTGTCTGTATAGCAATAAAACTGAATACTGCTAATGCGGCAATTAATTTTTTCATATCCTTTTTTCTTAATTTATATTTTGCGCTAAAATAGACTTTTTTAAATTGATGACAAATGATAAATGTCTGCTTCAGACTTCATTCACATTGTCCTTTTGCAGCATATCCCTCAGGTTATACAGCACTCCGCCTCTCAGCACGGGTATCACCTGTGTCTGATTGGGTGTCAGGCAGTACAGCACATCTTCATCCACCTTTAGTTTCTCCAGCCTTGTGCGGTGTGACGACTGCGCCAAAAACTCATACATATCATTCCTTGCCAAATCATACAGCCTCATGGCTGCCAGCGCTGCATCGCGGTGTGGTGTAAGTCTGAAATGTGGCTGCAGTTTTTCAGCTAATGCTCCTGCAAAAAGTGCATCCTCTAAGTTAAAAGTATCTTTCCATCCTGCACACAGACAAATCACATTTTGCCGTTGCTTAATCAGCCACTCTGCAAGGGTGTCAATATTCAGAAACGAACCCACCACCACCATGGCTGCATTACGCGCTATATCTATTGCCCGCGTGCCGTTTGTGGTTGTAAGAGCAATATTTTTTCCTCTTATTTTATCGTCCATGTAGCTGAAAGGCGAATTGCCAAAATCAAATCCTTCCACCATAGAGCCTTGCCGCTCTGCTCCTACCAGATATCCTTTTTCGCGATAAGCCAGACTTTCTTCAGTGGTTGTCACCGGCACAATGCAATGTGCCCCGTACTGAAATGCCACACATATACTGCTCGTTGCACGCAGCACATCTATCACCACCACTATGCTTTGCGACACGTCATACTGATAAAACAATGCCGGTGTAAGGCAAACCTCGAGAAAAGGTTTCTCCGCTTCCATCATTTATTTTTTCAAAAACGGCAATTTTACTATCACTGCCTTCAGTAATTTCTCTCTTATTTTCACATATATCTCAGTACCCTCGCCTGCATATTCTTTTTTCACATAGCCCAACCCAATGGCCTTGCCGAGTGTAGGCGATTGTGTGCCCGAAGTCACTCTTCCTATTACCTCGCCCTGTGCATTGCATATTTCATAGTCCTTGCGCGAAATACCTCTGTCTATCATCTCAAAACCACAAAGTTTCTGCGCCACACCGCTCTCTTTCTCAGCTTTCAGTGCTGCCGAGTTCACAAAGTCCTTTGTAAATTTCGTTATCCATCCCAATCCTGCTTCCAATGGCGATGTGGTATCATCAATATCATTTCCATACAGGCAGAAACCCATCTCCAGCCTCAGTGTATCGCGAGCACCCAGGCCTATAGGTTTAATGCCAAACTCCTCTCCTGCCTTCAGCACATCATTCCAGATTTTCACTGCATGTGCATTATCCATATAAATTTCAAAACCTCCCGCACCGGTATATCCTGTGTTCGAAATAATCACATCTGAGCATCCGTCAAATTCACCTTTCACAAAATGATAATATGCTATTTCATCTAGTTTCACCTGTGTCAGTTTCTGCAGTGTTTGCATAGCCTTAGGACCCTGTATGGCCAGCAGCGACATACTGTCCGACACATTCTCCATCACCGCACCATAACTGTTGTGCTTCATTATCCAGTTCCAGTCCTTCTCAATATTTGAAGCGTTCACCACCAGCATAAAAGTTTTCTCATCCATGCAATACACTATCAAATCGTCCACAATGCCTCCTTGTTCATTGGGCAGGCAACTGTACTGCGCCTTGCCGGCCGAAAGTTTGCTTACATCATTACTCGTAACGCGTTGCAGCAGATCTACTGCGCCATCACCCTTCACTATAAACTCGCCCATGTGCGACACGTCAAACATTCCCACAGCATTTCGCACGGTTTCATGTTCTGCATTAATGCCGCTATACTGCACCGGCATCAGATAGCCGGCAAAAGGCACCATCTTGGCTCCCAGATGTTGATGCACCGTTGTAAGTGCCGTATGCTTCAAAGTAGTTGATTCTTCCATCTTTTATCAATAAAAAATTGCGCGGCAAAGCTAATATTTATTTGCATGATGGGTAGGCATAATTTCTAAAACGATTTTTTCAAACTTAAGAGAATCCCTCAAAAACTTAATTTATTTTTACCCCATTGCACACTCTCATTTCTGCACCTCTCATGAACAACCAATCCGAATCTCCCATGCTCTTCTTTGCAACACCAAACGATTTTCAGCATTGGCTTCACCAACACAATACTTCCGTAAAAAGCATCTGGCTCAAATTCGCCAAAAAATCAAGCGGCATTCCTTCCATCACCCCTGCCGAAGCGCTGGAAATTGCACTATGCTATGGATGGATTGACGGACAACGAAAAACATTTGACGAACAATTTTACATTAACAAATACACCCCCAGGCGAAAAGGCAGCCTGTGGTCTAAACGCAACTGCAAAATTGCCATACAACTAATCAAGGAAAAACGTATGACATCTCACGGCCTCAGAGAAATTAATGCAGCCAAAGAAGACGGACGATGGCAGAATGCTTACGACTCATCTAAAAACATCCAGTTACCTCCCGATTTTTTAGAACGACTAAAAAAATCAAAAAAAGCCTACACCTTTTTTACAACACTCAACAAAACCAACACATTTGCCATTGCATTCCGTCTGCAAACTGCACGCAAACCCGAAACCCGTGAAAAACGATTGCAAAAAATTATTGAAATGATGAAAGCCGGCCAAAAATTTCACTAATTACCCATTCTCAATTGTCCATTCTCAAAATTGTATTTTTAGTTAATCACGCCTGATACATCAAATTAAGTAGTCGCTGCCATTCCGATTCAATATAACTTTGAAGATTAAAATCTATCACTGTTTACATTTTTCTATCAGAACAAATCTTTTACATCATCCTAAACATATTTCAAACAATTAATAAATAATTATATGAAAAAAAGCTTACTCTTTATCTTCGTCACATTCATAACATTTGCAACCAATGCACAAACCGGTTTATATGTGCCACAGTTGGCAAAATTTGATACAGCAATGCTCAATCTCATGTCGGCTTACAATGTGCCTGGAGGTCAGTTGGCTATTACCTATCATGGGCGATTAGTTTATAACAGAGGTTTTGGACTGGCTAATACTTCAACACAGGATTCTGTTTATCCTAACAGTATTTTCCGCATTGCAAGTATTTCCAAAACATTCACCGGAGTTGCCTGTCTGCAATTGTTTGAAAACGGATTGTTGAATCTCGATGCAAAAGCATTCGGCCCCACAGGAATTTTAAATGATGCCATGTACTCCAACATCCTCGACCCGCGCTATACAGACATTACCGTAAGAATGTTGCTTCAGCACAGTGGCGGTTGGGATAGAGCTATTTCTGGCGACCCAATGTTTGATGCATATAACATTGCAACTGTTATGGGTGTGGCTTCTCCTCCATCACCTCAAGTAGTTATTCAATACATGCTTTCTCACAAAATGCTCGACTTCGATCCGGGAACACAATATCAATATTCCAACTTTGGCTTTTGTGTATTAGGTCGCATTATCGAAAAAATCACCGGACAAACCTATGACGATTATATTACCAATAATATTTTAATACCTCTGGGAATTACAGATATGCACCTAGGTTATAACCTGCTCGCAAATCAACTTCCAAACGAAGTAAATTATTACGATTATCCCGGAGCACCCTATGCCTATTCAGTTTACAATAATTCGACCTTGGTTCCATGGCCTTATGGAGGCTTTAATATTGAGTTTATGGATTCGCATGGTGGATGGGTGTCATTATGCTCAGACTTATTGCGATTTGTTTGTGGCATTGATCGTTTCAATACCCGCCCCGATATTTTATCAACTGCCACTCTTGATACACTGACAAAACCTTCCGCCAACGAACCAAATTATGCTTGCGGTATTCAGGTTAATATTTACAATAACTGGTGGCATAATGGTTCATTACCCGGCACCACTTCGGAATATGTAAGAAATGGCAATGCACAGATTAACTGGGCTATCATTCTTAACACAAGAGACGCAGCAGGCAATATCAACTCCGCTGTTGACAATCTGGTATGGAACGTATTGCCCTCTATCAACAGTTGGCCTTCATTCGATTTGTTTAATACAACAAGTATTGAAAACCTTAGCAACCACGCTATCATCACTGTTTCTCCAAATCCAACAAAAGACAGAATTAATTTTTCTGTTAATGTAAACATGCAACTCAGCAACATTTCCGGGCAAATTATTGCCGAAGAAAAAAACATCAACACGTTTGATTTATCTGATCAGCCTTCAGGTTTATATTTCCTGACCATTACTGATGGTTATGGCAACATACTTCAGCGCAATAAAATTGTGAAAGAGTAACTAATTTACTTAAGGGTAATTTTATTAAAAATTAAGCTCACGATTTATATTTTCCATAAAAAAATCAGCTTTTATATAACAAATTGTATATAAAATGTAACCTGATATACATTTAGTCCGTTTTAAATATTTATTACTAAAGATTAAAACGAATTACCTGATTGAAAAAATATTTACAATAACTTTTACTAATATTTAAATATATGAAAAAACTTCTGCTGTCTGCTATTATTACTGTTGTTACAGCAATCAGCATCCATGCACAATGCAATTACATTGCATCCACTTCAACATCCGTTGACACATTAACTTATACTTTTTCTGGCGGCTCCTTCCAGAGTTATGGATGTGCTCCTATTGACCCTACATACTGGCTGGCAGGAAATGGAATGTCAGTTACCATCACATTCACAAATCCGGAGAACTACCCTACTTTCAGAGTATGGGGAATGAATAATGATGATGTAGCTTCGGTAAGTGTAAATGGAGCCAACTATCCTTTGACTTCGTCATCTGCCTCTTATGACACAAAGGTTGTTTGCGGATTATCACCCGGACCGGACGGTGTAATATTTTCAGGAGGTAATCTCACCGGTGCCAATACGAATTTCCAGGGAAATTATTCTTATCAGAATGTTCAACTCGCTACTACAAATGTGAATACCATTACCATCACAGGGATTGCCGGAGCAGGTTGGGGATTTGCCGGAGCTTCAGTTGGTTGTCCTCTGACAGGAATTAACAATATTAATACCGACTTAAATACAATTTCAATCAATCCCAATCCAACAAAAGACAGAATTAAATTTTCTTCTAATGTAAATATGCAACTCAGCAACATTGCGGGTCAAGTTATAGCTGACATAAAAAACATCAATACATTTGATTTATCAAATCAACCTTCGGGAATATACATTCTTACCATTAATGATAAACAGGGCAACTCACTGCAACGCAATAAAATTGTGAAAGAATAATTGCTTGCTATTTATCCGATAAAATTTGTTATAATACCTTTCAGCATATTTCAAATTATCTTTTATCTTCTTATCCATTGCTAAAAATTTAGTTAAGAAAATATCAAAGGATTAAAGAAACTTATTATGATTAAGAAAATAATTACAACCTTGACAGTTACCATAATCACGATAAGCCTGAGTGCTCAAACGATTACTCCATTTAAAGCTGAAAATAATAAATGGGGATATAAAGATGCCGGTGGCAAAGTTGTAGTACCTCCAAAATATGACTTTGCATGGGATTTGAGTGATGGTTTAGGCAGGGTAAGGGACAAAGAAAAATATGGCTTTATTGATCAAAGCGGTAAAATAATTATCCCCTTAAAATTCGAAAATGCATACAGTTTCATTGATAATATGGCCGCTGTAAAACTTAATGGCAAGTATGGATTCATTGATAAAACAGGCAAAGAAGTAATACCATTTCAATATGATGAGGCAACTTATTTTTATGACGGTTTGGCACTTGTAAAAGAAGGCACAATCAGAGATAAGAAAAATAATGTAACACAATATGGTAAATATGGTTTTATAGACAAAACCAATAAAGTTGTTATACCAATAAAATATGAAGGTGCAAGTGAGTTCTCAGAAGGGTTAGCAGCGGTTAAGCTAAACAAAAAGTATGGTTATATAGACAGCACAGGAAATGTGGTAATAGATTTTCAGTTTGACAATGCCTATGATTTCAGTGAAGGTATGGCCAGAGTTAAAAGTGGAGGCTATTTTGATGGGAAGTATGGATATATTGACAGCACAGGAAAACTGGTGATTCCTATGATATATGAAGATGCAGACGATTTTTACAAAGGGGTTGCCAGAGTAAAACTTAACGGAGTATCGAAGGACATAGACAAGACCGGAACGAATGAAGAAGAAAGACAAAAACTTGCTAAGGAGAAAGAAGAAAATGAGAAGAAAATACGAAAAGCAATTATTGATAAAGCTATAGCAGAAGCCCGAAGGGATACGTTGGCAAAAGAGTTATTAAATGTATATACTGAAGAGGATAAAAAACTTTTCGATAAAGTAGTAGAATTGCAACATGTTGTGGAATCAACAATGATTATTAGTGAAAAATATGGATTCAATAGAACAAACTGGAATAGTACATCATATTTAATAGATCAAAAATATGATGTAGCTTTAGAACAATTGAAATCATATAAATTGATTCTGAAAAAATATAACTTTCCTGAATACAAAAATGAACTTTATGACAGAATAATAGAAAATCTTGAATTAGTGAATTCATACATTGCATCTTGCAGTGCATGGGGCCAATTTATTTATTCATTAGGAAGTGATTTAGACGCAAAAGAACCGTTTTTGAAAGTAGCAGATAATCTTACTGCTTTGAAGAAACACGATGATGAACTGAGAAAATTTATAGCTTTATATAAACGAAGAAATAGTTTATAAAAGCTGTAGTTGTCTAAATTATTAAACAACTGTTTTACAGTCTTGAGTTATAAATGCACCGTTTAGAATAATTAAAATAAACTTTTTATCCTGTCAGGATAATCAGTAATAATCCCTCTCACACCTTTTGATTTTAGCAAAGCAGCATCAGTTTCATTATTTACTGTCCACGCCAATATTTTAATGCCATGCCTGCTGCAAAATTCAATTGCTGATTCATCAATAAAAATGTAGTAAGGACTGTAGTAAAGTGTTATAAATCCAAGTTTATCAAAAAACATTTCCGTATTTTCAACAGTTTCATTCAATGCTGATAATTTTGCTTCAGGATATTTCTCATGTAAAATTTTCAGGATGTTTAAATCAAAAGACTGAATCAGGTATTGCGATGATGTGAGTTGCTTTGAAACTGTTTCCATCACAAGAGAAACAAATTTATCAGGCTGTGGCTGGAATTTGCCGTAAAGTTTTTCGTCACTCTTTATTTCAATACATATTACCGGCAAAGGAATGTTCTTTTGACGGCAATATTCTTTCAGCTGAATGAGCATATCTTCGAGCAAGGGTTTGGTTGCTTTCATTTTTTTTTGCTCCGGAAACTCAGGGTTTACTCTTAATCCGCAGTCAAACTTTTTTATTTGCTCATAGCTCAACTGAAACAAATTAATGCCTGTTGCCTGAGCAGTGCTCATTTCATTTCCATTTGCATCGAGGCAAATTTCATTGTTCAGCCATGGTTCATGAGAAATAAGTACTTTCTGATCTCCTGTTATCACCACATCCAGTTCCAGTGCATCAACACCCACATCAACAGCTTTAAGAAATCCCTCAATGGTATTTTCCGGAATCAAACCACGGCAACCACGATGACCAATAATTATTGTTTTATCAGAAGGAAAAATCATTTTAACTGAAAAGCAAAAATCACTGTCTGAAATTATTCATAGCGCAATGCTTCAATCGGGTCAAGCCGCGAAGCTTTCATGGCGGGATAAAATCCTGACACTACTCCGATAATGAAACACAACGTCATCCCTGCCAGCATCCAGTTCCACGGTACAACAAAAACGGCATTCATGGCCATGCCCATCAGATTGCCTACCGCTACTCCAAGAATTACTCCGCACAAACCTCCAAACAGACAAATTACAACCGCTTCAATCAAAAACTGTTTCAGAATAACCAAACGGGTTGCTCCCAGAGATTTTCGTATTCCGATTTCGCGTGTACGCTCAGTAACAGATACCAGCATAATATTCATCAGTGCAATGGCTGCTCCCAGCAAAGTGATGATGCCGATAATGGTAGCAGCATAGCTTACATTTTTCAACTGGTCAATAACCATTGCTGCAATGCTGTCGCTCTTGATAATTTCAAACGATTTATCCTCTCCTATTTTGTCATTTCTTATATTTCTGAAAACTCCTATGGCTTCTTCCACTGCTGTTTCGAGCTGTGCGACATTAGCTACTTTAACACTGATGGTCCATGAGCGACCGTCATTACCATAGTTCTGCTTGGCATTTATCAGAGGTATCAGGCATACTTTATCTCCTCCAAATCCCATGCTGTTGCCTTTCTCTTTGAGCACGCCTATTATGCGATAACGCCTGTTGTCAATGGAAATATCCTTGTCAACTGCATCCGCATTTTTAAATAATTTATTCTTTATTTCACTACCAATCAGCACTACATTATCGCCACGCATGGTTTCATTCTGAGTAATATTTCTGCCTGATTCTATTGCATATCCACCTGTAGCAAGGTAATTATCATCAACACCTGTTATCAATATATTGGGATTTGTTTTTTCAGAACCATACCTGCACACGGCTACACCATTACAAAAAGTAGAAAGTGAAATAGTAGCAGGATAAACCATCTTTTCTTTGAACTGAATTGCCTGCTGAAGAGTTATCGGTTGAAATCGTTTAGATTTTTTTCCGGAGTTGCCAATTCGTATTCCAAGCCCTGAATTGCGGATAGTAAATGTATTGGCTCCCATACTGGTGAAATTGGTGTTGATGGAAGCTTTGAGTCCCTCGATGGCAGTGAGTATGCCAACCAGCGCCATAATACCGATAGCAATGATGAGCACAGTTAAAACAGTGCGCAGCATTTGTCCTTTAATGGCATGAAATGCTATTCTTAAGTTTTCTAATAAAGGCATTGTGCGAAGGTAATATTCTTACCCTTAAATTTAACTACAACTAATGTTGTTAATGTGTTAAAGTATCAAGCTGTTCTAAAGAACCAAAAATATAACCTTTAAATTTCAAGTTGATAAAACAATCTGTAAGAAATGGAGATTCAGGTTTTCTTCGATTATTTCAACCAGTTAAAAAACAAAAACACTGCATAGCCATCCTCATTCAAGAGTAAACTATCAGGATAAGGATTCTCTACAAGAGAGTCACCGGGAGCTATTGTAACAATAAAAGATTTCATCAGAGTTGAGTCAACGTATGAACTGTCGCTGCTTTTCTCGAAATCGTAAATATCAAACTTCAGGTTACTTCCAAATGCACGTACTTTATATGGAGTTGTGAGGAAATATGGAACAGGTAAACTGTCAGCATTGAGGTTTTCGAAATGGAATGGCTGCGCAAAAACAGGATAGTCGGTTGAATCTAAATCAGACATTCGATAGAAAACATCAGGAAGTCCTAAGGTGTCAATGGTATCAGCCACATCCCATGGTTGTCCGCTGGGGTCGGTCAGTGGCATTTGAGCTAAAATGATTGACCTTACTTCAACTCCTGAACGGCTGCCATAATATTGCGGACCGGTAGTGCCCGGATCGTTATAATCTTTCTGGCATGAGAACATACTTAGAACAATTAAACCAGGCAGGGTAAGTGGAAGTATTTTTTTGAAAATGGTTGACATGTGCAATTGTTGATGGCGCTAAATTAAAAAAGCTGCCCGATTACAGACAGCTTTTAACGTATTTCTATATAGAGAAATTAATTCCCCTTTGTTCTTCTTTCGTCAGATACGGTTAATTTCTTACGTCCCTTACGTCTGCGTGCAGCCAATACTCTGCGGCCATTGGCAGTAGCCATACGTTCACGGAAACCATGTTTGTTTTTTCTTTTGCGTTTTGACGGTTGATATGTCCTTACCATAATTCTTCTTTTTTTAAATAGCTCTCACTTTTAGAGGCGGCAAATATAGAATTATTTTACTTACCAAACGGCAGATAAACTATTTTTTTTTCATTAAAAGCTTCATGGTCTATAAAAGCCCGCAAAGGTTCTGTAAACACCTTGTTACCAAATGGTTTAAGCTCTTCTGTTAAATCTCCTCCTTTAAGGCAAATAATGCCATTAGGCATGTCTGCATTGCTTTTTATGTTGATTTTTCCACTGCTCCATTTTACCAAATCAGCAAGGGGTGCTGTGGCTCTCGAAATCACAAAATCAACCATCAGTTCAATCTTCTCTGCCCTTTGGTTGAGTACAGCAACATTCTGAAGGCCTAAATTCAAAGCCATTTGTTTCACTGCTTCTGTTTTTTTGCGGATAGAATCAACCAGATAAAAATCCACTTGAGGAAAAAAAATGGCTAATGGCAATCCCGGTAAGCCTCCACCGGTACCGATGTCCATCACCTTACTGCCTTCAGGAAAAGAAATGAACTTTGCCAACGACAAGGAATGCAACAAATGACTGACATAAAAATTATCAATATCCTTTCGCGAAACAAGGTTTATTTTTTCATTCCACTCACAAAACAATGCAACAAACTGTGTGAATTGATCAGTCTGTTTTGCAGAAATCCCCGGAAAATAATGCTGAATGACAGCAATGGAATCTTTCATGCCTCAATCAAGGACGATGTTCCGAGCTTTTCATAATCTGATACAGAAACTCGCGGGCTCGAAACAACTGTGCTTTTACAGTACCAAGTGGAAGTGACATTTCTTCAGCAATTTCTTCATAGCTCAATTCACGGAAATAACGCAACTCCACCAATGTTTTGTAACGCGGTTTCAACTTATCTACCACTTCACGCATAGTTTCCATTTTTTGCTTTTTCATCATGCGCTCTTCCGGGTCAATGCCATCTGACTTTACCTCAAGGGCTATATCTTCTCCGTTTTCGTTTTCAAAACCTTTATCAATGCTCAAGGTATTTTTTCTTTTCTTACGGATATAATCAATACAGTTGTTGGTGGCAATTTTAAACAGCCATGTACTGAATGCGTAATCAGGAGTATATTGATGAATATTTTTAAATGCTTTTCCGAAAGCTTCAATAGTCAGATCATCGGCATCATCGCGGTTGTTGACCATTTTGAGCAACATAAAATAAATAGAATCCTTGTAACGTGCCATCAGTTCAGCATAGGCTTTCTGATTACCTTTATCAATAGCTTCTCTTACCAGGTAGTAGTCTTTTACAGCTTTATCACTCAGATTCGGATTCATTGCAGAGGTTTCGGTTTTTGACATATTTTTCTTAGCACTCTTTACTTCCATGTTTTGTTTTTAACGAAAAGATTTGACAATGCGATTAACGGATAAATAAAAGCTATAAAAATATCGTAAACAGGAATTAACGGTATCAGATCGGTTTCCTTCAGTTTCTTTAAGCATGAGCCAAATATAGCCATTTGAATAATCAAACGTAGTCCAAAGGCCGAAGCAACCCATACAATTTTAAACTTACTTATTAACAAAACAACAAGTGCAGGATAAAACAGTATGGTACTCATTATAAAAATTCCCAAACTCAATTTATGCCTGAAACGATATAACACCGATGCACTTACATGTCTTTTTTTCTGCCTGAACCACTCCGTAAATGAGGTTTTGGGCTGTGAATAGGTAAAAGAATCAGGGTGAAGTTGCACGGCTGTGTTAGATGCCCGGGCAGTTTCGTTAACAAACAAATCATCATCGCCTGACATGATATGCTGATGGCTTGCAAAACCTTTGTTCGCAAAAAATAACGAGCGCAGGTAAGATAAATTGCGTCCTACCCCCATGTAGGTGTTTTTGCCCAAAGCGTAAGATAAATACTGCATGGCATTAAATGCCGTATCAAAGCGCACCCATCTGTTGATAAATGAATTTTGTTTGATATAAGCACCATAACCGATAACAATTTTAGTGTCGTGGCTGTACTTACTCATCATCAAACGTATCCATTGATTACCGGCAGGATAACAGTCAGCATCCGTAAGCAACAGATGCTCATATTGAGCTGATTTTATTCCAATAGTCAGAGCAAATTTTTTGCCGTGCTGATAACGTTCCTGTTCTTTGATGGAAACAATTTTCAGATGCGGATATTTTTCCGTTAGCTCCTCCATATATTTTTCTGATTCGTCCCATGAGCAGTCGTTCACTACTATTACCTGAAAAACTTTATAATCCTGCTCCAAAATCGAAATCAGATTCGCCTTTAGATTTTTCAGTTCGTTTCGGGCACAGATTATTACAGAAACAGGAGGTTCGGAAGCATCTGATTTAACAGGTTTGTGAAACGACAACCTCGAAAAAACAAAAAGGTAATAAGCAAGCTGTATAACCCATGCCAATGCAAAAAGCGCAAGAATTGCCCAGCAGATATTTTCAGCAGTAATATAATTGAGTATCCGGTCCACAAAAATTTTCTGATAACAGCCGGCAAATGTATGAAGGACTTATGCAACACCTATTTCTATCTTTGCAAAAAATATCAACATTCGATCCCTAAAAATTTTCAATTCAGGTGATGCAGTTTAAAATAAATAATTCAGATAAAAACACTAAAGCCCGGGCGGGGGAAATTACTACACCACATGGCCTGATAAAAACACCCATATTCATGCCTGTAGGTACAGCAGGAACTGTGAAAAGTATCAATCAGCGTGATTTAAAAAATGATGTTAATGCGCAAATAATTTTAGGGAATACCTATCACCTGAATCTAAGACCTGGAACTTCTGTACTTGAAAAAGCAGGTGGACTTCATAAGTTTATGAGTTGGGACAGACCCATTCTTACAGACAGCGGAGGTTATCAGGTATATTCACTGACTGATGTAAGAAAGCTTACTGAAGAAGGCGTAAAATTTCAGTCGCATATTGATGGCAGCCGGCATTTTATTTCTCCTGAAATAAGTATGGACATTCAGCGCAGCATTGGTGCCGATATAATTATGGCATTTGACGAATGTACACCCTACCCTTGCGAATTTAAGGCTGCAAAAAAGTCTATGGAGATGACACATCGCTGGCTGAACCGTTGCATCGAACATTTAAAGAAAACTCCTGCCAAATATGGTTTTGAACAAACATTGTTTCCTATTGTACAAGGATCTGTATATAAAGATTTGCGCATACAAAGTGCAGAATATATTGCAGCTGCAGGTGCGGATGGAAATGCCATTGGCGGCTTATCTGTAGGAGAACCTGCAGAGATAATGTATGAAATTACTGATGCCGTAACCAATATATTACCCGTTGATAAACCACGTTATCTGATGGGTGTGGGCACACCTGCCAATTTGTTGGAATGTATTGCGCTTGGCATTGATATGTTTGACTGTGTGATGCCAACACGAAATGCACGCAATGGGATGTTGTTTACCTCAGAAGGTATTTTGAATATGCGCAATGAAAAATGGAAGGAAGACTTCTCTCCTATAGATTCTAATGGTGTTTGTTTTGTTGATGCAGAATATTCAAAAGCATATCTGCGCCATTTATTTATAAGTAAAGAAATGCTTGCTGCCCAAATTGCTACTTTGCATAACCTGTCATTTTATCTGTGGCTGGTAGGTCAGGCACGTACGAAAATTATGGAAGGAACGTTTAGTGAATGGAAAACACAAATGGTTAAGAAACTAATGGTTAGGTTATAATTCATCTTTCAGGTTTTCCACATTATCCTATTCATAAAACTACTAAACATCATTCATGCAGTAGAACGCAACACTCTATTTTTATAACATGAAAAAATTTTGGGATAAAGTGCCTGTTTGGCTCAAAAACAAGTATGCTGTTTGCATAATTGTTTTTGTGGTATGGGTAGCTTTTTTTGACAAGAATGATTTTTATGCACAATATCGTTTCAGGCAACAACTGAAATCATTACAAAAAGATAAAGCATTTTATACAGAAGAACTGCAGAAGACACAAAAGGATTTGAACGAGCTTATGTCGTCACCGGCTAATCTTGAAAAATTTGCCAGAGAAAAATATATGATGAAACGTGACGATGAAGACATTTTTGTTTTCACAGAAGAATAAAAATTGTAAGAGAAAGAAAAAGGGCTGCTCTCGTAGCCCTTTTTCTTTATAACCCGATTTATTGTTTTACTTCATGTTCGACTTTTTCGCTGATGAAAACAAAGTGTTTGTTTTTATCCAAATCAATACAAATGATATCTTCTTTATTCACTGTTCCGGCAAGAATTTGTTTAGAGAGTTCATTGAATATTTTTTTCTGAAGAACTCTTTTCAACGGTCTTGCACCAAATTGCGGATCGTAACCTAATTCCGACAACCATTCTATCGCCTTATCTGTAATCGTAAGATGAATATCATTCTTAGCAAGCATATCCTTTGCCTGATTAAACTGTATGCGCACAATATCTTCAATCTGGTCGCGGGTAAGCGGATTGAACATGATAACTTCGTCAATACGATTCAGAAATTCAGGTCGTATGGTTTTCTTCAACAAATCATAAACTTCTGTTTTTGTATTTGCAATTACTGCATCACGGTTTTTATCATTGATGTTTTCAAACTTTTCCTGAATTAAATGAGCACCAATATTAGAAGTCATAATGATGATGGTGTTTTTAAAGTTTGCAGTTCGGCCTTTGTTATCGGTTAAACGTCCGTCATCAAGTACCTGCAATAAAATGTTGAACACATCAGGATGTGCTTTTTCAATTTCATCTAACAGTACCACAGAATAAGGTCGCCTGCGTACTGCTTCTGTAAGTTGTCCGCCTTCATCATAACCCACATATCCCGGAGGCGCACCAATCAATCTTGAAACCGTATGCTTTTCCTGATACTCGCTCATGTCAATGCGTGTCATATTATTCTCATCATTGAATAAATAAGCAGCCAGTGCCTTGGCAAGTTCTGTTTTACCCACACCTGTGGAACCAAGAAATATAAAAGAGCCAATCGGCTTGCGCATATCCTGCAATCCGGCACGGCTGCGTCTTACAGCATCAGCTACAGCTTCAATGGCATCATCCTGCCCTACTACCCGCTTATGCAATTCATCTTCCAGGTGAAGTAATTTCTCACGCTCACTCTGCAGCATACGTTTTACAGGAATACCAGTCCAGCGCGAAACCACTTCTGCAATATCTTCACTGTCCACTTCTTCTTTCATCATTGCACCTTTATCATGCATTTCATTCAATGCAGTCATGAGTTGTTGCAACTTCTGTTCAGCTTCTTTTATTTTTCCATATCTGATTTCTGCAACCTTGCCATATTCACCGGAACGCTCAGCCTGATCGGCTTCGAGTTTCAGATTTTCAATTTGCTCTTTCGTTGCCTGAATCTTCTCAACTACTTCTTTTTCGCTCTGCCATTTTGCCTTCACTTCATTTCTTTGCTCGTTAAGCTGTGCAAGTTCTTCTGTCAGTTCACTCACTTTCTTCTCATCATTTTCGCGTCTGATTGCTTCGCGTTCTATTTCAAGCTGCATGATTTTTCGGTTCAGTTCATCCAACTCTTCCGGAACAGAATCCATTTCCAGTCTTAACTTTGATGAGGCTTCGTCAATAAGGTCAATTGCTTTATCAGGAAGATATCGGTCATTGATGTATCGTTGCGACAATTCAACAGCGGCAATGATGGCATCGTCCTTAATGCGCACTTTGTGGTGAGTTTCATATCGTTCTTTCAATCCGCGCAAAATGGAAATTGCCGATTCGGTATCAGGTTCTTCTACCATTACTTTCTGAAAACGTCTTTCAAGTGCTTTATCTTTTTCAATAAACTTTTGATACTCGTTTAAAGTGGTTGCACCAATGGCTCTCAGTTCACCTCGTGCCAAAGCAGGTTTCAGAATATTTGCTGCATCCATTGCGCCTTCACCGGCACCGGCACCTACGAGGGTATGTATCTCATCAATAAAAAGTACAATCTCACCTTCTCCTGCAATCACTTCTTTTACCACACTTTTCAATCGCTCTTCAAACTCACCCTTATATTTTGCACCTGCAATAAGTGCCCCCATATCGAGCGAATAAATGACTTTTGATTTCAGATTTTCGGGAACGTCACCATTGATAATACGATGTGCAAGACCTTCGGCAATAGCGGTTTTACCTACACCGGGTTCGCCAATCAGTATAGGATTATTTTTTGTTCTGCGCGAAAGAATCTGCAATACTCTTCTGATTTCTTCATCACGGCCAATAACGGGATCAAGTTTTCCGTTGCGTGCTAATTCATTCAGATTCCGTGCAAACTTATTCAAGGAGTTATATGTATCTTCTGCACTTGCCGAAGTCACTCTTTCACCTTTGCGCAATTCAGTAATTGCCTCTTTTAAATCTTTTTCATTGCAACCCTGTTCTTTCAGCAATCGGGCTGTTTCATCCTTTCCTGCAAGCAATCCGAGAAGTATGTGCTCGATTGAAACAAACTCATCTTTGAATGTTTTCAGATAACCGAAAGCTTTTTGCAAAGCAGCATTGGCATCGTTTGAAAAATATACCTGACCACCTGATACTTTCGGATAATTTTCTGTCAATGTTTTGAGCTTTGTATTCAGCACATTCATATTGACATTTAATTTCTTCAGAAGAAAAGGTACCACATGTTGATCTATTTCAAGAAGTGCCCTCAGAATATGGCCTGTTTCTACAGACTGTTGCCCGGCTGAAGTTGCCAGAAACTGAGCCTGCTGAAGTGTTTCCTGCGATTTAATTGTTAATTTATTTAAGTCCATTATTTTCTTTTAGAATTTTATCTATCATAAATATGACCATTCAAAAATATTTGTATTTTAGCGTCAAATAGTCAGAATAACAAAAATAAAACCGACAAATTATCTATAAAGTTTAAATATGCAGCGACATTTTTGCCGCATGTGTTTTGTAGTGGTAGGAATATGTGTATTGAATTTTTTAAAATTAATTCAGGAAGTACATTTGAAGTTTTAGACCTAATTAAACATCTATGAAAAAACAGGATAAAATCCTGATGCCGGTTGATTTTTCAGAGTGCACTTTAAACACGCTTTTGTATGCAAAATCTATTGCAGAAGCAACTCAGGCTGAGTTGGAATTGCTATATGTAAAAAGTAAGGATTCTGAAACTAAAACAACCAGGCAAAAAGATTACAAAGAACGCCTTGCTGAAATAGTTGACAAAGATGAACGATTAAAGAATTTTCCGGTCACGCTGAATGTTTGTGAAGGAGAAAGAATCAAGGAAATCATCAAGTTTCATAAGCGCCATAAATGTAATCTGATTGTCATGGGCACCAAAGGTGCGAACAATCTTAGTCGGAAATTTTTTGGCACCAATACACTCAATATCATTCAAAAAGTCAACTGTCCTGTCTTGGCAATTCCATGCAATCACACATATAAACCAATAGAAAAACTGGTTATCACTACAGACATGCATTCACAATCTCTCAAACTGATGGAAGATTCCATGCACTATTTTCAGGGATTGCATCCGGAAGTACATATCCTGCATCTGAACAAAGAAAGTGATATGGCTACCCAAACCGAATTTCAGTTGAGTGATTTACCCGGAAGTGTCAGAAAAAGATTCACTTATCCGGGAGCAAAAATGTATGTGAGCAGTTTCAAAGATTTTAACCATGGGGTTGACCATTTCTTACAAAAACATCATGCCGATTTGTTAATCATGTTCACCAAACGAAGAAGGTTTTGGGAGTCGCTGTTTAACAAAAGCCTTACACTTTCGAGAGTTGGAAATTTATCGTTGCCATTACTGGCTTATCCGATGTAGATTCCTTTTAAGCTGGTAATAAGAAGTTAGTTGTGGAATAAAATCACCCAAAAATCTATAGAGTCAAAAAAGTAAAAAGACCACAGACAAAAATTATCTGTGGTCTTTTGTTTTTTTGTGATCCCGCTGGGGCTCGAACCCAGGACCCCTACATTAAAAGTGTAATGCTCTACCGACTGAGCTACGGAATCGAAATTCTTTTCTCAAAACGAGGGCGCAAAAGTATGCTTCTCGGTGAAATTATCAAAACTATTTTACTTTTTTATTAACAAAATTAACCCAACATGGGATGTCGTTTAAATTCCTTTTCATTATCAAACAGTTTGCGGTATGTAATCAGCGTTCTGCTCTTCCAGGTGCCAAGTCCTTCTGCCACTGTTATCATCTTAGGATTGAAATCTCCAATCCATTGCATTTCATAATCTTTATAAATACGCTCTTTTTGAATCACGTTTGCTCCTTCTACTATCATATAACTGTCAACTCCCTTGCCCTGATGTTCGGGTACTACACCAAATACCAATCCGATAAAACGATCCATTTTAAGGGTGCGGAACAACCACAGGAATCGCAACTTTTCAAGCCATCCAAATCTTCCGTTAAATCGTTTAAAAATCTGGTTGATGTCGGGCAGGTTTACCCAACAGGCAACCGGTTCGCCTTTAAAATACACATACCAAACTAATTTTTCGTCAATAACAGCTTTCATTTTTTTAAAAAACTGTAGTGTCTGTTTTTGTTCGAGTTCTTTGCCGCTTCCATGTTTCACCCAAGCTTTATTATATACTTGCCTGAAATCTTCTGCAAACTTCTCTAACTGATTTTTACGGATATGACATGAAGTGTAATTCTTATCAGCGGCTATGATGGCATGTCGTTCATAAAATTTTTCCTGTAAGCGATTATGAACTTTTAATCCATAGCAAAACTGCTTGAAATAAGTTTTGAATCCATAAGCTTCAAAAAAATCCTGATAATAACGCGGATTGTAATTCATCTTATAAATTGGCGAAGAAAAACCATCAACCAACAGTCCCCACCAGCTGTCACGCTCGCCAAAGTTGATGGGACCATCCATTGCTTCCATTCCTTTTTGCTGCAACCATTTTTTTGCAGTATCGAATAACAAAAAAGCTACTTCTTGATTATTCACACTTTCAAAAAAGCCCATACCACCTGTCGGCTGCTCGTTATTTTTAGTAGCTGTTTTCTTGTCAATAAAAGCAGCTACTCTTCCAATGGTATTTCCCGAATCATCTTTCACAATCCATCGAGTACATTCGCCATGTCTGAAAAACTTGTTTTTTGCAGTATCAAAAACTGATTCAATATCTGAATCCAGTGGCCGAATCCAGTTAGAATCATCCCGGTAAATTTTAAGTGGTAATTCAAGAAATGCTTTTTTATCCTGAGGAGTAATAACTTCTGTTACTTGCATAGGCTGCAAAACTATTTAATTTTGCCGAGAGCATTTTTCATTTAAATCTAAAAATTTGAAAGACCGGGTTGTAGTTATCACAGGTGCTTCATCAGGCATAGGCAAAGCATGTGCAAAATATTTTGCACAACAGGGATGTAAATTAACAATCGCTGCCCGCAACAAAGAGCAATTGCAAACTGTAGCCGAAGAACTGAAATCACATTATGGACATTGTATTGCAGTACCTGCCGATGTGTCAATAGAATCGGAGTGTAAACACCTGATTGAATCGGCTGTTGATGCTTATGGAAAGATTGATGTTTTAATCAACAATGCAGGCATTTCTATGAGGGCATTATTTAATGATGTATCTCTGGATGTTATGCGTCAGGTGATGAATATAAATTTCTGGGGAACGGTTTACTGTACTAAATATGCACTGCCTTATTTGCTAAAGTCCGGAGGTTCGGTTGTGGCCATGTCATCAATTGCAGGCAAAAAAGGACTGCCCGGACGTTGCGCTTATAGTGCAAGTAAGTTTGCAATGGAAGGATTTATGGAAACCCTGCGCACTGAAAACCTGAAAAATAATTTACATGTGTTGGTGGCATGCCCGGGATACACATCGAGCAACATCAGAAAAACTGCATTAAACAAAGATGGTAAAGCACAACAGGAAACACCTTTAGACGAGTCGAAACTGATGAAGGCTGATGAGGTTGCATTTCATATATACAATGCAGTACTAAAACGAAAACGCGACCTTGTACTTACCACCAACGGGAAACTTACTGTTTTTCTGAATAAGTTTTTTCCTGCATGGATGGATAAAATAGTTTATAATTTTGTAGCTAAAGAACCAGAGTCACCTTTTAAATAAATACCAACAGTTAATAGTTTAGAATCATGAGCATAAAAACATTAGCATTTATCACTGCCATAACATTAACATTCGCTGCCTGTGTCAACACCAAGGACAAATTAAAGTCAGAAATAAAAGAAAAGGAAGATGCACTCTTTGCCGAGAAAGACCATAGTATCAACCCCAATAAGGCACGTGATGTAATTACGCTCTATCGTTATTATGCAGAGAAATTCCCTGAGGATACAGTTTCTGCCGATTATCTGTTCAAAGCGGGTGATGTTTCTTCAGGCATCAATGCTTTTCAGAATGCACTGGAATTTTTCCATATAGTTTCAGAAAAATATCCCAACAGCAGCCGTGCCGGTTATGCATTATTTCTGCAGGGATTTATTAATGAGAACACATTAGGTGATACAGCAAGTGCCAGAAAATATTATCAGGAGTTTATTAAGCGATATCCAAAACATGAAATGACAGAAAGTGCTGAATTTTCATTACAACATTTGGGTAAAAGTGCCGAAGATGTTGTTAAAGAAGTAACACACCAACAGGATACACTGAGTACTACTTCAACCCAAAAATAAATATGGCTGTTGCCGGAAAAAAATCAAAAATAGCTGAGAGCAGACAGGCGCAGCAACAACTGAAAGCTGAATTGCTGAAGAATGAGTCAGTAAAAAAAACAAACACATTACTCGCTTTGCTGATAGCATTTGCAGCTATTGTACTTTATGGCAATACACTGAATCATGGTTTTGTGTTAGATGATTATTCAGTGATACTTGAAAACACTGTTACTCAGCAAGGCGTAAAAGCAATTCCTGAAATTTTTTCAAGTTCGTACAGAAGCGGATATACTTTATCAACAGATGAACTTTATCGCCCGTTACCAAAATCTATATTTGCTATATCGTGGCAGCTATTTGGAGATAATCCTTTACCCTTGCATCTGTTGAATATTTTGCTCTATGCAATAACCGGATTTATTTTATTCAGATTTTGTTTAAGGCTTTTTAATCATCAGCTTTTTGCATTTGCAACTTCCTTGCTATTTATTGCCCATCCAATACACACCGAAGTTGTAGCCAACATCAAAAGCATGGACGAAATATTGTCTTTCTTATTCTGTATTTTGTCTGCACGGATGTTGTTTGTTTATTACAGCAACGGAAAATTAAGTTCCATAATTTTAGCTGCATTATTTTTTCTTACCGCTTTGTTCAGCAAAGAATCGTCCATTACTTTTATAGCCATTTTTCCACTGCTGATTATTTTATTCAAGCCGGAAGTTTCGAAACAGAAGAAATCACACTCTGCTACACTTGCTATTGGATTATTTGCTGCAGTTACCTTATTTTTTCTACTCATAAGATATTCCATACTGAGTAAACTACCCTCTGGCGATCCATCTGTTGCTGATAATTTACTCATGGCAGCTAAATCGTTCGACCAGCGTTTTGCAACAGCAGTACTTATTCTGGGAATGTATTTAAAACTTGTTTTCTTTCCTCACCCGTTAATTTTTGACTATTCCTATAATCAGATTCCTCTTACAGGGTTATCCGATTTCGGATTCATTCTTTCGCTGCTGATTTATGTTGCCCTGTTTGTTTATGCAATTTGGTCGTTTAAAAAGTATAAATTAATCTCATTCGGAATATTGTTCTATCTTATTTCCATGAGCATCTATTCCAATATATTTTACATCATCGGATCATCTTTTGGTGAACGTTTTCTTTACACTGCCGTATTTGGCATTTGTGTGGTTGTGGGTTATTTGTGTACCTTAATTGCATCTCCTGAAAAAAGTTTTTCTCTTAAAGATTTTATTTTTAAGAATAAGAATGTATTGATACCTGTTTTTATTGTCACTGTTCTTTTCAGTGTTAAAACTATGGCACGCAATGAGGTTTGGAAAAGCAATTACACACTTTATTCAAATGATGTATTGTTGGCTCCAAATAGCACACGTACTCATTATTATCTGGGGAATTACCTGTCAAAAGATATAAACCTGAAAGGAAAAACTGCAAAGGAAATTGATTCCATACAATTGGTAGCTCTTGCAGAACTTAAAAAATCAGTTGACATTTATCCTTTTGGTGATGCTTACAATCAGATGGGAATAATTTATAACAAGAGAAAAGATTATCAGAATTCTTTTGAGAGTTACCAGAAAGCAATTGAAGCTAATCCATCGGACGCTGTGGTGTATAATAACCTGGGCTCACTCTATTTCAACACCGGAAAAGTGAAGGAAGCACAAGAGATGTATGAAAAAGCAATAAAGTACAATCCAAACTATCCGGATGCGATTATGAATCTAGGAAGCACCTATGGCATGAAACAGGAATACGATACGGCATTATCCTATTTTTTTAAAGCAATCAAACTGAATCCAAATTTGGCACAGGCCTATTATTACATCGGCATCACTTATCGTTATAAAGGAGATGAAAACAATGCAGAGACATATATAGCAAAAGCCGCACAAATTGACCCTCAGAAATTTGGTTCAGCCAAATAAAAAAAGCTGCCTTTGAAGACAGCTTTTCCATTTGAAAAAATCTTTACTTACTTCTTATCTATTGAAAGTAATTCAACTTCGAAAATCAATGTTTCGTTAGGTCCAATGGCACCACCTGCACCGTGTTCGCCATAAGCAAGATTTGCAGGAATATATAATTTCCATTTAGAGCCAACCGGCATAAGTTGCAGTGCTTCTGTCCATCCTGGGATTACCTGATTTACGCCAAACTGCGCAGGCTGACCACGCTCAACAGAACTATCAAATACTTTTCCGTCAATAAGTGTTCCGTGGTAGTGAGTGGTAACCATATCATCCGCTTTGGGTTTTGGCCCTGTACCTTCTTTAATTATTTCATATTGCAATCCGCTTGGCAATGTAACTACCCCTTTACGTTTGCCGTTCTCTTCGAGGAATTTTTTTCCTTTTTCAAGATTTGCCTCAGCCTTAACCTTATTTTCTGCATCTTTTACTTTTTGCTTTTCAGCCATATAAGCACCAATGCATGATTGAATCTGCTCCATTGTTAAAGCCGTCTTTTCTCCCTTTAAAGCTTCAGCAATACCTCGTGCCATCAAATCTACATTCACATCATTCAAGCCATCTTTTTTCAGATTCTCGCCAATGCTTACACCTATTCCGTAACTAACCGAATCAACAGATGTGGTTATAGTTTGATTATTGCTGTTTTTTTGCCCACATGCGCTGAATGCAGATGCCAGAAAACATAAAACTGCGATTTTTACTTTATTCATTTTATCTTTTTTGAAATTCGCGCAAAGATAAATTTCCTGAGTATATGGGCGTAGAATTGAAGATTTTTCTAATTAAAAGTCCTGATAAATTCAATTGTCAGCAATTCAGATACGATTGTTAATAACTCTGCGTTTTACTCTCTTAAATTCTTGGGTTTGTTTATAATTTTATTGGTTGTGAACCTTAACGCATCTTACCTTTGCGTTTTATAAAAAATTTTGTAGAAAAGGTGATGAAGATTACATATTATGGTCATGCATGTTTTGCTGTAGAAGTGGACGGAAAGACCATTGTTTTTGACCCGTTTATATCAGGTAATCCGTTAGCTAAGAATATTCAGCTCAAAAATATAAAAGCAGATTATATTCTGATTTCGCATGGGCATGAAGATCATACGGCAGATGCAATAGAACTGGCCCGGCTTACCAATGCATTGGTAGTAAGCAATTTCGAAATTTGTAACTGGGTTCAGGAAAAAGGAATTAACCGTGTACATGCAATGAACATTGGCGGCCATTACATGTTTGATTTTGGTAAGTTGAAATGTGTTAATGCTATTCACAGCAGTTCCATGCCTGATGGTTCGTATGGCGGAAGTGCTATGGGCTTCCTTCTTGAAACAGAAGCAGGTAATGTTTATTATTCAGGAGATACTGCCCTTTCATATGACATGAAACTTATTGGCGATTATAAACGCATTGATATTTGCATGCTACCCATAGGCAGCAATTTTACCATGGGTATTGACAATGCCATCATTGCTTCTGAATTTGTAAAATGCGACAGAGTGATAGGCATGCATTACGATACCTTCCCTCCTATTCGCATTGATCATCAGGAAGCGAAAGAAAAATTTACCAATGCAGGAAAAGATTTATTACTCATGAAAATTGGAGAAACAATTACGATTTAACAGCTTAAAAAAACAACAATCAGAAAATGGCAAAAATTATTGCGATAGCGAATCAAAAAGGTGGTGTTGGAAAAACAACTACTGCCATCAACCTTGCTGCAAGCCTTGCAGTATTGGAATATAAAACACTGTTGATAGATGCAGACCCACAGGCAAACAGCACAAGTGGTGTAGGATATGACCCGCGTGTAATCAAAAGAAGTATTTATGAATGTATCATCAACGATGAAAATCCGGCAGAGGTGATTCAGGAAACAAAAACTCCTAATCTCGACTTACTTCCCGCACATATTGACCTGGTAGGTGCAGAAATTGAAATGATCAACCTCTCCAACAGAGAGTATATGATGAAACAAACCATCAACAAAATTGCTGACAACTATGATTTCATCATCATTGACTGTTCGCCATCTCTCGGTCTCATCACCATTAATGCTCTCTCTGCTGCCGACAGTGTGATTATTCCTGTGCAATGTGAATATTTTGCTCTTGAAGGTTTAGGAAAATTGCTGAACACTATAAACATTGTGCAAACACGCCTCAACCCTCAGTTAAGCATTGAAGGAATATTGCTCACAATGTATGATTCGCGCCTGCGACTGAGTAATCAGGTGGTAGAAGAAGTGAAAACGCATTTTCAGAATATGGTGTTCAACACGATTATTCAGCGAAACACAAAATTGGGCGAGGCTCCCAGCTTTGGTGAAACCATCATCATGCACGATGCCAGCAGCAAAGGTGCCGTAAACTATCTGAATCTTGCAAGAGAAATCATTCAGAAAAATAACAATGCAGGAGTTCCCTCACGAGATAAAATTTTTAAATCTGAAGAGACTTCTAAAATAAAAATGAATTAAAAACCTGCCGGTACTTAACCAACCGGATTAAAATCAATTTACGAATGACACAAAAAAAATCAGGGCTTGGCAAAGGTCTGAGTGCATTGCTTGACAACAATATTCCTGCTACTGATCTTAAGGAATTAAATAATGTTCAGCCGGGAATCATAACTACACTCGCTGTTGAAATGATTGAACCTAATCCATTTCAGCCGCGAAATGAATTTAAAGAAGAAGAATTGCTGAACCTTGCTGACTCTATTCGCGTGCATGGAATAATTCAACCTGTCACAGTCAGAAGAGTTCATGCCGACAGATATCAGATTATTTCAGGTGAAAGACGTTTCAGAGCTTCTCAATTGGCCGGACTGAAAAGTATTCCTGTTTATGTGAGGGTTGCCAATGACCAGAGCATGCTTGAAATGGCTTTGGTTGAAAATATTCAGCGCGAAAACCTGAATGCAATTGAAATTGCCATCAGCTACAAACGTCTTATTGACGAGTGCAAACTGACGCAGGAAGATTTGGGATTACGCGTTGGCAAAGACCGTTCTACGGTAAATAATTATCTGAGATTACTCAAACTGCCGCCACAAATTCAAGCTGCTTTACGTGACGATAAAATAAGTATGGGCCATGCACGTGCTATCATCAACATCAGTGATCCGATGATGCAGATAAAAATTTTCAATGATATTATAGAAAATGATTTAAGTGTTCGCTCGGTAGAAGAAGTTGTAAGAGGCACAGCCAAACCTGCCAAAAAAGAAGTTTCTATCAGTGAGAAATTTTTAAAAGGGCTTGAATACAAACAAATCCAAAAACGACTGGAAGATAAGTTTGAAACCAAAATAGAAGTAAAACACCGTAAAAACGGTTCAGGACAAATTCACTTCACTTATTTTTCGACTGACGACCTCAATAGATTGCTCGACTTACTTGATGCCTGATTGAATGGTATGGCGCGCAAAAAAATCAGTATCTTATTTTTCTTAGTGTGCTTTGCACCTCTCGTATGGGGACAAACAGACACTATACAGAAAAAGAAACTTGCTGATAAATTAGTTGAGACGTCTGTTAAAACAAATGATTCCATCAGTAAGATTCAAAAAAGTGATTCCATTCATTTTCATTCTCCAAAAAAGGCAACCATCTATTCGGCCATACTTCCCGGTCTTGGTCAGGCATATAACCGCAAATACTGGAAAATTCCTGTTATATATGGCTTAGGTGGATTGCTCACTTACTTTGTTGTGGATAACAACAGGCAGTATGTCAATTATAAAAATGCATTTAAAGTGAGATTGGACGACAATCCCGACACAGTTGACCCTTATGTCAATGTATATTCGGATGACGATTTACGTGTATTAAAAAATTATTACCGGAGAAACCGTGACCTTGCCTATATTGGAATGGGCGTTACTTATGTCCTCAATATTATAGATGCTGCTGTGGATGCACACTTGTTTTACTTCGATGTAAGTGATGATTTGACACTTAGGGCTGAACCATCTGTTTCGCCTGTAATTAATAATACAGCTTTTGCAGGAGTGCGTCTGACTTTACAACTTAAATAATTCCGGAAATGAAAATTGCGCTTTTGGGTTATGGCAAAATGGGCAAAGAAGTTGAAGCAGCTTCTCTTTTGCACAACCATGAAATTGTTTTGAAAATTAATTCTGAAAATATTGGACAGCTAAGTAAGGGAATGCTTCAGCAGGCTGATGTGGCCATTGAATTTTCAAGTCCTGAAAATGCCTTAATCAACGCAAAATTTTGTATTGATGCAGGAGTTCCTGTGGTAATTGGTACAACAGGTTGGTATGACAAGTTAGAGAACCTGAAAACATATACCATTGAAAAAAATGCTTCTGTCATATATGCTTCAAATTTCAGTATAGGAGTAAATATATTTTTTTTAGTGAATGATTTGCTTGCAGGTTTAATGGCCAAACAACCATATAATGCCTGGCTTGAAGAAACACATCATATAAATAAGAAAGATAAACCAAGCGGCACTGCCATCACACTGGCAAATGACATTCTGAAATACAATAAAAAATATGACGGATGGTCGCTGAATGAAGAACCTCACAAACTGCCTGTTTACTGTGAGCGCATTGACGAAGTAACGGGTACACATCTGGTAAATTACCGCAGTGATGATGATACTATCGAAATAATGCATCATGCGTTCAACAGGAGAGGCTTTGCCCGAGGAGCCGTTACTGCAGCCGAATGGATTGTGAATCATAAAGGCTTTTTTGAATTCAGAGACATCCTCAAATCAGAACTCTAAGAAAACAATATGACCATTAAGGAACGCTATAAGGAAGTACTTGATTATTTCAGTGAGAAAATGCCTGTTGCCGAAACTGAACTTCAATATAAGAATCCTTATCAGCTATTAGTGGCAGTGATATTGTCAGCTCAGTGCACTGACAAACGAGTGAACATGACAACTCCAGCATTGTTCAAAGCATTTCCTAATGCAAAAACTCTTGCAGCTGCATCATCAGATGAGGTTTTTACTTACATTAAAAGCATAAGCTATCCCAACAACAAGGCGAAACATCTGACTGCAATGGCTAAAATGCTGGTTGAAGATTTTAAAGGCAAGGTTCCTTCTGAAATAGAAGACCTGATAAAACTGCCCGGTGTAGGACGCAAAACTGCGAATGTAATTGCATCTGTGGTTTACAACAAAGCAACCATGGCGGTTGACACACATGTATTTCGTGTTGCAGCTCGCATTGGCCTTACACGAAATGCCAAAACACCTCTTGCTGCTGAAAAACAATTAGTGAAACATATCCCTGAAGAATTGATTCCGAAAGCACATCACTGGCTCATTCTCCACGGACGATATGTTTGCATAGCCCGCAAACCCAAATGTTCGGAGTGTGAGTTAACACATTGTTGTATTTACTTCAACAAAAATGTTCGCTAACTAAGTATTCCTTTTCCCTCACGTACAACCACAATTTCACTTCCTGTTAAGTCAACTACTGTACTTGGTTTATTTCCGCCTGCGCCACAATCAACAAAGGCATCAGTGATGGTTTCAAATTTTTCAAATATATCTGAAGGGTCTGTCAGGTAATCAGTGATAGGATCATCAGAATCGTGCAGCGATGCTGCTATCAGCGGATGTCCTGTTTTCTCAATGATTTGAAGTGCAACAGGATGATCAGGAATACGAATACCAATAGTTTTCTTTCGGGAACGAAAAATTGCAGGCACTTTGGAAGACGCTTCAAGAATAAATGTAAAGGGTCCCGGCAATGAACGATTCAGCAGTTTGTAAGTACTCCTGTCAAATGGTTTGGTGAATTCCGAAATGTTTTTCAGATTATTGAAAAGAAAGGAAAGGTTCGCTTTTTCGACTTTCACTTGTTTGAATCTACAAATTTTTTCAATTGCTTTCTCACTGTAAATACTGCATGCAAAAGCATAAATGGTATCGGTAGGAAGTATAATTACTCCGTCATGTTTCAAAACATTTACTACAGCATCAATTTTTCTGTCGTCAATGTTATCTGGATTTATTTCGTACTGCATAGTGCAAAGGTATGCACTGCATTACAAATATTAGTCTTTCCAGTCGGCTATAAACACATTGGTGTCGTGTGTGCCACCATTGTTGCGGTTGCTTGAGAAAACGAGTTTCTTACCATCAGGGGAAAACATCGGAAATGCATTGAATAAACTCTGATCGGTAATTTGTTCCAATCCGCTCCCATCCAGATTCATCATATACAGTTGAAAATAAAAACCTGTTTTGGAAGCATGATTAGATGAAAATATTATTTTTTTTCCTGAAGGATGAAAGAAAGGAGCCCAGTTTGCTTTGCCCAGATGTGTAACCTGTTTTAAATCACTTCCATCTACATTACAGGTATAAATTTCCATATTGGTTGGCGCAACTAGTCCCTGCTTAAGCAATTGTTTGTATTCCTCAATGGCTTCAGGAGTTTGTGGTCGTGATGCTCTGAATACTAATTTCTTGCTGTCAGGAGAAAAGAATGCACCACCGTCATACCCTAAACCAAAAGTTATCTGCTTTTGATTGGAGCCATCAATATCCATCGTCCATAATTCAAGATCGCCCGAACGGTCACTTGTAAACACAATTTTTTTTCCATCAGGAGAAACTGTCGCTTCTGCATCATATCCGGGTGCATTGGTCAACTGTTTTAAAATTTTTCCGTTCAAATCAGCAACATAAATATCATAAGTATTAAAAATCGGCCACAGGTATTTGCCACCCTTATGCAAATCACCTGCATCAGGACAATTATCACCACCCTGATGAGTACTGGCATATAAAATTGTTTTGTTACCGGGCATGAAATAAGCGCAGGTGGTACGCCCTTTTCCGGTGCTTAACATCGGTGGTTTTTGTGCAGCACCCTTGTCAACATCCATATAGAATATCTGATCGCAGGATACCCCCCACTCCTTATAATTTGACTGAAAAACCAGTTGCTTATTGTCAAAGCTGAAATAAGCTTCAGCATTATCGCCACCGAAAGTTAACTGGCGAATGTTGGATAAGTGTTTACTTTCAACGGAATCAGTGGTTTGTGCTGTGCAGTTAGCCCCTAAAAGCAGTGCAAAACCCAGAGTGAAAACAGATCGCATAAAAAAATTTTTTGCGAAATTATCGCTTCAATCTTTACTAAAATCAAAATCTATCTTAGCTTTAGGCATTTTGACACAATATTTACAAATAAATAATGCCGATTTTTTTCTACAAAACACTTCTTTTTTACAATTTTTACTTATAATTTTGGGAAAACGAATAAAATTAAAATATATGAAAAAGTATCTACCTCTGTTCTTTTTACTTTCAATTTGTTTTTCTGTTCGTGCGCAGAATGTAGGAATAGGTACATCTGTTCCATTGCAAAAATTACATGTTGCAGGTTCCGGTCAGACAATTCGTATTGACGGATTATCGGGAGTAGGCACCAGAAATGTTTATGTAAATAACTTTGGAGATTTAACCACAACGCCCGGTACGCCTTCTGATGTATGGCTTACAAAAGGTAATGCAGGTTTGAGCAGTACTCTTAATTTTCTGGGAACAACTGATAATATTGATCTTAGATTCAGAACTAACAACTCCGAACGAATGACCATAAAAAATACAGGTAGTATTGGTCTGTGGACTACCAATCCCGTAACCACATGGATGCATGCCATTCCTCCCTCCTTAATCAATGACTGGCAATTTAAATGGGATAATTTACTGACCGGTGATGCTCCTGCCAGATTTCAAAATTCAAGCGCAAGCAATAATAACCGTGTGCTTATGGGTGCAACAAACTTTAACAGCACAGGATGGAATGCTTCTGCTGTAATTGGCATTGCTTTGAACAATACAAATACTGCTCCTCTGCTTGCAGGTGGCGAAGGTGTTAGAGGTCATTCCAACAGCACTGCAGGAATTGGTGTTTACGGTGCATTTGTAGGCGGTAATCAACCAACGGCAATTGGTTGGGCTGTTTATGGCGGTGGTTGGGCTGGAGGTATTACTAACTGGTTAAATGTTTCAGATGAAAAATTAAAAACAAATATCAAGACCATTCCTAATGCATTACAAATGGTTCAAAACATGCGTGGAGTTTTTTATAACTATCGCACAGAAGAATACAAACCTTTGAATTTAAGTTCCACTACTCAAACAGGTTTCATTGCTCAGGAATTGGAAAAAGTACTTCCTTCTGCTGTTAGAAATACAGCAATACCATACGACATAGATCCGGTATCAACAGAAAAAGCAAGTCGAAGTGGCTCATATAGTGTAAAAGCAGTTTCCTATGCTGATGTAATTCCGGTGCTGGTAGAAGCCATTAAGGAACAACAGACTCAGATAGAAGCGTTAAAGGTCAGAATTGAGCAACTGGAAAAATCAGCAAAATAGAATATAAATTTTATTTCCAAAACATATCTTTTTAAAAGTATTTTCTTAAAAAATGCTGATTTAGCTTCAACAAATAAAATATAAAACTTTATTAAATTAAAAATTACAAAATGAAAATATATAAAATGAAAAAGTTTTTACTTCTTCCACTTTTAATTGTAGCGTGCTTAACAGCAAATGCTCAAAATGTAGGGATAGGAACAACTACGCCACTGGAAAAATTAGATGTGATAGGAAAAATACGATCATCCACATTAAGCGGTGTGGGTAACCGATTGGTTATGGCAGACCCAACAGGTACACTGAATGCCAGTACTACCGGTTTGTTAGACTCAGTTGCATGGCTTACGTTAGGTAACAGCTCAATAGACTCTACGAAAAACTTTCTTGGAACACTAAATTTCCGTCCGGTAATTTTTAAAACCAATGGCAATGGAGCTACAAATGAAAGAATGAGAATCATGGCAGAAGGACAAGTTGTTGTAAATAAAACTGCGCCATTAGCAGGTGATGTATTTTCAGTTTATGGTGCAGGTTTAGCAGGAGTATTGAATCCATTAGGCGATTTTTCAATAAACGGATATTCTGCAAATACCGGTTGCGGTATTTATGGCGAAAACGTAGGTTCAGGAACAGGAGTGTTTGGAAACACGAGCAATGGTACAGGTTTATTGGGTACTGCCTCAGGTGCTACTGCATTTGCAAGCCGACTGTATAATTCCAATGTAAATGGAACAGCCTTACTTGCCAGTGGAAATAATCTGGGTGCTACTTATCTTGTGAATGGTTCAGCTGCATCTTTCAGAGGAAATACATTTGGCACCATCAATTTTTCAAATATCAGCAGTGCAGCCATATCAGGAAGTGCAGTATGGGGAGCAAACAGAAAAACAATCATATTAAGTTTCTTAGGTGGAGCCGGAGTTACAGGCATAGACTCTGCAAATGGTTCGGGTGTGATTGGTGCGTCCTATTTTGGAGGTAATGAAGGGGTTTATGGTTTAGGAAGTTCTACAAATGGAACAGGAGTTTTTGGAACTGCAACTGCAGGTGCTTCTCCTTACGGAGTGTGGGGCCAGGTGAGCACAGGTGCCACATCAATTGCAGTAGCAGGTCTTAACAGCTCTACCGGAGCAAATGCTGTTGGTGTTTTAGGTCAGGAAGTGGCAGCTCCAAATGGTCCAACACGTTTTGGAGTTTATGCTAATGGTGATTTAGGTGCAAGTGGCACAAAGCCGTTTATGATTGACCATCCGTTAGATCCTGCCAATAAGTTTCTGAAACATTTCAGTATGGAATCAAATGAAGTATTGAACTATTATCGCGGCAACGTTATTCTTGACGCTAATGGTGAAGCCACTGTACAACTACCCGATTATTTTCAAAGTATCAACAATACCAACTATGGTTATAACCTGACTCCAATAGGTCAACCTGCATCACTGTATATTAAGTCAGAAGTTTCTTCAACAGGTCAGTTTGTAATTGCAGGTGGTCAACCGGGATTAAAAGTAAGCTGGACACTGACAGCTGAAAGAAATGATCCATACTTACAACAAAATCCTGATAAACGACTGGTTGAAATAAACAAAACAGGCGATGCTGTCGGCAAATATTTACAACCAACCTTATATGGCCAGCCTCAGGAAATGGGTATTTATTACAAAAAACATAAAGAACTGAAATCTACAGCTGAAAAATCAGTCACATTAGATAATGAAGAATTGAAAAATTTGAAAAAGTTAAACTCTGAAAAATAATCTGCATTGCCATTAACCAAAAAAACATTGATATGAAAAAGTTATTACTTTTCCTTTTATTCACTCTGATGATACAATCTGTGTATAGTCAGTGTATGTTATATCCATTGTCGTTGCAGGACAGAGTAAACAACTCTGATGCTGTGATTGAAGCAAAGGCAATACAGCAAAATTCATTCTGGAATAACAGCAACGATTTTATTTATACTGCAACTACGCTTGAAGTACATGCTGTTTACAAAGGAAATATAAACAACAGTTTTGTAACACTTATTACCGAGGGAGGAACTGTAGGGAATATAAAAATTGTTGCAGAACCTGAACTGCAGATACATTCAGGAGAAACGGGTATATTTTTCTTAAAACCTGCAGGAAATTATTCAGTTGTAAAACTGAAAGATGCATTTGAAGGTTATGCATCCTCTCAAAGTTTAATTCGGTTTGATTTTCAGCAAAACAAAGCTAGCGATCCATTTCAGCAATACAGTGATATCAATTCAATTAGAAATCAGATTGAAAATTTAACAGGAAATGTACAGCGCAAAGTAGCATTAGCTCAACCATTACCTTCTTCAGGAAATAAAATGCTGGTGCCACCCACAATAGGGGCAATAGCTCCCGGAACAACAACAGCAGGAACATTTTCTACTATTACAATCAGTGGAAGTAATTTCGGAGCAAGTTATGTAAGTGGAATAAGCAATGTTGAATTCCCTGATGCCAATAACGGAGGTGCAGGTTATATTTCTGCCCCGGCTAATCATATTGTTTCATGGAATAATACTCAAATTCAGGTGTGGGTGCCAACACAAGGAGGAAGCGGAAACATACGAGTGACCAATAATCTTGGTGAAACAACTACATCGGCTATTGCCATAACAGTAAACTACAATGAAACAAATGTTGTTTCAGGTGGAAATTATTATCAGCCTGATTTAATTAACGATAATGGTACCAATGGATACACCTGGGCTTACAACACCACCTTCAATGGTAACGCGCCCGCTGTAGCTGCATTTGAAAGAGCCTTGCAGACATGGCGTTGCGGAACGTATGTAAACTTCAACCGTTCAGGAACAACAGCTACTACCTGTCAGGCATTGGATGGAAATAATATTGTAACTTTTGATGGTTCATGTGCACTGCCATCAGGCGTATTAGGGATTTCATACAGTTATTACAGTGCCTGTGCAAGTGGTGTGTGGTATCTTAATGAAAATGATTTAAAATTCCGTACGAACGGTACTGGTGGTATCAACTGGAATTATGGCCCCGGTGCTACCGGTGGAGGTCAGTTCGATTTTGAATCGGTGTGCTTGCATGAGTTGGGTCACAGTCACCAGTTAGGACATACAATACTACCGGTTACAGTAATGAATTATGCCATTGGCCCAAATACTGACAGAAGAACGCTTACACCTGCAAGTGAAACAGCAGGTGGTAATGATATTATGAGCCGAAGCATCATCACAAATGCATGTGGCCCATCAGCAATGGTGGCTCTTAATGCCTCTAACTGCGCCATAAATGCACCCATAGCCGATTTCACAGGAACTCCACTGACAGGTTGCAACACGCTTAATGTAACTTTTACGGATGCTTCTCTGAATACTCCAACTTCCTGGACATGGTCTTTCCCAGGGGGAGTACCCAATACTTTTTCAGGGGCAACACCACCTGCAATTTTTTATGGAGCTCCCGGATCTTATTCTGTTATGTTAACTGTGAGTAATGCATTCGGTTCAAACAGTATTACCAAAACAAATTATGTAACTGTAAACAACTGCCCTGCTCCTACTGCAGATTTTACTGCTTCGCCACTTACAATTTGCGAAGGAAGCAGCGTTCAGTTTGTGGATATGAGCAGTGACTCACCCACAAGTTGGAGCTGGACTTTTCCCGGAGGAACACCCGGTACATCTACTGCGCAAAATCCATTAATTACTTATTCCACCGGAGGTGTTTATAATGTTACTCTTACTGCAACCAATGCGTATGGCAACAATACTATTACAAAAAACAATTACATTACTGTCAATGTTTGTCCGCCTGCACCTGTGGCTGCATTTTCTGCAACACCTACAACTCTTTGTGCAGGAGGTACTGTTGCATTTACAGATTTATCTACCAACAGCCCTACTTCATGGTCGTGGACTTTTACAGGAGGAACACCGTTGTCATCTGTTGCACAAAATCCAACTATTACATATAACACTCCCGGCACTTACGCAGTAACCTTGACCGCTACAAACAGTGGAGGCTCAAACACTGTTACCATGTCGGGATACATTACTGTGAATTTATGTTCTGCTCCTGTTGTATCTTTTTCAGGATTTCCTACCACTGTATGTGCAGGGCAATCGGTAACTTTCGTTGATCAGTCCACCAATGTACCTTCATCATGGTCGTGGACTTTTACAGGAGGAACACCGGCTGCATCAGCAGTGCAGAATCCTGTAATTACTTATGCTACAGCCGGAACTTACAATGTATCTCTTACAGCAAGCAATGCATTTGGCAGTAACAGTTCAACACAGACAAATTATATCAACGTTGTGACATGTCCTTCACCCGGAACAGGTTTAATTGTAAATGACGGCTCATTGATTTATTTACAGGCAGGTGCAGTTATGCATGTTGAAGGTGGTGTGATAAACCAGGATAACCTCAGTAATATTGGAACATGGGACAACCGTGGTCAGGTAAGAATTCAGGGTGACTGGACAAACAATTCAACAGGAAATGCATTCATCAATTCAAGCCCCGGAGAGGTAGAACTTTTTGGCGCCAATCAAACCATCAGAGGAACAACACCTACTTATTTTTACAATCTTACACTTACAGGCACCGGAATTAAAACACAAAATGTTGATGCACGAGTTGAGGGAACACTAAATCTGAATAACCGCGAACTTGCAACACAGGGAAATGTGATGTATGTAACTAATACTTCTCCGGGTGCAATTACACGTACAGGTGCACTGAACTCTACACCGGTACAAGGATTTGTAAGCAGCACCGGCACCGGTAGGCTATGGCGCAATACGGCATCAGTTTCCAATTATCTCTTCCCTGTAGGTTCATCAGTACCTCCTGCACGTTTCAGACCTGTATCTATTCGACCACTCTCGGCCTCAGCCAATACATTTGGTGTACGAATGGTAAACAATGACCCAAATACCGATGGATTTAACCGTGCGCTTCGTGATCCGTTGTTAGGTCCGATAAATCCCGGATGGTATCAAAAAATAAATCATGTTTCAGGAACTTCGTTTGCTGAGTTTTCACTTTACGCTGACGATGCGCAGGATGCCATAACTGCCTGGGCATTGCTGAAGTTGACACAGTGGGGACATAACTCACCTCCGCTTTGGTGGGAAGATATTGGAGGTATTCCCAGCGGTGCAGCATCACCTGTATTAGGTTCAATACTCAGAACTAACTGGAATGATTTTTCAACTACTGAAAACTTCAACATAGCTCCTGAATCCAATCCGCTGCCTGTTGAGTTGTTATCCTTCTCAGCTATTTGTAATAAGTCGGAAGTTACACTTAACTGGGTTACTGCTTCTGAAGTTAATAATAGTTATTTTGACGTGCAACAGTCAACAGATGGTGATAACTTTACGACAATCGGAAAAATAAACGGAAAGGGTACAACTACTTCGCAAACGCGATATACGTTTGTTGCCAAAGCTGAAAATATCCACAACTTCTTCAGACTCATTCAATATGATTATGACGGAAGTTACAAAGTACTTCCAATGATAGCAGTTTCCTGCGACAAGAACAGTTCAGTGGTACCGTTGTTTAATCTTTATCCTAATCCGGCCAATGATGATTTTATCAGTGAAATTATACTTCCTGAAAGTTCTTCAGTTCGGTTAGAGGTTATTAATGATATCGGGCAACTGGTAATGGAGCGTGAGGAAAATCTTGAATCAGGTTATCATCAGCTAAAAACCAATATAGCCCATTTGGCCAAAGGTGTTTATCATGTTCATCTGATAACTGATCAAGGTAAATTTGTAAAGCAATTAGTGGTGATAAAATAATGGTTTTAAAAACCACGTTGCGGGAATTTAAGGAAGAAGACTGGCAAAGTTTGCAACTCCATGCAAACAATCCGTCAATAGCAAAATTCATGACGAATCAGTTCCCCTACCCCTATACTGATCGTCACGCTAAAGAATTTATTTTCCGAATTTCAAAGTTAATACCTGCTCAGGTTTTTGCAATTGATTATAATGGAGAAGCAATAGGTGCCATAGGAATACATCCGCAAACCGACATCATGGAGCGAAATGCGGAATTAGGCTACTGGCTTTCTGAAAAATACTGGGGCAAGGGTATCATTACAAATCATATTAAAGAAATGGTGGAGTATGGTTTCAGTCAGTTTCCTGTAAACAGAATTTATGCACGTCCTTTCGGAAGCAATCTTGCCTCGCAAAGAGTTCTTGAAAAAGCAGGATTTAAACTTGAAGCCAGACTTGATAAAGTGATTTTTAAGAATGGCGTTGCAGAGGACGAATTAATTTATGCTGTCAGGAAATAAATAAATTACTATTCCCCTAATAATAACCTCTGTTATCTCATTTCAATTTTTCTGGAAACGGCCAACTCAATAAGGCGATTTATCTTTTGCTTATAATAAGTTGATATTTCATCCCTGCTGTTCGATTCGTAAAGAAATGGAGTACTCACTGCTACATTATAAGGCAATGTCCAGGCTCGCAACGAATGCGCAATGGTAGTCATTGTTTGAATGCCATTAAGTGCATGTGAACCATCTGCCCAGCATACCAAACAGACAATTTTATCAGTAAGGTATGGTGTGGATGATTTTGAAGTTATCTCCAACCAATCCAGACAATTTTTCATAATACCGGGAATTGATCCGTGATATAAAGGTGACAACCAAAAATGCACCTCCGTTTTCTGCATTAATTCGCACATCTTCTTCACCTCAGCCGGCACATTACGCATTTTTTCGGGATGGAGCAAAGGGATTTCAGACTTTCCTGCTTCAAAAATTTCTGTTTTAATATTCCGTGTTTTTAAGTCTGACTTAATATATTCTGAAATTACATTTCCAACTGAGTGTGCCCCTGTTTCCATAGAGCCATTAAATACAACTGCTTGCATTTTCTTTCAAATAAAAAATAATCGGTTAAATACTATTCTTAACTGTTGCGATAATCTACGGGTTTCAAATCTCCGTTTGCGGTGCGAAGATACGTTTCTGCACCACCCACAATATCTGTATTTTGTGCTGATACCGCCCACCATATTCCGTCCTCATTTTTGCGAACTACAAAGGTTAATATCGTTAACCTGTCTCCGGCATGCTGTCCGTGATGTGTAGTTTGTCCGGTCAGCCTTAGTTTAGAGTGAACTACTGCCGAATTTTCAGAAAGCATTTTTGTTTTCATACGAATGATTTGCAAAGTTGAGTTCTGAAATATCACTTTTACCTGCAATGCTAAAACTGTCTGCTAACTTGAAACTGTGTGCCTTTAATAAACTGAAAAAGGGTTACCAAAGCCCGCCCAAACTGACTGCGAAACCCAACAAGCCCTCGCAAGAAGTTTTATTTTTTCCTCTCCGCATTTTTTATTTTTTAATTTACTCCTGCCGCACATTGCACACAATTGCAAGCCGCTCGAAAAACCTATCGCACAACCAAAGTTTGCAATAGAGTGCAATTTTCCATCGCACGTATGGCATAAGTCAACTGTTAATAAATTAATCTTAAAATTTACGTTTTTGTAATGTTTTTTTGATATACTTTTGAAATAGTTAAAAAATCAGGGGTATAGTTTCATTATTGTGGACTACGCTAATAGTCGTATTGACATTCGTTTTAATGCATTGTATTTTGTTAACCTGCTTGAACATTTAAAATGCATTACCCAAGATGTTGATGAACAACAGTTTGTAGTAATGGGCGAAAGTATGGGAGGTTTGGTAGCCCGATTTGCTCTTACTTATATGGAATCGGAATATTACTTGCAACAAAATACCTCACCATTTTTTGTTGACCAATTTGACATTAATAATCTTCCCTATCTTGCATTGCAACCAAATATTTTTAATATGCCTTCGTTATGGTGCCGTACCGAAAAAATGCACAATACAAGATTATTCATAACACTCGATACTCCACATCAAGGTGCAAATATTCCGATGTCTATGCAATATGCTTATAAAACAGCTATGGATGTAGTTAGCAGGTATATCAGTTTTGATAAGCGCTTGTTAGCAAGTTCATTCAACTTATTTCTTGATGGGCAGGCAGCACAGCAAATGTTGATTTATCATATTGACACTAAATCAGGCTCGCCTGGGTATTACAATTATGATTCAAAATCTGATAAATATTTCTTTTTTGACCAGTTAAATTCACTTGGTAATTATCCTCAGTTTGCTAAAGTAATTGCAATGTCCCAAGGCTCAATGTCGGGTGAAATGCAGAGAAATTTTAATACCGGTGCCGATAGAACACCAGGGGACCGCTTGCTAGATTTTAGTGCAGATCTTTATGCCAGGGTGTTATGGCTTAAAGTACCAATTTTTGGCGGTGATTTAGAGTGTAAAACAAATCCTAATGGCAATGGACATATTTTTCATGCGCAAGCAGGTTGGTTTGGGATTAAAATTAAACTCAAATGGTTTGGTATAAAAATTAAAATTGGGTACAACTCACTTTTATTTAAAGATGAATATGCGAATCTTAAACCGTATTGCGTAAATAAAGGCGGCTTTACTGGAGACCCATTTTTTATCAGCTCAACTCCTTCTTCTAATGGGTTTAATTTATCCAACAACTATTGGCTTCTTAATTTTTTCCATTACAATCATACGGTAGATGGTAACGGTTGTGTTGATTTTGATTCTCATTTAGGGTTCAATGGTTTTTTATCTGCAAATTTTGATTATTCTTTGTGTTCCGATGGTTTGCATTTTGGTTTTGTGCCTGTTCAATCAGCTTTAGATTATGGTGTACTTGGCTCAATTCCTTTAGAATATGACATTGAGAACAATGATAATATTAACGTAAAAGTTTCCAATACGCCAGTTGATATGATGATTGTTCCCTATATCGGAAGTTATCCTAACCGGAGTCATGTTGGTTTCAGAAATGATTTTGCTTATAATCTAACTACACAACCAAATGCTGGTCCTCATAATTGTACCTATTATTCCTGCATGGGGGTAAATGATAACGTTGAGCGAAGTTTATTAAATGCTGAAATTGGAGACGAAAACTTGTACCTTGAAAATGTAACATTACACTGGCAAGCTTCATATCAACCTGAATATGATTTGTACGTAAATGAGCGAAATCCAAGATATGAGTATCCGAGCCAGCCTTTTTCTGGTCCACCTATGTTTCATGGAATTTACTCTAAAGAAGACCCATACATAATTGATAATTCTGGTTATGCCACTTTTTATTTTAACGCGACTCATTCACCAACCGGAATTGGTTTTGTTTATAACCCTCCTTTTACAGGTAATTATAATCATATTGACCAACCAGTTGATGTATGCTGCGAAAATTTTTTGGAGCGTCATGCGCAGAAGAATAAAACAAAAACCAGTGACTCAAAAACGTTTCTAAGTGTATTTCCAAATCCTAATAACGGGTATCAACTTGTATTGTATTTTTCTTTTAAATCGAACGCTCCGGTTAAATTTAACTTGTATAATTCAACCGGTGAATTAATCAATACCCAAGTTATTAAAGTTAATGATTCAAGTGTTAACTCAACTGCTGTTGTTGAATTAACACGCATCAATCTAACATCAGGATTATATTTTATAAAACTGTTAAGCGATAATGGCGAATCAGCATCTCATAAATTAATCATCAATAAATAAAATTTAACTAATGCAGTCCTGTAAATTGCAGGACTGCTTTTAATTCATTATACAATGAAAAATATTAATATATTCCATCAATTAAAAATTTCCTTGACGATAATGTTAATTACATTCTTTACTTCATGTCGCAAAGATATTGACCAGCCGGGGGATGGTCCAACATACACAATTACAGGAAAACTTTACTTAGATTGCAGTATGCAGCCGATGTCAAATCAAAAAGTTGATTTATTTCAAACTTACTCAAGCACACTTGGTGGTAATTTAAACGGAGGTATTCTTGCTGAAACCATAACCGATTCTGATGGTTATTTTAAGTTTGAGTTTAAAGACTTGGATGGACTTGAAGAAAAAATCAGAATTCCGACAGGGCAAGGGTATAAAGTATTAATGGATTACATTCCTCAGAACCAAAGTTTTTACGATATAGATGTTATAGCGAACCCAACTTCTCATATAAAAGTTTCCTTAAATGCTACAAATAGTTATACAAGTAGTGATACTTTATATTTAACAGATTTTAGAAATTTGTCGCAGAAACTAAAGATTGCAGGCCCGTTTACAAATAGCATAGCTTATGTAGCAAATAATTTTGGAATTATTAATAATACATTTTCTGGTAGCAGTGAGGAGTTGGCTTATGCTATTAATAACTCTACTTGGAAATTTGTTAGCTTTCAATTTAAAATATGTGATACAACTGATGTAGTTATACCTATACAATAAATGCTAGTGTTAAGTTAAGCGATAAAGGCGAATCTGCATCTCATAAATTAATCATCAATAAATACGTTTAACTAAATCAGCCTTGCTAAATACAAGCCTGCTTTTAATTCATTGTACAATGAAAAAAATAAATTATTTGCAGCAATTAAAGATTTCCTTGTCGATTATGCTAATTACCTGCTTTACCTCATGTCGTAAAGACTTTAACCGTCCTGGGGATGGCCCTACATACACCATTACAGGAAACCTATACTTAGATTGCAGCATGCAGCCTGTGGCAAACCAAAAAGTGGATTTGTTTCAAACATATTCCAGCACTTTGGGAGGACCTTTGCATGGAGGTATTCTTGCTGAAACTACAACCGATAATAATGGTTATTTTAAGTTTGAATTTAAAGAATTAGGCGGATTGGAAGAAAAAATCAGCATACCGGCAGGGCAAGGGTATAAAGTTTTGTTAGATTATATTCCTCAGCATGAAAATATTTATGATTTGAATGTTTTTGTAACTCCACGCACAAATATTAAATTTATCTTAACTGCGCTAAATACATATTCAACCAACGACACATTATCAATTACTGACTTTAGAAATTTAGCTGAACCGCTATAATTGCCTGGTCCTTTCAACAGCGGCATAGTGTATGAAATGCAAGATTTCAGCTTAATAAATTTAAGTTATATTCAAAATATTCTCGACTTTGGATACAAATTAAATAACAACCCAGAAGTAATGAACACACATATAGCTAACGTATGCGATACCACACTAATAAATGTAACGCTTAACTGATGAGCATTTTAACGTCTCCGCTAAAGACTTAACAATTCATTATAATATAAACTGAATAACAACAACCATTTTATTCAAATGCCCAAACACAAAACCATACACATTTTAAAGCCGCGCTAAAAAAAATAAAACTTCGCAACCACACAGTTCCACGCTCCAACAATCAAGAAATAACCAGTGAGCAAATTCGGGCAGACATTACTGCGACTGAACAGCAGCACATGCAGGTAAAATGAAGCTTAAACAAAATTTAAGAAAGAAGGGCTTTGATAGGTAAACAAACAATTATGCAAGTAACAAACATTCTGCAAGTGCAAAAAAATGTGAACTTCTTGTCGGTAAATAATTTATCTTATTGTTCGCATTTTTTTGTGGCAACAGTTGTGCTTTCTATCCTTTCTTTTTTAAACTTCGTTAAGCCATTCCAATCCATAGTCATGCGCTTTCAAAATATCCGCTCTGTTGTTCCACCATAGTCCAACCACATTGATGAAGTCGGCATCTTCTTCAAACACCTCTGCCATCAAATCAGGTCTTCGTTTGTTCCAGTTTTCTACAAACATCTGCGGAATATCTTCAGGACTTTGTGCAGTATTCACAATGCATTATTTTTATTATTTGTCAAAATGTTTCTTAATCTTTGGAATCACTTTAGTTCCGAACAACTCAATGGTGCGCATCAGTTCGATATGTGTGGGTCCACCCACATCCAGATGCGCAACGAAACGTGTCAGGCTGAACAATTCAATGGTATTGATAATTTTTTCTGCAACCTCATCAGCATCACCCATAAACAGTGCACCATATTTACTCATACCCTCTTCAAACCTTGATTGAGTAAATTTTCCAACTCTCCAGTTTCTTTCTGCAGCGAGTTTATCCATCTGACGTGCATAAACAGAAAAGTAGTCCTGGATAACGGTTGCTTTCGAATTTGCAATGTAGGTGTGAGAATGTACGCCAACTTCCATTGTTTTAATATCATGTCCTGCACCAATGTATTCTTCCTTATAAAAATCGAACAATGGTTTAAACTGTCTGATATCACCACCTATAATTGCAAACATGATAGGTAATCCAAGTTGAGCAGCTCTTTCTACAGACTCAGGAGTGCCGCCAACTGCAATCCATACAGGAATTGCTCTTTTGGGTCGTGGATAAACAGTTTGATTTATCAATGCAGGACGAAATTTCCCTTTCCAGTTGATGACTTCCTCTCTGTTCAGTTGAAGAAGTAACTTTAATTTTTCATCAAACAATACATTGTAATCTTTTAAGTCCTGGCCGAACAAAGGAAAAGACTCAATAAAACTACCTCTGCCCGCCATGATTTCGGCTCGCTCACCGGATAGCAAATCTATCATGGCGTAATCCTGATATAATTTCACCGGATCAGCCGAACTTAAAACATTTACTCCGCTGCTAAGAGTAATATTCTTAGTTACCGTTGTCAATGCCGCCAACATAGTTTCGGGGGAAGAAACTACGTAATCATTGCGATGATGTTCGCCCATAGCAAACACATCTATTCCAATTTCGTCAGCTAATTTTACTTCTTCTACAATTTCTTTCAGTCGCAAATCAGGGCTGCGATATTTTTTGTTTTCAGAGTCATATCCTGAATCTCCGAATAATCCTATTCCGAATTTCATTACCTGTCAATTTGATTCAATTTCTGCCAGTTCTGTTCATTAAGGTTTTCATCAAGATTTGGATTGTAAGTGTTGGAAGGTGTTCCGATATACTCGCCATCGTTGTTCATCCAGTACTGGTTATATCCTTGCTGCACTTTGTATTTCTGCCCTGTTTCCTCATTCACCACATTCTGGTTTTCATAAATGTTATCTATAAACTGTTCCTGGTTTTTATCACTTGCCTCATTAGACGATCTCCAGTTACTCATAATCGCATCGTTGATGGCGTTGGTTTTATTGATATGCGCTCTTTGACTTGCTTCAAATGCTGCCTGATTTGCAGCCATTCTCCGATTAAATGCATCCCAACTTTGACCTATACGTTGTGCTTCGGCCTGATTATATGCTATGATGGGTTCCAGATTATATCGCATATTGGCTAATGAAAATATGTATTGCTTTTTTGCAAGAGTAAAAACAGAAGGGTCAGCTTCCAGAAGTGAAGCTCTGTAATTCCACATTTCACTATATTGACCTTTGAAAGACGACACATGTAATATAGAAAAAGACTCTCTGCCATCAGCGTTTTTCCAGTCAATGCCGTAAGCTTTATTAAATTTCGTTGTTGGCGCGCTTGAGTAAAGTTGATCAGCGTACCACTGATTCATTCTTGAAACATCAGGCAACTCATAATGTCTGATATATTGTAGTCCTCTTTGTGATGCTGAGGGAATAACATCCTGTTGAATCAAATCATCAATTGGTGGCATAGCTCTCATTTGCATTCCATTAGATACACCCATTCCTGTATAGTCCACCATAAAAGAATGTAGTGGAAAATCGGTTACTTTAATTCCATCAGGTCCTTTTATGGAAACACCGTCTGAAGAATGTGCAATGAATTTCCAGTTGGCGGGAAGTGGTTGCCAATACTGAATGGTTCCATTATTGTCGCGCACTTCAAGCATCACCATCTTTTGCCAGTAATTTCCTTTTGAATTTTGTTTAGCATTTGCATTCTCAGATGATTCATTATCATCTG
>ERZ795053.117-NODE-117-length-92844-cov-11.381209_pt1 | contig 92844 bp, 68 predicted proteins | sample MGYA00375137_ERZ795053 | MGnify/ENA primary metagenome ERZ795053 (study PRJEB30182, sample SAMN05720284) | activated sludge metagenome | isolation source: Anaerobic digester | place: Hong Kong | collected 2014-12-17 ...
AGCTCAAGGCGCTCGAAGAACGCGTTTCCAAGATGTAACGCTTCCTCCCGCGGCAACTTCAAAACGAACGAAGCGTCCTTTCAGCAAGGACGCTTCGTTTTATTGTCCGGCTGCATGCGCATGGGTCGTTTTGCAAATTCCCGGCATAATTTCTGTCCTGATTTCCTTTACTTCTCGTTCCAGAAGTAATGTGTATGTAATAATTTTCTCAGGCGTCGATGAAAAACTATGCCAAAACCTGTTGCATTAGGACATATTTCTCGTTTTACCCGGTAATATCACATAAATTATATTAATTTTATTTTTCATCCTTCCTGTTTTGCAACTATTATGTAACATTCCGCGCGTAAAATAAAATGTGAAAAGATACAAAAAGGTGATGTGTAACATGAAAAGTAAGAAAACGAGGACGGTTTTGCTGATATTGGGAACGCTGCTTTTGGCGTTGGCTCTGTTCGCAGGAGCATGGCTGCGCCTGAAGCCCGTCGTGAGTTCCAGCGTGCAGCAAACGGCTGCGAAATCCGCCGAGCAAAACGGAACCTCTTTGGAGACAGTGGCGGATGAGGAAATCCCTCTCGCCGGCGTTGGCGAAAGCCCCTCGGAGGATGCAGTCCTTCCTGCAGCCGAATCCGTGCCGGCCACGGTCCACATAAATACGGTCTCCGTCCCCGTCGGACAGTCCGCCGGGCAGGAGCCTGCAGAAGAACCCTCGGATGAACAACCCGCGGAAGAGGCGCCCACAGAACAACCCGCGGATGAGGAGTCCGCAGAAGAACCCACGGATGAGGAGTCCGCAGAAGAACCCGCGGATGAGGAACCCGCCACCGCTACCACTGCGGCGCAGCGCCTCTATGAACGCGCAGCCGCGCTGCTCGAACAATACAACGCTTGCACGACGATGGAGGAAAAACGTGTCTTGCTCGGCGCAAGCAACTACTCGCTCGGCAACGACGCAATCCGCAAAAAACTGCTTGCCGACATGGAAGGCAGTTGGGAACAGCTTGAAGAAGAAACCGTGGACGCCACAGAATATCAGCAAGATAAAACTTTGTATGTGCAGGTTTATATGGCCGGCACTTCGGATGATTACCAACCTGTAATTTACACCACGCAGAATTCTGATCTTTCCGGGAACCAGTGGTCGACGAATCTTGTGTATATAGAAGACACGGAAACCTGGATGGAATACGTAAAAAAGCATCCCTACAACGACTCGTGCGTCGGCTACTATATGACCTCCCTTTACAACGACGCGGATGCCTGGGACGAGTTGCAGGAGGATATGGAAACCGACGGCCTCTGGACCGAAGTAGACACGCAGGACGAATCGTCCGGAGCGGAGGAAGCGCCGTCTTCAGAATACGTGTCCGGCGAGGACTATGCACCCGTTGAATAAGTGAAAACGACCATATTGCTGCCGCGGCGGACCAGTATCTTTAAAAGCCGACTGCAAATTTGCAATCGGCTTTTTCTTCTGCGAAAAGCTGCGGCACTTCTGTGTGGAAACAGCAAAAATGCTCCGTCCTGTCTTGCATCGGTGATCCGCCTTAAATCTGTTTAAAATGCTTCCGGTTCGCGCCGGTGCAAAAGAATGAACACGGCAAGCAGCAGCGCGGCCGGGATCCACACCGCGCGTTCGGAGAGCACGCCGGTGGCAAACATGCCGAAAACCGCGCCCGCAATAAAAACGAGGATGATTCCATAGTATTTCAGGCTGTTTTTCAGCAGGGCCCTTTCCCTGCTTTTGAGATACCGGAACAGCAGCTCCGTGCCGCTTCTCAGATTTCCGGTGCACATGGTCGTGGCATAAGCCAGCCCGTGCAGCGTGCGGAAGCTCTCCACCTGCAGCGCACAGACAAACGACACGGTCACGTTTACATACGGATTGAGCGCACCGTTCGGCACAAACCCGATTCCAAAGAGCAGTGCAAGCTCGAGCAGCAGCACCGCCTGCCGCCAGTGAAACACCCTTGCCTGCCGCAGCGCGGCACGCACCCACTCGGCCAGCAGCACGCCCGCGGCAAACGCAAAGATCGGCAGCAGATAGTACAGCGCGTCGTTCCAGCGGCCGTCCGCTAGCCGGAGGCCAAGCAGGACCATGTTGCCCGTCTGCGCGTTGGCAAACACCCCGCCGCGCGAGACATAGGTGTATGCATCGAGGAACCCGCCGACTAGCGCAAGCACCGCTCCGACCGGGAACGATTCGGCACGCTGATGCACGGTTTTCGGTTCGTTTGAGGGCATGGCTGCCGCACTCCTTCCAATTTTGCCCCAATATACCACAATGCCGGGCAAAAGGGAACCACCGCTTCTTCCGTCTTTTTACCGGGCGCACGAAATTTTTCATTGACAAGCGTTCCGTTTTTTAGTATTCTAGCAAAAATGAGCAAAAGTGGAACGGAGGAAACGCACATGCGCACGCGGCGGAGGCTGGATCGGAAAAAAACATGCATCCAGGGGTTCCGTGTTCCATTTATTTCCGTTTTCAACGGCACCGGTTTTTAATAACCGGTGTTTTTTTTTGCCAATCTGCCGGCGGCTGCGCCGCAATGAAAAGGAGAGGACACCGAATGCTGAAAAACAGGAACTTAATCGCCCCAACCGATTTTTCACCGGAGGAAATCGGCGAAGTACTGACTCTGGCGGAGCAAATCGTTGCAGACCCCGGCGCATACGCGCAGGCCTGCCGGGGAAAAATCCTCGCAAGCCTGTTTTACGAACCTTCCACGCGCACCAAGTTTTCCTTCGACGCGGCGATGCTGCGTCTCGGCGGCAGTACACTCGGTTTTTCGGACCCGAACACCTCCAGCACCGCAAAGGGCGAAACCGTTGCGGACAGCGCGCGCACCGTCGGTTCCTATGCGGACGTGATCGTCGTGCGTCACCCCAAGGAAGGCACCGCGCGGCTCATGAGCAAATACGCGGGCTGCCCGGTAGTCAACGCGGGCGACGGCGGGCATCATCACCCAACCCAGACGCTGACCGACCTGCTCACCATCCGGCACTACAAGGGCGGCTTCGACGGCCTGACCGTAGGCGTCTGCGGCGACCTCAAGTTCGGCCGCACCATCCATTCGCTGGTGACCTGCCTTGCGCGCTATCAAAACATGAAATTCCTCTTCATCTCACCGGACGAACTGTGCATGCCCGCGTTTGTCAAAGAAGAACTCGACGCAAAGGGAATCCCTTACCGCGAGACGACGGACCTCGTTGGAAACATTTCACAGCTGGACGTGCTCTATATGTCCCGCGTACAGCGCGAGCGCTTCATCAGCGAGGAAGAATACCTGCGCTTAAAAGACTTCTTCGTCCTCACCGAGGAGAAGATGGCGCTGGCGGGACCGAACCTGATCGTCATGCATCCCCTGCCGCGCGTCAACGAGATTGCGCCGGAGGTAGACAACGATGCACGCGCGGTCTACTTTGACCAGGTGAAATTCGGCATGTACGTGCGCATGGCGCTGATTATGAAACTGCTCGGCGCGGAACCGCCCGAAGACGGCCCGTCTGAAACCTGCAAGGAGGCGTAAAAAAATGATTAACGTATCCAAACTCAAGGAAGGCATCGTGATCGACCATATCTGCGCGGGTCACGGCTATAAAATCTTTCAGCAGTTGGGGCTGGACAAACTCGACGACGTGGTCGTTCTTATGCGCAACGTGGACAGCACGAAGATGGGCAAAAAAGACCTGATCAAAATTGAAACGCATCTAGACCTGAACCTCGACGTGCTCGGGCTCATCGACCCGAACGTGACCATCTCCTATATCAAGGAGGGTGTGCGCATCAGCAAGCTCAAGCTCTCGCCGCCGGAAACGGTGACCGGCATCCTGACCTGTAAAAACCCGCGCTGCATCACCAATCAGGAGCATATACAAGACGTGATGTTCTACCTAGTGGACGCGGAAACCAACCAGTACGCCTGCGAATACTGCGACGCACGCACCAGCCTGTAACAAAACCTGCATTGAACGGAGGATCGCGCATATGATTACACTCTACCGCAATGCCCGCATGATCGACGCAACGGGTGAACGCTATGGGGACTTATGCATCGAAAACGGCGTGATTGTCAGCTGCGGCCCGCTCTGCTGGCGGCACGCCGACAAGGTGATCGACGCGGCGCGGCTGGTTGTTATGCCCGCGTTTATCGATCTGCACTGCCACCTGCGGGACCCGGGCTACCCGGAAAAGGAAACCATGGAGACCGGCATGCGCGCGGCACTGGCCGGCGGGTATGCGCACCTCTGCGCAATGGCGAACACGCGTCCCGTGATCGAAACGCCCGCACTCGTGGAGGCCAACCTTAAAAAGGCCAAGTCGCTGCGGCTCTGCCGCCTGACGCAGGCCGCCGCCGCCGGAAAAGCGCTCGGCGACGAAGTCCCGACCGACCGCAAGGCGCTCGGGGACGTCACGCCCATGCTCAGCAACGACGGGAAGACGATCTTTTCGGATACGTTTATGCGTCAGCTTCTGATCGATTCCAAAAAATACGGCTTCCTGATCAGCACGCACTGCCAGCCGGAGCGCGAGACCGTGCGCCGGGACATCGCGTTGCTGCGCGAAGTCGGCGGCCATCTGCATGTCGGCCATATCAGCCGCGCGGAAACGGTTGAGATGATCCGCGCCGCTAAAGCGGAGGGGTTAAGGATCACCTGCGAAGTCACCCCGCATCACCTTTTCGGCTGGGACGACAAGTATGCCGTCAATCCGCCGCTGCGCTCACGCGCGGACGTGGACGCGCTGATAGCGGGCATCAAGGACGGCACGGTGGACTGCCTTTCGACCGACCACGCGCCGCATACCGAAGCCGACAAGCTAGACGGCATGGCGGGTATCTCCAATATCGAATACGCCGCGCAGATCTATCTGCAGGTATTCGCCGAAAACGGCATCCCGCTCACGCGGCTGGCCGAGATGACCTCCTATACCCCGGCAAAACTGCTCGGCCGCAAAGCCGGGCTGCTGCGCCCGGGTTATCCCGCGGACCTGGTCGTTATCAGCACAGACGAAGACGCGGTAATTGAAAAAGACAACATGCGCTCGCGCTCGCACAACACGCCGTTCGACGGCAGGCAGGTGCGCGGCAGAGTGAAGATGACGATTGTGGAAGGAGAAACACGATATGAGTATGGAACGGCTGTTTGAGGCGGTACAAAAGAAAGGCCCCGTCTGCGTGGGGCTGGACACGCAGGTTTCGTTCCTGCCGGCATGCATGCAAAAAACGGACGCGACCGACGGGGAAAAGATTTTTGAATTCAACCGCCGCATCATCGATGCAGTGCATTCCGACGCGGGCTGCTTTAAGCTGCAGATCGCCTGCTACGAAGCGCTCGGCCTCGACGGCCTGCGTGCCTACGCAAAAACGCTGAAATATATTCACGAAACAGGCTGTGTCGTAATCTCGGACGTCAAGCGCGGGGATATCTCCTCCACCGCCTCCCTGTACGCAAAAGCGCACTTTTCCGGCGACTTTGAAACGGACCTGATCACCGTCAACGCCTACATGGGCGAGGATGCCGTTTCGCCTTACTACCCATATTTTGAGCAGGGCAAAGGCGTGTTTGTGCTCGTCAAAACCTCCAACCCCAGCGGAAAGGATTTTCAGGATTTGTCCGTCGGCAACGAAACACTCTACGAGCGCATGGCGGAAAAAGTCTCTCAATGGGGTGAAGCGTTCATAGGGAAAAGCGGATTTTCCGCAGTCGGCGCGGTCACGGGGCTGACCTATCCGGAGGAATTCACCCGCATTCGCAGCAGGATGCCGCACACATTTCTGCTCATCCCCGGCTATGGCGCGCAGGGCGGCACGGGCAAGGACATCGCAAACTTTTTCAGTGACGGCGTGCGCGGAGTCGTCAATTCGTCGCGCGGGCTGATCACCGCGCACAAAGGAAAGACCGAAGGCGAAGATTTTACCGATTATGTGCGTCAGGCCGTGCTCGGCATGAAGGAGGACATTCTCAAATGGCTGTGATCCTTGCCAACGAGCCGCTTGCGCCGGGCGTATTCCGCCTGGACGTTACGGGCGCGCCGACGGGCCGCGCGGGGCAGTTTTACATGCTGCGCCTGCCGGGCGTACAGGACCCGTTTTTGAGCCGTCCGATCAGCATCTTCGAGGTCAACCCGGCCAGCGAGACGCTTTCGTTCGTCGTGCAGACCGCCGGGCGCGGCACGGCGATGCTGTCCGCGCTTCTGCCCGGGCAGCCGCTCGAAGTACAGGGTCCTTACGGCAACGGATTCCCGCTCGAAAACGGACACGCCGTGCTCGTCGGCGGCGGCGTCGGCACTGCGCCTCTGTTCCAGCTTGCAAAGGAATTGCGCGCGGCAAACCCGAACCGGCGGATCGACGCATTCCTCGGTTTCCGCGAAACGGCTTACCTGGCGGACGCATTCGAGCGCGTTGCCGACCGCGTGCAGGTAAACGTCGGCGGGATTGTGACCGAGGAAGTCGATTTTTCGCTGGATGCGACCTACTATGCCTGCGGGCCGCTCCCCATGCTGCGCGCCGCGTGCACCGCCGCAAAAACGGCGGACGCAAAGCTCTATGTTTCGCTCGAAAAACGCATGGCCTGCGGGGTCGGCGCCTGCCTCGGCTGCACCTGCAAGACCGCGCACGGCAATAAACGCGTCTGCAAGGACGGGCCGGTGTTCGCTTACGAGGAGGTTGCCGATGCAATCTGACCCGCTGGCGATCGACCTTCTCGGCGTACCGCTGAAAAACCCGGTAATCGCCGCTTCCGGCACGTTCGGGTTCGGGCGTGAATACGCGGCGCTTTTCGACGTGTCCCGGCTCGGCGGCATTTCCGGCAAGGGATTAACGTTGTTTGGAAGCCCGGGCAACGACGGTGCGCGCATCTGCGAAACACCCGCCGGCATGCTCAACAGCATCGGGCTGGAGAATCCCGGCGTGCGGAAATTCGCCGAGGAGGAAGCGCCGTTCCTGCGCTCTCTCGGCCCGGCTGTGCTCTGCAATCTCGGCGGCCACAGCGAGGAGGAATATATCGAGGGCGCGCGCCAGCTCAACGCCGCCGACTTCGACTTTCTGGAGCTGAACATCTCCTGCCCGAACGTAAAAAACGGCGGTATGGCGTTCGGCATGACCCCGGAATCCGCCGCGGACATCACGAAAAAAGTGAAAGCCGTTACAAATCGTCCGCTGATCGTCAAGCTCTCGCCGAACGCGCCGGAACTCGTCGCCGTGGCACGCGCGTGCGAAAGCGCGGGCGCGGACGCGCTGAGTCTTGTCAACACGTTCCTCGGCATGGCGGTGGACGTTCGGGCAAAACGCGCCGTGTTCGACAACGTATATGCCGGGCTTTCCGGCCCTGCGATTCTGCCCATTGCGCTAAGAATGACGCACCAGGTGTGCAGAGCGGTGCAGATTTCTGTAATCGGCATGGGCGGCATTTCCAGCGCCGAAGACGCGCTGCGCTTCATCATGGTCGGCGCAAGCGCCGTACAGGTCGGCTGCGCAACGTTTGCGCATCCCGCCGCTATGCTCGACATCATCGACGGTCTCTCCGATTACTGCAAAACGGAAAACCTCGGCTCGATTCACGACGTGTGCGGAATTATTTAGCATTCGGCAGTTGATTCAGCCGGATGCGGCAACGATATTTTTCAGGAGGAACGATAAAAGTATGAAAGGCAATCTCACCATCATGAAAGACTGCGGCGCTTTTCTGGAAGGGCATTTTCTGCTCTCTTCCGGGCGGCACAGCGGCGGATACTGCCAGTGCGCAAAGCTGCTGCGCTTCCCCGATCTGGCCGAAACCGTGCTCAAAAGTGTCGTCGAACAGGTCGTCTCGCTTCCCATTACAAAGGTCTGCGGCCCGGCCATGGGCGGCGTGATCGTTTCCTACGAGCTGGCGCGCCAGTTGAAAAAGGAAAGTATTTTCACCGAGCGCAAGGACGGCCGCATGCAGCTGCGGCGCGGCTTTTCCGTCGGGTCCGGGGACGTCGTGCTGATCGCCGAGGACGTCGTCACAACCGGCAAGTCCACGCTGGAAACCGTCGCCGCGCTCGAAGCGTTCGGCGCGAAGGTGATCGGCGTCGCGTGCATCGCCGACCGGCGCGCGCCGGACTGCGATTTTCCGCTGCCGGTTTACGCGGCGCTGAAGCTGGACATAAAATCCTACGATTCCGATGACTGTCCGCTCTGCCGCGAAGGAAAAATCGCGCTTGAAAAACCCGGCAGCCGCGAGTTGCCCATAGGCAAATAAACATTTTTCTTTGCTCTTCCGCCGCCGCCGAAATGCCGCGGCGGTTTTTATTGTTTCGGCTTTCATGTCTTTGTATGTAAGTGCTTTCCACGCGCATTGTCAACACCCAGGCAAACTCCAGCGGCACAGAAATATATTCCCTGCGACCGCACCCCGCGATAATACGCGCTTCCTTGCCGGAATCGTAGCTTTATGATATAATTAACTAGTTATCACTTCTTTGCCGATTAAACGGCTTCTGTTTATAATTGTTGGAATCGAAAGGAGAAGCACACAAAGACACGTCGACCCGAAGGAGGAATTCTATGGAACTGGCAGTCATCGGCACATCCAGAAAAGAAAACGAAAAACGGCACCCCATCCACCCCGCGCATTTACCCGGCATCCCGGAAAACGTCCGCAAGCGGCTGCATTTTGAGGCCGGTTACGGCCTGCCGTTCGGCATGCAGGATCGCGAGCTGGAGGCGCTCACCGGCCATCCGCCGGCGGAACGCAGGAAGCTGCTGCGCAACTCGCCCGCCGTGCTCATTACCAAGCCCGTAATTGAGGACTTCGAGCAAATGCGCGACGGCGCGTTCGTCTGGGGCTGGATGCACAGCGTCCAGCAGCGCTATATCGCGCAGCTCGGCATCGATAAAAAACTCACGCTCGTCGCCTGGGAAAACATGTATTACGAAAGCGGGCGCGAGCTCATCCATACATTCTGCCGCAACAATGAAATGGCGGGGTACTGCGGCGTGCAGCATGCCCTGGAAGTCATGGGCATCGACGGCAACTTCGGCCCTGCTAGAAAGGCAGCCGTCATCAGCTTCGGCTCGGTGAGCCGCGGCGCAATCATTGCCCTGCGCGCGCACGGTATCCATAATATTGCGGTTTTCACGCAGCGGCCGACGTCGCTTGTTGCCAACCAGATTCCCGGGGTCGTCTACAAGCGGTTTGTGGAGAACGATTCCGGCGGATTCGAGATCGTCAATCTCGACGGCACGCGCACGCCGATGCTCGACGTGCTGACCGAAGCGGACGTCATCGTCAACGGCATCCTGCAAAACCCGGTCAACCCCATCACGCTGGTCTCCGACGACGACGTGCCGCGCTTTACAAAACCGTGCCTCGTGATCGACGTGAGCTGTTCGCGCGGGATGGGTTTCAGCTTTGCCGACCCGACGACGTTCGAGCACCCCGTGGAGCAGACCGGCAACATCACCTATTACGGCGTGGACCATACGCCGACGCTGCTTTGGAACAGCGCCACCTGGGAAATCTCCAAAGCGCTGCTTCCGTACCTCGAATCGGTTGTGTTTGAGCAGCCGAACAAGGTCATCGAAGGCGCGGTGGACATTCAAAACGGCAAGGTGATGAATCAGGACATCCTGATCTACCAGAACCGTTCGAAGGTGTATCCGTATAAGCAGTTGTGAGAAAGTTTATGTAAGCCTACGAAATTGACATCGACAGATGACCGATTTTTCAATACAAACCAGGCCGCCGGTTTCCCGGCGGCCTGTCTCTTTCACCCTTCTTACAGCACCAGACTCGGCGCGGCGTAGACCCGCGCGCCAAGCTCCTGATCGAGCATGTAGAGTCCTTTGCTCTCCGAACCGAACAGCTCCATCTTCTTGATGTTGTCCGAGGAGTTAGTCTCTTCTTCGGCCTGCTCCTTGACGAACCAGTCTAAAAACTGCATCGTGCGGAAGTCCTTGGCCTCGTACGCGGCCTCGTAGATCGTGTGAATCGACTGGGTAACGTACTGCTCGTGAGCAAGTGAGGCTTTCAGCGCGTCCATATGCGCCTTGAGCGGCGTAGCGGGCTTTTCGATGGCTTCCAGCGTGACGGGCAGATCGTTGTTCTGCATGTACTGGATCATCAGCATCGCGTGGTCGCGCTCTTCCTGCGCCTGGACGCGAAACCAGTTCGCAAACCCTTTGAGCCCCTGCTCTTCATAGTAATTCGAGAAATATAAATACAGATACGCGGAGAAAAACTCCTTCTGAACCTGTTCGTTCAACAGTTTCTTTACCTTGTCACTGAACATTCTTGATTCCTCCATTTCTTGGTCCGGTCCCTGGCGCCGTTCCTGTTATGTTTACAGTATAATGCCTCTAACCCGGTAATACCGTGCTTTAGTCACATTTCCGGGCTTCCTGTCAGCTCCTTTCTTTCATAGCAGTGTGACTTTCGCACTGTTTGCATCGGTTTTTCTGTTATAATAAATCCATAGAAGCCACAGAAAGGCGGTGATCGCGTGAGATATTTCAAAGCTGCAGGCACGGCGGACCTGAAGAACGGTGAAAAGAAAAAGATCGTTCTCGAAGGCGCTGTGCTCGTGCTGGCCAATGTGGACGGCATGTATTACGCACTCGACAACCGCTGCCCGCACATGGGCGGTTCTCTCGCCGACGGCGCACTCGAAGGAACGAGTATTGTCTGCCCCAAACACAAGACGGCGTTCGATCTGAAAACGGGTCGCGTCACGGCAAACGGCAAGCTGGCGTTCATTCCGCTGAAGGTCGACAACGTCCGGGCTTACCCGGTAAAAGTGGAAGGAAGCGATGTGCTTGTCGGTCTGGACTGACCGCCTTTCGCCATAGTATGTATGGTGGCAACGCAAAAAGGAATCATCGATAAGGAGATGTTTAAAATGAAGAAAAACATGGGACAGGTGGACCGCTGGATCCGCATCGTACTGGGAATCGTGCTGCTCAGCCTGGTATTCTTTCTCTCCGGCGGCATCCGCTGGATCGGGCTGATCGGGTTCATCCCGCTTATCACCGGCATTTTCGAGTACTGCCCGCTCTACGCGCTGCTTAAAATCAGCACCCGGAAAACCAAATAGGACTGTAAAATCATCATAACAGACCGCATATAAAACGGCAAGCCTCGTGAATGTTCACGGGGCTTGTTCTGTTATCCGGCTTTGCTGTTATGTGAACTCCCGCGCAAACGCCCGGTACAGTACCAGCGTCCAGAGCGCGGACGTTGCCGGAAAGTCCCCTGCGTTTATACTCCGGACGATAGCATTATGCTGCGGTAAAATACTTCTCCCGGAAACGTAAAATCCATGCCATTCGCTTGCCTCATCACGCGAAGTATGTTACGATGCTTACAACTTTCAGGCGATTGGGGGGAACAACTGCTTGAGCCATATCATTGAGGTAAACGGCCTGCAAAAGTCCTACGGCCCGATACATGCGGTCAAAGGAATCGACTTCTACGTCGAGCAGGGCAAAATCTTCGCATTTCTCGGGCCCAACGGCGCGGGCAAGTCCACAACCATCGACATCATCTGCACGTTTCTAAAGGCGGACGCGGGCGTCGTCGAGGTGGACGGTCACACGCTCGGCAACGACGACAACGCCATCCGGCACTGTATCGGCGCGGTGTTTCAGGACGGCCTTTTAGACCCGCTGCTCACCATTCAGGAAAACCTGAGCATCCGCGCGGGCTTTTACGGCCTGCACGGCAAACAGCGCAGCGACGTGATCGCGCAGGTCGCGAAAACGACCGGCGTGACGGATTTGCTCAAGCGCCCGTACGGCAAGCTCTCCGGCGGACAGCGCCGCAGGTGCGACATCGCCCGCGCGCTGGTCAACACACCGAAAATCCTGTTTCTCGACGAACCGACCACCGGCCTCGACCCGCAGACGCGCAAGAGCGTCTGGGAGACCGTCACCTCGCTCCAGCGCGACACCGGCATGACGATTTTCCTTACCACGCACTACATGGAAGAGGCCGCCGAAGCCGACTACGTGATCGTCATCGACGACGGCCTGATTGCGGCCAAAGGCACGCCTTCCGGCCTGATGGAGCGCTACACGACCGATAAGCTCACGCTCGTTACGTCCGAACCCGGAAAAATCTGCGCCGCGCTGCGCGAACGCGGCCTTGCCTGCGAAGAAAGCGGCGACCGCGTAATCGTCCCGATTCCGAACACAATGGCCGCGCTGCCGATCGTGGAATCACTCAAAGACGGCGTGAGCGGCTTTACCGTCACCACGGGGACCATGGACGACGCGTTCATCGCCATCACGGGAAAGGAGATACGGGAATGATCAACTTTATGAAACGTAACCTCCTGGTCTTCTTTAAAGACAAATCGTCCGTGTTCTTCTCGCTGCTTTCGGTGTTTATCATCATCGGGTTGTACGCGCTCTTCCTCGGCGACGTCTGGACGAGCAGTTTCTCCGACCTCACGGGCGTGCGGTATCTTATGGACAGCTGGATCGTCGCGGGCCTGCTCGCCGTCACGTCCGTCACGACGACGATGGGCGCGTTCGGCATCATGGTCGAGGACAAATCCAATAAGATCATCAAGGACATCCGCTCCTCGCCGATCCCGCGCGCAAGCATCGCGGGCGGCTACGTGCTCGGCGCGTTCGTCATCGGCATGATCATGTGCCTCGTGACGCTCGTGCTCGCGGAAGTGTATATCCTCAGTAACGGCGGCGCGCTGCTCGGCTGGGCGGCGCTGCTGAAGGTGTTCGGGCTGCTGCTGCTCTCGACGTTTTCCAACACGGCGATGGTGCTCTTCGTCGTTTCGTTTTTCAGGAGCAACAACGCGTTCGCCACGGCGAGCACGATCATCGGCACAATCATCGGGTTCTTAACCGGCATCTATCTGCCCATCGGCGAGCTGCCGGACGCGGTGCAGTGGGTTATCCGCGTGTTCCCGCCGTCGCACTCTGCGGTACTGCTGCGGCAGGTGATGATGGCCGACCCGCTGGCGGCGACGTTTGCGGGCATTCCGGCGGAATACCTCGAAGGCTTCAAGGAGACGATGGGCGTCGTGTTCAAGTTCGGCGACACGACCGTCACGCCGCTGATGAGCATGGGTATTCTCGCGCTCAGCGGGCTATTGTTCCTTGGCCTGTCGATTCTAAACCTCTCGCGGAAGAAGAAGTAGGGTTCATTTAATAGTAGATTGCTTTTTTGTCCCCGCCGGCGAAAGTTGGCGGGGAATTCTTTTTTTAAAGCGGCTAAACGCCCGCTCGCAAAGCGGAATACAAGATGGTATAGTAATTGCAAGTGGAACTATTTAGGAGGTAGCGTATGTTAAAATTTTTCGATTGGATTAAATCGCATAAAGCATTGACCGTTCTGATTGCCACCGCGGTATTTCTGCTTCCGCTTGTCTGCGTCCACGTTGCCTATAAAATAAACGCCGTCTCTCCATTTTTCGTATCCACTTGGGATTCAGGTAATTTGATTACATATATCGCGGGATTTGAGACGTTTCTTGGTTCGCTCTTTTTAGGTGGCGTTGCCGTTTATCAAAACAAGAAGGCAAATGAAATAAATGCGCGAATACTTGAAAATGAAGAAAAGCGAGATGCCTTTGAGAGACAGCCGAGTGTCTTACTGCTTGGGAAAGAATGTGAAATTGCCATAATGAAAGAGTTTGCAGCAACAGGGAATGGCGTTTTTCAGTGCGCTTCTATACCTTTCCAAGGCGAACCGGATAAAGAATGCATTCTGTCTTTAATCCTTCGGAACACCTCTAGGTCCTATACAGTAGTAAACCCTCTCTCGCTAAAATGTCTGGATCCTAATGGAAAACCAATGGCATTTCATTGCAATATGAGATATGTTTTTGGGCAGGAAATCGATCTCATTTCGATTGAGCCAGGAGAAGTATTCAAAATCTATTTAGGTACTTCCCTTGAGAAATTTGAGGAAATCACTGTTGCGCCTCATGAATTGAAACTAGAACTTACAAATAGTCTTGGTGAAACAAGAAAAGTCCTGATATCATTTACTTTAATAAAATTAATCAATACAGTTTTTTCAATGAGCCATATACAATATTCCTACGATGAATGATTTCAGTCCGGCATTCGTCACCCGTTTCCATCCCGTCGGGTTGACATTCCCTTCCCCACCCCCTATAATACCCACTTAGGAGGCTTGATTTGCCATGACCGTGCAAGACCACCTGCGCGCCCTGCTGGAAGCGAACAAGGACGTTTTCCTCTCCGGCGCGCAGATCGCTAAAACCCTCGGCGTTTCCCGCAACGCCGTCTGGAAGGCCGCAAAGGCGCTCCAGGCCGGCGGCTACCCCATCGACGCCGTGCCCAACCGCGGCTACCGCCTGCTGCCGACGAGCGACGTGCTTTCGGAAAGCGGCGTGCGCCGGTACCTGCGCGGCGAGGCGGAAGCCCTTTCGCTCCACGTGTTCGATACCGTCTCTTCGACCAACATCGTACTGCGCGAACTCGCGGAAAAAGGCGCGCCGGAAGGGAGCGCCGTAATCGCCTCCACGCAGACCGGCGGGCGCGGGCGCAAGGGCCGCAGCTTCTTTTCCCCCGCGGGCACGGGCGTGTACGTAAGCCTCCTGCTCCGGCCCGACCTCGCCGCGGGCGACGCGCTCCAAATCACAACCACCGCCGCCGTCGCGGTCTGCCGCGCCGTGGAAGCGGTCTCCGGCAGGCAGGCGCAGATCAAGTGGGTTAACGACGTGCTGCTCGGCGGAAAGAAAATCTGCGGCATCCTCACGGAAGCCTCGTTCGGCATGGAGAGCGGCCGCGTCGACTACGCCGTGCTCGGCACCGGCATCAACGTCTACACGCCGGAAGGCGGCTTCCCGGAGGAAATCCGGCGGGTCGCGGGCAGCGTGTTCAACCGCCCGAAACCGGACGCGAAAAACCGGCTCATCGCCGAGTACCTCAATGCGTTCCTGCCGCTTTACCGCAGCCTGGGCGGCGAACAGGCCAGCGAAGAATATCGCCGCCGCAGTTTCGTGGTCGGGCGGGACGTGACCGTCCTTTCGGGCGGGCGCGAGACCCCGGCGCATGTGCTGGGCGTGGACGAGCGCTGCCGCCTGCTGGTGGAATACGAAAGCGGCGAACGCGCCGCGCTGTCCTCCGGCGAAATCAGCATCCGGCTGTAAAACACACTTTTATCCCGACGAACAGGAGAACGAAACAAAGGTATGAACCCCATCGCCAAGTCCCGCACCTATCGCATGGTGCTCTGCGCGCTGTTTGCCGCGCTCATCGCCGTCGGCGCGTTTATCCGCATCCCCGTGCCGCTCGTGCCGTTTACGCTGCAAACGTTTTTCGTGTCGCTTGCGGGCATGCTGCTCGGCAGGAAGCTCGGCGCGCTCAGCGCGCTTCTCTACCTCTTCATCGGCCTCGTCGGCCTGCCCGTGTTCACGCAGGGCGGCGGTATAAGCTACGTGCTCAAACCGAGTTTCGGCTACCTGATCGGCTTCGTGCTCGGCGCGTTCGTCACCGGCGCGATCGCGCGCAAAACGGACAAACCCTCCTTTGCCCGTCTGCTTTGCGCGGCACTGGCAGGGCTGGCCGTAATCTACACGCTCGGCAGCGTCTACTTCTACTTTTTGAGCAACTATTACCTCGGCAGTCCCGTCGGAGTCTGGACGGCGCTTTTGTACTGCTTTGTCGTGTTCATCCCCGGCGACGGGGCGATGAGCGTGGTCGCGGCGCTGGTGGCGAAGCGCATGATTCCCATTCTGGAGAAAAACAACCTTTAGCCCGGGCAAAATCTGTTTGCGCAAAAACGGCGGAGCAAATGCTCCGCCGTGAGGCCGTCAAAAAACTTGTTTTTTGACGGGATAACCGCTCTTTGCCTCTCGTCCTTCGGACTCCCGGGCGGCAAAGAGCTTTGGAGAAACCGCCCGTTCCGGGCGATCCGTTCCGCCGGATAAACCGGCGCAGCCGGAATCAACGGGTTAAGGGCTACGGCCCTTAGCAATCCCGGGGACTTTTTTGACAGGCTGACGGCGGAGCAAATGCTCCGCCGTTTTGGGTTAACGACATTTTTGCAGGGGATTCCCCCTGCACCCAACCCAAGGGACACATCCCTTGGAATCCCTGATTTATTCAGGATACATGTAAAAATGGGTTTTTAGGGCTCGCCCCTAAGCGGTGGTTTGGAGGCGGAGCCTCCAACGTACCCCTCGTCATCGTCAGGCCAAAATGCAAAAAAGCCCCCTTTACCGAGTTCAGCTCCGCAGGCTCTTCCGCACGCGCTTCCAGTCCGGGAAATAAACGTCCATGTATTTCCAAAAACGTTCGCTGTGACTTGGTTCGTAGAGGTGACAGAGCTCATGCGTAAGCACGTAGCGCAGACACTCTGCGCTTTTTTCGGCCAGTCGCAGATTGATGGTAATCACGCCGGTTTTCACGTTGCAGGTGCCCCAGCGCGTCTTCATGTCGCGTATCTTCAGTTCTCCCGCGTGCCTGCCGACCGTGCGTTCACACGAGGGCAACACCGCGCCCGCCGCCTCGGTCAGTTCGCGCCGGTACCATGCGTCGAGCACACGCTTTCGCGCCGCGGCGTCCGCGTCCGGCTTCACAAACAGGGTCAGCGTGTCCCCCGTTTTTTCCGCCTTCGGGCGGCCCGCGCGCTCGACGATTTGTAGCGTTAAGTTTTTCCCAAAATAAAAAACCGTGTCGCCGGAGCGGAATTCCGTCTCCCGGTGCACGGCGATTTTATCCTGCTGCCGTCCGATCCAATCCGCCCGGTCCGCCACGAACCGCTCGATTTCGCGATCGCTCGTGCGCAGCGGCGCGCTCACCGTGACCCGGCCATCCGGCGGAAGCACGCGCAGGTACAGATTTTTCATGCGCTTCTTTGTGATGGACACGCTGATCGGTCCCGATGCGGTTTGAACTGTTTTTTCCATAAAAGTAACGGCGATACGCTTATGAGCCGTTCGCCTTGCCCTCGCTCTGCTGGCTCAGAATGGTCAGCAAAGCGCCCGCGGCCAGCATCACGACCGCCAGAACAATCCGCCATGCGCTCACGGGCAGATAGCTGATCGTCCGGCGCACCATTACCACTACCGAACCGCAGACAAACCCCATGATCGCCGCGTATGTGCTCGCATAGTGATTTTTAAGCAGGCTTGCCATCAGCTTTGAAACCAGCACGATGCCGAGCAGCGCGCCAACAACCATCGGCAGCAGCTTGAGCCACTCAAAGTTCGCAAGCGCGTTGATGGAAATTTCATACCAGCCGAGCAGCAGCATCACAAACGAACCGGAAAGCCCCGGCATCACCATGCTGGCCGATGCAAACATCATGGCAAGCATCAGCAATATCGCACTGATAAACGTATACGGCTCCTTGACCGTCAGGCTGCCCTGCGAATATTCCATCAGCAGCACCAGACCCGCCGCCGCAATAAACCACACAAGCGAAATCGGCCGGAACCCTTCTTTGAGGGAGTTTTTCGCCAGCATGGGCAAGCTGCCAAGAACCATGCCTAAAAACGCGGCAAACGTCGGCAGCGGCGCGACGTCGAACAAAAACGAAATCAGCTTGCTGAAAAGCAGCAGTCCGATCAGCACGCCGACCAGAATTGGAAGCAGCGTGAAAAAGTGCCGTTTACGGTTTCCGCGCTCACCAATCAGGCCGTTGACCGAAAGAATGATCGTATCGAACACGCCCACGGACACCGCAACCGTCCCTCCGGACACACCGGGTATGATATTGGCGCAGCCAATCAGAATCCCTCTGAAAATGTTGCCAATTTGCTTCTTCATCAAACGCCGTGCCTCCGAAAAATCTATCCCGTGTATTTTACCATTCCCTTCCTCTCAGCGTCAATCGCCGCCGGATTTCGTCTCAATTTCTTCACCTTTTGCCTGCTGTCCGCGCTCTTTGAGCCCAAATGGGCGCATAAGTCCCTCCTCGATAGCGGCATATAGCACGATTTCAAAGATATCTTCCCGCCATTTATACAATGTGCTTTCCGAAACGCACATCTCGATCGAAAGCCGTATCATCCTCTCGCGCGTGGGCTGACGGCGCGGCACAGGCGACTCCAAGCCGAACAGACGGCACATAAACCGTTCCTTGGCCGGGTCCGTGGCGGCAAAATATGCACGCGCCGCGTCTATGGCGCAAATCCAGCCTGCGATCCATTCGTCCTGCATCCGCCGTGAGGGGCTCTTATAGGCACGCATGGTATTTTTGCGATAGCTCAGCAGATGCTTCCTTGCCTCCGCGCGCATCTGCGATAACGTCATTCGGCTCATATCCGCTTTCCTCCTGTCGTTCGCTTAATGCGAACGTTTGTACGTATATTATACGTCAAATAGCATCGTTTGTGGTCGTCTAAAATGTATGATTTCTGGTTTTATCTGACCGGTATTTGCGTTATAATGCGTTTTTTGTCGTTTTTTACCGTACTATCTGGAATTTTTATGGATTTGCTTATGAACGCGCAGAAATGGTGTGCGTCATCTGCGATTGCCTGCCGCGCGCACCCGTGGTATCATAGGGCAGAACGAATATCCCGCCGGGATGGATAGAGAGTCCCGGCAGAAAAAACAGAGGCTTTATGATTTCTTTTTCACCGATTACGATTCAAAACGCCGCATCGCTGCGTCCGATGCTGAATACACAACCGTTCCGCACCTGCGACTATACGCTCGGCGCGGTATTCCAATGGAGGGCTTATTTTCACTCCGCATTTGCCGTCATAGACGGTATGCTTGTAATGCTGGCAACCTACCCCAACGAAAAAGTAACCTGTTTTGTCTTTCCCGTCGGGGACGGAAATCTGCAAAGCGCGCTAGATGCAATCGAAGCGCATGCGCGTGAAGTCGGTATGTCGCTGACATACTGTGCGGTCCCGGAAGAGGGGCTCGCCGTGCTCACGGAGCGTTATGGTGAGCGCGCCGTCGTTTCCACGCACCGCAACTGGGCGGACTACCTGTATAACACGGACGACCTGATCCGTTTTCCCGGCAAGCGTTACCATACGCAGCGCAACCACCTCAATCGGTTTTTTAAGGACAATCCGTCCGCTAGTTTTGTACCGATTACCGAAACAACGCTTCCCGCAGCGCTTATGTTTTTCGACGAATATGAGCAATACGCACCCATCGACAAAATTATTGAGGCGGAAGAGATGCTCCGCGCAAAGGAACTGCTTGCAGACGCGCTGAAGCTCCAGCAAAAAGCGGGATATATCGACGTCGGCGGCACCATCGTCGCGCTTGCAATCGGCGAGGTGGTCCAGGACACGCTCTACGTGCATGTGGAAAAGGCGCGCGTGGATTACGCCGGTTCATACCAGGCGATCGTTTCCATGTTCGCCCGGTATGCCGCTGAAGAAGATACGCTCTACATCAACCGTGAAGACGACTCCGGCGAAGAACGGCTGCGTTATTCCAAAATGTCCTACCGGCCGATCCGGCTGATCGACAAATATTGGGTCACCGTTGAAGACAATCCCGGAACGGCAAATCCCATAACCAGCAATACTGGAAACACTTTGTAATACCTGACGAGCAATTAATTAAGAAAAAGAGGGGGAAATAACTTATGAGGAGAACGGCAAAGGAGTTTCGTGACACCGCTTGGAAAGCGCTGACCGGCCGGTATTGGTGGGCGGTGCTTGCTGCACTCGTGGCGGGAATTCTGGGCGGGTATATGTCCAGTTCACCCTTTTCGCTCGACTTGAACTTCAATGTCGGGGATGCAGATTTTACGCATCTCGGCAACTGGGTGCAAAGCATGCAGTCGCTCGCCATCAGCGCCGGAATTTTCCGTGCGGTGCTGGGCCTGACGACCGCGCTGGCCGCAGCGGCATTCACAATCGGAATCGCATACTTCCTCGTCGGCAGTGCGGTCGAACTCGGTTTCGACCTCTACAACATTTCGCTTTACACAACACCCGCGCCCGGACAGCCGAAATTTGAGTTGCTTTTTTCGCGGTTCACCATCTTCGGGCGTGCACTCGCGCTGCGGGTGCTGATGTTTCTGAAAATCCTCGCATGGACGCTTCTGTTCATCGTTCCCGGCATCGTAGCCGCATACCGGTACGCCATGGCGCCGTTTTTACTCGCCGAACATCCGGAAATGACCGCAATGGAAGCGATTGAACTCTCCAAGCAGATGATGAACGGCAATAAAGGCAGGCTCTTCGGTCTGCAGCTGAGTTTCATCGGCTGGTACCTGCTTGCAGCGTGCACCTTCGGAATTGGCTGGGTATTCCTCGCGCCGTACACCAAAGCGGCCGACGCCGCGTTCTATATGGAACTGACCGGGCGGCTGCCGCAGAACGGTACGCAAACGCAGCCCGGCGGCGCTTCCTATACCCCGCCCGCCGCGCCCGCAGAGCTGCCGAAAGCAGAGGGCGAAACGACCGATACCGAGTGGGTCTGACAATCCGAATTTTTTCAATCAATCTTTATAAACGTCTGCAAACGAACAGCCCGGCTTAAAGCCGGGCCGTTCAGCTTATCGGCAAAGTCCAGCGTTGCCAAAACGATCAAAGTCGATTTGCGGAGATAAATTATTTGAGTTGAAATCCGTCAAAACCGGCGGCGTGAACCGCGATTTTGACACGCCTCATGCAGATAAGCCGACAAACGGCACAGCCGTTCGAGGCTGACGCTGCATGGAAAATCCCGCAGCAGCGGTCCCCATCGAAAAACAGTCGTTTTTCGATGGCCTAAACAGCCCGGCGTAAAGCCGGGCTGTTTGCGTTATAAAAAGCATGCACTTCCTGCGTTATTTCGCTTTCTGCGGCGTTTTAGACGCAACGTGAACCGCCGGGGTTGGTTCGACTTCCGGTGTCTGCGCGGGCGTTACCTCTGCAGCTGTCTTCGGATGCAATGCGGTTTTCTGCGGCGGCGCGGTGACCGCCGGTTTCACCGGCTCCTGCCGCGCAGTCGGTTGCTCCGGTTTTTCGGGCGGTTCCGGTCCCGTCTCGATTTTGGGCTTCACCGCGTCCGGCTTGACGCAGGGCGAGCAACATTCGCCCGGTTTGCGTTCCGGCGGAATGATCGCGCGATAGAGCGCAAGGTATTCCTGCGCAGGTTTATTCCAGCTGAAATCGTCCGCCATACCGCGCAGCATCATGCGTTTCCATATGGGTTTGTCCTCATACCAGTAGCGCGCGGCACGCTCGAGCGTAAAGAGCATTTCATGCGCGTTATAGTTGGCAAACGAAAACCCGTTCCCCTCGTCCGTGTACATGTTGTAGGGCACGATCGTATCCTTGAGCCCGCCGGTTTCACGCACGACCGGGACCGAGCCGTACCGAAGCGCAATCATCTGGGAAAGCCCGCATGGTTCAAACTGGGACGGCATCAGAAACATATCGGAGCCTGCGTAAATCCGGTGCGCAAGCCCTTCGTCCAACTCGATGCGCGCGTGAATTCGCTTTGGATAGCGCCAGTTCGCCCAGTTGAGCAAATCAACATAACGCTGTTCACCCTTGCCGAGGAAAACGATCTGCAGATCGATGCGCATGATGTCGCCAAGCACGCGCTCGACCAAATCCAGCCCCTTTTGCGAGGAAAGGCGCGCGATCATGCCGACGAGCGGAACGTCCCGCTGTGCCAGACCGCATTCCTTCTGCAGGGCGCGCTTACTCTCGCGCTTGCCTTCCAGATGTGCCGCGTCGAAATGATTCGGCAAGAAGCGGTCGGTCGCGGGATCGAAAATCGTGTAATCGATGCCGTTGAGGATGCCGGAAAGCGTATTTTCGCGCGCACGCAGGAGCCCGTCGAGATTCTCGCCGTAATAGGGTGTCTTAATCTCGTCGGCATAGGTCGGGCTCACGGTGGCAATACGGTCGGCAAACACCAGTCCGCTTTTCATCATGCTGATGCAGCCGTAAAATTCGAGATATTCAGACGTGTAGTAACGCTCGTCCAGTCCAAGCCGGCCCGCAATTTCCTTCCAGGCGAACAAACCCTGATACTTGAGGTTGTGAATCGAAAAAACCGTACGGATATGCGCGTATTCCGCGCCGCCGGCGTACTGCGTTTTCAGCAGAGCGGCGATCATGCCGGTCTGCCAGTCATTGAGATGCATCACGTCCGGGAAAAAACCAATGTGCGGCAGCGCTTCGAGCACCGCCCGGCAGAAAAACGAGAACCGCAGCCCTTCGTTCGGCCCGTCTCCGTAAATTTCGTTTACATAAAAGAACGATTCGTTATCGATAAAATAATAGGTGACGCCGTTGTCCGTGACGCTCTCCACGCCGCAGAACAGCTTTTCCCATCCAAAGAGCACCTCAAAGTGGCAGACATGCTGCATGCGGCTCTTCCAGTATTCGTCTATCATGCCGTATTTCGGCAGGATTACGCGTACGTCCACCCCGCTTTGCTTCAGCGCGATCGGCAGAGCGCCGGCAACGTCCGCCAGCCCTCCCGTTTTAACAAACGGTACGCATTCGCTTGCGCAGAACAGCACTTTCAAAGTACGCGCCTCCTTTGTTGCCGCAGCAAAATAGTGTCCGGCTTGCGCCGTTAAATCGTCGTGCCCTTTTTGAGGATGATCGGGAACCCGTCGTAGCCGGTGAGCGTCCGGTTGTCCCGGATGGTCACGCCTTTATCGAGGATCACATGGTCCATCTGGCAGTTTTCGCCGATGGTCACGGCCTGCATAAGGATGCTGTTTTTCACGACCGCGCCTTTTTTCACGGCAACCCCGCGGAACAGGATGCTGTTTTCAACGGTACCTTCGATTGTGCAGCCGTCGGCAAGCATTGCGTTTTTCACCTTTGCGTTTTCGCCGTAGCGCGCGCTCACTTCATCCTTGACTTTCGTGTAAATCGGATGCTTGGGGTTAAACAGGTCTGCGCGCACCTCCGGCTGAAGGAGCGCGAGGTTATGCCTGAAGAAATCGTTGACCGAGTCAAGCCGGGCGACATATCCGTCGTAACGATACCCCATAATCTTGAGCGTGCCGCTCTTTTTTAGCAGGATGTCGCGCACAAGGTCGTAATCCCCGTGCGAATACGCTTCTTCAACGAGGTATTCGAGCAGGAGCTTATCTAGGATCATCACATCGCAGCTGCGGTGCGTTGAGCGCGGCGTAAAGGGGTTGAGTTCCATCTCGGTCACGCGTCCGTCGCCGTCGAGGATGAGCCGCAAATCCATGTTCTGCTCTTCCGACACCGTCGTTTCAGCCTCGTTGTAAAGCATGGTGATGTTCGCGCGGGTTTGGATATGCCGGCTGAGCATATCGTCAAACGTCATATTAAAAATCGTGTGGCTTCCGGTCAGGATTACATACTGCTCCGGATTTCTGCGTACATAACCGAGGCACGAACGGATCGCGTCGATGCTGCCGCGGTAAAGCCCGGTGTTTTCCTTTGTCATAAACGGAGGAAGCACAAAGAGTCCCTCGCGCTTTCTGTGCAGGTCCCATTCCTTGCCCGCGCCGAGATGATCCATGAGCGAATGATAGTTTTTCTGCGCAATCAGTCCAACGCTGGTCACGCCGCTGTTCACCAGGTCCGAAAGCACGAAGTCGATGCAGCGATAACGCCCGCCGAACGGCACTGCCGCCACCGAACGCGTCAGCGCAAGGTCTCGCAGCAGCGGATTGGTCTCTCCGGTGTAGATGAGTCCGAACGCGTTACTTGTCATAGCATCTTCCTCCGTTTTCGTCCTCGGTGGCCACCGTGCCCTGCGGCAGGTATGCGCCCGCGCGCACGCAGATATCGTTGCCCACGAGCGTGATGCTGCCGGTCAGCGCGTTGTCCACGTGGTCGCCGTGCCGGAGAGGCCCGCCAACGATCGCATTTTCGCCGATATGCGCATTTTCGCCCACAATGGCCTGATAGACTTTTGCACCGCGGCCGATCACCGCGCCGGGGAAAATCACCGAGTCGTAAACCTCCGCTTCTTCATCGATCGTCACATCATAAAACAGCACGCTGTGGTGCACTTTCCCTTCCACGCGCGAACCTTCGGTTACAAGACTTTGCGTGATGGAAGCGTCTTTCCCCACATAGTGCGGCGGCATGATGGGGTTGCGGCTGTAAATTCTCCAGAGAGGGTCGTTCAAAACCAGCTTGGGCGGCGTGGAAATGATGTCCATGTTCGCTTCCCAGAGGCTCTGTATCGTCCCGACGTCCTTCCAGTACCCGCTGAAGGGATACGCAAACACAGGCTGACCGTCCGCGATCAGCGAAGGAATGATATCGTGCCCGAAATCATTGCTCGAAGCCGGGTCGTTATCGTCCCTCTTCATATATGCTTTCAAAACCGGCCAGTTGAAAATGTAGATGCCCATGGAGGCTTTGTTGGATTTGGGCTGTTTGGGCTTTTCTTCAAACGAAACGATGCGTTCCTCGTCATCCGTGTTCATGATGCCGAAGCGGTGTGCTTCCTCAAGCGGGACAGGCAAAACGGCGATGGTCGCCGCGGCTTCTTTTTCAATGTGGAAGCGGAGCATTTCGCCGTAATCCATCTTGTAGATATGATCGCCCGAAAGGATGAGCACATAGTCCGGATCGTACTGGTCGACAAACTCGCGGTTTTGATAGATTGCGTTGGCCGTGCCCGTGTACCAGCGTCCGTCCACCGCAGTGACATACGGCGGGAGAACGAACACGCCGCCGTGAATCCTGTCGAGGTCCCAGTGCTGCCCGGTGCCGATGTAACTGTTGAGCGCGAGCGGGCGGTACTGCGTCAGAACGCCGACCGTGTCGATATCCGAATTGACGCAGTTGCTCAGCGGGAAATCGATGATGCGGTATTTCCCCCCAAACGGCACGGCGGGCTTGGCCATGCTGGAGGTAAGCACGCCGAGACGGCTTCCCTGCCCTCCTGCAAGCAGCATTGCTACCATTCGTTTTTTCATGCATCGCCCTCCTTGGTCTCAGGCCGTTTCGGCATGGGTTTCGGTGTGAGTTCATAGCAGACCGCGCCAAACGGCGGCAGACGCAGACGAATCCTGCACGGGTGCTCGCCATAAGGTTCCGGCTCCGCCAGTGTCGGCGCGTTTGGATAGTCGCCCGTCCCGCCGTAATACGGCGCGTCGGTCGAAAACACTTCCGTGTAGAGTCCGTAGCGCGGCACGCCGATCATATAATCCAGCCACGGCATCGGCGTAAAGTTAAACACCCAGAGCAGCGAATTGCCGTCCCGGTCGGTGCGCAAAAACGAAAGGATCGAATGGATGTTGTCATCCACGCCACACCAGCGGAATCCTTTCCAGCTGTCGTCGCATTCGTACATTGGCGGCGACTGCAGATAAAAATGATTCAGATCGTGCACATAGAGCTGCATCTCCGCATGCTTGGGATAGTCCAGCAGGAACCAGTCGAGCGAGTCGTCAAACTTCCACTCGATATACTGGCCGAATTCATCGCCCATGAACATGAGTTTTTTGCCCGGATGCGCAAACTGATACGCAAACAGCAGCCTGAGCTGCGCAAACTGCTGCCAGTAATCGCCCGGCATCTTGGAAAGCAGGCTCTTTTTGCCGTGCACGACCTCGTCGTGCGAAAACGGCAGAACATAATGCTCGGAAAACGCATAGCAGAGCGAAAACGTCAGTTTATCGTGGTGATATTTGCGGTAGATGCTGTCCATCTCCATGTAGGAGAGCACGTCGTTCATCCACCCCATGTTCCATTTATAGGCAAAGCCGAGCCCGTCCTCGGAAACCGGCTTGGTCACATACGGATACGCCGAACTTTCTTCGGCAAAGAGCATCTTCCCGCCGTCGAGTTTATGCACCGCAGAATTGAGCTTTCTGAAAAACGCAACCGCGTCGAGATTGTCGTGCCCGCCGTAGCGGTTGGGCAGCCAGCCGCCGTCCTGCTTGCCGAAATCGAGATAGAGCATGCAGCTCACCGCATCCACGCGCAGTCCGTCGAAGTGGAATTCACGCAGCCAGAACATCGCGCTTGAAAGCAGGAACGACTGCACCTGTGTCTGCTCAAAGTTGAACAGCAGCGTGCCCCACTGCGGCATTTCGCTGCGGCGTGGGTCAGGGTGCTCGAAAAGCGGCGTTCCGTCGAAAAGTCGCAGCCCGTGCGCGTCCCTCGTAAAATGCGCCGGCACCCAGTCCATGATCACGCCGATGCCCATCTCGTGCGCACGGTCCACGAGGTACATCAAATCTTCCGGCTCGCCGTAACGGGATGTCGCGGCATAATATCCGGTCACCTGATAACCCCAGCTTGGATCGTATGGATACGCCATCAGCGGCATGAATTCGATGTGCGTGTAGCCCATGTCGACCACGTAGTCGATCAGCTCGTCTGCCAGCTCGCGGTAGTCGAGCCCCTGTTTCCAACTGCCGAGGTGCACCTCATAGATGCTCACCGGCTTGTCGTACGTGGAAAACGAACCGCCGCGGCTTTCAAGATAAGCCTCGTCGGTCCATTCGATCTCCGGCATGTCGCCTACGACGGAAGCGGTGCCGCCGGCTTCCGTACGGAATGCGAACGGATCCGCCTTCATGAGCACTTCGCCCGTGTAGGTGCCTATGGCGTACTTATAAAGATCGCCCTCGTTCGCAACGCCGATGCGGATTTCCCAAACGCCGGTCGTACCGGCGCGTTCCATCCTGTCGGCTTCGATGTTCCAGAAATTGAAGTCGCCCACAACGCTGACAAACTCCGCGTTGGGCGCCCATACGGCGAAACGGTAAACACGCTCGCCATATTCGCCGATTTCCTCGTGACAGCCGAGTTCCCGGTAAGCGGCCGTCGAAACACCTCTGTTAAAGTAGTAGAGTGCCGTTTCATCCATAAATCTGCTCATCGTGCAACCCCCGCGTAATACGCTACATATAGATGATACCATTTTTGCCGCGCAAAGAAAACAGGTATCTCGCTCAATTCAATCCCCCACGCTTTTGGCTGGTTTTATCAGTGGTTTATTTTTTATCATTACGCATTATAGCAGTGCAAACACAGGGTTTGCAACCCGCTCCCCGCCGCAGCCGCGCATTGAGACCGAATGCGGCCGCATTTTATGCAAAGTGTGCTATAATACACGCAATGCACTGCGGCGCATACCCGCGCTGCAATGCAACCAGAAAACCGGAGATTTTTCATGGAAAACCTGCTCCTTTCGTTCGGTGTCGTCATGCCGCTGATGATCTATATGGCCATCGGTGCGCTGCTGCGCGCGGGCGGGATTGTAGACGAGCGCATCTGCCGCGGCGCAAACAACATCGTCTTTTACGTGTCGCTGCCGGTGCTTTGTTACGAAAAAATCGCCGCAAGCGATCTGGCCAGCATGATCGAAACACCGTTTTTGCTCTATGTGGGCGCCGGTATTCTGCTGGTGATCGCGCTTGCGCAGCTGATCGTTCCGCGTTTCTGCCGGGACGACCGCCGCCGCGGCGTGCTGATTCTGAGCACATTCCGCTCAAACGATGCGATCTTCGGCCTCGGCGTTGCCGCCGCGCTGCTCGGTGACGACCATCTAGCCCTCATGGCGCTTGCCATCGCGCTGAGCATCCCGATTTTCAATCTGCTTTCCGTAATCGTGCTCGAGCGCTACCGGGACGGAAAAGTCGGCTTCGGGCAAGTCGTGCTGCGCATCTTCAAAAACCCGGTACTGCTCGGCTGTATCGCAGGTTTCATTGCAAACCTCGTGCATCTCAATCTTCCGGACGTCCTGCAAAAACCCCTCGACGGCGTTTCTTCCCTCACAACGCCGCTGGCGTTTATCGCGCTCGGGGGAACGATCACGTTTTCCGCTCTGCGCAGGAACCGCGTCGCGCTGATTACCGTGAGCCTTTTCCGCCTCGTTATTATCCCTTTGGCTGCGCTTTCTGTGTTTCTGCTTTTAGGCTTTCGCGGAGAACCGATCGTCGTGGCTTTAATCGTGTTCGGCGCGCCCGCGGCGATGACGACCTACACCATGGCCGTCGGCGTCGGTGCGGACGACGAACTCGCGGGTTCGCTGGTCGCCGTCACGAGCCTGCTTTCCATCGTAAGCATGTTCCTCTTCATCTTTGTGCTCAAGCAGCTTGCGTTTATCTGATTTGACCTTTGCTGAACTCTATCGACCCAAAACGGAGAATCGCCATGACCGAAAAGCTCTACGACCAGGACAGTCACCAAACCGAAACAACCGCGCGCGTGCGTGCCTGCCAGCCCGTCAAAGGCGGCTTTGAGGTGCTGCTCGAGCGCACCGTGCTCTTTCCCGAAGGCGGCGGCCAGCCGTCCGACACGGGCATGATCGGCCCCGCGAACGTGCTGCACTGCCGCGAAGAAAACGGCGAGGTATATCACCTGACCGACCGCGCGCTCACCCCCGGCGAGGATGTTTCCGTAAAACTCGACTGGGTGCGCCGGTTCGACTTTATGCAGCAGCACACGGGCGAGCACCTGCTCTCGTTTGCCTTTTACAAGCTCTTTTCAGCGGCAAACGTCGGCTTTCACCTCGCCACGGACTATGCCACCATCGATTTCGACACACCGCTCTCCCATGAACAGGTGCTGGAGGCCGAGCATCTCGCCAACACGTATGTGTGGCGGAACCTGCCCGTACAGGCTGCGTTCTATGAGACCGAAGAGGAAATCAAAGACCTCCCGCTGCGAAAGCACGCCGAAGGACTGACCGCGCCGATCCGCATCGTGTCCATTCAGGACGCGGACATGTGCACCTGCTGTGCGCCGCATTGTTCGCTTACCGGTGAAATCGGGCTGATTTTCGTGCGCGACACAACCGCCTACAAGGGCGGCGTGCGCATCACGTTTTTCTGCGGCGAACGGGCGTATAAGCTCCTGCGCGCTGAACACGACGACCTCGACGGCATTGCGCGCCGGTTCTCCGCCGCGCGCGAAGGCGCGCTCGACGCGGTCAAAAAGCTCAGCGACGATTACGGCGCGCTCAAACGGCGCGAACGCGAACTGGTGCGCGAGCTCAACGGCTTCATCGCCGCCGAACTCATTGAAAACGCAACGTCCGCAGGAAAAATCCGTTTTGCGCTGCGCCTGTTTTCCGGCATAGACGCGGGTCGGCTGAAAGACCTTGCGCAGAGCGTGACGGAATCCCTGCCGCTCGCAGTTCTGTTTTCGGAAAACGGCGGCAAACTCAATTATGTCGTCTCCGCATCGGAGCAATCCGGTCTGGATGTTTCGGAATTGATCGCCGCCGTCAATGCGGCGACCGGCGGCAAGGGCGGCGGCCGCGGGACGCTTGCGCAGGGCATGGCGCAAAACATCTCCGGCGCAAAGGAGACCATCGAACAATTCGGCGACTATCTAGCGCGAAGGTTCAAATAAGTTCTGCTAAAAAGTATGAAAGCAAAGCAGGCCGCCCATGCGGGCGGCCTGCTTTACTTTTCAAACACATATTTTTGATAAATCTTACCCGGCGGAAGAAGCATTCGCTTCGATCCTTGCCGCAAGCGACGCCTCGATATCCCATTCACCCAGTGAAATCTTTGCCAGAAGGATGCGTTCAACGCTCTCGTCGATGCGTTCTTGCGTGAGCCGTCCATCCTGCGCGGCGGCCAGCAGCGCATCCATGATGACAATCTGCTCGTCGCTGTTGATGCCGCAGAGAATCAAATCCCCTCCGGCGAGAATAAACTGCACCGCCGCGTCCGCAATGTCGTAGCGGTTCGTCAGTCCTTCCATTCGGAAATCATCGCTTATAACGATGCCTTCAAACCCCATCTCTTCGCGCAGCAGCCCTGTGATGACCGGCTCGGACATGGAAGCGATATCCGCCTCGTCCAGAGCCGGATAGAGAATATGTGCCACCATCACGGCGTCCACACCGCTTTCGATCGCGGTGTGATACGGCAGCAGGTCGTAATTTTCAAGTTCTTCACGTGTTTTGTCGATCTCCGGCGTGGTCACATGGGAATCTTCAATGGTGCCGCCGTGCCCGGGAAAATGCTTGGCGCAGGAGAGGCATCCGCCGGCGTGCAGTCCGTCGATGATCGCGCCGCCGATCGCAGCCGTAATCGTCGCATCCTCGCTGATGATGCGCGTTTCAAGGAAGGTGTCCATCGGGTCTTCGGAAACGTCCAGCACGGGCGCAAGATCGAGGTTGATGCCGACCGAGCGCAGTTTCGTGGCGATGGTCTCAAACTGTTCGGAGGCATAGTCCGCATCGCGCCGCCTGCCGAGCGAGCGGGCGGACACCGGCTGCGGATTCCAGCGGAAGCGCACGACACTTCCGCCCTCTACGTCGATACCGATCAGCGGGGGAATGTCCGTATTCAGGCGCGCCGTGACGTTCGCCGTGAGCTTTTTGCACTGCAAAAAGCCGCCGTCGCTATAGGAGCTTTCGATGTTTGCGCCATAAAGCATGTAATTGCCGACGTAGTAGTTCGCAACGATCTGCTGATAAGCTTCCGTCATGTCGGAGGAACCGGAGAACCCAAAAATCATCATCTGACCCAGCTTTTCTTCCGTGCTCATATACGAAAGATACTTTTCAGCCCATTGCGCGGCGGTAGCGGGTTCAACCTCGGGCGTGGCCGTCGGCTCCGGCGTGGCCGAAGCCGCGGGCGACGGGGTCGGCTCGGGCGTGACCGTCGGCTCCGGGGTTGCAGCCTCCCGTTCAAAAAAACCCTCCGGCAGGCCGAGCCAAACGCCGAGCGCCGCGCCGATTATCAGCGCGGTGATCAATAAAACAAGCAGTATCTTTTTAAACGAATCGCCAAACAACCGGCTTTTCTCCGTTCCAAATCGGTGTAACAAAAATCTATATCCCGCCGCGCGGACGCGATATGCCATATTATACTCCGTAAAGCAAACAAATGTAAACCTCGTGTCTGCTTCGCGTAAAGCCCCGGCGGCAGCTCCTTCCGAGGGCGGGCGTTCTTTGTCGTTTTTCCGCCGTATCGGGGTTGCAAACACATTCCCGGGCATATACAATACAAGTGCTTGCCGTTGTGCCGCGCGGACGATGCGCGGCACGGCAGCGCAATGCAAATGCAAATTCAAACGGGGGCAGATCATGGAGAAATTTTCAAAAATTACTTACAAACGTCCCGACATGGGCGCTTTGAAAAAAGCGATGAAGCAGCAGCTCAAAAAGCTGAAAAAAGCCGCGACCTATGAAGAAGCGCGCGCGGCCTACCTCGCCTCACAGGAAATTACCGCACACGCGGAAACCAGCTACGTTACCGCCAGCATCCGCAATACGCTCGACACGGCGGACAAGTTCTACGACGGCGAAATGCAGTTTTTCAACCGCGCCGTCGCAATGCTCATGCCCGTGTCCAAAGCGTTTCTCAAAGCGCTGCTCGGTTCACCGTTCCGCGCGCAGTTCGAGGCGGAATTCGGCAAGCAGCTTTTCACGCTGGCCGAAATGGCGCAAAAGACGCAGAGCAACCGCATCATCCCCGAGCTGATCCGGCAGGGTACCGTTGAAAATGCCTACAAAAAGACCGCCGCCGCCTGCAAAACGACCTTCCGCGGCGAAGAATGCAACTTTTACGGGCTCCTCAAGCACATGGAAAGCCCGGACCGCGAAGAGCGCAAGGAAGCCTACCTCGCATGGGCAAAGCTCTATGAGGACGCGTCCGAAAAGCTCGACAAGCAGTTTGACAAGCTGATTAAAATCCGCATCCGCATGGCCAAAAAGCTCGGTTTGCCCGGCGGGTTCACCGAACTCGGCTATCTCAACATGCACCGCGCGGACTATGGCCCGGAGCAAGTCGAGAAGTTCCGCGAGCAGGTGCGCACCGTAATCGTGCCGGCCGTGGCCAAACTGCGCGAACAGCAGGCCAAACGCCTTGGCGTGGACAAACTCAAATACTACGACGAAACCTGCGTCTTCCCGGACGGCAACGCGGACCCCGTCGGCGGCGAAGACGTGCTCGTACCGATTGCGCAGCGCATGTATCGCGAGCTCTCGCCGGAAACGGGCGAGTTTTTCGACTTCATGCGCGAATACGAACTCTTCGACCTCGAAACACGGCCTGGCAAGCACCTCGGCGGTTACTGCACCTATCTGGCCGACTTTAAAGCGCCGTTTATCTTCAGCAACTTCAACGGCACCGCGGCGGACGTCAACGTCTTAACACATGAGGCAGGGCACGCGTTCGCCGGTTACACAGCAATGCGCAGCCAGCCGCTGATGGACTACATGTCTTCCACAAGCGAAGTCAACGAAATCCACTCCATGACCATGGAGCATTTCGCCTATCCGTATATGAAGGACTTTTTCGGTGAAGACAAAGTGGAAAAAGCAAAATACGCGCACCTTTCCGGCGCGCTTTCGACCATCCCGTATCTCGTGAGCGTGGACGAATTCCAGCACCGCGTATACGCCAAGCCGGAGATGAGCGCAAAGGAACGCCGCGCGGTCTGGCACGAAATCGAGCAGAAGTACCTGCCCTGGCGGGATTACGACGGCGTGCCGTTCCTTGATGAAGGCGGTTTCTGGATGCAGAAGCAGCATATCTTCCTCTATCCGTTCTATTATGTGGACTATGCGCTCGCGCAGGTCTGTGCGTTCGCCTTCTACAAGCGCATGAAGGAAGACCGCGCCGAGGCCTGGAGCAGCTATCTCGAACTTTGCCGCGCGGGCGGAAGCAAGGGGTATTTCGAATTGCTCAAACTCGCGGGTCTGCCCAATCCGTTTGAAGAAGGCAGCGTGGAAGAAGCCGTAAATCACGTGATCGAAGAACTGAACGTGCAATAAACGTCTATACGAAATCTTCGGTTTCAGCAGAAAGCAAAACGTCCGCTCCGATATCCGGAGCGGACGTTTTTTATCCCGGCGAATTGTTTTAAGAGGGGGGAACAGCCGCCGGAAATCTTTTTATTGTTCTCCGCGTTCGAGCAGCGGAATGGAAATCTTCGCGTCCGCCCAGTTGCGCCAGCCGACAAGCAGCGCAATCAGCAAACAGCCCAGCCGGATGGAAAATACCCCGCCGGTGAGCATCGCAATCAGTGCGAACGCCGTAAACGCCGCTACCGTGCGCTTTTCATTGGGATGCAGCGGCAGCACGAGCGAAACGAGGTATGCCGCGGCAAGCACCAGCACCACCAGATGTTTCGGCGCGAGCGCAAGCAGCACACCAAAACTCGCCGCAATCCCCTTTCCTCCATGAAACCGCCGCAGCGGTGAAAAAGCGTGTCCCAGCACGGGCGAAAGCATCACCAGCGCAAACAGCGGCGACGCGGGATCGATCACCCGAAGCGAAAGCGCCACGGGCACATACCCTTTGCCCAGCTCGCAGAACAGACAGAGTATGCCAAGCGGTACCCCCGCGTGTGCAAACGCATTGTGCGTGCCGGGATTTTGATCCTCGCTCAGTTTTGTGATGTCCATGCCCTTGAACAGAAGCGGCAGGTACACGCAGTAAAGCACGCTGCCGGAGCAAAACCCCGCCGCGGCAAAAAGCAATGCGTTAAGAACGGATTTGTCCGTCACGGCCGACCGCCTCCCCTTCGCCCAGGATACGCAATGCGATTTCGTCCGCCGCCCGGGCGTTGACGCCGTGTTTCTGACGGTTTCGCATGGCGTGCTGCGCCAGTTCGTTGTCCAGCAGCGCCGCGGCCTGTTCCGCGGCGTCCGCCGGACGGAAGGCTTGCTTCGCCATCCCGCGTTTTTGAAAATATGCGGCGTTAAGCGTTTCACAGCCCGGAATCGGGGCTGTGAGAACCAGCGGCACGCCCTTTGCGGCGGCTTCCGTGCTGGAAAGCCCGCCGGGCTTGGTCAGGAGCACATCGCAGGCTTCCATCCAGAGCGCGGCGTGGTTTGTGTACCCCAGCGCACGGAAACGCTGCTCGCTGAACCGTTCTTCTAAACGCTTGCGAAGCGCCTCGTTATGGCCGCAGAGCGCAACCACACGCGTTTCGGAATCGACGCGCTTCATCACTTCCCGCACGAGCGCGACCATCCTGCCGCCGCCCATGCTGCCGCCCATCACGACGACGAGTTTTGCGCCGGTCTCCAGGCCAAGCGTTTCGCGCGCAATGGACTTCCCCGTTCGCATGCATGCTTCCCGCTTCACCGGAATGCCGGTTGCAATCAGCGTTTCGCCCTGCATCCCGCGCCGGATGCAAATGCGGCTGATCTCGTCCGCAGGCGTAAAGCAAACGTCTGGCCGCGTCTCTTCCCAGAACGGGCTGCAGGCATAGTCGGTAAACACCGCATAAAACGGAACCTTCAGCCGCCCGCGTCTCTTCAGAAAGGTCAGTGCCTCGGCAGGGTAAATATGTGTCGCAACGACCGCGTCGAACCCGCCGTCCCGGATATACGCTTCCAAACCGGCGGCATAGCGGGCGTTCGCCCAATACACCGGGGAACGCCCGCGGCTCGTGCTTAAAAAACTGCCGAGCCGGTACACCGCGCCGAAAAGCGCCGGCGCGCACACCGCATTGCGGATATAGGCGTTGGCGACGCAGCGCGCCTTGCGCTCGCTTGTCAGCCGGAAAGGATCAAACAGGGCGCAGACCGCGCCGCGTGCCTCCAGCGCCTCCTGCACGGCCTCTGCGGCCGTGTTGTGTCCCTGCCCTGTCGAGCAGGAAAGAAGCAGAACCTTCAACCGAAATCCCCCCCTCGTTCGGTCGCTTATCAGCCGCGCTTACACCCGCCGCACGGATGCGAACAATGCCAGAGTTCGTCCGCAACGGGCGCCCAGTCCGCGGCGCGCTCCGCGCATTTGCCGCAGTAGTCGCCCGCCGCTTCCGGCGCGATCACGTCGGTCGAGTGCGCACCGCTGTTTTCGACCATTTCGGCCAGCTTGCCGGTGTTGTCCAGCACCGGGCAGGGCCTGAGCATGTTTTCGTTGAACGGCTGGTTGTCGTGATACTGCATAAACAGCGGAGAACGCAGCGCCTCCAGCAGTGTCTTCTCGCGGATGTTGCTGTCCGAATAGTGGATAAACGCGCAGGGTTCGATTTCGCCGCCGGCGCTGATATGCAGGTAACTGCGTCCGCCCGCGATGCACCCGCCGACAAATTCGCCGTCGTTCCAAAAGTCGATGGTAAACAGCGGTTTGGTCTTGCGGAATCCACGGAGACGGTCATACATAAATTTACGCTGTTCGGCGCTCGCCATAAGCTCCGGCACCGCGTCTTTGCCAACAGGCATGTAGGTGAAAAACCACGCGAACTTCGCGCCCCAGCCGACCATCGCGTCGAAATATTCTTCGCTGCCGATCATGTCCACGTTTTTGCTGGTATAGCAGCAGGAAACGCCAAACAGCAGCTTACGCTCGCGCAGGATCTTCATTGCCTTCTGCACCGCCGCAAACGTCCCTTCGCCGCGGCGCGCGTCGGTGTCCTTTTCAAAGCCTTCCACGCTGATGGCAGGCACAAAGTTCTTTACGCGCAGCATGTCCTCGGCAAACGCTTCGTCGATGAGCGTACCGTTCGTAAACGCCAGGAACGCACATTCCGGGTGCCGCTCGCAGAGGGTAATGATGTCTTTCTTGCGCACCGTCGGCTCGCCGCCGGAGTAGATGTAAAGATACGTGCCGAGCTCCTCGCCCTGACGGATGATATCGTCGAGTTCTTCAAGCGAAAGATTGAGCTTGTTGCCGTATTCCGCCGCCCAGCAGCCGGTGCATTTGAGGTTGCAGGCGCTCGTCGGGTCCATGAGGATTGCCCACGGCACGTTGCAGCCATATTTCACCCTGTTTTTCTTCTGCCGCGCGGAACCAACCAGCGAATCGTTGATGACGACCGTTTCAAACAGCCGCTCGCGTTCGCCGTCGTCGATGTCGGACCAAAGGCTCATCACCAGCTGATGCCAGTTGCTGTCCGGGTTTTGAAATACTTCCCGGATCGCTTTCGTCTGTCGGGTCACCGAGTCGCTCTTGTCGTGTTTTTCGAGCCAGTCGAGCACTTTGGGTACGTTTTTCTCCGGGTCGCTGCTTAAATAAGACAGTACCTGCCGATAGGCGAACGCCTTGATGTTCTCTGAAATCGTTCTGCTCATAATCGTCCTTCCCTTCCGGCTTTTTTCCCATCATATAGCGCTTTTCGTCCGCTGTCTTCGAACAGAAAATGCGCCTTGTGTAAAATTTTCCTTCCCGCTTTCGAGTGTCACCTTTTTCGGCACTTTGACCGTTTTGTGCAGTTTTTGCCCGTGCACACGGGTTTGACCATAGGGCGAAACGGCAAAAGAAACTACGCTAGTAACGTCGTTTTCAGACCGGCACGGCAGTTTCGGTCTGAAAACGCAACAACACGCCGTTTTGCCGTGCAGGTCCGCCCGGCAAAAACGGTTTTGGAGGTTGACCCGATATGAACGAACGGACGGCTTCCGCCATCCTGGGCGTCTCTACCGATATATGGATCCGGGATATGCAGCACGACACCCACCGCACGGCGCGCAGGCTGGCCGAGTTGGGCGGTCTTTTCTCTGCGGGCGCGAAACAGCGCCGGTTTTTCCAGCTTGCCGAAGAACTGCTCAAAACCCGTTCCAGCGAATATTATGCCCTTTTGCGCTCCCTTTGCAGGAACGTCGATGCAAACGCGCTGAAAACGTTTGGCATCGCATTTGGCTACTATGCGCTCAGCCACGGCGCGGCCAAAAGACGCGCAGTCAAAAAGGACGGCCAGGAGAACGTTTCGTTTGCATCGTTTCAGCGCGGTGCACAGGCGGACGCGCTGGAAAATTCCGTTTGCCTGCATGCTCCGCTTGGCACAACGGCCTATCTCGTTTTCCCCGACGCACAGGCCGATTCGGGCGCGCTTGCCGGTGTGATGCGCGCGCACAAAGACTGTGCCTTCCTGCTTTTCGATGAGCGTTCCGCATTCAGCGAAAACCAGCCGCTCAACGCCATGCGTTTTGTTCCGTATCAGGATTTTCTGAACGGCACGCAGCCAACCCCCGGTTCACTCTGCGGCGCATACGCCGTATACGACGACGCTTCGCTGGAGCAGGACCTTTCCGAAGCGCGGCTGCACTCGCTGAGCGAGGCGGGCTGCCTGTTTTACGTGCTCACGGCAAAACCGGGTACCTGCGCGCTCACGCTCGCACGCGCAGGCAGAGCCGTCTCGCAGTTGCGTGAGCATCTGCCATGCCCGCTCTTTCCCGTCTCGCTGGAGACGGACGTGGAATATGTGGACGCACCCATACCGCAGTTCCTGCCGCGTTTTGCCGGCGCCGTGTAAAACATCTGCGGGCGGCAGCGAAAACGTCGTTATCCGTCGGTAAAAATTTTACTGTGTGGTTTCGGCCTTCACGGGAAACCCAACAAGCCGCCTGCGCGGCTTTTTGATTGCGCTGTTGTAAAAAAGTTGTGAGTTTTACGGTGTGCCTGCGAATTCAAATTGAAAGAAACCGCTGGATATGGTATCATATTTTAGCTTTTACAGCCAATCTATCCCGCAGGGACAGGAAGGATGCATTTAATGAGCAAAGCCATGAAAATCGTGCTGATCGTGCTGCTTGTCATTGTGCTCGCGGTGGGCGGTCTTGCATGGTATATAATCGGGAGCATGCGTGCCGACGCGGTAGAGACCATCGAAAAACCCGATCTCGAATCGACGGACGACGAGGCCGAACTCCAGGAAATTACCATCGTTTCAGACGAACCGACTCCTTCGCCGACGCCGATGCCCATCTACGAAGAAGAAACCAAAGCGACTGAAATCGTCAACATCCTGCTCGTGGGTACCGACTCAAGAAGCGAGGACGGCGCCGAAAGCGAAGAAGGACGTTCGGATTCCATGATGCTCGCCTCGCTCAACCGGGACGAAGGGACCATCACGCTCGTTTCGTTTATGCGCGACGCGCGCGTGCACCGCATTGGCAAGAGCGGACGTTTCACCTTCTATAACCGCCTCAACGGCGCGTACAGCGGCGGCTATGGCGGCGGTGGTCCCGGCGAACTGATCAACACCCTCAACGGCAACTTTAACCTCGACATTCAGGAATATATCTGCATCGGTTTCGACGGGTTTGCCGCGCTTATCGACCAGATCGGCGGCATCGACGTCGATCTCGACCAGGCGGAGATCAACTTCATCAACGACCGCATCAACGGTTACTATGTCAACGAGCCGGATATCGTCCGTAACGCCGAAAGCATCCACAGCGACCCCGGAATTACACACTTGAGCGGCGCGCAGGCGCTTATTTACGCGCGAAACCGCCACACCGGCTTCGACGGCGGCTCCGGCAACGACTTCGACCGTGTCAGCCGTCAGCAGGAGATCATCGAATTGGTATATGAGAAGGTTTCTTCGGAAATGAACGAGCAGAGCGTCACCGCGCTGATTACGTTCGCCGTCAACTACGTCTCCACCAATATGAAGCTGGACACCATGATCGATCTGGCACAAGCGGTCCTTTCCAGCAAGATGAACTTTGTAACCGCCACCGTCCCGGCGGAAGGCACGTATCATAACTACGTGGACGAAGACGGCGTTGAAACGAGTCAGCTGGAATTCGATCTGGACGACGCTGCAGACTCGCTCAATGAGCTTCTCTATGGCTCGGTTGCAACCCCAACGCCCGAACCTTAACGCAACCGCCGTTTATAAACAGCGTAAACCGCCGCATGAACCATGCGGCGGTTTTTGCTTCGCCTTTTCCAGCGTATCAATGCCATGTTATACTAGCCGTATGAGATTTTCCCGCCAAATCCATATTCTGTCCGCCGCATGCATACTCTGCGCAGCGATGACCGCCTGCGCACAGGGCGCGCTTGCACCGTCCGCCGAACCGGAAATCCATCTTACAGCACCCAGCCCGGTTTCAGCTTCACCGGAGCCGGTCATCGCCGTGTTCGGCGCGGAGGCGTCCGATTCGTTTCAAAAAGGCGTTGCGCAAGCCGCGGAGAGCGGCGCATACCCGGTTGAATTCTATACCGGCGGGGCGGACGCGCTTTCGGGCGGACTGCCCGGCGGCGCGGCGCTTGCCATCGTCTATCTCGGCGACGATGCGGATGGTTTCGATCCGGTCGATTTTCCCGTGTACGTATACGCCGCGAGCGGGCAAAGCGTTTCACCCGATATCCCGCACCTTACATATTTCGCTCTCAACGCCGCCGCGGACGCGCTCACGCTCGCGGTGGAATACCCGCCGCATGAAACACCCGTGCGCATCATCGGGCTTTTTACAAGCAAAACAAGCGGCGCATACGCCGTCTGGACAAACGCAGCCGGGAACGGCCGCGTATTTTCAAAAGCGGAATACATTGCAAACCGCAGCGATCGGACCGCGGAAGAATGGTTTCAAAGCCAGCTTGAAAACTTCTACCCCGGCATGGTCGACGCCGTGTTCGCCGAAACGGGCGAACTCGCCGTTGCCGCGGCGAACGTGCTGTCCGGTCTTGGCCGGACGGACATGGAAGTGTTCGCTGCGTCCGCAGGCGGGAACGCGGAACGAATGCTTTCCAGCGTGCTCACAGCCGTTGTCGGCGCAGATGCACGGCGGGCGGGAGCGCTATGCTACGAAAACGCAGCGGCGCTTCTCTCCGGCAAAACGGCGGAAAACGCGCAAATCGGCCCATCGGTCTTTCGCTATTCTCCGGCAAAGCAGTAAACTGCACGATGCATTTCAAAAGCACTCCTTACGGAGTGCTTTGTCTGCTAAAAAGATCATTTTTGAATGGATTCCCCCTGCGCCCCGCCCAAGGGATACGTCCTTTGGAACCCCGGATTTCCGAACTCAGACCACTTTCAAAAGCTGGATGCCTAGAAGGAGGGGTCCTCCCCGGTGCGCTCCCCTGTCGGCAAATGGAATCGTCCTGCGCCCGTGCACGTCAGTTCCGAATCAGCCCCCATCCGCTGGTGAAGCGGCTGGAACGAATATATCCAACCTCGTTTTGGTATTCCAGCTTTGTCCAGCCGTCTTCGGTCGTCTCAAGCACCTTCACGGACCAGCGCGCAGGCACCTTGCAAATTTTTTCCGAAGCTGTGTCCGGCTCCGCATAAAGCCATTCGGTCGTCTTGACCAGCTTGGCCGTTTCGCTGGTGTCCATCACACCTTCTGTGCAGGTGACATACCCGCGCATGACGTAGCCTTCGCATTCGCCGAAGCGCGCCTTGATCCACACGTCGTTCTCAATGAGTACTTCGAGTTCGTCGCCCACGTTCAGCCTGCAGACCGAGTCGAACGACGCGCCGCTGCCCTTACGAAGGCGCGCGCCTTCCACCGTGACCCAGGCGCTGCGGTTCGGCAATTCCGGGCCGTCGTCCGTGATGGTCTTTTGAAACTCGTTGTATTCCGAAAAAGAAAGTTTGCTCTTGAGCGCCTTTTTCAGCGCACGCTGGCTCGGTTCCGACGAAGAAATCTCTACTGTCGTGCCCGGGCAGGCATAGTAGTAGAGCCACTTTGCGTCTTCGACATAGAGCCGCACGCAGCCGTGGCTGATGTTCTCGCCCATGCTGTAGTAAGGCGAGCGCTTCAGCGAATCGGCCGAGCGATCTCCATAGAGGAGCGAATGGAAGTAGATGCTACCGACAATCTGCACCCAGTATCGCGCATATTCGCCGCGGAAATCGATGAACTTGCCGAAACGCTCCCGCCCGCCGATCTTCCAGATCCCGCGCGGCGTTGGGGTCGCCTCGTCCTCCGGGTCCTCCTCGTCCGTTTCCGTACGGCCCGAACAGCAGAGAAACCGCCGGACAACCTTCGTGTATTCTCCGTCGTCGCCGCGCTCATACACGGTGACGATCTGGTTGCGCAGATCGAGCAAAATATAATATTTGTCCGGGTCGTCGTTTTTCAGTTCGTCCCGCGCATATGCGGCGGAAGGCGCAAAAAGGAGTGTCAGAAAGCAAAGCGCGGCGACCGCCCGCAGTCCGAGTCTGCGCATGGGATCCGCCCTCCCTTCCCGTTTTGAACCCGTATAAAAAACACGCGGGCGCGGCAGGTTGCCGCGTCCGCGCACGATTACCCGGTGTTAGAAAATACGGTAGGCACAGATGAAGTGTTCCTCCCAGTAACCGCCGGACTTGAGCACCGTCGAAGAGGTGCGCACCTTGCCCTGTGAGGAGCTCGCATCGATCATCTTGCCGCTGCCGATATAAATGCCAACGTGGCCGCTGGCGGACGTGCTGCCCGAGAACACGAGGATATCGCCCCGCTGGAGCGAGCTCATGCTCGTAATCCGCTGGAAGCGCGAGGTAGTCCGCCATGCGATGGACGTCATGTAGCTCATACTCACGCCGGAATTTTTGATACACCAGTACACGAAGCCTGAGCAGTCGAAGGTGTTCGGCCCCTTCGCGCCGCGCACGTAGGTGCAGCCAATCTTGCTTTCGGCCAGTGCGATCAGCTTTTCCACGCCGGTCTTGTTGGACACGCTGGAAGAACTGCTCGAAGACGAACTGGAACTCGATGACGACGAACTGCTCGAAGACGAGCTGGAACTCGAGGATTCCGACGACGTCGAAGGCGAAGTCGTGGACTTTTTCGCGCTGGAAGAATTCAGCATAGTCAGCGTCACCGCGCCGACTTTGCCGTCCTGTGTCAGCCCGCTGCGTTTCTGGAACGCTTTGACCGCGTCCTCGGTGATTTCGCCAAAGTAACCGGTTGCATTCGCGCTGGTCATATAGTTCAGCTCTGCAAGTCGTTTTTGAATGTTCTTTACTTCCGTTCCATAGTCGCCAAGCTGGATCACCATCGCCTGCGCCTCGCCCGAGAGCAGCAGGTCGCGCGTGACCGGACCGAGGCAACCGTCCCGTGTGAGGCCGTTCGCCTGCTGGAACGCCTTGATCGCGGAAACCGTCGCGCGGCCCATCACGCCATCGGGCTTAAAGGTGATATAGCCGAGCTTTTTCAGCGCGGTCTGGCAGTCCTTGATGACCTGGTTTTCGTCGCCAAGCGTGTAGGCGTTGCTCACCACATCCTCGTCGTAGAGCATCTCCAGCGTCTTGGTTCCGACCTTGCCGTCCGACGTCAGGTCGTTCTTTTTCTGAAATGCCTTTACCGCTTCCTCGGTCTTATCGCCGAAAGTTCCCTGCACGTTGGCTTTGTTGTCCATATAGCCAAGTTCGTAGAGGCGCTGCTGAACGCCCTCAACATCCTCGCCGGAGTCGCCGTTTTGCATAACATAAATCTTGGCGTCCTCGCTCATGAGCATCGTATACGTCGTCTCTCCGCAGATGCCGTCGTCGTCCAGCCCGTTATGGCGCTGAAACGTCACCAAAGCGCTCCTTGTAAGCGGTCCGAAATGCTCGGTCGGCTCGTCGGAATCCATATAGCCAAGCTCCATAAGCCGCGTCTGAATTTCCGTGATGATCGCGCCTTCGTCGCCCTCTTCAAGCTCGGTGGTGTACACGGCGGTGGTTTCCGCGTCTCCCACGGTCTGCTCGTCCTCGGAGATTGCCTGCGCTTCCAGCGCGGCGGCCTCCGCTTCCGCGTCGTATGATTCGTATGGGTCGACCACGCCGCTGTCGATTGAAGTTTCCGTCTGCTCGGTGGCATATGCCGCGAGCTGTTCCTGCGCGTCCGCGCTTGAGCGCTTCCCCGGCAGCGCAATGGCCAGCACGATGATCGTAATCATTACAAACCCAAACGCACCGCCGGCAACAAGGAGCGTACGCCGCGACTGCTTCATTAAAAAATTATAAACCTTGTGTATACCGACATACAGACCGCGCGCGGCGTAACGAAGTCCCGTTGTTGCAGTTTTTCTTGTTTTCTTCCAAAAACGCTTCCAGGAGAACGGTTTTTTCGCCTCCTCCGCGCCTGGCTGCATTCGCTGCGCCGTGGCTTCTTCCTGGCGCAAAGCGCCGCCGGCTCTCGATTCACGGCGTTCGGCAACAACAGCGCGTGTATTTTTTACAACGCGCTTCCAGAAACGTTTGATTTTTGATTTTTTCGTTTTTTTCCGTGAAGCGCCGGCCGGCGCTTCGCGCACGGAATATGCATAAGCGGCGCTTTTACCATATCCCGGCTGCGCCGCATGGCTTCGCGGGTTCGCGCTGTACGCGGCGGCAGGACGCACGGGTCTGCTTTCCCCCTGCCTTCCCTGTGTCGTATGCCGCGTATCCTTGCTGCCTGTTGCCACGTTCGGACTCCTTTCGGCGGGATTGCAACAAAGCCCCTCTTCCCGCCTGCAAGTCAAGATTCTACTAGTTTTCTATCGGGATTATAACAGCAAATCTTGACATCGCGTTGAACATTTTTTTAACGAATCGCTAACGTGACGCAACACGCCGCATCGTTTCAGACGTCGTAATATTCGCCGCGGCGGTAATCATAGATCGCCGCGTTGTACTTTTTAAAGTCTTCCAGCACCTTACCGGTACCGAGCGCCACGCAGGAAACCGGATCTTCCGCAATGCGGCAGGGAACGTTCGTACGCTCTGTGACATACCGGTCCAACCCTGTCAGCAATGCGCCGCCGCCTGTGACCACAATGCCCGTGGACGCAATGTCCGTGGCCAGTTCCGGCGGTGTCCGCTCAAAGAGCGAGCGCACGCGCTCCATGATGGCCGCGAGCGGTTCGCTCAGCGCGTCTACCATCTCGTTTGTCCCGATCGGCACGGATTCCGGCAGTCCGGTCGTAAGGTTGCGGCCGCGCACCTCAATGATGCGCTGTTCCTTTTCGATGTGCGCGCGCCCGTAGGCAATTTTGATATCTTCCGCGTTGCGTTCCCCGATATAGAGGCTGTGCTTGCGTTTCATATAACGCCGCAGCGCGTCGTCGAACTTATCTCCCGCCATCTTAATCGAGTCGGACAGCACGACCGCGCCGTAAGCGATCACCGCAATGTCCGTCGTGCCGCCGCCGATGTCGAGCACCATATGCCCCTTCGGTTCGTTGATGTCCAACCCGGCGCCGATGGCCGCCGCAATCGGTTCTTCGATTAAATACGTATATCTTGCGCCCGCTTCATCGGACGCCTCAATCACATAGCGTTTTTCCGCTTCCGTCACACCGGACGGCACGCAAACCACCGCGCGGGGTTTGTAGAGCAGCCGGGTCCCGACCACTTTCCGGAAAAAGTATCGAAGCATACGTGCGGTCACATCGAAATTTGAAATCACGCCGTCGCGCAGCGGACGGATGACCACGATGTTGGCCGGTGCCCGTCCCATCATTTTCCTGGCTTCCTCGCCGATGGCGACGATGCGTCCCGTAACTCGCTCCACCGCGACCACGGAGGGCTCCTTGAGCACAATGCCTCTCTTTTTCACATAGACCAATACGGACGACGTACCAAGGTCGATGCCAATATCGGACGTGTCGAACAATCCCATTTTTCTTTCCTGCCTTCCGTGTTTCACCGGACAGATTTCGCCTATTCTAGTGACCATTTTACCATGCGGCGGCTTTTCGGGCAATCGAATAAAATGTGAACGCCCTTCCTGCAAAGCAAAAACCGCCCGAAAGCGGCTCTTTGTGCATCTGTCCGGCTGCGCTCGCCCGCCGGCTCGCGTCAGTCGCGCATCCCCCTGCCGGCAAGAATCTGCGGCAGATATTTTTCGATACGCGCCTCCCGCGTTTTTGCTTGTTTCGGTTCCGAAAAGTACAGCGCATAGGCGCGCCTGCGACCCGGCGTAAGCGATTCAAACGCTGCTTTCAGTGCGGGCTGTTCTGTCAGTCTGTTTTTAAATTCCGCGGGAAGTTCGCTTTCCGCCGCTTCGGCAAACGTCACCTGCAGTCCTTCCGCTTCGGCCAGGACCGCCTCGGCCAGGCACGCTCTGAGCGCGGCTTTCTTTTCTTCAACCTCCGCCACGCTTCGAAACTTCACCATACGCATGGCCTGCGAATGCTCGCCGGGCCGCTCGAGAATTCTGTTCGGATCGGTCAGAAGCGCGCCTTTCAAAAAACCAATTGCACAGTTCCCTTTGAACGAATAGAGCAGTGCGACATTCGCACCGTCAAGCGTATAGCAGGGCTTCCCCCATTTAAGCGTCTCGTCCAAACCGGCGTCCATGACAATTTCGCGCAGCGCTTCCAGCTCGTTTTTCCAGCGCGCTTCCGCCGCAAAAAACCGATCGGCATCAGACTCTCCCTTTTTGCGCTCCATGGGAAGCCTCCTTTTTTCTCATGCGGTACCTCAGTCGAACGCTTCGTTTTCCAGCACCGCGCGGCGCAGCACGCGGCCGATCGGCGCGCTGATTGCGAGCGTCGCGCCCGCCTCCCGCCCGGTGCGGCCCTTGTTGATTACAACAAGATTTTTTCCATTGAAAAAGTCGACCAGCCCCGCCGCCGGATAAACCACAAGCGACGTGCCGCCTATGATCAGCGTGTCCGCGCGGGAAATGTGCGCCACCGCGCCGCTGAGCACCGTTTCATCCAGCCCCTCGCCGTAAAGCACCACGTCCGGTTTTATCGTCCCGCCGCAGGCGCATTTCGGCACGCCCTGCTGCGCCATGATCTCTTCCAGCGAATACGCTTTATGACAGCGCATGCAGTGGTTGCGATAAACGCTGCCGTGCAGTTCAAGCACGTTTTTGCTCCCGGCTTTCTGGTGCAGGCCGTCGATGTTCTGCGTGATCACCGCGGTGAGTTTTCCTTTGCTTTCGAGGCGCGCAAGCGCAAGGTGCGCGTCGTTCGGCTCAGCGTCCGGAAAAAGCAGGTACCGCCGGTAATAATCGTAAAACGTCTCCGTACGGCGCATGAAAAACTCGTGGCTGATCAGCACCTCGGGCGCATAGCCGTATTGCTTGGTCGCCTCAAACACGCCGTTTTCCGAACGAAAGTCCGGAATGCCGCTCTCGGTGGACGTTCCTGCGCCGCCCAAAAACGCAACTCGTTTGGAACTCGCAAGGATTTCCTTCAATTGTTCGGTTTGCCTTGATAATTCGTCTTCTTCCATACCCCAATCATAGCACGCGACGCGGATTTTGCAAGCACGCCGGCGGCGTTTTGGAGTTGGAAAAGGCGACGGTAATGTGATAAAATACCGCTATGAAAACACGTTTTTATAATGCAAGAATCCTCCCGCTCGACGGCGGCACGCCGCTCTTTTCCGGCGAACTGATCGTTGACGGGAGCAAAATCGCGTCCATGGGCGAAACTGCAGCGAACGCCGGTCCGTTCGACCGCGAAGTCGACTGTCACGGCAATCTTCTGATGCCGGGATTCAAAAACGCGCACACACACTCGGCTATGACGTTTTTGCGTTCACTGGCGGACGATCTGCCGCTGCAAAGCTGGCTGACGGAGCAGGTTTTTCCCAAGGAAGCACAGCTTACGCCGGACGACGTATACGTTTTGACAAAGCTCGGCATCCTCGAATACCTCACCAGCGGCATCACGATGATGTTCGACATGTATTATGCGCGCGAACGCATCGCGCAGGCCGCGATCGACATGGGTTTTCGCGCGGCGCTGGTCGGCTGCGCCAACGATTTCGGTGGAACCGCCGAACAAACTATGCAGGAATACGAGCGCTTTTCGGGCTACAATCCGCTGATTACGTACCGTCTCGGCTTCCACGCGGAATATACCACGAGCCGCCCGCTGCTGGACGACCTTTCCGCCATGGTGCACGAAATCAAACAGCCGTTTTATACGCACCTGTGCGAAACGCAGGCCGAGGTGGACTCCTGTTTGGCGCATTCCGGCATGCGGCCGGTCGAATATCTCGACTCCCTCGGCCTCTTCGACTACGGCGGAGGCGGATATCACCTCGTGCACGTTTCGGAAAATGAAATGGACATCCTCAAACGCCAAAATATGACAGTCGTCACGTGCCCCGGCTCCAACACCAAGCTTGCAAGCGGCGTTGCGCCGATATACGAATACCTCGAGCGCGGTATCCCTGTCGCCATCGGCACGGACGGACCCGCAAGCAACAACTGCCTCGACTTTTTCCGCGAGATGTTCCTTGTGACCGGGCTGCAGAAACTGCGCCACGGCGCGGAGGCTGTGGACGCAACCGACGTGCTGACCATGGCCTGCAGAAACGGCGCGTACGCCTGCGGTTTTCCGGACTGCGACTGCCTTGCACCCGGCAAGCAGGCCGACCTGGTTCTCATCGATCTTAACCAGCCGAACATGCAGCCTCTCAATAATATCGAGAAGAACGTCGTCTACAGCGGCAGCAAGCAAAACGTTGTGCTGACAATGATCGCCGGAAAAATCCTCTACGAGCACGGCGAATTTTTCATCGGCGACGACCCCGCGCGCATCTATGCCGAAGCCAACCGCATCATCCGACGCATGAAGTGAGGCTCTGTTCATATTTTCCTTTTCCAGCGGCTGCCGGTGTTGTCACGCCCACGCCTTTTTTTCGTGTCAATTCCGGCGTATCATAACAGCGTAAATTCTAAGACTGGTGGATTCCATGACCGAACGAGACAAAATCGCCCCGCTGTTTTCCGGCTGGGATGAAACGCTCATCCGCTCTTTTCTGCAGGGCCACATGGGCTATGCAATCGCGGACGGCGCGGAGCCGCCCGCCTCGGCGCAAATCGTAATCGGTGATTTCTGCTTTTTTGCGGGCGCGCCCAACGACGCGCTGGCTGCGCGCGCAGCCTCCGCTGAAATCGTCCCGCAAAACGAAGAATGGTGCGCCTGTCTCGAGCATGTTTGGGGCGAGCGGGTAAACAAACGCCTGCGCTACGCGATTAAAAAGGAGCCGGAGGTATTCGACGCCGAGCGGCTCAAGTCGTTCACCCGCAGGCTTCCAATCGGCTTTTCCCTGCGTCCTTTCAACGAAGCGCTCTGCGCACAGTCGCACAGGGAACGCTGGTCGAAAGACTTCTGCGTACTCTTTGAAAGCGACGCGGACTTTCTTTCGCGCGGGCTCGGCATGGCGGTCGTGTTCGACGGACAGCTCGTTTCCGGCGCAAGTTCCTACTGCGTTTTTGACGGCGGCATCGAAATTGAAATCGACACCAAGCCGGAATTCCGCGAGCGGGGCTTTGCAACCGCATGCGGCGCGGCGCTGATGCTCGCTTGTCTTGAACGCGGGCTGTACCCGAGCTGGGATGCATACGACCTGCGATCGGTTGCGCTGGCCGAAAAACTCGGCTACCATATGGACCATCCCTACGTGGTCTATAACCGGATCTCCGACGCTACATAACGGCGCATCTGTAATATTGATACAACAACAGCCCCGCTTCCAAATTGCTTTGGAACGGGGCCGTGTTTATGTGTTCGCTAATTTCTTATGTTCAGCCCATCGTCGGCGCGGTACGGGCAACGCGGCGTTTGCGGAAAAGGTTTTTGCGCTCTTTCGTCAGGAACGAAACGGTGTCCTTAATGGTCGAGCTGATATCGCGCGGTTTATAGCCCAGGTCGTTTTTCGCCTTTTCGTAGGTAAAGCGCGCGTTGCTGGTCAGCGTGTAGAGCGTGTAGCGCGTAAACAGCGGCGACTCATGCCGGATTTTGTAATAAAGCTCTGCCAGCGGCGCGGTCAGCTTTGCAAACCAAAGCGGCAGTACCGTTTTAATCTTGCGCCCGCCCGTCACACGCGAAAGCGTGTTGAGCAGTTCCCGCACCGGCACATACCGGTTGGAGAGGATATAGCACTCGCCCTTCTTGCCCTTCTCCGTCGCGGCAATCACGCCGTCGGCCACGTCGCGCACATCAACAAAATCGTAACCGCCCTCGACGCAGGCCGTCAGGCTGCCGTTCAGATAGTTGATGATCATTTGCGTAAGATGTCCATGGCCATAATCGTTCGGGCCGATGATGCCGGAAGGATGGATCACCGTCGCGTCCAGCCCTTTGCCGACCGCGTCCAGCACGATCTGCGTTGCGGCCGCTTTGGTCTTTGCGTAAAGACCGACCACGGCGTCCGGCTGAAAGCCTTCGATTTCATGCTGCATGGCGCCGCCCGGCAGTTCCGGCAATGCATGGACGGAACTGATATAGACCAGCTTTTTGACCTGGTGCTCCAGACAGAGATCGACCACATTCTGCGTCCCGCTTACGTTTACGTCCACAACACGCTGGTCGTATTTCGTCGCAACGGAGACGATGCCTGCGCAGTGGATTACATATACCTCGTCGTCGCTGTTTAATCCGAAAAACAGAGGCTCAAGGGAGGATTTCTCGCGCACGTCACCGCGAACGATGGAAACCGCATCGCCATAGAGCATGGTGACGTCCTCGTTCGGCTGGGCGAATCCGCGCACGGTTTCACCGGCCGCAAGCAGTTCCCGCGCGACCGTATTCCCAAGATGCCCCCCGATTCCGGTAATGATATAAATATGCTTCATTTGCGTTAGCCTCGCTTTCACACTGCCATCATACGGATGGATTGTTACGCCGCTATTACGAAAAACCGACATTTTGTCGACAGATTTACGAATTCTTTATGAAACATGATTTTCAGCAGGAAGATTCCTTAAAAACCGCCGAATTCTGCATGTTTCCCGCTTATTGTACCGGTCCAGCCATCTCTTTTCAAGACGGAATATCAAATATTTATAATCTCTTAGCTGCGTCGGTTGCATTAGAACAACTGTTCGTGTATAATGAAGTCAACCTTTCGCGAACCGTAACCCAACCCCCGAAACTGCAACGGAGGAAACGGACATGAATGAAACAATTTTAAAAGAACACTACGAAAAACGCAATTTTACCGCCGAGCAAACCGGCCTTGCGGTCGAAAGCGTCCGCGCACTGGAAGCATACCTCTCCGGCCGGAACACTTCCCTGGAAAACGCCGATATCGGTGCTGTCCGCGCGTATCTGGACTTGCTCATCCATGAAAAACGCTGCTCGCTGGAGGCTCTGCTCGCTATGGCGCGATATTTTTTCCTAACAGGCCGTAACGAAATCTATATCTACTTCACCTCTCTGCTCGGCGGCCTCGGCGTAGTCGAAAGCATCGAGGAACGTCTTGCCGCGCTGCAAGGCAGTGAAACCGCAGAGCGCGTTTTCGCCGGTCTGGACCGCCCGCCGCTCGGCAGCGATCCGGCTTCGTTTCCTTCCTTTACTCGTGCGCTGATGGAGCGGCTGGAAAAAAACCTGCCGCCGGAATCGCTGCCCCGCGTGCTTGCGAGCAACAACCACGGCATCCCCGCCTCCGCATTTACCGCAGAGAAAGAAGCATTTGAAAAAGCCGCTTCGCTGGACGAGTACCTCGCCGGAAAGCACGCGCGTCAGGTTGCCGAACTCCAGCGCTGCTGCACCGAAGGCAGGGTTTGGTATGAGCAGACGATTACGCAGGAAACAGTCGATTTTGTCGCGGGCAACCAGGAAATCCTGTCCGCCGTGCACGAAGGAAACGTTCTGTACGTTACAAAAATCCCTTACGACCCGGCAAAGTATCTTTTCGAGTCCGATCCTGTCATGAAACGCTATTATGCCTGCCATTGCCCGTTTGCGCGCGAAGCAATTAAAAGCGGCGGCCCTGAAATCTCTGAGAACTGGTGCTACTGCAGCGCCGGGTTTGCCAAATATCCATTCGAAGTGCTCTTTGAGCGCGAACTGCGCGTTGAGTTGTTAAGTTCGGTACTGCGCGGCGACCCCGTCTGCCGCTTTGCCATACATCTGGATTAAGCGTATCACCCGATTCTCAAATTTGTTTCAACAAAACCCAGTAATCCCGCGGTTTTGTGCAGTATAAAAGGCGGAACACCGACCGGCGTTCCGCCTTTTTGTTGCATCGCTGTTTACGAATCTTCCAGCGGAATCCTGCGGTTGAACGCTTTCTTTGCGTCCTCGGGCACTTGCTCGCGCAGAACCTCCCTGCCGCGCACCTCCACCACGACCCAACGGCCGCGCATTCGCCTGGTCAGGTGCTTCGCCAGCTTAATCGTTGCATATTTACCGCCGCGCACCTGTTTATTGTCCAGCTTAACGGTTATAACTTTTCTGCGGAAGCGTATTCGCCGCATAGTGCGGAGTCTCTTTTCCTCGCCGATAGCAAGCCCGAAAACACGCACGGTTACGTTAGAGCCGCCAAACAGAAGCAGCAGAATCAACGCAAGTGCAAGTGCCGACAGACCCGTAATCAGCCATGCCCGCGTGGCCGCGTCTGCGCCGCGCAGCGAGCGCGCAACGATATCCCGCATGGTCACATGCACCGTAACGGTGCGCACGTTGCCGTCTTTGTCCATCGCTTCGATGAGATAATCGCCAGGCGTTACGTTTTCAAGCGTCAGCGTCTGCGACCAATCCTCGCCCGGCAGGCGGAGGTAAACCGTATCACCGGGTTCTTCGTCCACATCGTCCGGCTGAATTACGACGTCACCATACTCCGGCCCCGGTGTGGGGGTTGCGTTCACAGCCGCGGCCACCGGCGCTTCTTCCACAATAAACGGTCCGAACGTAATATATGTCGTCAGCCCAAACGCATTTTTAGCATACGCATGAATGTAATAGGTGCCCGGCGAGCTGATTGTAATCACGCCCGTATAGCTTCGGTACGCCGTACCGGGCGCGGCGCTGCTGCTAAGCTGGTATCCGCGCGCCGTGACGGACGATTCGCCGTCCGTAAACGTAAGCCGGACGCTGATCGTATCCTGCGTCGTGTCGCCAATCCGATAGGAACCGGAATCGCAGGTAATCACCGGCGCGGAGGTGTCCACGCTCGAAACGGTGTAGGTAAACGTCGTCTTATTGCCGGCCGCGTCATAAAGCGTAAACGTATACGTGCCGTTGCGCGAAACAGAATATTCCGGCGTGCCCTTGGCGTTCACCGTTGTACCGTCCGGCAGCACGAGGTAATCGTTGCCGCTGCCGCCCGGATCGGTCCGGAATGTGAATTGAAGCACAATATTCGCGCCGGACGCGCTTTCGGCAATTGCCGGCTGTACAGGCGCCTGCTTGTCCACGCGGGCAAGATACCCGCCGAACGAAGCGGCATTGTCAAACACATCGGTCGCGAGGATATAAACGCTGTGCACACCGCTGTCGACCGTCATATCGTCGGCGTCTTCAAACGCGTCCCCGTCAAGCGCATAGCGGAAGGTTACTTCGTTTGCATCGTCCGCGCTGACTCCGGTCACCGTAACGCTCTTGTTCGTCCATGTCCCTTCCGTATAGTTGCGTCCGTCCGACGTTTTCATTGTGACCGTCACGGCCAGCGGCGCATCACGGTCGACGCTCATCGCGCCGGAGTAGCCATAGTCTGTTGTGAACTCGGCGTCGCTTGCCTTCACGCGGAAGCGCAGGCCGTCCGTCGTGCCCTGCGACGACGGAATCGCGAACTCATACCGCGTGGCCTCCAGTCCGTCTTCCACCTCATGCCAGGCTTCGCCGTCATAGTATTCCAACGCGTAAACGAGCGTATCGCCATCGATGTCAAAGCAGCTCCACACCACGTCCACCGTAGACGAACCGCCTGCGCGGTCACCTTCCTCCGGGGAACTGACCACCGGCGTTTCCGGCGGATCGTTCGCGCTCAGGACGGTAACGGTCACAGTGGCCGAATCCGTCGATCCGTGCCCGTCGCTCATCGTGTAGGTAAAGCTGTCAACACCTGCATAAGTGTCCTCCGGCGTGTAGACAATCCTGCCCTCGACGATCCGCGTTGCGCCATGCTGCGCGCTTCCCGCAATCTGGATGGTGAAGTCGTCCCTGCTGTGCTGCGTGCCAAGGTTGAACGAATCATCCGTATCCACATCCGTGTCGTTTGCCAGCACGTCGATGGTCACGGGGTCTTCGTCGGTGGTCTGCGCCGTGTCGTTGACTGCATCGACGGGGTCGTTGACCTGCCGCACCGTAACGCTCACAGTCGCGCTTGAAGTCAGCGAACCGTCCGTAATCGTGTAGGTAAAGCTGTCCAGCCCGTTATAGTTCGCCGACGGGCTGTACTCAATCTGTCCGTCGGTAATCCGTGCCGTGCCGTGCAGGGCCGTACCAACAGAAAGCAGCGTGGGTGCGGCCTGCGTGGTTTCGTTGAGCAGACCGTTGGTGTCCACGTCCGTGTCGTTATCCAACGCATCGACGGATGCGGTGGTGTCTTCATCCAGCGTAAGCGTGTCCGCCGCGGCAACCGGCGCGTCGTTGACCGGAGTAACCGTCATTGTGATCGTGCCCTCGTCGAACGCACCCGCTTCGTCGGTTGCCGTGTACGTAAAGGAGTCCGTTCCGTTCCAGTCCGTAGCGGGCGTATAGGTGATTTGCGTGCCGCTCACGGTAACCGTGCCGTGTTTGGGCACGCCGTCCGCCTCAACCGAAATCTTATAGGTGTCTCCGTCCGTCAGAATATCCGCATCGCTCACCAGCGCGGCCACATCGACCGTCTTTTGGGTGTCTTCCGCCGTGGAAGAAGTTCCGTCCTGCGCAACCGGCGTATCATTGGCGGCCGAAACCGTGATTGTAACGGCCGCGTCGCTCGTCAGCCCACCCGCATCGCGCACTTGATATCCGATCGTAAACGACCCATGATAATTTGCGTTCGGCGTAAAGCTTACCGTGCCGTCGGACGCCGTTTCAAACGTACCGGGCATGCCGGATGTGCTCTCGGTAAAACCGTTGAAGCTCAGCGTGTCGCCGGGGTCCTGATCACGGTCGTTGTCGAGCACATTGATCGTAGCCGAATTGTCCTCTTCCATGTTCATTGCATCGTCAAACGCGCTTGGCGCGTCGTTTTCTGCATTGACCGTAACGGAGAGTACGCCCGTGTCCGTTTCTCCGTGTCCATCATCCAGCGTATAGCTGATCTGCTGCGTGCCGACGAAGTTCAGCGACGGCGTATAGGTAATTACGCCGTTCTCCTCGGAAAGCGTTCCGTGCGCATCGCCGATAAAGCCGTAGTCCGTCACACTGAACGTACTCGTCGAGTGCCGGACGTTCAGGTTCAGGTCCTCGCGTGTGTCGACGTCCGTATCGTTTGTGAGGACATTTATGCTGACGGGCGTTTCATCCGGCGTGGACGCGGTGTCCGCGTTGGCCATCGGCGCGTCGTTGACCTGGTTTACCGTGACATACACGGTGCCCTTGGTCAGCGCTTCACCGTCCGAGCAGTTGTACTCGAACTCGTCCAATCCATTGTAGTCCTTGCCCGGCGTATAACGGATATACCCCGTCTCCTCGTCTATCGTAATCGTCCCGTGCGAAGGACCGCGCAGATCGCTTTCCGCAAGCGAAACGCTCAGCTCTTCGTCCTCGTAATGCGCATTGAGCAGGGGATTCTGATCCTTGTCCGTGTCGCCGTCGAGCACGTCGATCAGGATCGAATTGTCCTCGTCCACACTCACGGTTTCATTGTCCGTCACCGGCGCGTCGTTTGCCTGCGCCACCTCGATCGTAACCGTACCTTCGTCCCATGCGCCGTCTTCATCGGTCGCGCGGTAGACAAAGCTGTCCGTGCCGTTCCAGTCTGCGCCCGGCGTGTAGACGAGATTGCCGTCCGTCGTCACCACCGCCGTGCCGTGCGACGCCCCGCTCGTGACCGACAGCGTTAGCTTATCGTTGTTGGTGGCAATATCCACATCGTGCGTCACGTCCGTGCCTGTTATGGTCAGCGAGCCCGCATCCTCTGTGAACGTCGCGTCCGGCACGTCGTCTGCGACCGGCGTATCGTTGACCTTCTCCACCGTCACATGGAACGAATATTCCACGTCTTCGTTGTCGCCGTCGGTCACGCGCAGCGTTATATCCGCCACTCCGTTCTGGTTGTCCTTCGGGTTGATTGTGACCGTGCGCGCGCCGCTCGTTTCATCCGCCCAGAGCGAAACGCAGCTTCCGTCGATCAGCCCGGTATTCGAGCTGTTGACAAACGTAACTTCGAGGTCTTCTGCGGGCGTCTCCACGTCCGAAACCGTGAACGCACTTACGCCGTCCGCTTCGTCCTCCGTCAGATTCATGGCCGCCGGCTTTTCCGCAAACTGCGGCAGGTCGTTGACGCTCGAAACATCCACATACAGGTATGCGTCCGCCGTTCCGCCGCGGCCATCCGAAATGAAATAGTGGATCGTCGCCCGTCCGAACCAGTCGTCCGCCGGATCGAACGTGAACACGCCGCTCGAAGTATAGTCAAACGTTCCGCTCCCGGCTGTCTGCAGGGTTGCACTCGTAACGGTCAGGTCGGCGTGCGCCTGCCGGTCGGCCAGAATGAGGTTGAGCTCCGTGTCCGTGTCGGTGTCGGTGTCGTTGTCCAAAACGTTGACCGGCGTGATGTCCGTGTCTTCCGGAGTCGTCACGATGTCGTCGTTCGCCACAGGCGAGTCGTTGACCTGGTTTACCGTGACGTACACAGTCCCCGGCGTCGTCGTTATGCCGTCCGAGCAGTTGTATTCGAACTCGTCCGGTCCGTTGTAGTTCAGATTCGGCGTATAGCGGATCTGCCCGTTCTCGATGGCGATCGTGCCGTGCGAAGGATCGCGCAGATCGTCGTCCGCAAGCGAGATGCTCAGCGTCTGGAGTGCAAAGTCTTCGTCGTCTTCCGGCACGTAATTGAGCTCCGGATCCATGTCGACGTCCGTGTCGCCGTCGAGCACGTCGATCAGGATCGAACTGTCCTCGTTCACGCTCACGGTTTCGTTGTCCGTCACCGGCGCGTCGTTGACCTGCGTAACCTCGATCGTGACCGTACCTTCGTCCCATAAACCGCCTTTATCGGTTGCACGGTAGACGAACTCATCCGGGCCGTTCCAGTCTGTGCTCGGGGTGTAGCTGAGATTGCCGTCCGTCGTCACCACCGCCGTGCCGTGCGACGCTCCGCTCGTGACCGACAGCGTGAGTTCGTCACTGTTGGTGGCAATGTCCACATCGTGCGTCACGTCCGTGCCTGTTATGGTCAGGGAACCCGTGTCTTCACCGAGCGTCGCGTCCGGCACGTCGTCGGCTATCGGCGCGTCGTTGACCTGGTTTACCGTGACATACACGGTGCCCTTGGTCAGCGCTTCACCGTCCGAGCAGTTGTACTCGAACTCGTCCAATCCATTGTAGTCCTTGCCCGGCGTATAACGGATATACCCCGTCTCCTCGTCTATCGTAATCGTCCCGTGCGAAGGACCGCGCAGATCGCTTTCCGCAAGCGAAACGCTCAGCTCTTCGTCCTCGTAATGCGCATTGAGCAGGGGATTCTGATCCTTGTCCGTGTCGCCGTCGAGCACGTCGATCAGGATCGAATTGTCCTCGTCCACACTCACGGTTTCATTGTCCGTCACCGGCGCGTCGTTTGCCTGCGCCACCTCGATCGTAACCGTACCTTCGTCCCATGCGCCGTCTTCATCGGTCGCGCGGTAGACAAAGCTGTCCGTGCCGTTCCAGTCTGCGCCCGGCGTGTAGACGAGATTGCCGTCCGTCGTCACCACCGCCGTGCCGTGCGACGCCCCGCTCGTGACCGACAGCGTTAGCTTATCGTTGTTGGTGGCAATATCCACATCGTGCGTCACGTCCGTGCCTGTTATGGTCAGCGAGCCCGCATCCTCTGTGAACGTCGCGTCCGGCACGTCGTCTGCGACCGGCGTATCGTTGACCTTCTCCACCGTCACATGGAACGAATATTCCACGTCTTCGTTGTCGCCGTCGGTCACGCGCAGCGTTATATCCGCCACTCCGTTCTGGTTGTCCTTCGGGTTGATTGTGACCGTGCGCGCGCCGCTCGTTTCATCCGCCCAGAGCGAAACGCAGCTTCCGTCGATCAGCCCGGTATTCGAGCTGTTGACAAACGTAACTTCGAGGTCTTCTGCGGGCGTCTCCACGTCCGAAACCGTGAACGCACTTACGCCGTCCGCTTCGTCCTCCGTCAGATTCATGGCCGCCGGCTTTTCCGCAAACTGCGGCAGGTCGTTGACGCTCGAAACATCCACATACAGGTATGCGTCCGCCGTTCCGCCGCGGCCATCCGAAATGAAATAGTGGATCGTCGCCCGTCCGAACCAGTCGTCCGCCGGATCGAACGTGAACACGCCGCTCGAAGTATAGTCAAACGTTCCGCTCCCGGCTGTCTGCAGGGTTGCACTCGTAACGGTCAGGTCGGCGTGCGCCTGCCGGTCGGCCAGAATGAGGTTGAGCTCCGTGTCCGTGTCGGTGTCGGTGTCGTTGTCCAAAACGTTGACCGGCGTGATGTCCGTGTCTTCCGGAGTCGTCACGATGTCGTCGTTCGCCACAGGCGAGTCGTTGACCTGGTTTACCGTGACGTACACAGTCCCCGGCGTCGTCGTTATGCCGTCCGAGCAGTTGTATTCGAACTCGTCCGGTCCGTTGTAGTTCAGATTCGGCGTATAGCGGATCTGCCCGTTCTCGATGGCGATCGTGCCGTGCGAAGGATCGCGCAGATCGTCGTCCGCAAGCGAGATGCTCAGCGTCTGGAGTGCAAAGTCTTCGTCGTCTTCCGGCACGTAATTGAGCTCCGGATCCATGTCGACGTCCGTGTCGCCGTCGAGCACGTCGATCAGGATCGAACTGTCCTCGTTCACGCTCACGGTTTCGTTGTCCGTCACCGGCGCGTCGTTGACCTGCAGCACGTTTACATTAACGGTTGCAACATTACTCACTCCACTGTGGCTGTCGCGCACCGTATAAGTAAACGTAACCGGCCCGTTATAGTCGTCGATCGGCTGTATCGTAACGTATTTATAGTTGATTTCCTCGGAAGAAGTAATCTCCGCATTATCGTCGTTATCGAACACCTGGTTCACGAAGATTTCTTCATCGTCCGGGTTCGTGATAAGTTCCTCGTCGCGGTCGTTGAAGAGCACGTAAAGATTCGAGAGCTGGTCTTCGTTTACCGCAAACGTATCGTTGTATGCCACAGGCGGATCGTTGACATTGTTGACGTAGAATTCAAAGTAGCACGTGTCTGTCAGCCCGCCGTCGTCCTTTGCCGTTATTGTAACCCTCGCCATACCGTTCCATTTTTTATACGGCTGGAGGTTGATCACGCGGTAATCGCCGGTCGTCGCTTCTATGGAGATACCGTCTTTGAGCAGCAGGCTGTTCGAACTCTTTGCCGAGACGGTAACGCCCAGGGTCCCGTTGTCCGCGTCCGTGTTGTCGTCCACGTCCTCAAGATAAAACGGAATTCCGTTCTGCGCGACCGTTTCGTTTACGGTATAGCTGCTCTCGCCTATGTAATGGATAATCGGCGCGTCGTTGACCGGCGTCACAGCAATTTCGACATTGAAATCATAGCTTGCTTCACCATATGCATCGTAAACGGTATAGGTAAACGAATCCGGCAAGTTGCCGTTTTCTTCGGTTTGGTACCAAACCGACTTGCCGCCATCCACAATTCCGGAAGTGCCGTGACTGGGCTGCGTTACAGCCGTAACGCTCAGGTCGGCCGTTCCGTCCACGTCGTCGTTGGCCAGCACGTCGAGCTCCGTCTTGATATCTTCCTCAACGGTGAAATTGTCGTTGCCGCCCGTCGGAATATCGTTGACGGATTCAACCTGAATCGTAAACGTTTCAACGGCGGAAGCGTCGTCTTCATCCTTAACGGTCAGCGTAATGGTTGCTTCGCCATAGGCGTCTGCAGCCGGGATTGCCTGAACCGTACGCAGATTGCCGTCCGGGTTGCTTTCCGGCTCGGAGACAGTGATGTTTTCCAACGGGAAGAGTTCCTCATTGCTCGTAGATACAAAAATGCGCAGTGTGCTGTCTTCGTCCTCTTCGTCCGTTACGCTGAATGAAATCTCGCCCGTTCCGCCCGGCGCGTCCTCCTGCATATCCGTAATATCCGCAATTTCAGAAATCTTCGGCGCGTCATTGACCGGATGAACGGTGACCGTAACCGTCGAAGACGAAGAGGAACCGACGCCGTCCTGATCATACATCTTATAGGTGAACGTATCGGTATAATCTTCCTTGGCCGGGTTGGTCGCGTCCGGCGTATAAACCGCCTTGTTATCGATAATTTCAGCATGACCGCCGTTGGTCGGGGTCCCGACCTCGTCGAGCGTCAGCGTGTCCCCGCCGTTTAGCCGGTCCACATCGTCATTGAGTACGACGTTGATCGAAACAGGCGTGTTTTCATCGGTCGAACCGCTGTCCGGAACCGCTTCCGGCGCGTCGTTGACCGGCGTTACGGTCAAATCGAACGAAACGGAGTCCGTATCGTCGGCGGTATCCATTACGGTGATGGTAATCTCCGCGCTGCCGACTCTGTCCGCATTTGGAAGAATTGTAAATGAGCATGCACCCGTTGCGCTCGGCGTAACACTGAGCACAGGCAGCAGAGTCGAGTCGTCATGCGTCACGCTCACGCGCAGGTCGCCTGCCGCGTCCTCCACGTCGGACACCGTAAAGGTAATTGCCGCCGTCTCCGTGTCTTCAGCCGTCGAAATGTTCGGCAGATCCGCCGGTTCTCCATCCACAAGGATTTGCGGCGCGTCGTTGACCGAATGCACGATAACGCTCACGCTGAAGTCCGCGCTGGCTTTCGCCGCATCCTCCACGGTATAGTAGAAGACCAGCGGATCGGTTTCCGACGTGTAGAAATTCGTATCCGGCGTAAACAGAATGCTCTTGCCGCCGTTGACGATGCTCGCCGTACCGTTTGTAAGCCCGAATATCTTCGTAATCGTCAGATTTTCGTCGTCCGGATTCGTCGATTCATCGACATCGTCGTTTGTTGTTACATCGATAGTAATCGGCGTGTCCTCGTTCGTTTCCGCCTCGTCGTCGCCGTCTCTAGGCGCATCGTTATCCGCCGTCACGGTGACGGTGACGCCCGCGCCGGAAACCTTGCCGTCCTGATCGGAAATCGTATAGTGGAACGCATCTTCGCCGTTCCAGTCGGCGTCCGGCGTATAGCGCACCTCGTTGTCCACAATGACCGCGGTCCCGTGGGCCGGGGTTGTAACGCTGACGACCACCAGGCTGTCGCCATACGGGATGTCGCTGTCTTCGTCGTTTTCAATTACGTTGATATTCGTCGCCGTATCTTCGAGCGTTGTAACTGCATCGCTAACGGCCACCGGCGCATCGGCCGCACGTTTCACGATGATCGTGATCGTACCGATGCCGATGTTGTTCTCTGTGTTCCCGTCGTCCGCCTTCACGGTAAAGGAATCGGTGCCGTTGAAGTTTTCGTCCGGATTGTAGGTATATGTCCCGTCCGAATTGACTGTTAGGCTGCCATGGCTCGGAGAGGTGACCTCTGCAAACGTAAGTGTATCGTTTTCTTCGTCCGTCGCGGTAATCTGCGCGTTGAGCTGCGTATCCTCCTGGATGGTGATGGTCTCGCTCTCCACCTCCGGCCTGTCGTTGACCGGCAGGATGGTGATAGTATAGGTCGCGTTTGCAGACGACAACCCGTCGCTGACCGTGAAGTACACCCTTGCCGTACCGTTTGCGTTTTTATTCGGCTGCACGCTGATGGTCTTATACTCCGCGCTGTTTGTTTCCAGCCCGATATAAGAAGTCTGCAGAATATCCGAATCGAGTGAGCGGATCGTAATCAGCAGGTTGGAAACATTGGTCTCCGCGTCGGAAACGGTAAAGTTGAACGAGCCTTCGGAGTCTTCGTACATCTCCCAGACGGCGGTGCTGTCCGGATATTTGGAAATCGTCGGCGGGTCGTTGAGCGGATTGAGCTCGATTGTAACCGTCGCGGTCGCATATCCTTCGTTGCCGTCCGATGCCGTATATGTAAACGTGTCCGTCCCATAATAGTCGGCCTCGGGCACGTACTCCACGCCGCCGGTCACGATGCGCGTTTGCCCGTGTGCCGGCTGCGTTATGGAATCGATGCTCAGCGTGTCGCCTTCAACATCCGAATCGTTCGCCAGAACGTTGACGACGATCGTTTCGTCCTCGTCGATCTCGACGGAATCCGCAACGGCTTTCGGCGGATCGTTCATCGGCAGAATGTGTACCGTAACGTCGGCCTCGTCGCTTGCGCCGTTTTCATCCATTACGATATAGGTAAACGTAACGTCGCCCTCGAGGCTGTTAAAATCACCGTCCGCCGAAACAAGCACCTCGCCGCCGGTAAGGTTTTCAACCGTGCCGTTGACTGCGTTTTCGATCGCCACGATCTGCGGTTTGCCATCTTCAACGTCCGTATCGTTTGCGGTTAAATCGAGCGTCACCGTTGTTTTCGGCGCAGTGGTTTCCCCTGCGACCGAAACGGCCTCTTCGATTTCGATATAGTCGCTCACCGCCACCGGAGCGTCGTTGACCGGAACGACCGTCAGTTCAAATGCCGCTTCGGCCGTAAGCTCTCCGTCGCTGGCAATAATCGAAATCTTCGCTTTTCCGAATGCGTTTGCCTCCGGCGTAAGCATAATTTGCATCTGCTCGCCGCCGACGCTCGTAATCTGGATGTTTTCGTTTTTAATCAGGTCCGTATTATCGGACGTGATGGTATAGTGCGACGCATCGGTCAGGTCGTTGTCCACGTCGTGCACCGTAAGCGTTACGTTCTTCACAACGTCCTCGTCGGTCGACTGATAATAGCCAAGGTCGAGAATTTCCGGCTGGTCGTTGACAGGCGTAACGTCGATCGTCGCCGTCTGGCTGGCGCTCAGTTTTTCGTCTGTTTGGTCCGTAAGCGTGAAGGTAAAAGAATCCTGCTCGCAGAAGTCGGCTTCCGGCGTGTAGGTAACGATTCCGTTGTCGTCGATCGATACGCTCCCGTGCGACGGACCTGCGGTCACTTCCAGCAGCACGTCGTCGCCGTCGAGTTCGCTGTCCGCGTCCAGCACGCAGAAATTCACGGAAACATCTTCGTATGTGGTCGCGTTGACGCTCGAAAGGTTCGGCGCGTCATCCTCGGGATGCACCGTAAGCCGCACCGTGCTCGTCGCCCTCGCAATGCCGTCGCTGACGACGACGACAAAGTCTGCCGTGCCGTTGACGTTCTCATCCGGAATAACCGTCACCGTCGCGCCGTCGTCCGTCCGCGTAATGGATGTGCTGAGTTCGAACGGAACGGTCGCACCATTTACGATGTTGGTCGGATACGCGTAGAAATACAGGTTTCCCGTGTCGCAGTCGACGTCGTGGAACGCAACGTCAAACGTCGTTCCCACATCCGAATCTTCGGTGCAGGACGCCGTCTCCGGGGCGCTGTCGATCACCGGCGCGTCGTTTACGCTGTAAACGTGCAGCCCGAAATAACTGGTGCTTGTTTCGCCGCCGTCTCCTTCGCTCACCGTATATTGGATGCTTGCGTAACCGTTTGCGTCCGCAGCCGGTTCAAAATGGATCGTGTTGTTGTCCACCACCGTCAGTATCCCAAGATCGGTCGTGGTATTAATTGTGAGCCCAAAGGTGACATTGTTCGGGTTGTGGACGGATACGTCGAAATCGAACGGATCGCAGTCCTCCAGGCAATAGACCGAGCGGCTGTAAGCATGCAGCGAATCCGGGAAATAGACGCCGATGTACACCGTCCCGACGGCCGAAAGATATCCGTCCTCCGTGGTCGCTCGGTCGATGATGCGGTACGTAAACGTGTCCAGTCCGTTGTCGTTCGGAGACGCAGGATCGCGCGTATACGTGATCACACCGCCGTCGCCAAGCACTGCCGTGCCGTAATCCGGACCATCTACAATTTCATACACATAAACGGTGTCGCCGTCCGGATCGTAGTCGTTGCCCTTTACGTTGATATCCACGCTCTGCCCGGCTTCGTTGGGCAATTCGCGGTAATCGTTCCATGTAACCGGGTTGTCGTTGACCGAAACGACCGTGATGGTCACGGTGGACGTTGAATAGGTGGTCCCGTCCGTAAGCCAGTAGGTCAGCTCCTCGATCCCGTTCCAATTATAGAAAGGCGTATAGGTATAGGTGCCTCCCGAGCGTGACAGAACGCCGTGCGAAGGATATTCCACACTGTAGATGCTGATCGAATCGCCGTCGGGATCGCTGTCGTTGCCCAGCAGCGGCAGCGCCGCATAAGTGTCTTCGTTCAGCGAAACCGCGTCCGCAACCGCAATCGGCGCGTCGTTGCCCGGGATCACGCGCAGCGTAAACGACGTGCTGTCGGTCAATCCCGCGAGGTCTGTTGCCGTAACTGTGACCGTAACGGTGCCGTTGGCGTCCGCCGCCGGCGACAGCGCCAGCCTGTATGTACCATTGCCGCTGTCGGTAACGACGATGTGCTCGTCGTCTTCCGGCAGGATCGTTTGGTTGCCGGAAGTAACGCCGATGCTGATTTCATCGCCGTAATCCTCGTCCGACACGCTGAAGAAGATGCCGCTGACGGTATCGTCCTCGTCGACATACCGATCGCTGATTGAAGATATCACCGGCGCATGCGCAATGCTGTTGACATCCAAATTGACCGTCGCGCTTGAAGTCAGCTCTCCGTCGGAAATCGTATACGTAAACGTGCTCAAACCCGTTTCGCCGATTGCCGCATAATACGTGAATTTCTGTGTTTTTCCGTCATAGGTCAGCGTGCCCGCCAGATCTTCTACATACCCGGTCACCGTGAGCGGGTCGTCGTCCACATCGTGATCGTTGTTGAGCACGGCGAACACGCGCTTGCCCGAAAGCGGCACATATACGTTGTCGTCGGTCGCAACCGGCGCGTCTTCCTGCTCCGCGACGCTGACGGTAAAAGTCACCTGCGATTTTGCAACGCCGTCGCTGACCGTGATCGTCACGGTCGTGCTGCCGTTGGCGTCCGCCGCCGGCGTAATCGTCATGCTGCAGGTGCCGTCGCCGTTGTTGGTCAGCGCAATGCCGTCCGTTGGGATCAGGGCGGTATCGCCGCTCTTACCGGCAAGAAGGAGGGACTCTGCCGCCGTTTCCTTGTCGCCAATGTCAAAGGATACGCCGGTCAGCGCAGTGTCCTCATCGGTCGAGTAGCTGGTTTGGCCAAACGAAATGGTGGGCGCGTCGTTCTGCGGCGCGGCCTTGAGCGTGCAGGTGCCAACTGCGCTCAGCGTTCCGTCCGTCACCTTGTACGTAAAACTGTCGCTGCCTTCGTAGTCGGCAAGCGGCGTATAGCGAAGTGTGACTCCGTCTTCCAGCAGCACCAGCGTGCCGACGCTCGTATCGCTTACAATTCCGTCGAACGAAAGCGCATCGCCGTCTGCATCCGTGTCGTTGCTCGTTAGGATGCCGATGTCGATGTCCACATATGGCGCATCCTCGTCGTAAGTCACCGTGTCGCTTTTTGCCACAGGCGTATCGTTGACGTTTTCGATATGAATCTTGACCGACTCTTGTACGGTCGTAAAGCCGTCGCCCAGCGTCAGAATCAGCGTAACGTCCCCGTTTACGTTTGGCGCAGGGCTGAGCAGCACGGAAACCGCGTCGTCGTTGTCGCCCAGGTCGGAAATCGTAATACCTTCCGACGGGAGCATATCTTCGTTTGTCGTAGCCGCCTGCAGCATCATGCTGTCCGCGGGCGTTTCCACATCGTGAATTGCAAACTCGAACGGCGTGTTCTCGCTGTCCTCGTCAATGGTGAATTCCGCCGGCAGATCGACAAAATACGGCGCGTCCGGCACGGCGGTAACCTTCACCGTAACGGTTGCTTGCGCCGTCGCGCCCGCTGCGTCCTGCATGGTATACAGGAACGTGTCGGTGCCGTTGAAATCTCCGACCGGCGTATAAAGAATCTGGTCGCCGTCCACTGTCGCCGTACCATGGAGCCCGTTTTCGCATTCCTTAAGGGAAAGCGCTTCCGTATCGGATACTTCGGTGTCGATATCGCTGTCGTTGCCCAGCACGTCGATGTGCACGCTGCCGTCCTCGGCAACCGTCGCTTCATCGTCCACGGCACTCGGCGCGTCGTTGACGTTGTTCACTGTCACGGAAACCTTAGCGGTCGCAGTGCCGCCGTTTCCGTCCGAAACCGTATAGCTGAATTCATCGGCGCCCGCATAATTCTCCGCAGGCGTGTATTTGATCACGCCGAGCACGATCACCGCCGTGCCGTGTGCAGGCGCAGTCACGGAATCGACGGACAGCTCGTCCCCGTCGGCCGGATCGGAGTCGTTGGCCAGCACATCGATGCGAATTTCCGAATCCTCGTCGACTTCATACCCCGTGTCGGCTGCGGCCAGCGGCGGATCATTTACGGACTCAACGGTAACGTCAAACGTGTCGCTCACCGTCTCGTCCGCTTCATCCGTGACCGTGACCGTTATGGTGACCGGTCCGCCGAAACTGTTGGCCGCAGGCGTGATATCCAGACTGACTTCTTCCGCAGTTTGATTGAGTACCACGGATGGTAGCAAAGTTGGATTGCCCACGTCCACCTCAATCACTAAATCTTCAAGGGCCGTTTCCGCGTCTGAAACGTCCAGCACGATACGCTGCGTCTCATCCTCATTCACAGTTGTGTTCCCAATGTCGCCCAGAACCGGCGCAGTGCTCAGCGACGTGGTGCGCAGGGTGCAGTTGCCCGCTCCGTCGGCAATGTAAATCGTGTAAGTGCCGCCGCTTGCAACCGTGAATGTCCCGTCCGAGAAGTCCGTGCCGTTTTCCGCAAAATACGCCTCAGCCTGATCGCCGGCTGCATAACGCGTGACGGCTATCCCGCTGCCCCCTTCGTCACTGTAGGGGACGTCCACAGTGCAGCTGCCGCTTCCCGACGTCTGCGTGACGGTGCCGATAACCGGCGCCGACTTATCGACGTAGGCCGTCGCACTCACGCTGCCGGAGACGTTTCCCGCCTCGTCGCGTACCGCGATGCTGACGTTATACGTTCCATTCTGGGTGAAGGCAAATGCATCCGGCAAATCGGCCCAGTCTCCGCCGTTCACTTTGTAGATGTAATGTTCCGGCGCCGCCGCGCTGTCCCAGGAAAGCTCCGGTGGCTCCAGCGTCACGTCCTCGTTGCTCCAGCCATCGTTCGAAAGCGGAACGGACGCGGGCGCGTCCGGCGTAGTCACGTCTATGTTTGTAATGGTGATATCGCTTACTTCGGACGTTTTTTCCGCATAATCCTTGCTGTATGCGGTGAAATGTGTGCCATTTTCGCTTACCTCAAACGTATATGGCGAGGTGGCGACCACTTTCGCTCCATTATAGTAAATTCCCTCCAGGCCGCTGTCGCCGTCCGCCGCGGAAATCGTGACCGTGAACGGCTGATTCGTCCAGGAAGTGTCGTAATCGACCGTACAGCTCGGTGCGGCCGCATCATGAATTTTCAGGCTCGGGTTGGAAAAGACGACGGTGTTGTCGCCTGAAGTGTTCTCGCCATATAAGAATATAAAGATATCACGGGTGTTCGCAGGGATGGACGCACCGGACGTAAACGTAATTTCTCCCGAAACGCTTACGTCGCTCTTGGTCAGATGCACCGGGGTGCCGACAATCGCATCCGGATCCGCCTCGCTGCAGAAAAATATATCGACATAGGGCACGTCGTTTTCCGAGCCGTCCGTTCCTTCCGCGTCCACGCTCGCAACAACGGAAAAATCGATCTCCAGCCCACCGAGATCGATTGGGATCGAAATATCGTTTTCCGAATCGTTCAGCGTGATTAGGCCGGCCGCCATTCCCTCGTCCGCATCGGTCATAATCACGGTCGTGCCGTCCAGCGTAGCGCCGGACAAACCGTAGCCAAACGTGTTGGTCGTAATGTTCTCGCTGTCGTATCCTTTGAAAGGAAAAGCGCTCTCAGCGAGTGCCGCCGAAGGAATGCCGACCGATTGAACGGCAAGCAATACACATACCAGTATCTGCAGCGTTTTTCTGCCTGCCCGTCTAAAACTCGCGGTATTGTTTCCCAACATGCGTCGTAACCCCCGATTGTTACATCTTATATTCTTTTTGCTCGTTTCACGCGTATATCAAACACCAGCACTTTGTCCAGTGTCAAAACAGATTTTAATTCGTACAATACATCGATCGGATAACCGACATGAAACGCATTAAAATTACATCTTTAGCGCATAATCCCAATCTAAATGCTACTTTTTACAGTATACAGCCCGTTTCAGTCAAAAGTAAAGCCTTATTCATGAATTTTTTAAGAATATGCAAAACAATATGCATCCTTATTATGCCGTATTTTTGCTGTGTTCTGCCTTTTACGCGATCTTATAGGAATGCTTATTGCATGCATCGATTAAATATTCAGTTTGCTTTTGCAGAAGCTTTGCCGGACCGCCAGCAAAAATCCCGTATTAAAGAAAGGCGTGCCGTTAAGACACGCTGGAAAAAACTCAAAAATTTGTTACATTGTATCATTTTATGTCTGTTCGAGCCCTTCGGCAGGTTCCGGTGCGGCATGCATACCATTTTCGTCGCGGAAACAGATCAGATTTTTGCCTAAATGCTTTCCTTCATACATCAGCGCGTCGGCCGAACTGAGCATTAAGTGAAAGCTGTCACCCGCCTGCATCTCAACGACGCCACAGCTCCAAGTTACGGAAATCTTTGCGGCAAACGAATTCTCCGCAACGGACGCTTTGACGCGCCCCATCAGCAGCACAGCGTTTTGCAGAGATGTATTCGGCAGCAGGAGCACGAATTCGTCGCCGCCCCATCTGGCGAGCGTATCCGAACTGCGCAGCTGCCGCTGAAAGAGTCTTGCCATGTCCACCAATACGGAATCACCCGTCTGGTGCCCATAACGGTCGTTTATGCTCTTCAGATTGTCGACGTCGATGAACGCAAGTGCGAGCGGCATTTCCTGCCGCCGGCAGAAATCCATCCAGCGTCCCGCTTCCTCTTCCAATCGAAAGCGATTTGCCGTATCGGTCAAAAAATCGGTGGAACTCAGGTGTTCCAGCCTGTTTTTCGCGATATATTCGCGGAACTGATGCCGCTCCGTACTGGCGGCCGCGATCGCGCAGAGCATGACCGTAAGCGAAACATAGACCAGCGCGGCCCAAAATTCATTTCCGTCTATTGCCCCATGGTAGAGCTTGGCACAGATAAAAAAGCCCGCGGCGCCAAGCGTCGCGAGTATAAGCGTATACTGAATTCGATTGGGCACGGAAAAAATGATAAGGATAAAAGCAATAAATCCCATTGCCTGAATCATAAAGTTAAAATGCGTATACTGTGTCATGACGAACAGGAAAATCACCAGTGCAAGCGCTTCGCTGACGGTGATCAGCACAGACAGCGGCTGAAATGAATCCGCCTTCTTGATCCTGACGCTTATAAAAGCGAGTAACCCCGTATACAGCAGGCGCACAACGGAAACAATAATCCTGCTGCCCATACTGACAATCAGCAGCCAGTCGGGAACGAGTAAAACAAAATTCAGCGCACACGCAACTATCGCAAGAATATAAATATAATTCTGCGATATCTGCAACTTGTAATCATCATACGCGACATGCGTATTCTTACCAGCGGCTGAACTCGGTTTTGTTTTTTTCAAGCTGTATCACCCGTCAGTACATTGGTTCCCGGTATGCCCGGTGCGCACGCCGCCGTCCCCGATGCCGACAGCCCACTTTTTCCCTATTCTACACCATTTAACTGTTTTTTCAATATGGATTGTCTAATTCAATGCAATTGCTGGACCGTTAGGTAATTCCAGGCCCATCCGTCCTCCGGTTTCGGATGCCGGTTTCCATCTTCCAACGCTCGGTTTGATCTGCGCGCTGCTTCAAAGCGCATTTGGTTAAGTCTGTTCGGTCCTACCGTGCATGGTATCTCTTCCCCCGGTGCCCCTGCCGTCCCCTTTGTACGCTTTCCAACGCGTCATCTGGAAGCAAAGGATCGCTATGCCGCAGCATAACACGATGTCTCCTGCACTGGCAAAGCCGACCGGCGTCCCTGCAGAACCAATGCGGAGCACGTCCCCCAAAAACGGCAGTGCCGTATCCGCTCCTGCCACACAGTATGCGTAAATTTGACCGTTAAGCAACTGTTCGGCACGCTCGGTTCCGCTAACCAATAACTGCGTTGAAACCGGCATACATCCGCCATTGAGCAAGATCACCAAAAAATTGGAAACCGATCCTGCCAGAACAAGCGTCGGCCACAAACCCCGGGCGATATTGATAACGATAAATGCGAAAATAAGCGTATATTGAACGAGGCAAACGGCGATTGCGCCAGTTTGCGGCCGCAGCAGCCAGGCGGCAACCGCTTTGACGCAGAACGCCGCGACCGGCAGCCAAAATCCCTTCAGCGGATAGGCGGCGCAGTTTTTTAGCCGGCCGCCAAAGAGCAGTCCCAATACGATCCCCGCAACCGCCGAAAGAAGCAGTATCATACCGTATAAAGGAGCCTTTTTTCGGCGTCCTCAGGCCGCAACTCAGGTTCAATCTCCAGAAATGCCTTCACGACTTTCGGGTCAAGCTGCGTACCGGAAACCTCCTCTATAATCTTGCGCGCCTGCAGGCGCGTCATCCCTTTGCGGTACGGCCGGTCGGTAATCATCGCATCATAGCAGTCGGCCACCGCAAGGATCGCCGCGGAAAGCGGCAGTTCACCCGCGGGCGGCCCGTCTTCAGGATACCCCGTCCCATCATACCTGCGGTGATGATAGAGCACCGCGTCGTTGACCACGCTGGAAAGATTAATGCTTTCAATAATACGCCTGCCGACAACCGGATGCTGTTTGATGATGTCGTACTCCTCTTTCGTAAGCGGACCCGGTTTGCGCAGGATTGCATCTTCAACGCCGATCTTTCCGGTGTCGTGTAAAAGTGCGGCAATCTTCACCTGGTCGGTGAAATGGCGCGTGCATCCGAGCGCCTTGCAAATTTCGCTGCTGATATAGGCCACACGCTGCGAATGGCCGTGCGTATAGGGATCTTTCGCTTCAATTGCCTCAACGAGCGACGCAATCGTCCGCAGCAGTATTGTATGGCTGTCGAGATATATTTTGAAGGAGTACCGCGCAAGCATCAGCGGCGCCATAAACAAAACCAGCCAGAGGTATGCGTTGGTCTGCGTCAGAATGTAGCCGATCAAAAGTCCAAGCGGGATCGTTGCAAGCACGTTTGGCAAAATCCCGCCGATATTGTCGCGCAGCAATTCGAAAAATCGTCCCTGATCGCTGAGCCTGTAATATAAAAGGAAAAAAATCAAATTGCCGAGAATCGCGACGAACGAAAACACGACCGCACCGATCATCACGCGCCAGGAAAACACCTGTGCGCCTGCGTCGCGTACGATCAGATTATACAAAAGTCCGCCGATCCAGTTGACGACAAGAACGTTGGAAACGTTGAAAAGCTCCTTAAACGGCGCACGGGCCCAGGGCGAATAGTATTGGTGCGTCTGCGTGTCCTGCAGGATCGTCACAAGGGTGGACAGCGCAAACAGCACGGTCGCCAGCGGTACGCCCTTTGTCACAATACACGCCACCACCGCAACAAATGTAATCTCCATGGTTTTGTCGGTGGTGATGTAAATGGGGAGCATATGGCAGAGGATCATGATGACCAGCATGACCACGCTGTAAAGGATCATGTCAAGCAGCGTTTCAGGGTTGGTGAAAAGTGCGGCGGCTTGGTAAAGGCTTACTCCAAAAACCGCGATGCCGCACAGGCTCACCAACGCCATGTAAACTTTCTGCTTTTTCATTCAGCTACATCCTCGCACCATGCCCGTGTCTCCGGGAAAAGTCCTAACAGGTCCGGCAGAATGATATCTGGGTTTCCTTTTGCGTTCAACCCGTCTTATCTGACAAAGAAGTACGCGCCACTCGACAGAACCAAAGCTGCAAGGGAAGCAAGCGCCATGATAATCTTTTTCATTTGGATATAGCCTCCTTTTCAAAGGCTCTGTTCTCCGCTAATCGAACAGGCTATATCCGCTACGCTTTTGCCGGACCTGTTAAGTTTTTATTAAACCGCCTCCAAAGAAATTTACATTTCCTGCTGATAGATTTCCAGCCGACGGTTAATTGCATCCAAAACACTCTGCGCTACGGCGGCGTCGACGTCTGGCTCGGCAAACACGCAGCCAATCAGCGGCGTACGATCGGCAACGCAAAACACCTGTGTAATCACAATCGTCCGTCCGTTCGAACGCACCAATTCCGTGCTGGCCAGCTCAAAAAACGCAGTTCCGTCCGTGCAGGCTTTCACCGCATCCAGCGTCGCCTGCGCAATGGAGCGCATTCTGGAAAACTGAAACGAACCGCCACTGGCGGTCCCGGTGAATACTTCGGAATCCCTGCGCAGCGAAACGCTCACTTCTACGCCCTTATCGGATGCGTGCGTATCGATGCCGGAATATGTCAGCCGGAAGCAAACGCCCGAAAGAATGCTCGGCGCAACCTGGGCGATGCTGATGATGTGATAATCCACCTCCACGCCGAAACGCGCGCTGATTGCGGACTGCACATCCCGTACCAGCGCCTTTGCGGCACGTCGGCTGCTGGCGAGGACATGGATTTCCGTCGGTTCCTGCGCTTCGGAAAATACAACGTGCGCGGCATACACACCGCTGAGCTTCGAGATCAGTGCCTGCCACTCGGCGGCGGTGCCGACGTTTACGCTCATAGAATTTCCCACCCCGTCAAAAATTGATTTTATAAAATTTCAATGTAATTTTATGCTATCTTTTATCATTATATCGCTTCATATTTCACAGCGCAAGGAAAACGGAATGAATCGGAAGGCATGCGCGCCGCATTCCTCCGCCGTCTGCAGGCAGAATTCGCAAACGCCGCCGTTTCGGCCGGCTGCGCTTCATTCGTCCTCTTGAAAACTGTACCTTCCCTTGTTTTTCGTCGTTTTTCCGTACTGGATGCAGCGCTGCGGGCACCGCTGAATGCAAGCCATGCACTGTTCGCAGCGTTTCTGCGTCCAGACAGGTCTGCCGTTCTCCATTTCGATTGCGCCGACCGGGCAGACGTCCCTGCAAAGCCCGCAGCCGGCACAGTTTTCCTCCGCGTAAAACGGTTTCGTACGCCGCATAAACGCATTGAACGCCGGTCGGCAAACCGCAGTTTTAAGCCAGGACGCGCCGCCGGAATGCACATCGTATACCGATTCCCGCGCAAGCACGCTTTCCGCAATCGCTTTCGTGCGCGGCTTTGCCTCGGCCAGCTTATAGCCCGCGTAGTCCGGCGCGTCCACGTCAAAAAGCGGCAGGTAATTATTGGGCATGGCAACCGACCAGGCGCTCGTGTACGGAAAAATACGCCGAAACCGCTTCATGGCGTTGCCCGCGTCGTCTCCGCAGGTGCATACGGCATATGCATATACATTCCCGCCAAGACGGATGTTCTTGCAGAACCGCTCCACAAGTTCCGGCACTCCCCAGGCATAAACCGGAAAAACGATTCCGATCGGGCCGTCGCCTGCAAAAACCGCCGCCGGGCCGTCCCGGATGAGCGCCGGAATTGAAACCGCCTCGTCCCCGGTCAGCCGTGCAATGGTTTCGGCCGTCCATTTTGAATTGCCCGTACCGGAAAAATAATAAATCACGGCAATACCCTCCATTCAGGATGCTTACTGAATCAGTATAACATGCGCCAGGCAAAAGCGCCTGCCGTATCATGACGGGAATTTCGCAGCTGCGTTTAAAGGCCGCCGGTAATCCGGCGGCCTTTAAACGCAAATTCCGTTTGCTCATACGTCCTCGCGCTTGCGCTTCCTGCCGAAGCAGTCCAGCCAGATGATGCCGACGATCACAACGCCCTGCGCGACCTGCTGGAGGTACGGCGCGATGCCGAGCATGTTCATGCAGTTGGTCAGAAGCTGCAGCACCATCAGGCCGATAAAACTCTCCGGGATGCCGCCGACGCCGCCGGCGAACGACGTGCCGCCGACCACGACGCCGCAGTTGACCATCAGCGCGGTGTCGTCGCCGTAGATACTCGAACCGGTGTTGAGTTTGCTGGAAAGCAGCACGCCCGCGATCGCGGTCATTGCGCCGCTGAGCACAAAAGCGATCCACTTGGTCGTGACGACGTTGATGCCGGAATATTTGGCGACTTCGTAATCGCCGCCGATGGCATACAGATTCCGGCCGAAGCTCGTGTAGCGAAGCAGCGCGTACACGAGCACGCCAAACACGATCATGATCACCGCAAGATTCGGGATTACCCCGCCGATCTTGCCGTTGGCGATCTTCATGAACTCCATGTTCGTGCAGCTCACCGGGTGCGCGTCCGTCAGTTGCTGGCAAACGCCCTTGAGCAGCATGCCCATGCCGAGCGTAATGATGAACGCCTCCGTGCGCTGCTGCACCACGAAGAACCCATTGATGAAGCCGATCAGCGCACCGATGAGGATCGAAAGCGTGATCGCCAGCCACATGCTCATGCCGCCGTTCATCATCTGAATGGCCGTGATGCCGGAGAGGCACATCACCCCGCCGACGGAAAGGTCGCACCCTGCGGCGATGACGGTCAGCGTCACGCCGAACGCGATGATTTCGTTGACGGCCGCGTCCTTAAGCACGTTGAGCAGATTATAGGACGTGTAGAAATTGGTCTTGAAGAACAGCATCAGGATCAGCATGGCGATGATGGCGATGACCGCCTTTTGCCGGGTCAGCGCACGCAGAGTCCGCTTGCCGAAACTTAAAATCGATGTTTGCATTCCGTCCACCTCCTACTGTTCTTTTCGGTTGTCGAGCCAGATGGCCAGAACAAGGATTGCGCCCTTAAGCACCACCTGCATATAGGCCGAAACGCCGAGCAGGTTCATGCAGTTGGACATCAGCGTGATTAAAAGCACGCCGAGCACGGTGCGCAGCACGCTGCCCTTTCCGCCTTTGAGCGTCGTGCCGCCGACGACCACCGAAAGAATCGCGTTGGTTTCATAGTTTTTGCCGATGATCGGCGCCGCGGTCGTGATCCGCGAAAACAGCACGATGGAGCCGACGGCGCTCATCAGGCCGCAGATGGTATAAATCAGAATCACGCTGCGCTTGATCGGAATGCCGGAAAGCTCCGCCGCGACCTTGTTGCCGCCCGTGTAACTGATCGAACGCCCGCTGTAAGTTTTGTTGTGGAAAATCCAAAGCAGCAGCAGGCACACGAGGAAAATGATGAACGACACCGAGAAGATGCCGACCGTACCGGAACCGATGGCCGTAAAGATCGTCTGCGGCGTGGTCAGCCAGCTCATATGCTGCGTGCTGCCGCCCGTGTAGATCAGCGCAACGGCGCTGTACACGGCGCTCATGCCGTAGGTGATAAACAGCGCCTCCGCCTGTGTCAGCGCGCCGCAGCTGATGAGCACCATGCTGTTGAGAAAGCCAAGGAACGCGCCGAAGAGCACGCCGACGATCAGCGCGTTGAGCTGGCCGAGCGGGTCGATGAGAGAAACCGTAACCACCGCCACCAGCGAGATCAGCCCGCCGACGGAGAGGTCGATAAACCCGCCGATGATCACGAACGTCATGCCCAGCGAAACAAAGCTCAGCGGTCCGAACTGACGCATGATGTTGGTCAGGTTGTCGCCCGAAAGGAATTTCGGCTCCACGATGATCGTGATGATGACCAGCAGCACGATGGCAACGAGGACCAGGTAATTCAAAAGGAATTTTTTCAGATCGAATCGTTTTGTCATGTCGTTTCCTCCCGTCATCCGATCGCGCTGTCCATGATCGTCTGCGCGGACACTTCCTCGGGGTTAAATTCGCCCGTGATGCGGCCTTCGCAGATGGTCAGAACGCGGTTGCTCATATTCAGCACTTCCGGTAGTTCGGACGAGATCATGATGATCGAACCGCCGTTTTCCACGATCTGCTTCATAAGTACATATATTTCATATTTCGCGCCGACGTCGATGCCGCGCGTGGGCTCGTCCATAATGAGAATCTGTGGATTGATTTCAAGCCATCTGCCGACGACGCATTTCTGCTGGTTGCCGCCGGAAAGGCTGAGCACAGTCGTCTGCGGGGACGGCGTTTTGATGCCGAGGTTTGCAATCTGACGCTCGGCAATCCCCCGTTCCTGCGAAGCGTCGATAAACCCGAACTTCCGCATTTTGTCCAGGCTCGCCATTGCAATGTTGGACTGCACGGAAAAACGCAGCACCAGCCCCTGCAGTTTGCGGTCTTCCGGCAGAAGGCCGATGCCGAGCTTCTTTGCGTGCGCGGGCTTTTTGATATGGACCGGCACGCCGCCAATCAGAACCTCGTGACCCTTTACCTTGTCCGCGCCGCAGATGGCGCGTACAATCTCCGTCCGTCCTGCGCCGACAAGCCCGACGAAACCGAGGATTTCGCCTTTTTTGAGTTCAAAGGAGATGTCGTGCAGTTTGTGCGTATTGATCGAGCGCACCTCCATGAGCGTCTCTCCGACGCAGTGCGGGCGCTCGGGATATTCGTGTTCGATCGAGCGGCCGACCATCTTTGTGATCATGTCCGCCCGCGTGAGCTCGCCGACCGGGCGCGTGTCGATGACGTGTCCGTCGCGCATGACCGTCACCATGTCGCAAAGCTCAAAAATTTCGTCCAGCTTGTGGCTGATATAGATGATGGAAACACCCTGCGCGCGCAAGTCGCCGATGATGCTGAAAAGCTGTTTGAGCTCGTCGCTGGTAAGCGAGCTGCTCGGCTCGTCCATGATGATCAGCTTGGAGCGAAACGAGAGCGCTTTTGTGATTTCAACCATCTGCTTCTCCGCCGCGGAAAGTTCGCCGACCAGCGTATGCGTGTCGATTGAACAGCCGATGCTGTCGAGAAGTTTCCTGGCCTCGGCGTGCGTGCCGCGCATGCCGTGCATTTCCGAAAAGCGGCCGAGGAAGATATTTTCGCCGACGCTCATGGTGTTGACCAGATTGAACTCCTGGTAGATGATGCTAAGTCCCCGGTTGAGCGATTCAATCGGCGTCGTGTGCTCGATTTCCTCTCCGTCGAACACAACCGTACCGGAATCCTTTGTGTACACGCCCGAGAGGATTTTCATCAGCGTCGACTTGCCGGCGCCGTTTTCTCCGACGATACCATGGACGATTCCCCGCTCGATTTCGATGGAGACGTTGTCCAGCGCCTTGACGCCGGGGAACGATTTATTTACGTCCTTAATGGAAAGGATGATTCCCCGATCCTTCTTTTCCACTCCCTCATTTCCCCTTTCAGTTGTTTGTCTGCAAACGGCATCGGAGGGCCGCCCGGCGGGACTGCCGGGCGGGCCCGTCCATTGTTACAATTTGTTTTGCCTTACCATTCCGGATACGGGAAGGTATCGATGTTGTCGGCCGTCACGACGTCCAGCGGGATGAAGTTGATCGCTTCATACGAGCCGCCTTCCAGCATGGCCTTTGCACACTCGAGGCTCTTGATCGCCATGTTCGTGAAGCTCTGGCCGATGCAGACCGCCTGCGTGCCGTCCTTAACCTGGTCGTAACCGGCGCGGCAGCCATCGACTGCAACGACGTATACGTCGGTCATGTTGGCGTTCTTCAGCGCTTCGATGACGCCGGTCGCGCCGTTGTCCCAGTGGCAGAACACACCCTGGATCTGATCGCCGTATTTGACGATGAAGTCTTCCATGATGGCCATCGCGTCCGCGGTGACCCAGCCGGAGCAGTTCTGGGAGTCAAGCAGCGTGATGTTGGAGCCTTCGATGGCTTCCATAAAGCCGTCGTGCCGCTTGATCTGCGCATCGTGGCCCGCCTGGCCGCCGACTTCAACGATCGTTGCACCGTCCGTGAAATGATCGACAAACGCCTGGCCTGCCGTCTGACCCGCCATCGTATCGTCGACGCCACAGAAGAAGTCGCGGTACTGCTGCGATTCTTCCGGCAGGTCGCTTGAGAACATGCCGACGATCACGCCCGCCTCTTTGGCTTCCATGAGGCTAGGAACGATCGCGTTGATGTCGCTCGGGTTGATGAAGATCGCGTCGTAGTCCTGCGCGATGCAGGTGCTCACGGCCTTCGCTTCGTTCTGAACGTCGTTCTGTCCTTCAAAGACATCCATTTCAAAGCCGTACTCGCCGCAATATGCCTGGAACTGTTTCCAAGCGTACGCCTGCGATTCGTTGGAGAGCGCCTGCGTGATAAACGCGGCCTTGTAGGGTGTGCTGCTGCTTTCTTCGGCGGCTGCCGCCGTCTCCGTTTCCGCTGTTTCGGCCTTGCAGCCAAACACGCCCACTACCATAACCAGAACGAGAAACACTACCAGGATCTTTTTGGTCATTTTGGTCATTCTTCTTTCCTCCTTTTTATTTAAGCGGACACCGTTCCCCCTTACCTTCGAACACAATCCGCTTATTCCGTTGTTGAGGTGCGCCGGTCCCGCCGGCGCGCCGGATGTCGTTTGCAGGCCGCCAACCGCCTGCTTTTCAGTGTGAACTTCAGCTCAGGGCCTCCTGCAGTGCGCGGAGCATGACCGCTTTGTCCGGCTTTTTGCCGGTCCACATTTCAATGTTGATCGCCGCCTGGTTGATCAACATCCCCGTGCCGGTGTTCCACCTTGCGCCGCGCGCCTTGGCGGCGCGCAGGAACGGCGTGACGGCCGGGTTCGGAATCACATCCTGCACGAACATGCTTGGCAAAATCGTATCGAGCTCGACGTTCGGAATTTCATCCACATTGGGATACAATCCGATCGGTGTGGCGTTGACCAGGATGTCCGTGTCCGTCGGAACCGCGTAGGTATGGTCCCATGTGACGAATTCACTCTTTTCCGCAATCTTTTTAAGCAGTTGCATCAGGCTTTCCGCCAGCGCCGCGTCCTCGGGACGGTTGACGATGGTGATGTGCCCCGCGCCCGCAAGCGAAAGCTCCACGCTGATGGCGCGCGCCGCACCGCCCGCACCGAGGATGACGATTTTCTTGCCCACCGGATCCACACCGTTGTCGCGCAGCGACTCCATGAATCCTTTGCCGTCCGTGTTTTCCCCGAACAAGTGTCCGTCCGTATTGACGATCATGTTGACCGCGCCGATCAGACGCGCGCTCTCGGAAAGTTCGTCGAGATACCGAAGCACGTTGATCTTGTGCGGGATGGTGCAGTTGATGCCGCGCATCTTAAAGGCTTTGAGCCCTTTGATCGCGTCCTCCAGCCGGTCCGGGTCTACGTCGATGGTCAGAAACCGCCAAAGATCGAGTCCCATGTCCCGGAAGGCCGCTTCCTGAATCACAACGCCCGGGTTTTCCGCCGCGGGATGGCCGAATACGCCGACCAGGCAGTCCAGATAATTTTGTTCTTTCATGGTTGCTTCCCTCCGTAAAAAATTGCTGGTGTGCTCCCTGCCGAAGATGTTTGCGGCACAAAATGTGTTGTTTCAGTCCCGTCCGAGCACGGACGCCGCAAAATATGCCGCGCCAACCGCCTGACCGAACTGTGCCACCGTGTGCTCCGGGTCGCGGCTCAGCTCGAGCATCACCGGCGTGAACGCGAGGTTGCCGTCGCCGGCAAGCATCTCGGCCGGCTGCCGCATGGACGCGCCTTCCTGCATGAGCTCAAAACAGCGCTTGTGCTTTACAAACCGCCCGAACAGCACGCGGGTTTTCGTTTCGGGCCGCAGCATACGCTCGGTTTCCGCGAACGTGACGGCCAGGTATCCGCCGATTTCGCGAAAGATTTTCTCCGCCGCGCGTTCTCCGCCCGCGGCGAGCTTCATCAGGTGCTCCAGCAGGGGTTTACGCATATCCGCGGGGCTGGTTTTTACGTGTATCCCGCCGTCGCGGCGTTCGAGAAATCCCAAATCAAACAAATCCTGATAGAGCGCCGGCGCTTCCCGCTCGAATATGCGCAGCGCCAGCCGGTACGCCCCGCTCTGGCTGCAGTATTTCTGCAGCGTGCCGGGCAGCCCGGTGTTGAAGTTCAAAAGGCTCCTCGCGTCGGTCGGCTCGAACGCACGCGCCGGATAGTCGCCAAGATCGATCACGCAGTTGTAGATCTCAAGCGGGATCTGCGGGATTTCGCCGGATTCGTCGAGCCAGCCGGTGCCGAGTTCCGTTCCGAGCGTATGTGCAAAAACACCCTTTTTAACCGTGTCCGCCCGCTCGGAATGCGCCAGTTCGACCGCCGCCGTATAGGCCGCCAGAGACCCGTCGTTGCTCATGTGCACCCTTCCGCCCTCGCGGCAGTGGCTCAGCAGCATCCGTTTGAGTCCCGCCAGTTTGGAAAACTCCGCTTCATAGTCCGCGGAATGCGCCCGGATACCGCGCGTTTTATAGGTTTCGCCGCCGACGATCATGTCGTCGATCACCACGTCCGGAAAACACACGCCGATGCCGTCGAGTTTCTCCGGCACGCCATATGCTCTCAGCGCTTCGTCCGCCGCGGCGCGCATTTTTTCGTCGGATGCGCCTTTTTCGAGCATCTTTTCCTTCAGCCGCGCCGCTTCCGGCGTGTCCGGCAGGGAAAGCGCCGTACGCATGATCCGCGCCATGAGAAGCACAGGACCAATCAGCGCGTCCACGTTGGTCATCTCGGCGGGGTTCCAGTCGTATTCCTTCACCGCGCAGATGCGTCCGTTTAAAATCCCGATAACCTTAATGTCCGTGCCGCCGATGTCGATCCCACAGAGCGCCGCGCCGCACGCCGTTTGAACGGCGGCTTTGCAGGAGGAAACTGCGTCGGCCTTTTGTTGCGGCCGCGGCGTTTCTGCGGGGCACTCGCCCTCGACGATTTGAAAAGAAAACGGCTGCTCGCCCGTCGCCGCATTGATGCGGTCGGTCACGTTGAGACATTTGCCATACCCGGTGCGTTCTTTTTTCGGCAAATTGATTTGGAACACGTCGTCCAGCGTCCTGCAGAGTGCCGCGGCGAAATCGCCGCCGGACGGAACATAAAGCGTCATGCGCCTGCCGCCGAACGCGGAAATCAGGTTATAGATGCGCGCGTAAAAATATTCTTTGATAAATCTCGTTTCCTCTTCCCCGTCCGCTTCGGGAAAGCGGATTTCCCACACGTGCCTGCCGCCGGAACTCGGTTCCAGCGCGCACATAACGATGGCTTTTTCCGTCGAAAACGCCTTCACAACGTCCGGCAGGAAGACATTTTGGCCGCGTTTGGCTAAGGTCAGAAATTCTTGAATCATGCGCGTTCCATCCCTTTTAGAGTGCTCTCAGACCGTGGCCGGTCAGGATTTGCTTCAGCGCTTGCACCTTTTGCTCCGGGATTTCGCGCTGATTCGGATCAAAACGATAGGGGATTCGCAGGGACTCGTATTTATCCCTGCACATGGGGTTAAAGTTGAGCAGTTCGACCGGCACGTCCGCATTCAGCGAGGAAACAAACTTTGCAATGCCTTCGATATTATCCTCGTCGTCCGTATACCCCGGAATCAGAGGCGTACGCAAAAGCAGGTCGGCTTTCCGTTCCGCCAGGCGGCGGATGTTGCCAAGAATCAGCGCGTTGTCCACGCCGGTGCCCGCTTTGTGCCGCGCAGGGTCGATGAGTTTGATGTCCGCAATGATGCGGTCGGTCGCCTCACAAAATGCGTCCAACGTTTCGGGCGGCGCGTAAAGGCTGGTTTCGATGATGGTGCCGATGCCGCGTTCCCGACAGGCTTTCAGCACCGCCAGCGAAAATTCAGGTCTGGCCATGCATTCCCCGCCGGAGAGCGTCACCCCGCCGTCCCTGCCGTAAAAAGCCGCGTCCTTTTCGATTTCCGCAACCGCTTCTTCCACGCTCATCCGTTTTGCGTCAAAGCGGATCGCTCCGGTCGGGCAGGCGGAAACGCATCGTCCGCAGAGCGTGCATTTCTGCTTGTCGACGTCCGCGCCCTTTTCGTCCCAGCCGATCGCTCCCTCGCCGCAGGCGGCCACACACGCGCGGCATCCCGCACAGACGTTTTTTGCATACCAAACGCGAATCTGCGGGTCGATCCCTTCCGGGTTCTGGCACCACGCGCACCTAAGAGGACATCCCTTGATAAACAGCGTGGTTCGGATACCGTCTCCGTCGTTGACGGAGAAGCGCTTCACGTCAAAAATGTTGGCGGTGATCATACGTCGGCATATTCCGTTCGTTCGATGATCTCCTGCTGCAAATCCGGTGCGAGTTCGGTAAAATACGCCGTATACCCAGCCACGCGGATGGTCAGGCTCCGGTAAAGCTCCGGGTGCTTCTGCGCGGCGAGCAGGTCGGAGCGATTGACCACGTTGAACTGCACGTGGATGATCTTCAGCCGGATAAATGCGCGGATGAGCCGGACAAACTTCTGTACGCCGATCTCCGTTTTAAACAGCGAAGGCAGAAACTTCATGTTCAGCAGCGTGCCGTTGCTGCCGTATTCGCTCTTGACGCGCGCAACGCTTTTGAGCACCGCGGTCGGGCCGTGACTGTCCCGCCCGTAGACCGGGGACATGCCGCCGTCCGCCAGCGGTTCTTTCGCCTTGCGCCCGTCCGGCGTTGCACCGACGTTCTGTCCCATGGGCACGTGCGCCGACACCGTGTAGAGCCCCATCTGATACGGACCGCCGCGCGCGTTGGTGTATTTTGCAAGCCGTCCGGCAAACTGCCTCGCCCAATCGAAGGCAATCGCGTCCACCCATTCCACGTCGTTGCCGTATTTGGGCGCTTTGTTGAGCAGCCGCAGCCGCAGAAGCTCCGCGTTTTCAAAGTTGCTTGTCAGCGCTTCGTGCAGTTCGCGACGGTCGACGATCTTTTCGTCGTACACCAGCGTCTTGAGCGCCGCGAGACTGTCCGCAACGTTTGCGCACTGGATCGCCTGGATGCCGGAAAGGTTGTAGTGCGCACCGCCCGCGGTCACGTCGATTCCCCGTTCCATGCAGTCGTCGATGACCGACGACAGAAACGGCGACGGAAGCAGTTCCGCATGCGCCTTTTCCACCACTTCGCAGCAGCGGATCATGCGCTCGAAGAAAAAGTCCACCTGCGTATCGAGCGCTTTCAGCACATCCTCGTACGTTTCAAACGCTTCAATCGTACCGGTATGCGCGCCCATCTGTTTGCCGGTGAGCGTGCATCGCCCGTCGTTGAGCGCCAGTTCGAGCGCCTTGACGAGGTTGAACATCGCCGCGTCGCTCCAGCCGATATTATTGCCCATCGTGGTGAGTTCGACGCAGCCGACGATGGCGTAGTTTCGCGCGTCCTGCTCCGAAATCCCTTTGCCGGTCAACGCGGGGATCACCGCTTCATCGTTGAAAAGCTGCGGCATGCCGCTGCCTTTGCCGATCACCTGCGCACAGCGCGTCAAGAAGTGCTCGCCGGAACCTTCAAAGACACGCGCCGAAAGGTTCGGCTGCGGCAGAAGAAGGTGCTCCTGCGCGCGTAAAAACAGAAACGAGAGTTCGTTTTCGGCGCAGCCGCCGTTTTCGTCCTGCCCGCCGACGGCCACGTTAAAGCCGATTGGGAACCCTGCGAAATACTTAGCGCTGCCCGCGCTGCGCAAGTACACAATCTGATTGAATTTCAGGAACAGACACTCCGTGATCTCCAGCGCATCCTCCGGCGTGAGCGCGCCGGATGCGACGTCCTTTTTATAATACGGATACAGATACTGATCCATTCGTCCCGGCGAAAACGAGGACGCGTTGCTCTCCATCTGCAATATCACATATAAAAACCAGCTTGCCTGCACCGCCTCACGATAAGTTTCCGGCGGATTTGCGGCAAGTTTGTCGCAAACGCGCGCAATTTCCAGCAGTTCCGCCGGCTGCGCGGCAGACTTGGCCATGCTCCTTGCCAGCTCGGCATAGCGCCGCATGAAAAGGCTCGCGCCTTCGAGCGCGATGGCAACGCCTTCATAAAAGTCCGCCTTGTCCGGATGCTTTGCCTTGTTTTCGCGCGCGGCTTTTGCCAGCCCCGCCGGACCGTAGCGCAGCCAGCGCGCGGTGTCCGGGCAGATATGTCCCTGCGCGTGGTCGGTCTGGTTGATCTTGGCCACCTTGCCAATGGCGCGCATTTCGCCGCCAATCCGCCCGTCGAGTACGTCTTCGAGGGTTTTGCCCTTCCAGAACGGAAAAATCTCCTTGTGGAATGCGGCGACGTCTTCTTCCTTTACCTGAAACGGGTCCTGCGGACGCGTCGGAAGCGTCTCGATTTCACGGTCCACCCAGCTTAAGCCGGATTCGGGGAAGATTACGCCGGCGCGCACGCCGGTGGTGCGGTTGCCAACGATGAGTTCGCCCGGCGTGATGCGGATTTCGATGCGCAAAAGCGCTTCCTTCAGCGCCAGCGCGCGCAGGATGTTGCGCGGCAGGCCGGGGTATTTGCGGTATACGTCGGTAACGATTTTTGCCTGTTCGACAGACATAAACCGCTCCTCGGCAAACATTTCTTCCTTTAATTTTTGAACACGAAGTCTCAGCGGCAGCTGATCGATTTTCGTTTTCATTTGCGAAATCCTTTTTAGCTTGGTCGTAGAATCGAATGAAAGTTGTAAGTTTTCGTATTGGCAATATACTTGTTAAGAATGTAAAAATTCTATCATGCAAAATGACGTGGCGAAACCGTTTCGCGTGTCTGAAAAGTGCACTATTATGAACCGGAAGTGTGATCGGCCGCTTCTTTGTTGCGGTATTCACGCGTGGACATGCCCGTGTAGGCACGAAACGCACGGTAAAAGAACTTTGTGGAATGATAGCCGGTCTGGTAGGCGATTTCCTCCGTGTTCATCGCGGAGGCCGCGAGCATGGCTTTTGCCGCTTCCATGCGCAGAGAGTTGAGATATTCCATCATCGAAACGCCGGTTTTTTTCTTAAACACGCGGCTTAAGTAGGACTTGCTGACATACACCATGTCCGCAAGCTCCTGAACGCTGATGCGCTCGGTCAGATGGTCCTGCATATAGACCACCACGCGGCTGACCATGTCGCTTTCCGTGCTCTTTTCAAAGCAGTGCCGCGCAATCAGCAGCGCAACGCTTTTTGTGTAATGCGTCATAAGCGACTGGCAGGGGTTTTTGCTCTTGTATTCGGCGTGCAGGTTTTCCAGCAGCCATTTCAGATGCGCATCCTTGTCCTGAATGCGGATGATACTTGGAATTTCCAGCCCCGGAATATCCACCCAGACACAGATGATCTCCTGATGATGGTCAAACTGCAGGCACTCCGTGTGATACATGCCCTTCGGGTAAACCACGGTATCGTAAAAGGACGCCTGCACGGAGATTTCCCCGCCGATGACGCGCGCGTTGCCATAGAGGAAGTAGAGCAGCTCGATGCAGTCGTGTTTGTGTTTTTTGAAATTCCAGATGTTGCTTTGCTCGTCAAAGCGTTCGCAGAACAAGACGGGCGTTTCCACCTGCTCGATCGCTTCGCAGAATCCCTTGTAGCCGCCGCCAATATAGTCCATTCCGCTTCACTTCCCCCGTCCCGTTTTCCGTTCTCGCAGGATTGCCGCCCGTCTCAGGCGAGGATGATCTCCACGCCGCTTTGCTCGAGGGATATCCGGCAGTTCTCCGGCACGCCGTCCGTAATCACGTGCGTCGCCTTCTTTGCCGGCATAAGCTGCACGACGCCGCGCCGGTTGAATTTGCTTGAATCGGTCAGAATGATGCGCTTGTCCGCCTGCGCGGCCATCGCGCGCACAGCGTCCGCGCGCAGCATGTCCACATTGGAAAAACCCTGCACAGGATCGTATCCGTCTGTGCCGATAAAGAATTTATCCACATAAAACTCTTCGGCGCATTTGCCGACGAGCGGGCCGCTCATGACCTGCGCGTCCGGGTCGTACGATCCGCCGAGCAGCACCACGCGCGCGCCGGGGATCGTGCGCACATATCCGGCGATGAACGCCGAATTCGTAATGATGGTCACGTCCCGTTTGTTCTTTACAAGTTCTTCTGCAAGCATGGCGCAGGTCGAGCCGGATTCGATCATGACCGTTTCCCCGCTGCCGACCATCTCCGCCGCACGCCTTGCGATACGCCGCTTGACTTCATAATCGAACGTCATGCGGTATCCCACATCGTTCGGGGAAACACGCATGGCGCAGCCGTGCTGCCGGTGCAGCAGACCCTTGTTTTCCAGCAAGGCAAGGTCTTTTCGCACCGTAACGGCGGAAACATTCAGCCTCCCGGCGAGATCGTTGACGTCCAGCGTCTCCTCGCGGTTGAGCAGTTCCAGAATGGTCAGACAGCGTTGGTTCATAATGTTGCACCGCTCCATTTTTATAATTTTTTTCGGCCCGGGTTTCGCTTGTGCGGCGAAACGAAAGCGCCGCTATTTGTTATGATACCATCCCGGAGAGCATTTTGTACCCGGTTATTTTACCGTCCGCATCAGAGCGCCTGTTCGGTGCGCGCGATGATATCGTCCTGCGTCTGCCTGGAGAGCACGTTGAAAAACGCGGAATACCCCGCCACGCGCACAATCAGGTCCTTGTGCTGTTCGGGGTGCGCCTGCGCGTCGAGCAGCGTTTCGCGTGATACGACGTTGTACTGCACGTGAAACCCGTGCAGAACGTCGAAAAACGTCCGCAGGAGCAGCAACAGTTTTTGCCGGTCGCGCGGCTTTTCCAGCATAGAAGGCGCAACCTTCTGGTTGAGCAGCACGCCGCCGGTGATCTTGTCCGTGCGCAGTTTGCTTACGCTTTTAAACACGCTGGTGGGGCCGTTCACGTCCGCCGCGTGCGTGGGCGAACACCCCTCCGCAAGCGGGTCGCCTTTGCGGCGGCCGTCCGGCGTGGCGCAGGTACCCGCGCCCTGCGGAACGTTGGCCGAAATCGAGCTCGTGCCCGCGTAATACCGCCCGCCGACCGGCCCGCGGCCGTACCGGGTGTTGTGATACTTCCCTATCTCGTCGATATAACTGTCGTACCCGCGCGCCACAAGCGAATCCACGTAATCATCGTCGTTGCCGTATTTCGGCGCGGCAAGCAGCAGTTGCCGGATGCGCTCGCCCTCTTCGCCCGCAAAATCCGTCAACAGCGCGTTCCAAAGCTCTTTTCGCGTGATGCTTTTCTCTTCGTAAACGCATTTCTTGATCGCCGCGAGCGAATCGCCGAGGTTTGCGATGCCTACCTGCAAGTCGCTGATAAAGTCGTAGACCGCGCCGCCTTCCTTGAGATGTTTGCCGCGCAGGATGCAGTCGTCGGTCAGCGCCGAGCAGAGCACGTCCGGCGTTTCCTGCTCAAGAACCATGTCCGCGCTCGAATCGAGCACGACCGCCTGACGGCAGAACTCACGCACGAACACGTCCCAGGCGTGCATCACGTCCTCAAACGATTCCATATCGAGGAAATGCCCGCATCCCTCAAAAACGCGCGTCCCGCTGTCGATGTCCACGCCGTCGTTGAGCGCGATCATCAGCGTTTTCGGGAAGTTGAGGAAACTCATGCCCGTGCAGCGGTAGCCCCACTTGCCCGGCACGGCCACCTCCACACAGCCGATGGCGCTGTAGTTATAGGCGTCCTCCTTCGCCACGCCGAGTTCCAGGAACGACGGAATGATGATCTCGTCGCTGTTGAACGCAGGCATGCCGAACCCGCAGCGGATGACCTGAATGCATTCCTGCATGAATTCGTCGCTCAATCCCTTATGGTAGCGGACGGTCAGATTCGGCTGCGGCAGGTGCGTTCGCGCCACCGTGCGGAGAATCAGATAACTCAGCCCGTTAACCGCGTCCCTGCCATCGGCGGTCTGCCCGCCGACCGTGACATTCTGATAGAGCGGGCTGCCCGCGGAAAAGCGCGTGTGCGACCAGCTGCGGATTTTGTTGACGGTAAACGTTTTAAGCCAGAGGTTTTCAAGCAGTTCGCAGGCTTCTTCTTCGCTCATGCCCGCCGCGCGGCTCTTCTCATAATACGGATACACATACTGGTCGAGCCGCCCGTAGGAAAGCGAATGCCCGTTCGACTCGATCTGGAGGATCACGTGCAGCATCCACACGCTCTGGAGCGCTTCATGGAACGTGTCGGCAGGCTGCATCGGCACTTTTCTGCAGATGCGCGCGATTTCGAGGAGCTCCTTTGCGCGCGCCGGGGAAGCAAACTGTGCCTGCTCTTCGGCCAGCGCGGCAAAGCGCAGCGCATAGTCTTCCACCGCGTCCAGAACAATCTGGATCGAGCGGTAAAAATAACTCTTTTTCAGGTCCGCAAAGTCTGTGAGATCCAGCTTTTCCTGCTGCTTTGCCACGCGCTCGCGCACGCCGATTAAGCCTTCGCGCAGCACGCGGTCATAGTCCGCGGCGATGTGCGCGTCGCCGGAAGTGATGTTGCCCTCGGTCTTGATAATGCCGAGGTCGTAAAACAGCCGCGCATGCGGCGGAAACGCCGCGTAACCCTTGTCCTGAAGGGTACGCCCTTTCCAGTACGGGTACATCTCACGCAGGACGCGCTTGTTTTCCTCCGTGATCGTGAAGCGGTCCCCGTCGCGCTTGTCGAACGCATCCAGTTCGTCAATCACCCAGTCCATGGCGTATTCCGGGAAGATCGGCGCGGCGCGGTCGCTGCCGGCCTGGTTGCCGACGAGCAGCGCGTCCGGAGCGATATAAATCTTCATATGTCGCAGCACGTTGTCGAGCATATATGCACGGCGCAGTATTACCTGTTCCTGTTCGTGCACGCGATAGCTTTCGGTGGTAAGCACGGCGCGCTCGGTGTCCACCGTCGGTTGGGTGTCGATCAGGCGCGCGCGCATGCGCGCGGTTCGCTCACCAAGTGAACCGAAATAGTCCTGCGGGCGAATCTGCTCTGCAAGGCCGAACGAGTTCGTTTTTGTCTGTCCTGTTTTGTTTGCTTCCATAAGCGTATCGTTATTCTCCTCTGACGAATTCCGCCGCGCCGATGAGCCCCATATCGTCGCCAAGCTCCGCAATTCTAAACTCCACCGGCAGCGGAATGTGATTATATTTGTCGAACTCCGCCTTCACGCGGTCGAAGAGCACGTCCCCGAAATGGGTCAGCCCGCCGCCGAACACAAAGCGGTTGATATTGAGCATCTGATAAACGTTAAACGCACAGACGGCCAGATAATGCGCCGTGGTTTCGACAACTTCCCGCGCAAGCGGATCGCCCTGCAAAAACGCCGCAAGCACATGTTCGCCGTCCGCCGTTTCCGGCGTGAGCATCGTGGTGTCGCAGTAGCTCATCTGCCCGCGCACGCGTGCGGTGATGCTCCGGCCCGAGGCGTAGGACATGAAGCATCCGCGGTTTTCGCAGCCGCACATCAATCCTTCGTCCGGCGTGGCGAGCATATGCCCGCATTCGCCCGCCCAGCCGTAACTGCCGCGGAACAGCCTGCCGTCGATGATGATGCCGCTTCCAAGTCCCGTGCCCGCCGTAATGTACACAAGGTGCCGGCTGCCGCGCCCTGCGCCGCGGCGGTATTCCGCGAGCGCGGCGGCATTGCTGTCGTTATCTAGCACAACACGCGTTTTAATCCGCTCGGCGAGGTAATCACGCATGGGAAACTTCTTAATCCCCGGCATGGCGGACGTCATGAGCACCGTGCCTTCATCGAACAGGATAAACGACGGCATGCAGATACCGACGCCGCCGAGATCGCTTTCCGTCAGGCCGTTTTTTTCGAGCATACGCCGGATGTTTTCTGCCAGCGTGTCCGAAAACGCCGCGCCGTCCGCGCATACGTCCGTCGGATGCTGGAAACGGTCGGCCAGTCCACCTTTAGAATCGAACAGCCCGTAGGCAACCTTGGTCCCGCCTGCGTCGATGCCGATTACGTAACGATTTCGCATATCGAACTCTTCCTTCCGGAAAAACGCCCGTATTCCCGCATGCAAACGCGTTTTCCCACGGTTTCAGTATAGAAACGCTGTTCTGCAATGTCAAGATTTTTATTACATATGTCGCTATAATTGCTTTCATATGAAAGTTATGCTGCGATGCTTGAAAACGCCGCCGAAATCTTGTATGATGATACCGCGATGCGCGCGGCGGTTTCAGTTTGTGTGCCGCTGTCCGCTTTTTTGCATTTTCCGCGCGGTCTTTCGGGGTTTTGCGCGCAGTCAATAAGGAGGTCCTGTTCGTTTTATGAAACGTTCCGAAATCAACGCGGCCATCCGCCGCATGGAAGCATTCGCGCACAAACACGGCTTTGTTTTGCCGCCGTTCTGCGCGTTCACGCCGGCAGACTGGGCGCAGAAAAGCCATGAATACGATGAAATACGGGACAATATGCTCGGCTGGGATGTGACGGACTACGGCGCGGGCGATTTTCTAAAAGTCGGATTTTCGCTCGTGACCATCCGCAACGGTAACCTTGCAAAGCAGGGCGAATACCCAAAACCATACGCCGAAAAGCTTTTATACCTCGACGAAGGGCAGTATTCGCCAATGCACTTCCACTGGAGCAAAATGGAGGACATCATCAACCGCGGCGGCGGTAATGTGCTCATCCGCGTATACAACGCCACGCCGCAGGAAACCTTTGCCGAAACCGACGTGACCGTCCACTGCGACGGGCGGACGTACGTGGTGCCCGCAGGCACGCAAATCCGCCTGACCCCCGGAGAGAGCATCTCCATCCACCCGTATCTGTACCACGATTTCACCGTGGAACCGGGCGGCGGGTCCGTGCTGCTCGGCGAAGTGAGCATGGTCAACGACGACGTGCACGACAATCGTTTTTACGAACCGCTCGGCCGTTTTTCCGAAATCGAGGAAGACGAACCGGCTTACCGGCTGCTCTGCAACGAGTACCCCGCAGCGAAGGACTAAGCGACATGACAAAACAAATCCGTCTTTGCGCGCTGGACGTCGACGGCACGTTGATTCAAAGCGACCTAAAGCTCACCGATGCAGTGGTGCGCGCGATCGATTCCCTGCGCGACGCCGGAATCGTTCCCGCGATCGTCACCGGGCGCACCGACCGCGAACTTGCATTCTTAAAGCCGCGCCTGCCATACCTGCGTTATTTCGCGGTGAGCAACGGCGCGCGCGTATACGACGCGGCAAGCGGGGAAACGTTCTACCAAAATCTTCTGCCGCTCACGCTTGCGCGGCAGGTTGTGGAGCAGGCGAGCGCGTACGACATAATGATGGAAATCTATGCGGACGGCGCTTCTTTTGTGGATGCCGCCGCATGGGAAAACCCGGGCCTTTATGGCTGCGCGTTTTTAAAGGATCCATCGCTCGGCGAAGCGCGCGTCCCCGTGGACGACCCGCCGGCGTTTCTGAACCGGCGGAATGCGGACGTCGACAAGCTCTACATCTCGTTTCGCAACGGTTCCGACCTGCAAAAACTGGAAGCCTTCTGCCGGAAACTGCCCGTCGATTTGACGACTTCCATCCATAACGGGCTGGAGGTCAACGCCCGCGGCGTACAAAAATCTGCTGGACTGGGCGCGCTTTGCGCCCGTCTCGGTATTGCACCCGAAGAAACGGCCGCCATAGGCGACGGGCTCGCGGACGTTTCGATGCTGCACTTTTCCGGGTTTGCCGTTGCGATGGGCAGCGCAGGAGCGTCCCTTCGCGCCGAAGCGGACTGGATTGCGCCGGACTGCAATCACGACGGCGCGGCGCGGGCGATTGAAGAAATTCTGGAGCGCGCCGGACTTTCCGGCAAATCCATATAAAAGCGACCGTCAAAAACCGGTTCCCGGCGGTCAAAAATCTGAATATGCGGGGGTATTGAAGCAATGCAGCGGAATCGTCTGGTTTTTATCGGCAGTTACTCGCAGCCTATCCGGCTTGGCACCGGGGAAATCGTTCCCGGCGGCGGCGACGGCGTTACCGTTTACCGCATGGATGAAGCGGGCGGGCTGACCCGCCTTTTCTCGGCGGGCAAACCGAATCCCACCTATCTTGCATTGAGCGCGGACAATCGTTTTCTTTACACGGTCAATGAACTCAAGGAATACCACGACGAAAGCTCGGCGGCGGTCTCCGCCTATCGTATCGACCCCGAAACGGGCGGACTGACACTGATCAGCCGGCGTATGACCGGCGGCGCGGACACGTGTTATCTTGCCGTGAGCCCGAACGGGCGGTATCTGAGCGTCGCCAACTACAGCGGCGGAAGTTTCGCCCTGTTTCCCATTCTGCCGGATGGGAGCCTTGCGACGCCTTCATGCTTTGTTCAGCACTACGGACACGGCGCGCTGCCGGACCGGCAGGCGGGCCCGCACGTGCATCAGATTACGGCCGACCCTTCCGGAAACCGCTTCCTCGTGGCCGACCTCGGCACGGATAAGATTTTCGTTTATGGAATCGACTGGGAGACGGGCTGCATCAGCCCCAACGCCGCGCCCGCCATCCCGCTTGCCCCCGGCGAAGGGCCGCGGCAGTTCGTTTTTGACCACAGCGGACAATTTTTATACCTCGTGACCGAGATGGGCAACACCGTTTGCACGTTCGCATACAACAGCGAAACAGGAACAGCAAGGCTCCTGCAGCGCATCTCCACACTGCCGGACGGATTCACCGGCGGGAGCATCGCCGCCTGCATCAAGCTGCATCCCAATGGCAAGCTGCTCTACACCTCCAACCGCGGGCATGACAGTATTGCTTGCTATCGCATTCTGAATGACGGCACGCTCGAACGGCTGTTCGTCCAGCCGCTGGGCGGGCGCACGCCGCGGGACTTCAACCTAACGCCGGAAGGAAATTTCCTCCTTGCGGGGTTACAGGATTCCAACGAACTTGTGCGCTTCGCCGTGGACGGCGAAACCGGCACACTGGCCGAACTGGAACGTATCCCCTGCGGATCGCCGACCGCGGTGCTGTTTGCGGATTATCCGGAAGAGCGATAAGTGCATATAAAAAAGCGCCGGCAAGGCGCTTTTTTTATATGTCAGAAACCAAAACTCAGAGCGTTTCCACCGCCGCACGCTCCGCGGCAAGTCCACTTAAATATGCAGTCAGAAACGACTGGAATCCCTCCACTCCGGCCTTGTCCGGCTGCAGCGTTGCAATGGACGCATCTTTAAATACGCGGTCTTCCAGATAATCTTCCAGCGTTTCGCCGTCCTTTCGCCAGAGCCGGTATGCCGCAAGGATCGCCATCCCGTGCGGGCCGCCTTCGCCCGCCGTCTCCATGACCGACACGGGGAACCCCATCGCGTCCGCCATATACTGCTGGCCGACCACGGGCGTTTTAAAAAGGCCGCCGTGCCCCATGAGGCGGTCCAGCGTCGCGCCTTCCTTATAAAGGATGTCCATGCCGACGCGCAATGCCGCTAAAGTGGAATAGAGCTGCGCGCGCATGAAATTGGCCAGCGTAAAGCAACTTTCCGGTTTGCGCACGACCATGGGCCTCCCCTCGGAAAGTCCCGTCGTCGGCTCTCCGGAAAGATAATTATAGACCATGACCCCGTCGCAGTCCGCGTCGCCTTCGCGGCTTTTCTCGTAAAGCTTATCGTAGAGTTCGCCCGTCTCCGGCTTCGCACCGAAGAGCCCCGCCGCCTCACGGAACACGCGCACCCATGCATCCAGATCGGACGTGCAGTTATTGCTGTGCGCCATGGCGACCGGCCTGCCGGACGGCGTGGCGACCATGTCGATCTCCGGGTACACGCGGCTGAGCGGCTTTTCGAGCACGATCATGGCAAAGATCGACGTACCCGCAGAAACGTTGCCCGTGCGCTGGGCGACCGAGTCGGTCGCGACCATGCCCGTGCCCGCGTCGCCTTCCGGCGGCGCCATCGGAATCCCCGCGCAGAGCGTCCCGGTCGGGTCAAGCAGCCTCGCGCCTTTCTCGGAAAGGATGCCCGCATCGTCGCCCGCACAGAGCACCTGCGGCAGGATTCCCCGCAGCGCCCAGGGATACCCGTTCGGCCGTACCAGTTCGTCGAACGTTTTCAGCATGGCCGCATCGTAGTCGTTTGTGCTGGAATCGATCGGGAACATGCCGGAAGCGTCGCCCACGCCAAGCACTTTTTTTCCGGTCAGCCGCCAGTGTGCATAGCCCGCCAGGGTGGTCAGATAGCGAATCTTTTGCACATGCGCCTGTTTTTCCAATATGGACTGATACAGCTGCGCGACGCTCCAGCGAATCGGAATATTGAACCCCAGCCGCCCGGTCAGGAACCGCCCGGCTTCCTCGGCGTTGGTGCTGCGCCAGGTTCGAAACGGCGCAAGCAGTTTCCCGTTCCCATCAAACGCAAGGTAACCATGCATCATGCCGGAAATACCGATCGCGCCAACGCGGGAAAGCGTTATGCCATACTGTTTTTTGACGTTATCACACAGTTCGCGGTAACTTTCCTGCAGCCCGCGTTCCGCTTCGGCAAGGTCGTATGTCCAAACGCCGTTTTCCAGCCGGTTTTCCCAGGCAAAGCCGCCGGAAGCCAGCGGCCGGTGCAGTTTATCGATCAGCACCGCCTTAATGCGCGTCGAGCCGAGTTCGATACCGAGCGTCGTTTCCCCGCTGCGGATAATTTTCGCCGTTTCCCCTGCGGTCATGGCTGTCCCTCCTTCAAAATCGCTTCCGGCGCGAATACGCCGGTTTTGCAGAAGTGCTTCGGCACGTTTTTTTTACGCATGCCGAAGCGCTGTTGTCTTCATGCTTCACACATTCTCGAGCAGAAACTTTTCAGCCTCGGCGCACCAGAGACCGTTGTT
>ERZ795053.118-NODE-118-length-92643-cov-17.794196_pt1 | contig 92643 bp, 70 predicted proteins | sample MGYA00375137_ERZ795053 | MGnify/ENA primary metagenome ERZ795053 (study PRJEB30182, sample SAMN05720284) | activated sludge metagenome | isolation source: Anaerobic digester | place: Hong Kong | collected 2014-12-17 ...
CTCTATCCCTCCTGCCCGGCATCTTTCATACTGAACGGAAACATCCATGCCCCCCATTTGGGATATTCCCCAAAAAACTCTTCTACTCGCTTGCTTCTGGGCCCCGAGTTCCTGGTGATGAAACCTGAGTATTGGAAATTGGGGGAGAGGGGAAAAAGGAAACCCACGCCAGACTTGGATTTCCTCATTACTACGGGTGGTTCTGACCCATTTTCCCTTTTTCCGCAATTGCTGGGACTCCTACAGGGCATAAGCCAAAGACTCCAGTTAGGAGTAGTGCTTGGACCTGGAATCCCCGAAAAAAAAAGGGTTCGCGGAAATTCCCGGGGAAACGATGCAACCCTCTATTTCGATTCTCCCAATTCCCTAAAACCCCTCATTCTCCGTTCCAGAATTGTGCTTTGTGCCTCCGGGTCAACCGTGTACGAAGTACTACGACTTGGCAAAATTCCGTTGATCTTTTCCTTCGTACCCAACCAAATGCAGATTCACACTTGTCTCCAGGCAAGTGGTGTCCCCTCCCTTGGGTATTGGGAGGGAGAAAAACCGAAAACTCCTTCTTCGGAAATGCAAGGGAAAATCCTGGAAACCTACTCCCAGCGCAGTATCCTTCAAAGCAAGCTATCTCCCCTATTTGCCCTTTTCGATGGACAGGGAGTGTCCCGTGTCCACCAAGAAGTGCTCACCGAAATGGGTACGCGGTGAGAAGCTCAATGAAATCCCTTTCCTTCCGATAACTTTCCACCAAGAGAGAGGTGAACCCCATGAGCGAGCTCAAGCGTTGCACACGTTGCACCATTCCCGAAACGCACGAAACCATTTCCTTCGACGACCAGGGGGTGTGCAACATCTGTCGCCAGCACGAACACAAGAAAGAAACCATCGACTGGCAACAGCGCGAAGTGGAACTCCGCGAGTTGCTGGACAGCTACCGCGGGAAGTACGACTACGACTGCATTGTCCCCTTCAGCGGCGGAAAAGACAGTACCTGGACGTTGTACGTTCTGATGAAGCAATATCACCTCAAGCCACTGGTGGTATCGTTTGACCATGGTTTTTATCGCCCTACGCTGGAAGAAAACAACCGGCGAACGTTTCGCAAGCTGGGTGTGGATGTGTTGAAATTCACCCCGAACTGGATAATCGTGCAAAAGCTCATGCGCGAATCGCTGCTTCGAAAAGGCGATTTTTGCTGGCACTGCCACACGGGTATTTTCTCCTACCCCATGCACATCGCCATCAAGTTCAACGTTCCGGTTGTTATCTGGGGAGAACCAAGCGCGGAATACACCTCCTACTACGGTTACGATGATGGGATCGAGGAAGTCAACGAGGAACGGTTCAACCGCTTCGTGAACTTGGGAATAACCGCGCAGGACATGGTGGGAATGCTTGATGAAAGCGTGCGGGAACGCGACCTTCTTCCCTACACCTACCCACCACTCAAGGAGCTGAAAAGGATCAAGTACCGATCCTTTTGCCTGGGAAGCTTCCTCCCGTGGGACGTCAAGAAGCAAGTGGGCATCATCAAGGAAGAACTGGGATGGCAGGAAGAAGAGGTGGAAGGTGTTCCACCTGGATACGGTTACGAGAAAATCGAATGCGCCATGCAAGGAGTGCGCGATTACTTGAAGTACATCAAGCGGGGGTACGCCCGAACCAGCCATCTCACCAGTATCGATATCCGAAATGGTCGCTTGACGCGAGAGAAGGCCATGGAACTGGTCAAGGAGTACGAAGGAAAGAAACCCGCGAGCTTGGATGTGTTCTTGGAATACGTGGGAATGAGCGAGGAGGAATTCAACCGGATCGCAACCAGCCATTGGGTGCATCCCAGCCAGGTGGATCCACATTCGCTCGAAAAAGGAAAGGAAGATTGGGACCAGGTACTCTGGTACCGGGAATCGCACCCTGAACGAAGTCTCAAAGAAAACCTGGATGCTTGCGAGCGACGGAAAGCGGAAAAATGATTGCCATCATCGATTACGGCATGGGCAACGTTTTTTCCGTGAAAAACGCTTGCGAGTTCCTTGGCGAAGAAGCCATTGTAACCCGAAACCCAGGGGAAATTGCCCGAAGCGACCGGCTGATTCTTCCGGGTGTGGGAGCTTTTGGAGAAGCCATGGAAAACCTGCGTGACTTGAACCTGGTGACGCTTTTGCACGAAGAGGTGCTGCAAAAGAAAAAACCCATCCTTGGCATCTGTTTGGGAATGCAGCTGATGGCTTCCCAAAGCGTGGAGAAAGGAAACCACGGTGGTTTGGGTTGGGTCGCAGCCAAGGTGGTTCGTTTCCCCCGCTCCAGTTTCCCCTTTCGCGTGCCCCACGTAGGGTGGAACGAAATTTCCCCGCGCCCCAACGTTCCCTTTTTCGCCAACCTAAAGAAAGACCGAAACGTCTACTTCGTGCACAGCTACCACCTGGTTCCCGAAAACAACCACGAAATCGCGGCAACGTGTTCGTACGGTATCGAGTTTTGCGCGTCCGTTTGGAAAGAGAACATTTTTGCCACGCAATTCCACCCGGAAAAGAGCCAAAACGTTGGTCTTTCCATCCTGGAATCTTTCCTGGAATGGTCCCCCCCTTCCCGAAAACCAGGAGAACTGGCTTCGACGGGGGTGGAAGAGATTGCTTAAAAAGAGAATCATCCCCATGCTGCTTCTCAAAGAAGGGCGCATGGTAAAAGGAAAACGTTTCGCCAACTTTCGGGACGTGGGAAACCCAGTTACCGCCGCACGGGTTTATAACTCGCAGAAAGTGGATGAGTTGATTTTCCTTGACATCGAGCCCTCGACTTCCAGTAGGGAAAGCGTCAAGCAAATCATCCGCTCGGTAGGGGAAGAATGTTTCATGCCCCTGACCGTGGGAGGAGGGGTGCGGACACTGGAGGATTTCCATGAACTCCTTCAACTGGGAGCGGACAAGGTGAGCCTGAACACCGCTGCGGTGAAAACCCCTTCCCTTGTTCGCGAGGGCGCCAGGCGCTTCGGTGACCAATGCGTGGTGGTGAGCGTGGATTACAAAAGGGATCCTTCCGGAAAAAGGAAAGTGGTGATCGAAAGCGGAAAAAAAACCTTGGATTTGGATCCCCTGGACCACATCCTTCGTTGCGTGGAACTGGGAGCTGGCGAAATCCTGCTCACTTCCATTGACCACGAGGGGGAAATGGAAGGATACGACTTTCCTTTTTTGCAACAAGTTGCATCCCGGGTTCCGGTACCCGTCATTGCTTCGGGTGGTGCAGGGAAGCTGGAACACTTTGAAAAAGCGCTGGTTGAATGCGATTGCAGCGCGGTGGGTGCAGGGAGTATCTTCCATTTCACCGACCAAAGTCCCATCAAGGTACGTTACTACCTCACGGTTCAAAATCTTGCCGTGCGGGTGAAGTAGCTAAAGTCCCCAAAAAAAGGTCCGATAATCTCCTTGATTACTCTGGCCAGGGTATCAAAAGCCCGTGAAGGATTCACGGGTAAAAAACTACACGGAGGTGTAAAGCTATGAGAGTGTATCACAACATTCCAGCCTTGAACGCCTGGCGAAATGGAACCATCATCAACCGGGCCATGTCAAGGTCTCTCGAACGTCTTTCTTCCGGTCTTCGTATCAACCGCGCCGCGGATGATGCCGCAGGGTTGGCCATTTCCGAAAAGATGCGTGCCCAAATCCGGGGCTTGAACCAGGCAACGCGAAACGCCCAGGATGGGATTTCCTTGATTCAAACGGCTGAAGGTGCGCTGAACGAAACCCACTCCATCCTGCAGCGTATGCGCGAACTGGCTGTGCAAGCCGCGAACGACACCTACACTTCGGAAGACCGCCAGGAAATCCAGAAGGAAATCGACCAACTTGTGGCTGAAGTGGATCGCATCTCGGGAACCACGGAATTCAACAAGAAGAAATTGCTGGATGGCTCCGTTTCTGCGCTTGTTTCCACCGATAAGCTGAGCACCGAGGTTTTTATGCGCGATGGGCTCCGCGTTCTGGACCAATTCGGGCAGAAGGCTCCGGGGGGCGGGAACTATCGACTTGATATCGAGGCTACCGTTGGACGGAATCAGGTACAGAAGTCGGATATTTTCAAGATCAAGCATGCTTCGGAGGTAGAGACTTCACAGATCAACAACGAAAGTTATGCGGACGGGCAATTTGCGAAAGTGTGCCTTTTGGTTTGTGAGGGCGGGGCTGCCCTAAATGATGACACAAATGCCGTTTTCAAAATGACATTTGATTTTGGTGGAGGATGTACTTACAGTGTCTGCATGACCGGTATGAATGGGGTAGATGCTTGTGGCATTGCAACTCAAGTTTTAGCTGATGCGAATTTAGCTTCTCGGCTTTGCGTAGCTTCTGACCTAAATGGCACTATCGGGTGTTTGGTTTTTGAATCCAAGACAGCCGGGCAAGACTTTTCCGTTACCTTTACTTTAGATAGGAATTGTTTTGCTGGAGCTGGAACGTTTGGAATGTCTGGGGCAACTTGTTTTACCACAGAAACCGGTGATGATACAGATGGCTGTGTTTCCTTTTCTGTATCTACAAACAACGGTTGCTATGCTGCTGTACAAGGTGGTTGCGGAACGGGTACTTACACTCTCCAATCCACAGAGAACATTACTTCCATCGAACTGTGTACCCAAATGAAAGAAGGTTACTACGGTCTAGATGTAATCAAGTGCGTAAACACTGTAGCGGTGTGCACTTACGCTGGTTGTGCGACTGCTGTTAACACATGCATTAGTGCTTTCTACAGCTGCACAGGAACTGCTATGGTATCTTCAATTGGAACTGATTCGGCATGCGTTACAATGAATGGTTCAATGGTCCTAAAAATCGATAGTGTCTGTACTACTTCCGGAACCATTCAGCTGAGTTACAAATCCCATTTCATTGATTCCACTGGCACCTGCTATTCGGATTCCTCATGGAACACTCTTTGTGTTACCGTAGGAGGTGCTTGTACCATTGATTTTGGGAATAGTGTTTGTTTAATTATGACATTTGCTTCTGCCGCTTCCTTGAGAGAAGGGGATGTTTTGCTTCTGGACACCAGGGCAACCGTCACCGCTAACCATGAAACCATTTTCACCCTTACCTGCAGTTCCGATGGTGGAGTTACTTATTCCACTTCAACTAGGTGGGCTTTCGATGACAATTACCTGGACAACAAATGTATTGCCGTTTCTTTTTTCCAACTGGATAATTTGACCGGGGAAATCACGGATTCTAAGTTCAATGTAAATTTTGACACGTTTACGCATACGGAGATAAATGCCGCTACTTTCTCGGTGGATTCCGTCACCATTTCTGATGATAGTGTCATCGGAACCATCGCGGGCCTTTGTACAAAACTGTATGACGTAGACAAGTTCTGGGACGCAAGCGGGAACTTCATCCTCGAAACTCCGCAAACTATCACTCTTGTGCAAGGTGATGGGAAGTCTGCCACCGTTACCCTTTCGAGTCAGGATACCTTTGCGGATGTGCGGGACAAGCTCAACGTAGCCATTGCCGAAGGTCTGGAGCAGGGAGATCTCGCCAACGTGGGTACAGACACCGACAAGTTCGTTTCCTTCGTCACTGACCCGTGCACTTCCGGTCTTGAAGCAGTGGAAGGTACGTTCGTGATTCGTTCCGCCATTGCTGGTGAAGAAGGAGAAATCACTTTCGTGGGTAACGATGATGTGCTGGCTGCACTGAGCCTTTCCACGATTCAAACTTCCCAGGACAACATTTACACCGTTGATGTCACGGAAGTGCACTCCGGTTCGGTGATTGCCGAAGACGTCAAAGTGTCGACCAACCTGTTGAGCGGTGTGGTGCACCAGAACGTGGACGTGAAGTTTGCATCCAACACCGGTGTTGTCGTGGAATGGGACGAATCGGACAACGACTGGTCATTCACCGGTGGAACTGCAAATGCTGGAGAGACCTTTGTTCACCTTGCGGACCGCACCATGGTGCTTCACATTGGAGCCAACCAGAAGCAGGATATTGGAACTGGAATCGGCAACATGGGGTCTGCTGCCCTGGGCATTGACAACGTGCAAGTCACCAGTAACCCGCTTGCCAACGATGCCATCGGCAAAATCGACAATGCGATTTCGCAGGTTTCCGGGGAACGTTCCAAGCTCGGTGCGTTGCAGAACAGGCTGGACCACACCATCAACAACCTGGGTGTGACCATGGAAAACCTGACTGCTGCGGAAAGCCGGATTCGCGACGCGGACATGGCTGCGGAAATCATGGAATTCACCAAGCTGCAAATCCTGATGCAAAGTGCTAATTCCATGCTGGCCCAAGCAAACCAACTGCCACAGAACGTGCTGCAACTTCTGCGATAACCATTTTCTTCTACGAGCAATGCGAGCCCCGCGAATGCGGGGCTCTTTCATTTAAGAGTTTCCCCGTTTTTCCGATAAATCCCTTGATTCCATTCCTTTTTCGGGGTGATTGCATGGTTGATGTTGTTTCCTACCCAAACTGGTGGAAAGGGCAGGTGCCCGAAGGATACGACTTGGTTGTGGAAGGGAAAGGCAGGTTATTCCCTTCCTTGTTTTCTTGCCTGGACTACTTCGAGCACCTTTGTTTTCGTTCCTGGGTTCCGCTTCCGGAGTTGCGGGTTTTGCACCTGGGGTGCGGAACCGGTGAGCCGTTGCTGGAAATGGCGGTCCATTCTCCCGGGGCAACGATTTTCGCCACCGATTTTTTCCCCGAATCCCTGGAAATGGCCAAGGACTATGCCCGGCAAATCGGTGTGTCCAACATCCACTGGCTGGAACCGGGTGATTGGGGGAACTTGGGAGAGCTGGACATGGTGCTTTCCACCCGTCCCCTCCAGCATTGGGGGGAACTCCTCCCCCAACTGCACGAGCTCCGCTCCATTTTGGGCGAAAGGGGCATTTTCCAGGTTTTTTCCTACACGGGTTCGGAGCCCGAGAAGAATCTTCTTTTCCCCGACGAATCGGAATCGTGGAAGGAAGGGCATCTCTCGCTGGAAGAAGCTTCCGTGTTGGTGGAGAAACTCCTGGTTTCGCCCGTTCCAGAAGGAATTGACACCTTCCGCGGGGTGAACCAACTTTTCCAGGAGGCGGGGTTTTCGCTGCTTTCGGGAATCCATCCCAAGAACTATGATCCTTCCAGTTACCTTCCGGATGACAAGTACGATGCGCTTCTCTCGGGCCTTTCCCCGCTTCAAAGGGGTTTTCTTTCGGAACAGCTCCATGCACGCTTCCTTCGGCATGCCATGGTCTTTTCCAAGCAACCTCTCTCCCTACCCAAGTGGGAGCTGGGAAGCCCGGAATGTGCAAGTTGGATCCCGTTCCAAACCCCTTTCGCGGGGGCGGCCCGGAAGGACGACCGCATTCTGCTGGGGCTTGTGCATGGTCGGTTGGCATTGCAGGAAGGGGTGGAATTCGAGGATCTGAGCCTGCCGGAGAAGTACTTCCAGGTGTTCCAGACCATCGATGGAAAGAAAACACTTGAGCAAGTGCACCGCCGCTTCCTTCCCATGTCCTGGGAAGATTTCCGCGCCTTCGTCCAACTTCTGTTGGAAAGTGAGCTCATTTACCTACATGAGGGGGAAACGTCATGAACCTGTGGGAGCACATGAAGCAGTTCGAGAAGCAGGTGTTCTCGTACGAGCTCCAAGAAGCGATGGAAACCCTGAACCAGTTCATTGAGCAGGTGAACCAGCTTGTTCCTTCCTGGGGAGAGGCAAAGGTGAAGCGGGTAAACGACGTCCTCCTTCGCGTGAACGAAGCCCTGCAAAACCAGGATTTCCTTCTTGCCTGCGACTTGGTGCGCGTTCCGTTGCAAGCGGAGCTCAAAAAAAACTTGAATTGAAAGTGGGAATTTCCATGCCAAAACGAAAGAAGAAAAACAATCCCTTCTTTTCCACCACGATGCCAGACCCCACCGCCCAAGCACGTTCCAAGAGCGTTCAAGACATGGCACAGATCCAGGGGCTCATCAAAACGTTGTCTACCCAGGTTCCGCTTTTCCCGCTGTCTGTGAAGAACGCCGATGACCCCGAGAACCTGGTGCTGGAAAAGGAAGGTGCCAGGGTTTTCCTGTTGAGCCACTTTGATCGGGAGAACGAGCTGAAGAACATGTTTGCCAACGTGGACCCGGAAATTGAGTTTCTCATCCTTTTTGGCATCGGAAACGGCCAGGCGATCGAGTATGCCCAGCAGCATTTCCCGAACCTCGAGAGGGTGGTTGTGGTGGAACCTTCCGTTCAGGTTCTCAAGGCAGCCTTGCGTAGGAACCCGGTGGTGCAACGCATTGCCAAGGCGGGAACGGTAACCTTCATGTACAACAAGCAACCGGAAGATACCGCGCAAAGCCTGGCGCAAAATATCCAGGAGAATATCCGGAAAAAATATGGCGCGGTTTTCTACGTTTCCTACCGCACGCTTTTCCCGGGGTACTACGAGAAGATGATGGAGTTGCTGGTTCTGCAGGTACGCCAAACCGCCAGCAACATGGTGGTCGTGGAGCATAACATGTTCTTGAAGACCCAGAACGTGCTCAACAACCTTCCGGTTCCCAGTCTGGATATCGAGGAATTGTTGTCCATGCTTCGTGGAAAACCCGCCATCATGGTGTCGGCGGGTCCCTCGCTGAACAAGAACATGCACCTGCTCGAAGAGGCGAAAAAGAAATGCTTCGTGGTGGCAGTGGGGAGTGCGGTGAAGATCTTGCATTCCAACGGGATCTTGCCCCATGTTCGCGCCGCATTTAGCCCGTACCCGGATGAGAACGTGGTTTTCGATGGCATCGACGATTTCCAAGGGGTTCCGCTGGTCTTTTCGAACACCCTGGATTTCATGGTGGTGAAAAAATACGACGCGCCCAAGTTTCGTATGGTGATGGCAGGCGACCCTATCTCCCGGTTCGTGTATACCCGCTCCGGGGTGAAACATGCCCTGGTCGGTGGGGGAGGTACTATCGCCAACGTGACATTTGACCTGTTGTGCCGCGCGGGGTGCAGCAAGGTGATTTTGATGGGCCAGGACCTTTGCTACACCGACAACAACCTGTACGCAAAGGGTTCGTGGTCAAACCCGGTGGTTTCACAGGGCGCAGCGGGGTTGCTCCCAGAAAAGGATATCTTTGGTAACCGGGTTTTTACTTCCAAGGCCTTCCTGGGATTGCGCCACGATTTCGAGCAGGCCATGAAGGCGTACGCGAAGCAGGGAACACAATTCCTGAACGCCACCGAGGGAGGCTTGCACCTGGAAGGAAGCCAGGACCTTCCATTGGAAGACGTGCTGGATGCGATTACCCAGGAAGTGGACTTTGGAACGCTGATTCACAAGGCGTTTGAACAGGCCTCGACCATTGAGAGTGCGGAAAAAGTGGAAAAAGAACTGGATAAAGTACTGGATGGATTGGCCAGCATCCTGGAAATCAACGAGCAACGCCGCCAGGCGTTGCAGCAAGTGTTGGGGCAGGAGGATGTGGCGTTGCCCAACGTCTATCGCCAGTTGCAAGAGGTAGAGAAATTCGAGGGCAAACTCATGGCCATTCCGGTCTATGCACAAGTGCTCATGCCCGAGTTGCGCAGCCAGCTGTTTGCCGTGAAGACGTCGCACCAGTACAAGGGCAACGATGTTGGGGAAAAAGCCAAGTCGTTGAGCAACACGTTGATTGGCTACACCGGGAAAGTGTTGGAATATGCACGCTTTTTCCACGAAACCGTTTCCCGTGTTCTGCAAAAAGGGGTGAAGTGAACATGTTTCCCGGACGAAGCGAAACAATCGTGGCCACGGTGGAAGCACGCATGCGCTCTTCCCGTTTACCGGGAAAGGTTCTGCTTGAGCTTGCAGGAGAGCCCGTGTTGCTTTTCCTGGTGGAGAGGTTGCGGCGTAGCCGGTACGTGGACGAGGTGGTCGTAGCCACCACGGTACATCCCGACGACGATGCCATTGAGCGGACATGCATGCAGAAGAAGGTAGCCTGCTTTCGGGGGAGCGAGGAGGATGTTTTACGGCGTGTTCTCGACGCTGCCCGAACCAACAGGGGGCAACTCATCGTTGAAATCACGGGCGATTGCCCTTTCGTGGACCCTGCCCACGTGGACGAGATGATCGAGATGTTCTACTCCGGTGATTACGATTACGTTTCCAACATGGGCAACCGGCCCTACCCGGTGGGGTTCGAAGTGCAGGTTTTCCCCACCGCAGTGTTGGAAAAGGTGAACGAGCTTACCCAAAACCCCGCGGACCACGAACATGTTTCGCTGTACATCTACACCCATCCAGAACTTTTTCGCGTTGCGCACCGCGAAGCACACGACGACATGTATCATCCGGATATCGAAGTGACCCTGGATACCGGGGAAGATTACCGGTTGCTTCGAGATATCGCCCAAGAACTCCACCCCCGCAATCCCCATTTTTCTGCGGGCGATGTCGTGCGTTTGTTGCGGCAACACCCGGAATGGATCGAGCGATCCCGCAGCGGCGAACGCAAGTACGCTGCCGATTTCTTGGAAGAACGAATGCGGCATGAAGAACCGGGAAAGTAAACTTGTTGCAGTTGTAGTGGGTGCGGGAAAAATGGGGGCATTCTACGATGGCCCCACTTCCACAGAAATCTTCTCCCACGCCCACGCTTTCTTGAGAAACCCCGATACCACACTCTTGGGGTTCGTAGACCCCGATGCACAGGCAAGAAAAAAGGCAGCAGAGTTGTGGAACGCTCGTCCTTTTTCCACGTTGGAAGAAGCGTTTTCCTCCGGGCCAGTGGACCTGGTGTCGGTGGCTGTCCCCGACCATCTCCATGCCCAGGTTCTGCAAGAAACCCTTCGTTACTCCCCGAAAGCCATCCTTCTCGAAAAACCCGTGGCTTCCTCGTTGGAACAGGCGCGGCAAATCCGTTCGCTTCTTTCCCGAAACCCCGTACCGGTTTTGCTGAATTACTCGCGGAGGTTTGATAGTAGTTGCCAGCAATTGCGAGCACGAATCTGGCGCAACGAGTTGGGGAAATTCCAGGGTGGGGTTGGTACGTACTGCAAGGGGCTGTTCCACAACGGCTCCCACTTGGTGGACCTGTGCCGTTTCTTGCTGGGTGAGGTTTGCGGTACGCTGGGCGTGGAAAGGAAGTTGGGTTTCTCCGCGTCAGACCCTTCGGTTTCCGGTATGCTTTTTTTCCCGGGAAACGCAGTGGTTTTCCTCCAGGGGTTGGAGCACCGCCATTACTGGGTGTTCGAGCTTGACCTTTTCTTTGAGAAAGGACGGGTCCGTTTCGAGGACTCAGGTTTTTCCATTCAGAATTTCCTGGTGAAATCCCATCCCCTTTTCCCCGAAAGCACCGACATCTTCCCCGGGCAAAAAGAGGAGACAGGCCTCGGGTCCGCCCTGGAAAATGCCGTTCGAAACCTCGTAGGGTGTGCCCAGGGAAAGGAAAAGCCACTGTGCTCGGTGGAGGATGGCGTACGGGTGTTGGAGATCTGCCAGCAGATGAAGGATTCGTTGCCATGAAAACAAGAAAAGCCCTGCTTTTTGCCCGAGATCCCGGGGCTGCCAACACGGTCATTCCCCTTGTCTCCCCGCTGCAGGAACGGGGAGTGGACGTTCTTCTTGTGGGAAAAGATGCGGCGAAAAGCCGTTTCGCGCTTTTCCAGCTGCCATTCCAGGAGTTGGCAGAAGAACTTCGGCTTTCCACGAGCCAATGCCGCTGGCGGGAAGAGAACGTGGACCTGTTTGCCAGGTTCCTGCAGGACAACCAGGTCGACCTTGTGGTAACGGGAACGGGGTCGGATGACTTTTCCGAGAAGTACCTCTGGTTGGCTGCAAGGCGAAGGGGTATTCCTTCCTTGGCCATCCTGGACCACTGGCTGAACTTCGGGGTTCGTTTTTCCAGGTTCCCGCTTCTGGAGCTGGCTCGCTACGAGGAAAACAAGGAACATGATTGTGTTCCCACGATTATCTGCGTGTTGGATGCATCCGTGAAGCACGAAATGGTCGAGCAGGGCTTTTCCCCAGAGATCATCCAGGTTACCGGTCAACCTTACTTTGACCTTTTGCTCCGGCAAGCCCAGGCCGTTCAACCCGAACGGGTGGACGAGTTCCGTGAAAAGGTGATGGAATTCCCGAAAGATGGCAAGCTGCTTTCCTTCATCTCGGAGAACATCAGCGAAGCGGAAAAGGGGCAGGACCTGGAGAAGTATTTCTGGGGATACACCGAACGCTTCGAGTTGGAAAACGTTTTGCGGGTGGTGAAAAATCTTTCGGGAAAACACCCACCCATCACGCTTCTGGTGAGGCCTCATCCCAATGAAGTTTTGGACGTGTACTCCGATTTGCTCTGCTCCAAGCGTGGGAAGCATTTTTCGGTGGTCCTTGACCGGAAAGCGGACCCTTTTGTTTTGATGAAAGCGTCCGATTTACTAATCGGGATGACGTCGATGTTTCTCATCGAGGGAGCTATTTTGGGCCGACCGATTCTTTCGGTACAGGTTGGGCTTTCCCGGCCTGATCCTTTCGTGCTTTCGACGAGGGGCTATGCTCCGTCGGTACTGGATTTGGTTACCCTGCGACAACGGTTCGAAGATTTCTTCGCGGGAAAGGAACTCCCGGGGAAGCCTTTTTCCATTTCCCCGGGATCTACGCAAAAAGTGATGCACATTCTGGAGGGATGGCTATGAGTGAGTTGGCACTGTTTGGCGGAAAAAAGGTGCGAGACAAGGTTTTCCCAGCCTACCGCGTGATCGGGGAAGAGGAAAAAAAGGCTGCGCTTCGCGTGCTCGAATCGGGGATCCTCTCGCGCTACCTCGGAAGTTGGCACCCTGATTTTTACGGGGGACCGGAAGTGAAAGCCCTGGAGGAGAAATGGGCGAAGTATTTCGGGGTGAAACATGCCGTTTCGGTGAATTCGGCAACATCCGCGCTGTACGTTGCAGCGGGAGCCTGTGGAATTGGCCCCGGGGACGAAGTCATCGTATCTCCCTACACCATGTCAGCCTCCGCAACCGCCCCGCTGATCTTCAACGCCATCCCGGTTTTCGCGGATATCGAACCCGATTTTTTCTGCCTTGACCCACAGAGCGTGGAAAGAAACATCACTCCCCGTACCCGCGCAATCATCGTGGTGGATATCTTTGGGCAACCCTACGATGCGGATGCCATCAACGCAATTGCCAAACAGCACGGCCTGAAGGTGATCGAGGATGCTGCCCAGGCACCGGGAGCGATGCATGGCAACCGGTTCGCGGGAACTTTGGGAGACATCGGCGTTTTTTCGTTGAACTACCACAAGCATATCCACACGGGCGAGGGGGGAATCGCCGTGACCAATGACGATGCCCTGGCAGAAAAGATGCGCATGATCCGTAACCATGCCGAGGCGGTCGTGGACGATCGGGCTTTCCCCGATCTTGTGAACATGGTGGGTTTCAACCTCAGAATGACCGAGTTGGAAGCAGCGCTTGCTTCCGAGCAACTGGAAAAGTTGGATTCCCTGTTGGCGCAGCGACGTGACAACGTGTTCTTCTTGAACCAGCTTCTTTCCAACCTCCCAGGAATTTACCCTGCAAGGGAGCGTCCCGGTTGCAAGCATGCTTTTTACGTGCATCCCATCCGTTTCGTGCAACAAGAGGTGGGGGTTTCGCGCAAGCGATTCGTGAAGGCACTGGTGGAAGAACTCTCCCCCATCGAGCTACGCGAGCACGAGGGTATTGCACTCGGCGAAGGTTACGTCAAACCCTTGTACCTCCAGTCCATGTACCAGAAACGTATTGCTTTCGGAAAAAAGGGGTGCCCGTTCCACTGCCCCTGGTACCAAGGAAACGTTTCCTACGAAAAAGGGATTTGCCCCGTGTGCGAGAGAATGCATTTCGAAGAGTTGATCACCCACGAAATGATTCGCCCCCCCATGGCCCACCACGACGTGGAAGATGTAGCACGGGCGTTCGAGAAGGTCTGGAAAAACAGGGAGGAATTGCACGATGCGTGACCGGGTGTTCCTTGAAGGCGAGCGGTTGTACCTTCGAATCCTGGAACCGGCGGACATCGAAGGGAATTACCAGCACTGGTTCGACGACCCGCTGGTGTGCCAGTTCAACGCCCACCATCATTTCCCCCTGTCGCGCTCGCAGTTGGAAGGGTACGTGAATGGGGTTTCCTCTTCGACCAGCGACCTCGTGCTGGCGATGGTTCTGAAGGAGCGAAACCTGCACTTTGGGAATATCTCCCTTCAAGGGATCGACTGGGTTAGCCGAAACGCGGAATTTGCGATCATCATGGGGGAAAGGGATTGCTGGGGAAAGGGGTTGAGCAAGGAAGCTGCCGGCTTGATCCTGCAGCATGGCTTTGCCCAACTAAACTTGCACCGGGTTTACTGCGGCACCTCCTCGCAAAACATCCCCATGCAACGGCTGGCAAGAGCAATGGGCTTCGAGCAGGAAGGTACGAGGAAGCAGGCGATCTTCAAGCACCACGAGTACTTCGACCTTGTGGAATTCGGGCTGCTGGAAAGCAATTGGGACGTGGAAAAAGCCCTTCCACGCAAACGCTTCCCCGATCCTTCCGCACAGGGAGGATGAGCAGGAATGGAAAAGGAATCCATCCATCTGGAAAGCGACCAACTGTTGTTGCGCACGGTAACCCTTTCGGACTGCTCCCCACGGTACTTGCAATGGCTAAACGATCCCATGGTGAACCGCTACCTGGAAACGCGCTTCCAGGAACAAAGCTTGGCCTCCATCCGCGAATTCGTGCAAGCCATGTACCAAAACCCTTACCAGTTCTTGCTTGCAATCGTGGAAAAAGGAAGCTCCCGGCATATTGGGAATATCAAGTTGGGACCTGTGAACCCTTTTCACCGTCACGCCGACGTGAGCTACTTCATCGGGGAAAGGGACTGCTGGGGCAAGGGGTATGCCACCGCGGCGATTCGACGCGTTTGTGCTTTCGGCTTTTCGGACGTGGGATTGCACCGCATCCAGGCGGGTGTGTACGAGAGAAACCTGGGGAGTATTCGGGCCTTGGAAAAAGCGGGATTCACTCGTGAAGGCCAGATGCGGCTGCAGCTGGAGTCCGACGAAGGGTGGCAAAACCACGTGTTCTTTGGATTGTTGAAGGAGGAGTTTTCACGATGATCATGGCAATTATCCAGGCAAGAATGGGATCCAGCCGGTTGCCCGGGAAAGTCCTGATGGACCTGGCAGGGGAAACGGTGCTTTTTCGGGTTGTGGAACGTGTCATGCGCTGCCAGAAGGTGGATCGCGTGGTCGTGGCCACCACCCTTTCCAAATCAGATGATCCGATCGAAACGCTTTGCGTCCAGAAGAACGTGGGATGCTTCCGCGGAAGCGAGGAGGACGTTCTGGACCGCTATTTCCAGTGTGCGCTTCACTTCGGCGCCCAAGCTACGGATGCCATCGTGCGCATCACTGCTGACTGCCCGCTCCTTGACCCAGCTGTAGTGGACCACGTGGTGCAAAGGTTCCTTTCCACTTCCTGCGCGTACGCTTCCAATATCAACCCTCCCACCTTCCCGGATGGCTTGGACGTGGAGGTTTTCTCCCACGCATCCTTGCAACGGGCTTGGAAGGAGGCTCGGATGGCTTCCGAAAGGGAACATGTGACAGTGTACATCCGGAACCACCCCGAGTGGTTTGCCAGCGAGAACGTGCAAAACCGTGAAGATTGGTCCCACTTGCGATGGACCCTGGACGAACCCGAAGACTACCACATGCTCTCTTGCGTTTTTTCCCATTTTGCGACGAGGAACATGCTTTTTGGCATGGAAGAGGTGTTGGATTTCCTGAAAGATAACCCCGACGTACAGCGCTTGAATCGAAAATTCCTCCGCAACGAGGGATTGCAAAAGTCCTTGGATAACGACCACGAGGTGTGTCCTCCTCCCCCGCGCATTCCCGCTGCACAAGAAAAGGCAGGTGGACAGAATTGATGGACAAGCTTTGCCTTGGTACCGCGCAATTCGGCATGCGGTACGGGGTGAACAACCCGGGGCGAAAACCCAGCCGGGAGGAAGTGTTCGAAATGCTCGATTTCGCACGTCTTGAGGGTATCATGCTTTTCGATACCGCTCCCGCGTACGGAAATGCCGAGGAACTCTTGGGTGAGTACGTTCGGTTGCGTGGCCTGGACACTTCTTTCCCAGTAACGACGAAACTCAAACCCGGCGTCCTGGAAGAAAGTCCGGGGAATGCCCGGCACGTGGTGGTAACCGAAGCGCAGCAATCGTTGAAACGCATGAACCTGAAGCAGCTGGAGGGATACTACCTACATACCCCCGGTTACCTCTACCACGATGATGTCATGGAGGGGCTGCAGCAGATCAAGGAATCCGGGCTTGCCAAGCACGTCGGGGTTTCAGTGTACGAGGTAGCCGACGCCTTGTTCGCGGCAGATAGCGGTATCTTGGATCTGATCCAGCTACCGTACAGCATCTTTGACCAGAGGATCGACCAGGGAGACTTTTTCGAACGAGCGGGCAAAAACAACGTGGTTGTCCACGCGCGAAGTGCTTTCTTGCAAGGGTTGCTGGTCATGGACCGCGAAAAGATTCCACAGCACCTACAAGGCGCTCGCGTATTCTTGCAGCAACTCGATGCACTGCTGGAAAAAAGTGGGGTAAACCGGGTACAGGCCTGCATGCTCTTTTCCTTGACCCATCCAGGGATCGACGCGCTGGTTTTCGGTGTGGATTCCCTCCCCCAGCTTCAGCAATACGTCCGCGTGGCCAAAGACCCGCCAAGGTGCCCGGAACTCCTCGAAGAGCTGCATGCTCGTTTCCAGCACATGGACCGGAAAATCATTCTTCCCAATCTCTGGGAACCGAACCCGAAAGGGGAAAAGAATGGAGGAAAAAAGGCATGAGCCATGGTTTTGAAAAAAGCAACGCGTTGCTGCAAAAAGCCCTGGGACTGACTCCCCTTGGGGCACAGACGTTTAGCAAGAGTTTCCGGTACTTTTGCGCGGGAAATTCCCCGAGTTTCCTGGAGAGGGGAAAGGGATGTCGCGTTTGGGACGTGGACGGAAACGAGTTCGTGGACTTCATCTGCGCACTTGGCCCCATCACAGTGGGATACAACGACGAACGGGTGAACCATGCTATCACCCAGCAGTTGCAGAAGGGCATCATCTTTTCCCAACCATCTCCCATCTCCGTGGAATTGGCAGAGAAGCTTTCCCAAATCGTGCCCTGTGCCCAAATGGTTCGTTTCGTGAAAAATGGTTCCGATGCGACTTCCGCAGCGATACGACTCGCACGGGCTTTTACGGGGCGAGACCACGTGGCAGTTTGCGGTTACCACGGCATGCAGGACTGGTACATCGGCTCCACGGTGAATCGCCGAGGCGTTCCCGGAGCAGTGTGTGACCTTAGCCATTCCTTTTCCTACAATGACCTCGATTCCCTCCGGGCTTTGCTTGGGGAATACCCCGACGAGGTTGCCGCGGTCATTATGGAACCCATTCAGGCTGACGGACCCCAGGATGGCTACTTGGAAAGCGTGAAAGAACTGGCCCAGAGCCACGGAGCCTTGCTGATCTTCGACGAAGTTGTCTCGGGGTTTCGCTACGCGCTGGGCGGTGCTTCGGAACTGTACAACGTGGTTCCTGACATGGCGGCGTTTGGCAAAGGCATGGGAAATGGCATGCCTATTTCCGCTGTGGCGGGTAGAAGAGACGTCATGGAACTGATTGGCACGCAGGGAGTGTTCATTTCCACCACTTTTGGGGGAGATGCCCTTTCGATGGCAGCCTCGTTGGAAACGATCCGCATCCTCGAGCAACCGGGTGTTTTCGAGCGATTCTGGGAGCTGGGAAACGCGTTGCTTGCTGGTCTCCGTCTGCAAATTGAGGGGCTCGGTCTCTCGGATGTGGTTTCGCTTACCGGGCTTGCACCCCACGCAGGGGTATCGTTCGAGGGAAAGGGAAACCTTGGCTATTTAGACGTGCAATCGGTGTTCCAGCAACGAATGATCCAGGAAGGAATCCTTTCGCTGGGGATAAATAACATCAACTGTTCGCACACCGAGCAAGAGGTGGGGCTTTTCCTTCGTGCATCGAACCTTGCTTTGGAAGATGTTGCCATGGCGCTCAAACAGGATTCGCTGGAGGGAATCCTGCACGGTGGAAAAGTGGATCCCATCTTCAAGAGGAATATCACACGCTGACGGGAAAGAACCCAACATGATGCCGCACTGGAGTGCGGCGTACCCAGGAAAAGCTTGGTGGGACCTTTAGCGGGCTTGGACCCATTCCAGCTGCGGGTCGATGCCTTGCTGGTACTGTTCCACCGTCCAGGGGAGCAACACGTCGGGGTCCAGTTGCTTGGCGGGGTCGCGGGAGGGGTCTGGGCGGGTGAATTTCTTGTAGGAGATGTACACCGGGATGTGGGAGTTGGGCAGAAAGAATGTCAGGATGTTTCCGTAGGCGGAAGGTTCGTTGCCCGTGGGTTCGCCCACGATGGTGGCCAAGTGGTTGTCGGAAAAGAGCACCGGGAAAAAGTTCCCCGAACTGAAGGTTTGACCAGATACCAGCAGGAACACTTCCCCTTCGAAGATATTTTCCGGGTACTTCGGTGGTTCGAGGTACAGGTTTCCCAGTGAAACCAACTCCCGGAGGTTTCGAAGGAAATGGTTGGCTGCGGTGATGTGCCGGGTCTTTATCGTGGTTGCCGAGTACTTGACGCGCGTGGAGAAATCGCGCGTTTTTTTGATGCCCATGTACTGCAAGAAGGGCCACGCAACCATGGAATCACCACCGGTGTTGCTTCGCAGGTCCACGGCGATCTTGGACACGTTGTGCTGCTTCACCGCCTGGAAGAAGGCGTCCACCGAGGCGAGGTATTCTTCCGTGTACGCGCAGCTGTCGAGCCAGAAGTAGCCAAGGTCGTGCTCTTTTTGGATCTCGAATCCCCAGGGTGGGCGGTGGAGTTCCAGGAAGGTGGTTTGCGGGATCTTTTGCTTGGGAACGTTCACGTCCAGCACCTGCCCCTGGGCATTTTGGAACGTGAACAGCAAGGACGTCGCCTGTGCGGTTGGCAGGTACTGGTCGAGGAAATAGCCGTACGAAAGTGAGAGCGCCAGCTGAAATTCTTTCCATTGGGTGTTTTCCGCGGAAAAATGGGGGAAGCTTTCTTCTTTCCACTGGTCGACGGCTTTTCCTTGGATCGAAAGGAGTTTCATTCCTATTTCCACAGGGGGTTGCCCTTCGGCTTGTTGCCAGCCAGGGAGCACGCGGGACACCACGATGCCGTCGGAAAGCGCTTGGAACTCCATTGGAACCCGTTCCATGGGGTAGTCATTGGGGTACGAACGGAAGAAACGTACCGCAGTGTGGGCGTCATCCAGCTGCGCGGCGAACCCCGAAAGAAGGAAGGAAAAATCTTCCACCGTTACCGGCTGCTCGGGAATCTTGGGAAGGCCACGCTCCAACCTCTCCCTCTCGTCTTTCGAGCCAAGCGCGGGATGCGTTTCCTTCAGCAAGGCAGCAAACCATTCCAGGTCTTCCTGGGCTTGTGGAAATGTGAGGGTGGCAGGGGGAATCTTTCCCTCCGGGAAAAACAGAAGCTCTCCCTCGTAGCGTTTCAGAGCTTCGGATGCGTGTAGCGTGATACGGTCTGTGACCCAAAGGCTTCCAAAGAAGACCAGGAACACAGCTAAAAGGATTCCCAGTACCAGGACTCCTTTTTTCCAGCTTTTTCGCACGAAACATCCCCCCTCGAGTGTTCTTTCTGGAGGGTATGGTAGCACAAAAAGACAAGAAAAGGAAGCACACTGGGGTGCGGCGTACCCAGGAAAAAAGCTTACGGGGTGTCCAGTTCGTTTTGGATGAGGGAGAACTCTTCCTGGATCTGTTCCAGCAGCTGTTTCTTTGCATGGAATCCTTGCGGGGGGGTGTTTTCCATCTCGGCTGCGAGCTTGGCCAGCAGTGGGAATTGCATGGCCAGGGAAGCTCCCCGCAAGCGGTGGGAAAGGGTTTTCACCCTTTCACTGTCTTGCCCTTCGATTGCCTGCCCGAGCGTATGAATCAGTTCTTTGAACTGGGGAATGCCAGTTTCGATCATTTCTTCCACGAATTCTTCGCTATCACCCAGGCTTTTCTTGAGGGTTTCGCGGTCGAAGTGCCCCGCTGGGGGTTTGTTGACCGGCTCATCGCTCGTGGCTTTGGGCGCTGGAACGCTTTTCAGGAACTTGTGCAGTATGCTTTTGAGTTCCTCGGATTTCAAGGGCTTGGAAAGGTACTCGTCCATCCCCGCTTCCAGGCAGCGTTCGCGGTCACCCTTTACCGCCGCGGCGGTAAGTGCTATGATGGGGACGTGGCGCCCAGAAGCCTTCTCGGCTTCGCGGATCTCGCGGGTCGCCGTCAGCCCATCTTTTCCAGGCATCTGCACGTCCATCAGGATGAAATCAGGGTTGTGGCGCGTGGCCATGGAAACGGCTTGCTCTCCATCGGTGGCTTCGAGGAAAATGGCTTCGGGAATCCAGAGGGAAATGAATTTTTGGATCAGCGCCATGTTCAACGAGAAATCTTCGGCTATGAGTACCTTTGGTTGCATCCCTGGTGAGAAGGAGAGGGAGTTTGCCATACCTTGGGAAGAGGATTTCCTTTCCTTTTCCGCCATCAAATCGAGGAAATCCTCGGTAGAGCTGGACTCCCCACCGGATGGCACGAACTCTTTTTGCAACGAGAAGAAGAAGGTGGTGCCTTTTCCCTCCTGGCTCTCGAACTCGATCTTCCCGCCCATCTTCTGCGCAAGCATATCCGAAATCACCAACCCTAAACCCGTTCCCCCAAATTTTCGGGTGGTGGAGGTGTCTGCCTGCGAAAAGGCCTTGAAAAGCTTGCCCTGCTGTACCTTCGGAATCCCGATGCCGGTGTCTTCCACGAAGAAGGAAAACGTTCCGGTGTTCGCATCATCGGAAGAGGGAGAAAAGGTCAGCCACAGCCTCACCTCACCCTTTCGGGTGAACTTGATCGCGTTCCCCAGGAGGTTCACCAGGATTTGGCGCAGCCGCACGGGATCAATCGTTACGATACGGGGAATGTCCGTTGGGATATCCAGTTGGAGAGCCAAACCCTTCTTTTCTGCGGCAGGCTTCACGATAGCCACCGTTTGCTCCACGATTTCCTGCAGATTGGCGGGAAGTTCCTCCAGTTCCAGTTTGCCCGCTTCGATCTTGGAAAAGTCCAGGATGTCGTTGATGATTTCCAGCAGGGAAAAGGCAGAGGATTTCACGCTCTTGGTGTACTGCATCTGTTCGTCCGAAAGGTCGGTTTCCAAGAGCAGGTCGGTGTATCCCACCACCCCGTTCAGGGGTGTGCGAATCTCGTGGCTCATGTTGGCAAGAAACTCGGATTTGGCACGGTTGGCCTTTTCGGCTTCGATCTTGGCGTTTCGCAGGGAGGTGATGTCCATGCCGTATTCCACAACGGCTTTCACGTTGCCCTTTTCGTCGAAAATGGGGGTCAAGAAGAGCTTGAGCGCCATACCCGTTGCTTTTTCACGGGGATCGTCGGGGGTGGTGGTTTCTTCCACCACTTTTCCGGTTTGGAACACTTCCGCTACACGGCACCAGGAACAGGCGTCTTCCTTTCCCATGAAAACGCGGTAACACCTTTTTCCGAGGAGTTCGGAGACAGTGTCCACCCCCGCCATTTTCAACCGGGATTCGGCATTGTTGAGGGCAATGATTTCCAGGTCACGGTTCACCACGTTGAGCAACCCGGGAAGCGTGTTCACGATGGATTGCAACATGGACTGGCTTTCCTTTAGGTCGTCTTCTGCTTTCTTTCGGGCGGTGATATCGGAAAACATGCCGAACACCTGGAATGGTTTTTCTTCCCCGTCCCGGAACTGGGGGATGCCCGTAACCATGATCCAGCGGTAATCATGGTCCTGGGGATTGTACACGCCCATGACCTGGTTTTTCACAACCTTGCCCGTGTGCAGCGCCACCATAGCGGGATGTTCGTTTCCTGGCAGCGGGGAACCATCCGGATTAATGGCTTTCCATTCCACGTTTTCCGAGGTTCGCCCGAGAATCTGGTCCATGCTCAATCCCAGTATGTCACAGGCAGCAGGGTTGGCTCCCATGATGTTTCCTTGGCTGTCCTGGTACACCACGCCTTGGTTCATGCTTTCGAATAGGTTCCGGTACTTTCTCTCGCTTTTCTCAAGTTGCTGCTCGTAATGGATACGGGAGGTGATATCCACGAGGATTCCGTTAAACCCTTTCACCGTTCCGGATGGGTCCCGCTCGATCAAGGTCATGTCTTCCACCCACTTGGTGTTGCCATCCCGGGTAACCAAGCGGTACGGTTGGTGGAGACACTCCCTCTTCTCTGGATCCGCAGCATTTTCGCTGACTTCTCGGGAAACCCGCTCCAGATCGTCGGGGTGGACCATCTCGGAAAAGAGAACGCTGCCGGAAAAGAGCTCTTCTTTTGTCCAGCCCGTGAGGTTTGCCACGTTTTCGGAAACGTATTCCACCGGCCAACCCTCCTGGTTTTTCCAGCGGAACGCCACCACGGGGCTTCTTTCGATGATGTCGTTTGCGAGGCGAAGTTGTTCCTGCATGTTTTTGAGGGAGGAGATGTCGGAATGGGAACCCGCCATCCGAACCACTTCACCCGATTCGTTGCGGAAAGCCTCTCCCTTTGCCCGTATCCAAACGTAATGCCCTTGCTTGTGATGGAGGCGGAATTCCACGTCGTATAGGGGTTCTTTCCCCTTCAAGTACCCTTCAAGCCTTGATTTCACCATCTGCTTGTCCTCTGGGTGGAGACGAGAAAAGAAGGTATCGACGTGGTTGGGGAGTTCGTCGTCGGTGTATCCCAGTTGTTCTTTCCACTTGGGTGAAAGGAAAAGGGAACCTTCCCGCAGGTCCCAGTCAAAGATTCCATCGTTACTTCCCCGCACCGCCAGGCGAAACTGCTCCTCGGAGTTTTGCAGCTTCGCTTGCATTTTCTTGCGTTCGATATTGGATCCCAGCATCTCGGCCAAAACCATCATCAATTCTTTCTCTTCGCGTAAGAAAAGGGGAGATCCGCTCAAGGAAGGGGGTTCAGGGTACCCTACGATGATTTTGCCCTTGAAACGGTTTTCCATTTTCAGTGGTACTTCCATTTGCCGTGGAGACTCGGAAAACCCCTCGGAGGATAAGCGAAGCGTTTTCCGTGGTTTTTGCACCATCCATTCGATGCATACCTGGGCTTTCTCCGGGAACTGGAAGGCGTGGGGAATCACGCCGATGATTTTCGTGAAGAGTTGTTGGAGGCTTTTTTCCGGGAACTGGAGATCGACAGTCCATTCGTCGGAAAGGATCCGCGAGACTTCAAAGAGCGCATTGATTTCCTTGAGGCGTTCCTTGAGCTGCTGTTCCCCGTTCTTCTGCTGGGTGACGTCGATCACCACGCCAGTGAGCATCGTAGGCGTCCCCAACTCGTTTCGTTCCGAAGTGATGCCGATATCTTCAAACCAGCGGTACTCGCCGTTTTTTGCCCGAATTCGGTAGTTAATGCGGTACACAGGGATTTTTCCCTCAAGGAACTCGTGCATGGTCTGCATCATTTGCTCGTAATCCTGGGGATGGACCAAGCGCGTAAAATCCTCGTAGTGCTGGAAGTCTTCTGCGGCGTAACCCAGCATGCGCGTCTTTTGCTCGTTGAACTGCACTTCCCCGGTTTTGGGGTTCATCTTCCACCACGCGATGTTGCCCGCCATCATGGTGGCTTCCAAGCGCGACCGGTAGTCCGCCAATTCCCAGTTCGTTTCTTCGAGCTGCTGGTTCGCCTGTGTCAACTTGTCTCTTGCACTTTTTTCCGCGGTTAAGTCCAAGAAAGCGCTTCGAATGACCACCCGGTTTTCGCTCTTGAAAACGTTGCTTTCGATGCGCACGGGAATGGGGCGGGTTTTTCCCACCAACAAAATCTCGCAACTCTGCTTCTTCTTTTCCTTGAGCAATGCTTGCACGTGGAAATGGAAGGTATCCTGGCTTTCGGGTTGCACGAAACGGGTGATGGATTGTACCTGTCTGGCTTTCCTTTCCATCCCCGTCATTTCGGAAAAAGCCTTGTTGGCAGATTCGATGGTGAGGTCCGCATGGTAGGTCACGTACCCTACTGGTGCATTTTCGTAAAGGTCGGAAAAGTGTTTCTGGGATTCGGTGAGTTCCCCGCGGATCCGGGTGAGTTCATCGTTCTGTACTTCGAGTTCCTGGTAGAAAATGTTGATCTCCTCCAGCAGCTCTTCCAAGCTTTTTCCTTCCCATTCGCGTTGCGGTTTGCGCGTTTTGAGGGTTTGCTGGATCAGTTGCTTGATCTTTTCGACGCGTTCATCCTTCATCGTTCACCACCTCGATGGCAAATACCACTCCTTCGATTTCTCCATTGCTTTTTCCCTCTTCCCCCCGATTCAGAACGGGGGTGCCATTGATCTGGAGCAACACGCGGGACTCTTGTTCCGTCGTAGACGCCGGGGGGAAAACCACGTAGTGTTGGAAATTCTTCAGGGGTTTGCGGCTTTCCTTGATGCGGGAAAAAGGCAGCTCTTCGCTGGGTATGGGTTTGCCTTCCGGGGATAGGATCTCCCATTCGGAGGAATCGAAAGAGCGTTGCAGGATTTGTTCCCGGGGTACGCCAAACAACTCTTCCGCTTTCTGGTTCGCGTACGTGATCTTCCCCTGGGCATTCACCATCACCTTGGCAATGGGGCTGTTTTCCAGCACTTTTTCCAGGAGATCCCTGGTGGACAAGAGCTTGTCTTCCATTTGCTTGAGTTCGTTCACCTCGATGACGGTCCCCACGAGTTCCAAGGGCTTGCCGTCTTCGCTGCGCCGGGAAATGGTGCCCCGGTCGAAGAACCAGGAGTACTTTCCGTCCTTTCGGCGAATCCGGTAACCCTGGTTCCAGCTGTCAGCCTTTCCCTCGAGAAAATCCTTCATTTTTTTCATGGTCTGGTCGTAATCATCCGGGTGAATCAGGTTACATACCTCGTACACGTCCGAAGGGAATTCCTCGGGGGTGTAGCCCAGCATCGTGGCTTTTCGGTCGTCGAAGGTCACCGTTCCCGATGGAATATCCCATTCCCACCATGCCATCTTGCCGGTTTGCAACGCCCTTTCCAACCGATAGGTGGCTTGGTTCGCGCGCTGGTACTCGTTTTTCAACCCGCTGATGTCCACGAAAGTGATCAGGATGCCGTCCACCGCGTTGTAATCGGTTCGGTAGGGGCGAATCCGGCAGAGGAAGGTTCTTCCATCCTCCAGGACGATTTCGCTGTCCAGCGTTCCCAGGGTTTCCACCACCTTATCGATATCCTTGTGCAGCTTGTCGCCCACATGGGGGATGGAGATGTGCGCGAGTGGTCGGCCGATGTCACTTTCCAGGATGTTGGTGATTTCGGAAACAACGGGCGTGATCTTGCGGATGCAAAGCTTGCGATCGAGGTACAATGCACCCACCTCGGTATTCTTGAGAAGGTTGTTGATGTCGTTGTTCAACCGGATGAGTTCCTCGATCTTGGACTGGTACTCGGAGTTCACGGTGTACAGTTCCTCGTTCACCGATTGCAGTTCCTCGTTGGTGCTTTGCAGCTCCTCGTTGGAAGCGATGAGCTCCTCGTTGGAGGACTGCAACTCCTCGTTGGAGGTCTCCAGTTCCTCCACGGTGGCTTGGAGGTTTTCGCGGGTGAATTGTAGTTCTTTCTCCAGCTCGTCCACGCGGTCGAACATGTGCCCCTTGATGTCCATTTTTTCGGGAAGGGCTTCTTCCTGCTGGTACTGTTTTTTCTTATCCGCGGGGAAGAAGCTCAACACGTAGAACTGCCTGGGGGAACCCCGGGAGAGGCGATCGTCTCCGAAAACCCGTCCTTCCAGCGTGATCAATTTTCCCTCGAACCCCGGGATGGAGGCCATTCGCTCCATGGTGTTTCCATTTTTGGCATTTTTGAGCTTGCGCAGCAGCGTGCTCACGAACAACCCCGTTTCCCGGGGGAGGGTGCTGAAAAGGTTCCCGGAAAAATTCCCCGGCTGGATGCGCAGGAAAGGGGACACGTCCCCGATCACGTGCAGGATTTGGTCGGTTTCGTCCACGATCACCGAGGGGGGGACGAACTCTTCCAGAACCAGGTTGAGCATGCGCGCGTTGCGCACCGATTCCGTTCCTCCATTTTGCAACCAGGGAGGCAACTCGGTTTCCCGTTGGAACTGGGGAATCAAGGGGAAGTTTTGGATGTGTTCCATCTTGTAGCCCGGCTTGTATTGGTACAGTTTCCAGCGGGAATCCAGGCACTCGAAGGCATCCTCCATGTCGCCTATGGTTTCGCTGCCCCCCATCATCAGGAAGCCTTCGGGACTCAAGCTGTAGTAGAACATGGATAACAATCGTTTCTGGACATCGGGCTTGAGGTAGATGAACAAGTTCCGACACACCAACAGATCGAGCCGGGAAAAGGGGGAATCTTTCAACAAGTTGTGGGTGGCGAACACGATCATCTTTCGGATGCGCTCGTTGACCAGGTAACCGGAGTCCCTTCGTTCGAAGTACCGGGCAAGGTAGGCGGGATCGACGTCCGCCAAAACGCTGTCCGGGTAGAAGCCTTTTCCTGCCACTTCCACGGAATCACGGTCGATGTCCGTGGCGAAAATTTTGACCTGGCAAGAAGGGTTGTACTTTTGGGCAGCCTCGTCCAGCAAGATCGCCAGGGTGTACGCCTCCTCCCCAGTGGAACAACCAGCGCACCAGATGCGAACGTTGCTTTTCTTCAAGATATGGGGAAGGACCTTTTCTTGCAATTGTTCAAAAGCCGTGCGATCGCGGAAAAACCGAGTGACACCTATCAAGAATTCGCGGTGCAGGATGTTCTTTTCCCGCTCGGATTCGGTGAGGTACTCGAGGTATTCCTCCAGGTCTTGGAAGCGGTTGATCCCAATGCGCCGCTCCAGCCTCCGTAAGATGGTGTTTTCCTTGTAGTAGGAAAAATCCACCCCACTGTGTTCCCGTAGCACCATTAAGACCTTGGTGAGGGTGTCCAGGTTGTCGGGGGGAACGGAATCGCTCTCGGAGGCTTTTTTGACCAAGGGATGTTGGATGTAGTCCATGAGTGCTCCTGCCATCTTTTCAGGGGGCAGGATGAAATCAACCAACCCCGTTGCGATGGAATTGCGGGGCATGCCGTCGAACTTGGCGCTTTGCTCATCCTGCACCATGATCACCCCCCCCGCCTCCTTGATGGCACGGGTACCCAGGGTTCCATCACTCCCTGTACCCGAGAGCACGATACCGATGGAGTCTTTTCCCTTGTCCAGTGCCAGGGAACGGAAGAAGATATCCACGGGAAGGTTCAACCCCTTGTGTGGGCCTTGGTCCGCGAGGTACAGCCGGCTGTGGAAGATGGAGATGTTCTTGCGTGGGGGAAGGAGGTAGATGTGGTCGGCTTTGATGTCCATGCCATCCTGGGCGATCAAGATGGGAATCGAGGTGTGGCGTGCAAGAAGTTCGTCCATGAGGCTCTTGTAATCCGGCGAGAGGTGCTGGATTACCACGAACGCCAATCCGGTTTTTTCGGGCATGTTCTGGAAAAAGGCCTGGAGCGCTTCCAACCCTCCCGCAGAAGCCCCCACGCCCACCACTTGGACTTGAGAGGTTTGATCGGGAATCCTGTTTTCCGGCGGTCTCTCTATTTCTGACACGGCACACACTTCCTTTCGGCAAAGGGAAGACCCTTCCCATTTCTTCGGAGGATTTTGATAATAGTATAACAAATTAAGGGAGAGAAAAGAAGAGCGCGCGTTTACAATCTGCCGAAATTCTTCAGCACTTTCAATGCTTTCAGTGTGCATACACCGGTCCATTCGTCCCAGGCGGGGGCCATTTCTTCGGAATAGAAGGATTGGGGCCAATGGGGCAAGAGTTTCCCCAGACTTTCCAGTTCCTCTACCCAGGTATCCAGGTTCTGATCGATCCACTCCTCGAAAATGCCAAGGGTCTCGTGGGGAGAATCCACGAAATCCAGGGGGCGGGCAACATACTCCGTTTGCCAAACGGTGAAATCCGGTTCGACCGCGGCTTGGATGTGCGAGAACAAACGCTCTTCCATTTCCCGGCAAAAGAGGGAAGGAGCCAACCGGTACAACCGGGCGTAGCAGAAAAGTTCGTGGAAAGAGGAAAAACTGTCCACTTCCGAAAAGTGCTCCATGCAAGTGGCAGAGAGTGCGTCCACGTTCAGGCGGGAAAGGTTCTGCCGGAACAGCAAGCAATACCCGGTTAACTCCGCGGAAGGATTCCCCCAGTGCTCGTCGATGGCACAGCCTTTCCCGGGTTCGACGTGCCACCAAGGAGTATGCGGAAAACCGTTGGAAGCCGCCGGGGTCGCAAACCACCCTTGACGAGCAGGAGAAAAATCTGTTTCCAAGAATCCCAGTGCACCTTTCACCAGTTGCATTCCCTGGTTCCGTTCCTTGTCCGTTTTCACCATTTGCAGCAAACCATGGATGTTCTCCAGGGCCACGGAGGTCGCAATGGCGGATGATCCCGGAAAACGCAGGTCACTTTCCAGAGCCTTTCCAAACCCGCCATCGGGGTTTTGGAAAGCCTGGATCTCCTGGAGCACCGATCCTGGTGATGTTCCAAAAAAGAGGGATTTCACCCAGCTTTTCTCCAACTTCCTACCCTTTTCCATGATCCATGATACCGCCCTCTCAAAAGCCTTCTTCGACAACCTCTTTTTCACGTTTCTCTCCACCTTTTTCCAAGATTTCCCCCCCAAGGAATTGTACCAGTTTCTCCGGAGAATGGGCTTGACATTGGAATTATTTAGTGTTATAATTGATTAGTACACTAAGAAACAAATCTTTTTTTTCGAGGTGAGGGAAATGAAAACGATTGGCAAATGGGTGGCACTCCCCTTGTTGGTCTTGCTGGCAATGGCTTTTCTGAGTTCTTGCAAGGAAGGATTCTTCGGGTTGGCTGGAAACCGGGTGGAAAAAAGAATTGACCTTGCATTTTCCCCCGGTACAGCCAAGAACCTTACGGTGGTTTCGCGGAATGGCAGTGTGGAAGTCTTCCCCACGGAGGGGGACAGTATTCGATTGGTGGGAAGTGTGTACGTACGTGGAAACGTTTCCCTTTCCCGGGTTGCAGAGGAGCTGGATCGGGTGGATTTTTCCGCAAGGGAGTTTGCAGACTCGCTGGAAATTTCCCTTTCCTACCCCGAATACCTGGAGGATCGTCCGTTCTCCAGCTTGGGAGCATCCTTTCAACTTTTCCTTCCCCGGGCAAGCTTTGATTCGCTGCAGGTCAAAACATCCAACGGGGCAATACATGCCAAGGATTTCGAGGGTTTCATGGATCTCAAGGCTTCCAACGGACCGATTCAGTTGGAAAACTGCACGGGGGTGTTCGAGGTAAAAACCTCCAACGGCGGCTTGTTCTTGCACCAATTGACGCTGCAGCAGGGATCACACAACTTCAAGACATCCAACGGGATCATCGATGCGGATCTGGTTCCCGCCCCCTCCCAGAACGGATACGTTTTGCTGGATACCTCAAACAATTCCGTCCGTGTAAAACTTCCCCACGACATGGGTGGCACGGTGGAAGGGAAAACTTCCAACGGGAAAGTCTCGCTGCTGGGATCGGCTGGGAGCCCGGTAAAAATGGAAGACAACGCGTTTTTGCTGGCCTTTTCTTCTCCCGGAATGGACTTCCGGATCGATACTTCCAACGGCTCTATCATCTTGGACCAGCGAGGCAAGTAGGGAATTTTCAGGGGCGATTCCGAGTCTATTGGTGTGACTATGGTATAATTTCTGTGATCCACCAAAATCGAGGTGATGCCAATGTTTTTCGATAAATTTACGAACAAAGCCTCGGAATTGTTCCTGATGTCCCAGAAAGAAGCGGAATCTCTGGGGCACATGAAAATCGAACCAGAGCATTTTCTTCTTTCCGTTTTGAAGGACGTGTACAACCCCGTTTTCGGGTTGCTCGTGCACGAGTTCCGTATCGATTATCCTTCCGCGCGGAACGAGGTTATTCGCCTGGTGGGCAAGGGAGCACGCTCTTCCATGTCTCTTTCGCCGCAGATATCGGAAAAATTCCGGGAGATACTGGAAATGGGGTACGAGGAGGCCAAGGTGTTTGGCCAACCGAATATCGGGGTGGAACATATTTTCCTTGCCATCTTGCGCAGCGGAGATAACAACGCCGTGCTCGCGTTGAACAACCTGGGCCTGGAAACACAGGACTTCGTCAACGAGTTGCTGGCCAAGATGAACGTGCACATTTCACCCTCCAGCCCCCAGAAAAAAGGGAAGAGCCCCGTGGTTATCAAGCAGCTCGAGGAATTCGGCGAGAACCTGAACGATTTGGCCGAGAACCGAGAGTTGGATCCGGTGATTGGCCGGGAAGAAGAAATCCAACGCGTGATGCAGGTGCTGGCCCGGCGAAAGAAAAATAACCCCGTGCTCATCGGCGATCCGGGAGTTGGGAAAACCGCCATCGTGGAAGGCCTTGCCCAAAGAATCGTGAACGAGAGCGTTCCGGAATTCTTGCGCAACAAGACCATCTTTTCGCTGGACATCGCTTCCCTGGTAGCCGGAACCAAGTACCGCGGGGAATTCGAGAAGCGTATCAAGAAGGTTTTGTCGGTGATTTCCCAGGATTCCAGTATCATCCTGTTCATCGATGAAATCCATACCATCGTGGGGGCCGGTGCCGCCGAAGGTGCGGTGGATGCCGCCAATATTCTCAAGCCAGCCCTTTCCCGAGGCTCCTTGCACTGTATCGGAGCCACCACCCCCGACGAGTACCGCAAGTACATCGAGAAAGACGCCGCGCTGGAACGGCGTTTCCAGAAAATTTACGTGATGGAACCCACGGTGGACCAGACCGTGCAAATCCTGGAGGGGCTGAAACCCAAGTACGAGGCCCATCACCAGGTGCAGTACACCGACGAGGCGTTGAAAGAGTCCGTGAAATTGTCGCGCACGTATATCTCTGACCATTTCCTGCCCGACATGGCCATCGACGTAATCGATGAAGCGGGTGCCAAGAAACACTTGAAGAAACTCACACTTCCCCCCGAACTCAAGGAGATGGAACTGGAAACCCGCGAGTTGAAGCTTGCACTGGAAAAAGCGAACGAACGCCGGGATTTCGAGCAAGTGAAGGACCTACAAGCCGAGGAACGCGAAAAAATCATGGAGTTCAATCGCCTGTACCAGGAGTGGAAAGCCAAGGCCGTCTCGGAAATCGAGATCGTGGAGATGGAAGACGTTGCGCAAGTGGTGTCCAGCTGGACCGGGATCCCCCTGGCACGCATCGAATCAGACGAACAACAGAAACTGTTGCACTTGGAAGACGCGTTGCACCAGCGGGTGGTGGGCCAGGACGAGGCCATTTCCACCGTGGCCAAATCCATCCGACGGGCGCGTTCCGGTTTGAAAGACCCACTACGGCCAGTTGGCTCTTTCTTGTTCCTGGGACCAACGGGAGTGGGGAAAACCGAACTGGCGAAAACGCTGGCCCAGTTTCTGTTCGGGGATGAACGGGCCTTGCTTCGTTTCGATATGTCCGAATACATGGAGCGCTTCGCGGTTTCGCGCATGATTGGCGCTCCCCCGGGATACGTGGGGTACGAGGAAGGCGGTTCGCTCACCGAATCCGTACGGCGAAAGCCATACTCGGTGGTGTTGATGGACGAAATCGAGAAGGCCGATCCGGATGTGTACAATATCTTGCTGCAAATCATGGACGAAGGGCGCCTCACCGATTCGCAGGGGCGCATCGTGGATTTTCGCAATGCCGTGCTGATCATGACGAGTAACATCGGCGGCGAGATCATCAACAAGTCCAAGCACGTGCTGGGATTTGGGGTGGCGAATGACCACGAAAGCAAGTACCAGGAGATGAAAAATACCGTGACCGGCGAGGTCAAGAAAGTCTTCCGCCCCGAGTTCTTGAACCGTTTGGACGGAACCATCGTGTTCCACCAGTTGGAGGAAGAGCATATCAGTTCCATCATCGATATCCTGCTTTCGCGTCTGGAGGTGCGTTTGCTCGAAAAAGGGTTGAAACTGGAGTTGAAATCCACCGCACGGCAGTTCCTGATGCAAGAAGGCTTTGATCCGGTGTACGGAGCACGGCCCCTCAAGCGGGCCATCCAAAAGCATATCGAGGATCCGCTTGCCGAGGAGATCTTGAAAAAGACTTTCTCCCCGGGAGAAACCATCGTGATTGCCATGTCCCGGGGTGCTATCGTGTTCCGCAAGAAGAGCGCGAAGGATCCCCGCGACGAACTGGTGTTGAGTGCTTCGGAATGAGCCAGAAAAGCAAGACTGTTTTCGTGTGCGAGGTGTGCGGGCACGAGTCCCCCAAGTGGTTTGGACAATGCCCTGCGTGCCACGAGTGGAACAGCGCGCGCGAAATCGAGAAGAAAACTTCGCGAACGCGCCAGGAGCACAAGCAAATCAGTACGGAAGGCTTCGTGGACATCGCGCAAGTGCCCGAGCAGAGCACCCTGCGTTTTGCCAGTGTTTTCTCCCAGCTGGACCGGGTGCTGGGTGGTGGAATCGTACCGGGCTCGGTGGTTCTTCTTGGAGGAGACCCCGGGGTGGGAAAAAGCACCCTGTTGACGCAGGTGTGCACAGGGTATCCCTACTCGTTCTACTTTAGCGGCGAGGAATCGCCTGCGCAGATTCGGCTACGTGTGCAACGACTCCGACAGGAAAACGTGGGGACGTTCAAGGTGTTGACCTCCGGGTACCTCGACGAAGCCCTTTCTTTGCTCACAAATCACCACGCCGAGGAAATTGGCTCCGGGAAGGCACTTCTGGTGGTAGATTCCATCCAAACCATGCAAACCTCCCGGGTGAGTTCGCTGCCGGGCGGGGCGGTGCAGATACGGGAATGCGCCTCCGAGCTGGTTGCGTTTGCCAAGCAAACGCAGGTTCCGGTGATGATTGTGGCACATGTCACAAAAAGTGGCTTGATAGCTGGACCCAAGTTGATCGAACACCTGGTGGACGTGGTGTTGTACTTCGAAGGGGAACGGGACACGGATTTGCGCATCTTGCGTGGCATGAAGAACCGCTTTGGGCCCACCAACGAGATCGGCATCTTCGAGATGGCCGAGCAGGGATTGGCACAGGTGGATGATCCTTCCGAGCGCTTCTACGACCGGGAAAGCGGTCTTTCCGGGAATGCCCTGGGTGTCGTGCTGGAAGGTAGTACACCGCTGGTGGTGGAGGTACAGGGATTGGTGGTCAAGACCGAGTATTCCACGCCCCGGCGGCTGAGCAAGGGAATCGATCCGGAACGGCTTGCCTTGATTTCCGCGGTGCTGACCAAGCGCTTGGGTTTCCCCGTGGATGGCCATGACATGTACCTCAACCTATTGGGGGGGTTGAAGGTGAAAGACCCGGGTGTGGAATTCCCGCTTGCGGTTTCGCTTTTCTCTTCTTTCACCGATATTCCCGCTCCGCACCTGTCGGCGTTTTTCGGGGAAGTGGGATTGGATGGTAAGATTCGGCCCGTATCCTACCCCGAGAAGCGGATCATGGAACTGCAGCGCCTGGGGTTCCAGCAAGCCTTCGTACCCGCCGGGACGAAGAAACGACTGTCCAAGGCACCCACGTTGCGGGTTTTCGAGTTTTCCCTCCTATCCGAGGCTCTCCGCTTTTTCACCCAAAATTCTTGAGAAGGAGACTGGTACTGTGACGAGAAACGAATGGAAGGGCGAAATGACGTTCCTGGCAACTACGTCCACCGGGCACCAGATCGTGTTGGACGCCTCCTCCGATTCTGGAGGGAGGAGCCTGGGCCCCAGTCCGAAGGAACTCCTTTTGGTGAGCCTTTCGGGTTGCACGGGCATGGATGTCGTGTCCATCTTGCGCAAAATGAAGGTGGAGGGATACACTTTCCGCATGGAAGTGATTCCCCATTCCACCGAGCAGCATCCCAAGATCTACGACAAGATCTTGCTCAAGTACATTTTTCACTTCGAGGGAGAACCTCCCAAGGACAAGGTGGAAAAGGCGATCCAGCTTTCGCAAGAACGCTACTGTGGCGTGTCTGCCATGCTCAAAGAATCTTCGGAATTGCACTTCGAGATCGAGTACGAGTAGTACATGGCTTTTCCGATCCGCATCGGCTCCCACGTGAGCATCGCCGGGGGAGTGTCCACCGTGCCCCGAAAGGTGGTAGAAGAAGTGGGGGGGAACGCTTTCCAGGTGTTCGTGCACAACCCGCGCGGATGGAGAATGGCGCACCTCGATGCGGGTGAAGCGAAACAATTCCGTGCGCAGATGCAAGCGCGGGGAATCCCCTTGCAGAACGGTTTGGTGCATTCGGGGTACTTGGTGAACCTGGCATCCGGCAAAGAGCAACAACGGGAAAAGTCCATCCACATGCTCGCCAAGGAAGCGACGCGTTGCCACGCGCTGGGGCTTGGTTTCTTGAATTTTCACCCGGGGAGCGTTGGCGAGGATTCCCCGAAGGAAGGCTTCGAAAGGATCGGAAGGGGCATTTCCGAGGTTTTCCACCGCATGGATAGCGATTCGGTGATGCTTGTGCTGGAAAACATTTCTCCCAAGGGGGGGAATGTTGGTTCCACGCCGGAGGAAATTGCCCGCATGATACGCGCGGTAGAACCCCGTTTCCAGCAACGCGTGGGCTTTTGCCTGGATACCTGCCACGCTTTCGACCGAGGGTACAACCTGGTTCGTGCACAGGGGAACCAACAATTGTCCCAGGAAATCAAGAAGTTCCTGGGATGGGATCGGCTCCAGTGGATTCACTTGAACGATTCCAAGTTTCCACGGGGGGAAGCCAAAGATCGACACGCCCTTCTGGGGGAAGGAACTTGGGGGAAGGAGGGGCTTGAGCAATTCCTTTCCTTTCGACCCTGGCTGGATGTTCCGCTGGTATTGGAGACCCCCGGTGACAACGAGGACCACGCCCGCGAGATCGAACTGGTGCGAACCATTTTACGCAAAACCTACCCGGATGCAACTTGGGACTGGAGGAAGTAGATGCAGATCGATGGCTATACGCTTCGCCTTTTCGTGAAGGAAATTTCCGAACAATTCGTGGGAAAAAGGATTCGCAAGATATCGCTTCCAAAAAGGGAGCGCTTTTTTTTGCAGTTCGCCGGAGGAACGCTTGCCATATCCCTTTCCGCGGACTCTTTCGGGGTGTACCGATGTTCCGATGTACCGTCCGCAGAGGGGTTTCCCCCCGCATTCGCGATGTTACTGCGAAAGTACCTGCAGGGGGGTTTGCTGGAAGACTGTGCGCAGCTCGGGCTGGACCGCATTTGCCGTTTTTCCATTCGAAGTCGCATGGAAACAGGCGATGAGCGCCTCTTTTTCTTGTTCGCAGAGTTGATGGGGCACAATTCCAACCTGGTGTTCACCGACGAGAACAGGGTGATTTTGGACGCATGGCACCGCAAGATCAACGAACTGCGCTCCCTGGTCGCCGGGGTTCCCTACGTTCCCTTCTTGCAATCCGGGATTGACCTTTCGGAGGCGAAGGAATTGGCCCATCGTTTCCAAAGCGCCCTTTCGCAAGGGGATGGGGAGTTGCCGGTGCAAAAATGGTTGCGAAATACCTTCCAAGGTTTGGGAAAAGTGCACCTGGAAGAGCTGGTTTCGCGGGCGGCGATTCCCGTGGACCGAACACTGGGGCAACTGGATTCCGTGCACCAACAACGACTGCTACAGGTGCTGGGGGAGTTTTCGGCCACCTTGGAGCATGCGAAGGAGTTGTACCTTGTACGACGCGAGCAACGCCCGATTGCCCTTTCGCCGCTGCTCCTTTCCCACTTGCAATCCCCCGATGTGCACATGCAAAAACTCGCCCCTTCCCAAGCCCTTTCCCACGTTTTTTCCGCGCGTTTCGCGCAAGGGGACCTGGAAAGCTTGCAGAAGAAGCTGCTCGCCCCACTCCAGAAAAAAATCAAGAAAGTGGAACGGCTGCATGTTCGCGTGGAAAACGACTTACGCGAAACCCAAGACATGGGAAGCGTCCAACGTGATGCCGAGTTGCTGGTGGGGCACCTGTACCTCTTTGATCCATCGGCACGGCGGCCATCCGTGGAGGTCCCGGGTTGGGAAACACGCATTCCCCACCGTATCGAGCTGGACCCGCGCAAAACCATTTCGCAGAACGCACAAGCCATGTTCCAACGCGTGGCCAAGTGGAAACGGCGAAAGGAATACGCCACCCTCCACTTGCAACGCCTGGACCAGGAACTGGCCTACCTGTACCAGCTGCGCCAGTCCATCGAAGACATGGATTCGCGGGAGGATTACGCCGAGATCCATGCGGAAATGGTCTCCGGGGGGTTGTGGGAAAAACGCGAGGATCCACGCAAGAAGAAAAAGCAGAAGGCCAAAAAAGCAACACCCGTGTCCCAGCCCCGCAGGTTCGAGCACGAGGGATTCACGATCCTCGTGGGCCGAAACAACTTGCAAAACGACCGCCTGACGCGCGGGGCCAACGAAAACGACCTGTGGTTGCACGCCCGACAGATGCCCGGTTCCCACGTGGTCGTGGTACATGCGGGAAAATCCATCCCCCCATCGGTCGTGGAATTTGCCGCCTCACTCGCGGCGCGTTTTTCCAAGGGCGCCGGCAATCCCTCTGTTCCGGTGGATTTCACGCGGGTAAAGAACGTGCACAAGCCCCGGGGGGCACACCCCGGGATGGTTATTTACCGGGATTTCCAGAGTCTTTCGGTTTCTCCGTTTCGCGGTCCAGCCCCAGAAGCCGAGTAATCGTCTGCTTGAAGTAGCTGCCCCGCTGCTGGTAGTTCTCGAAGTGGTCGAAGCTGGAACCTCCGGGAGAAAAGAGCACCAAGTCCCCTTCCTTCGCGAGTTGGAGCGCCTGCAAGATCGCCGTGTCCCACTCGGTGAAAAGTTGGCGCTGGGGTTCGCGAGCTCCCACCTGCCGCAGCGCGTGGAAGAGGCTGTAGGCGTTTTCCCCGCACAGCAGGATTTCCCGGCAACACCGAGCTGCCGCCCTTGCCAGGGGGAGGTATTCTTCCCCTTTTCCCCTTCCCCCCATCAGCAAGATGATGTGACCCCAGTTTGCCGAGAACGCCTCCAGCGCCTTTTGCACCGCGTCGGCGTTGGTCGCCTTGGAGTCGTTGATGAAAACGACCCCCTGGTGCTCTGCGAATCGCTCCAGGCGATGGGGAGAGGGAGGGAAACTCCCCAGGCCCTCGTGCACCAAATGCGGGGACAAGCCCGCCCAACGGCTTAGGGCAATGGAGAATGCAGCGTTTTTGAGGTTGTGCGCCCCGGGCAAACGGAGCCCTTGCAGCGAAAACTCCGTGGAGTCGTCCGCGAAGAACAGTTTTTGGGCATCCACATCCAGGTACGCCTCTTTCCCCGGTTTCGTGGAAACCACCCTTGGGTCGGTGTCTTTTGCCGCACCCCCGGCAAGGTAGGGCAACACTTCCTCCCCCACCCAATTGCTTTGCCCCAGCGCCAAAATGCGCAGTTTGTCCTGGACGTAGGCATCCATGGAACCATGCCATGCGAGATGGTCGGGGGTGATGTTGAGTACGGCGGTTTCGTGCAGGGGAAAGTGCTGCAGGAAATGGAGTTGGAAGCTGCTCAACTCGAACACGATGGCCTGCGGGGGCTCGGGGTTTTCTTCCAGTAACCACGCAAAGGGAGAAATGCCGATGTTCCCCAGCGAAAGCGCTGGCTGTTGCTGGCAAAGCAGGTGGGTGGTGAGTTCCACCGTTGTGGTTTTGCCGTTTGTTCCCGTGATGCCCACCCGGTGCAGCGAGGGGGGGAAGAAGGCTGCCGCCATTTCCAGGTCGAGGCGTAGCGGGATTCCCCGTTGCCTTGCTTGCACAACCAGCGGGTGAAACGGGGATACACCTGGACTCACAAGGATGCAATGCGATTGCAGCAACCGCTGGGAATTTTGGAGTTCCTCGTTTTCCACCCCGTGCTCGCGCAAGAAGAGGAGTTCCTCCCGGGGCAAGGGTGCCAGGGAAGAAACGAAGAAATGCCCCGGTTGCTTTTGGAGGAACCAACGCAATGCCCAGCGGTTGCTCACCCCGTATCCAAGAAAAGCGATATCGTAGCGATCAGTCGAGGGGCACAAGTTCGAAGCGATCCCCTTTCCAGGTCCACAGCGCGGAAAAACCCATTTGCAGGATTTTGCGGGTTGCCTCGGGAATTCCCAAACCCACGTGTTCCGGAACATGTGCATCGGAACCCATGGTGAGGATTTGGCCGCCGCATTCCCGGTAGAGTTGCACCAGGTTCCAATCGGGGTTGGGCTCCCCGTAATCCCGCATCCCCCCGGTGTTGACTTCAATGCCTTTTCCCCGTCGGACCAGCTCGCGGAAAATCTCGCGCACCAACGGGTAGTGTTCTTCCCCGATGGCCCGCCGACTGGGGATGTACCGGCGGGGAAAATCCAGGTGCCCCAGCACCGTGAAGTGCTCCAACCCTTTCACGCAACGCAACACGGTTTCGAGGTAGGGTCCGAAGTCGATGTGCTCCGGCTCCTCGCTGTTTTCGAAAGTATGTACCGACAGGATGACGAAATCGAATTGCTTCAAGTCCACGGAGTGGGGATGCCGCCCATCCCAGCCATACTCGATGCCAACGGGGCGTCCCCGGCTGCGAAAAAACTCCACGTAGGCTTGGGGGTCGCGGATCTTGAAGTCTTGCAGGAAGGGAACACCCGTGTCGTCGTGGTGGTCGGTAATGATGGAATTGGTGATCCCGGATTGCGCGAGGTTGTGCCACACGGTTTCCGGGTCCATCTGACAATCAAAGGAAAACGAACTATGCAAGTGGTAGTCAATCATCGCTCTCTCCCTGCTTACTGTTGGATGGAGTAATTGGGTGCTTCCTGGGTCATGACAACGTCGTGGGGATGGCTTTCCAGGCGGCCTGCGGTGGTAACCCGCACGAAGATGTGGTCTTTTTGCAAAGACGGGATGTCTTTTGCCCCGCAGTAGCCGAAACCCGAACGGATCCCCCCGCAGAGCTGGTGCACGATGTCTTGCATGTTTCCCTTGTACGCCACCATGCCTTCCACTCCTTCTGGCACGAGTTTCTCCGTTTCCTGCTCCGACTGGAAGTAGCGGTCCTTGCTTCCGCGTTTCATGGAGGCGATGCTGCCCATTCCCCGGTATGTCTTGTACTTCCGGCCTTCGTACAGCACGGCCTCCCCGGGTGCCTCCTCGGTACCCGCGAAGATGGAACCCAGCATCACCGCACTTGCTCCCGCCGCAAGGGCTTTGACGATATCGCCGGAGAAACGGATGCCCCCGTCCGCAATCAGTGGTACCCCCTTTTCTTTCGCGACCTGGAAGCATTCTTCGACCGCGGAAAGTTGGGGTACTCCCACTCCGGCGACAACCCGCGTAGTACAGATCGAACCCGGCCCAATACCCACTTTCACTGCGTTGGCCCCCGCTTCGATCAACGCTGCGGTACCTTCGGCGGTGGCGACGTTTCCAGCGATCACAAAAGTTTCCGGCCATTCTGCCCTGATCTTTCGTACTTGCTGTAGAACGTTCTCCGAGTGCCCGTGCGCGGTGTCCACCACCAGCACGTCCACTCCGGCTTCGATCAACCGGGCGGCCCTCTGGAACCCATCTTCCCCGGGACCCGTGGCACCGCCCACAAGCAAGCGGTTTTTGCCATCCCGGGCGGCGTGGGGAAACTGCACCACCGCGTTGATGTCCTTAATGGTGATGAGCCCCAGGATACGGTTTTGCGCATCCACGATGGGGAGCTTTTCCACCTTGTGCTTGTGCAAGGTTTTCTTGGCTTCCACGAGGTCAATACCCGGGTGTGCAAGCACGAGTTTTTCCAGGGGTGTCATCAATTCTTGCACGGGGCGCTGGGGATTTTCCTCGAAGCGAATGTCCCGGTTGGTGAGCAACCCCAGCAGCTTTCCCCCTTCGTCCACCACCGGCAGTCCGCCAATCTTGAAATCCCGCATAAGGGAATCCGCGTACTGCACGGTTTTTCCCGGGGAAATGGTCACGGGGTTTTCGATGATGCCGTTTTCCGTGCGTTTCACACGGTCCACTTGCGCGGCTTGTTCCTCGATGGACATGTTCTTGTGGATGATACCGAGCCCACCCAGGCGCGCAAGCGACTTGGCAAGGTTATGTTCCGTCACGGTATCCATGGCGGCGGACAGCAAGGGAATTTTCAATCCCAGTTGTGCCCCCAGCTGGGTGGAAATGTCGACGTCCCGCGGGAGTACGTTGGAATACCGGGGAACGAGTAGAACATCGTCAAAAGTGTAGGCAAGTTTCAAGGGGAACCTCCTTCTATAATTCGTATTGTAAACGGTACAACCGGGTGTACAGCCCATCCTGGCGCAACAAGTCGAAATGGGTGCCTTCTTCCGCGACTTTTCCCCGGTGGATCACCAGGATGCGGTCTGCGTTCTTGATCGTGGATAGGCGGTGGGCAATGGTGATGACCGTTCGGTTGCGCGAGATGCGCTCCATTGCGTCTTGGATCAATCCCTCGGTAACCGGGTCGATGTTGCTGGTGGCTTCGTCCAGTACCAGGATCTTTGGCTGGTTCACCACCGCCCGGGCCATGGCGATCAGTTGCCGTTCTCCCGCGGAAAGCGTGGATGCCCTCTCGGTGAGAAGCGTGTCAAATCCCTTTTCGAATCGCTTGATGAGGTGGTCGACGTGCACGTAGCGCGCCGCCTCGATCACTTCCTCCCGGGAAATGAGCGGCTCGAACAGCCGGATGTTGTCGATCACGCTACCGGAGAAGATGAACACATCTTGCAACACCACCGCGATTTGCTTGCGCAGGCTTGAAGGGTTGAAGTCGCGCAGCGATACACCCCCGATCCGGATTTCCCCGGATTGCACGGGGTACAACCCCGTGAGGATGTTGATGAGCGATGTTTTTCCCGCCCCGGTTTCACCCACGACCGCCACCTTTTCTCCCGGTTGGATCTGGAAAGACACGTCACGAAGGATGGGCGTGGAACCATCGTAGGAGAAACACACCTTGTCAAAGCACACGCTGGCCTGTTCGATCTGTTCCACCCCGCCCGGGTTTTCCAGTTGCAACCCTTCTTCCTCGTCCATCAGCTTGAAGATCTTTTCCGCGGAGGAAAAGGCGTTTTGCACGATGTCGAACTTTTCCGAAATGTCCCGCAGGGGTTGGAAGAACATGTCGATGTAGTTGATAAACGCGTACAGCGTTCCAAAGGTCAGCACCCCGGAAATCAGGTCCCTGGCCCCAAACCACACCACCGTGGTCAGGGCGAGGTAGAAGAGGATATCCATCAACGGACGGAACACCGCGAACACCGTGAGTTGTTGCAACGTGGCACGATAGTAGGAGTGGTTGGTTTGGCCGAACTCCTCTTGCTTGGCCTTTTCGCGGTTGAAGAGCTGTATCACCGACATTCCCGACAAGTGTTCGGCCAGGAATGCGTTGATGCGTGCCAGGCGTACGCGCACCTTACGGTAGGCTTTTCGCGAGAAGAAGCGGAAAAGGTAGGTTGCCAGGATGATCAAGGGGATCACGAGCATGGAATAGCCCGTGAGCGGGGGGGAAATGAGCAGCATGAAAACGATGATGCCGATGAGCAGCAACACGTCCTTGATGATGCTGGTGATGGCTGTGGTGAAAAACTCGTTGAGATTCTGGGTGTCGTTGGTCACGCGTGTCACGATGCGCCCCGAGGGATTCCGGTCGTAGAAACGCAGTCCCAGCCGAAGCAACCGCGAAAAAAGGCTGTTGCGGATGTCCAGGATCACCAGTTGCCCCATCTTGTTGGAGAAGAACACCTGCAGGTAATTGGAGAGGAAGTTTCCCCCCAGAACCAGCACCATGAAGAGTACGATGTTGTTGATGCCTTGGATGTCTCCCTTCCGTGCTTGCTCCAGCACCGAGGGCGGCAATGGAACCTCCAGCCCGTCCCAAACCAGCCAGTATCCACCGGGACGGTATTCCATGGTGGCGGTTCCGGAGGGATCCTGCTGGATCCATGTTTGCTCGTTGACGCGCGTGTAGCCCTCTTGTTGCACGGAGGACACCAGGAAACGGGGGTCGGTGGACATGAAGCGGTCGATGGCGATGCGGGAGAAATAGGGGAACAAAAGTTGCAAAACGGTTGCCAGCGAGAGCATGGACAGGCTCACGAAAAAGAGGACGCGGTAGGGGCGGATGAATTTCCACAGGCGGCGAAAAATGGCCCAGTCGATGCTTTTCCCCGCTTCTTCTTTTTCCAGTCGGAAATCCTCGTTTTGTTTACTCATTGACCTCATCCCTTTCCAGCGTCTCTTCGATGAGCTGTTTCTCGTACAGGCGCGCGTAAAGCCCCTTTTTCTCCAGCAATTGCGGGTGGGTTCCGGATTCCAGGATTTTGCCGTTTTCGAACACCAGTATCTGGTCTGCCGATGCCACCGCCTTCAAGCGATGGGAGATGAGGATCGTGGTACGGTCCTTGATCTCCGACTTGAGGCTCTCAAGGATCTTCATTTCGGTCTCCGTGTCCACCGCGGAAAGACAATCGTCCAGGATCACTACCGGGGTGCGTTTCATCAGCGCCCGGGCAATGGCCACACGTTGTTTTTGTCCACCAGACAACGTGATTCCCCGTTCTCCCACGATGGTCTGGTAGCCTTGCGGAAATTCCTCGATGTTGCGGTGCACCGCCGCCAACCGCGCGTACGTTTCCACCTCCTCGCTGGAATACTCGCCGGAGGAAAAGGCGATGTTTTCCTCGATCGTGGTGGAAAAGAGAAAGGTCTCCTGGGGAACGTATGCCACCTGCTCGCGGATATCTTTCATGGACAGTTCGTGGATGTCTTCCCCATCGATGAAAATGGTGGAGGAAGGAACGGAATAGAGTTTGACAAGCAGCCGTGCCAGGGTGGATTTGCCGCTTCCGGTTTTTCCCACGAAGGCCACGGTTTGTCCCGGGCGGATTTGCACGGTGATACCTTGCAGCGCTTTCTTCTCCGATCCCGGGTAGTGGAAATCCAGGTTTCGCACGTGGATCTCGCCGGAAAGGTTGGCCGGTTTGGGGCGAAGCGGGTCCACCACGTCGGGCTTCTGCTCTTCGATCCACATCAAGCGCTTGTAGGAAGCGCGCCCCCGCTGCACCACGTTCACCACCCAGCCAACCGCAATCATCGGCCACACCAGCATACCCAGGTACTGCGTGAATGCCACGAACTGCCCCAGCGAAATGGAACCGATCACCACGAGCCGGCCCCCGTACCAGAGCGCCAGCACGAAACCCATGGAAGCAAATAGCTCAATCAAGGGGAAGAACAAACCCCAGAGGCGAATCAGGTGCATGGACTTGTCGTAGTATTCCTTGCAGCGGTCTCCAAAACGCTGGCGCCTTTCCGGCTCGATGGAATAACTCTTCACCACGCGTACCCCGTCCAACGTTTCCTGCACGGTGTCCGTCAAGTCGGAGAAGGATTCCTGCACCTTTTGGAAGCGGTCATGGATGGATCTTCCGTATCCCAGTGCGATCAGCACAAGGAAGGGAAGGGGAATCATGCCCACAAGCGTCAGTCTCCAATCGATCCGTGTCACCATCATGTACAGGCTCATCGTTCCCAGCAACGCAGCGTCGGCGATCATGATCACCGCTTGCGCCAACATCATGCGGCTCGCGTTCACGTCGTTTGTCATGCGCGCCATGATGTCTCCCACTTTCACGCGATCGAAAAAGGAGGAGGTCAGGCGAAGAAGTTTGGAAAACAAACGATTTCTGGTATACTTTTCGAAACCGCGGGAAGTGCCAATGATGAAAAAGCGCCAGAGGAAACGGCTTCCAAAAATGCCCACGGAAACCAGGAGGATGGCCCCCAGAAGTTGTTTCACCACGTCCATCCCACCATTGAAATACTTGATTTCGTCGATGAGCTGTTGCATGTATCCCGGGATTTGCACTTGGAGGTAGTCCACCAGAAAGAGGATCGAAATCCCGACAACGTACTTCCATGCATTTTTCTTCAAAAAATCCCGGATATACCGGGGCTTTTCCAGCTTTGGGTTGGTCAAAGTGGGGCACCTCCTTGAATGGTGCAAGTATTATAACACCCGTTGGAAGAAAAAGGGGGCATTTCCGCGTGGGATAGAGAAGTGCCGTTCAAAGAGTGCTATAATTGCGTGATCATACTCAAAATCTTCGGGGAGGACTGAATCAGGATGACCCTTACGGAAATTTTCAAGAAAATCGAGACGGAAGAAATCCCGTTCGTGGATTTGAAAGTTGTGGATCTTTTCGGGGTGTGGAAGCACGTAACCATTCCCGCCAAGAACCTGACCGATCGACTGTTCAACGAGGGTATTGGTTTCGATGCGTCGAATTTCGGTTTTGCGATGGTGGAAAAGAGTGACATGGTGATGATTCCCGACCCCAATACCGCCTTCCTGGATCCCTTCGGCGAATACCCCACCCTTTCGCTCACGTGCAACGTTTTTCACCCCCAAACGGGGAAGCGTTTCGAGCAAGACCCCCGGGGGATCTTGATCCGGACCATCGACCACATCAGCCGGGAAGGCATCGCGGACCAGATCTTGTTTGGGCCGGAGTACGAGTTCCACGTCCTCAACGATGTTCGCTACAAGATCGCTCCCAACCGGATCACCCTCAAAATCGACAGCGAAGAGGGTTTCTGGAATTCGGGCAAAACCGGGGAATACTTCGTGGGAAGGAAACGGGGCTACCACCGCAGTGCTCCCTTCGACCATTTCTTTGCACTGCGAAACCATATCGTGGACCAGTTGGAACAACTGGGTGTGGCGGTCAAGTACCACCACCACGAAGTGGGCACCGCGCAGCTGGAAATCGAGACGAACTTCATGGACGCGCTTCGTGCGGCGGATGCCACCTTACTGGTGAAGTACGTGGTCCGAAACATCGCGCACGAGTTCGGCTACGTCGTCACCTTCCTGCCCAAGCCAATCCACGACGAGGCGGGAAATGGCATGCACGTGCACCAATTCCTCAAGAAGGGCGACAACAACCTTTTTGCCGGGGAAAAGGTGTACAACCTGAGCGAAATGGCACTGTCGTATACCGCTGGGATCTTGGGGCATTCCCCGGCGTTGCTGGCGTTCACGAACCCCACCACGAACTCCTACCGCAGGCTTGTACCCGGTTTCGAAGCCCCCACCAACGCGGTGTTTGCCATCGGTAATCGCACGTCCGCCATTCGTATCCCGGGGTACGTGAAGGACGATGCCAAGCGACGCGTGGAGTTTCGCACCATCGATGCCAGTTGCAACCCATACCTGGCCTTTTCCGCCATGCTGCTGGCAGGCGTCGACGGTATCCTCCAAAAGTGGGATCCCAGCGAGATGGGTTTCGGCCCCTTCGAAGGGGATCTTGGGATGAGCGAGGCACATCCGTTGCCCAAAACGCTGGAGGAAGCGATGAACGCGTTGGAACGCGACAATGCCTTTTTGAAGCGATGGGAGATCTTCCCCGATTCGCTGTTGGCGAAATGGGTTTCCAAGAAACGCGAGGAGTACCGGCTCGTTTCTTCCATTCCGCATCCCGTTGAGTACCAGTTGTACTTTGACTTGTAATGTTTCTTTTCCCAAAATTCCGGTGATCCGGGAGGTGTGTTCATGAAAATTTCCACGCGGATCTGGCTGAGTATCGTAGCGGTGGTGGTGCTGATGGGGGTTATTTTCACCCTTACCCTGCTTTCCACCCGGGAACTCGAAGACTACGGCAACCAGATGGCCTTGAGCTCCGAGGCTGTTGGATCGAGCTTCAAGGGGTACCAGTCCACGCTTGCTTTTGAAGAGGACGGTAGAATCCTCACGGAAATGTTGCTCCTGCTGGGGTATTCCCAAACTTCGGCACAGGCAAAGGAGCAGTACAACGCAGTCCGCGACCAGCTTAAGCTCATGAAAACGAAAAGCCAGGAGTTTTCGTTGGAAAATGCACTCACCAGCGCGTTCAACACGCTGAGCAACAGTGCCGATTCGTTGTATTCCATGAAGAAACAGGAATTGCAAGCCACCGAATGGATTCGCACCTACAATTCGGTGATTCGCTCCCAAAACCAGGATGATTTCGATGCGCTGCAAGCCTCCTTCGCCCAGATGATCCAAATCGATCCCGCGAAATGGGAAGCTTTCGGGGAAAAATGGAAGGCACTGCGCGCCGAGTTTCCGGGAAGCTCCGTGAAGAAAGACCAGAAAGACGTGGTCATTCCACGCGTGGAGGAGCTGGGCACCGAATCCCTTTCCTTCTTCGAGTTGGAACAAATCTGGTCCAGCCCGGTGCTGAACGAAAACATTCGCTTCGCGGAGTACCCGCTGCTCCGCTTCAACACGCGGGAAATTTCGCTGGATCCTTCCAAGAGTGGTGAACTTCTCGCCCAAAGCCTGGAACTGATCGACAAGTCCATCGAGCAGCTGAACACCTACTGGAACATGGGACTTTTCATCATCTACGATCCGGTGAATATCCAGGTTTCCTTGAAAGTGCTAACGTTGTACCGCGAGCGGTTGCAGCAATTTGTCGAAGTGCTCAAAGACATGGATTTCCTGCAAATGGACATGAGCTTGAACGAAACGCTGCTCGTGGATTACCAGAGGAACGTTGATTTCAACCGCGACAAGAGTTTACAGGTGATCCACCAAGACGTGCGTTCCGCCATTGATTCCATTTTGCACCAGCTTTCCGCACTGTCCACCCAGCAGGCAGGTACGTTGGAGCAAGGCATCACCGACGTGGAGCAAGCCATTTCCGAATCCAACAAGGTTTCTTCCGCACAAGCTTTCAACACCATCCTGATGTTGATCATCATCTTCGCGGTGGTACTTGGTATCCTGCTTCTGCTGTACTGGAGTATCCGAACGATCATTCGCAGCCTGACCAAGCTGTCGGGCAGGCTTGCGCAGCTTGATTTTTCCCAAGTGTCCCTTTCCACCTCGCGGAAGGACGAACTATCCCGGTTGTTGGCATCCTTTTCCGCTGTGATCGATTCTGTTCGTTCCACGCTTTGGGAGGTATCCGCGTCTTCGGAACGCGTGAACTTGGAATCGCAGTCCATTGTTTCGTCGGTGGAAGAGAATTCCGCCACGTCCCAGGAGATCGCTTCCACCATGGATGAACTGAACCAGAAGATCCAGCTTTCGGTTTCCCAGCTCAAGCAAGTGAATGAACAAACCGCAACCCTGTCCTCGGAAAGCCAGCGTGTTCTGGAGCAAGTGGGAAAGACCATGGGCAAATCGAGTGACACGCTTGCGCGTTCGGAGAAGAGCAAGGAAACCATTCAACGCACTTCCCAAAAAGCGGCGTTGGTGGGTCAGCAGATCCAGGGAAACATGGAAAAGGTACTGGATCTGAAGCAAATCACCGACGAAATCCAGGGCTTCGTGAGCCAAATCTCGCAAATCGCCGAGCAAACCAACCTTCTTGCCCTGAACGCCGCCATCGAGGCAGCACGTGCCGGGGAAGCCGGAAAGGGGTTCGCGGTGGTTGCCGACGAGGTACGCAAACTGGCGGAAGACTCCAACCGCACTTCGAAGGATATCGCCTCCAAGCTTTCCGGGATTAGCGAACAGGTAGATACCGTCGTGGTGGATTCGGGGAAGAACGTGAAGAACATCGAGGAAGTAGTTTCGGATATCTCGGGGATTTCCGCACAGGTGCATTCGCTGGGAGAAGTTTTCTCGGGGGTGAATGCCTCGGTAAGGGACCTGGTGGAGCAAGTGCAACACCAAAACGAGCAACTCCAAGGGCTTTCCGAGGAATCGGGGAACGTGCTGTGGCGATTCGAGGAGATGGGATCTTCCCTGCAGGACATGAACCAGGCAATCCGTTCCAGCTCCCAGGCGATTTCGGAGTTGGCGGAATCAGCCGAAACGCTCACGGAAATTTCGCACCACCTGGAAGGAAACGTCCAGAAATTTTCACTTGGGTCTCGTTGATCCATACCAAAGGAAGTGGTACCGAATGGCACGAAGAGAAATGCAATTTGCGTTTGATTTTTCCAAGGTGAACCAGCTGAACTGGATCTTGATCTTGGCGATTTCCGCGATCCTGACGCTCATGCGTTTTGCCACGGGAGATATTGCCATGGGCGTGAAAATCATGATTGCTACTGGGAGTGCGAGTGCGGTCGCAACGGTCATGCGCTTTCTCCCCGGTGTTGTTTTCCTTCGGGCATTCGTGATGTGTTTCTCTACGTTCGTATCCGGGGTCTTGCTTTCGGTGTTGAGCGGAGGTCTTCCCCACATGTTCCTGGTGTACTTCGGTTCGATGACCATGGTGTCGCTGTATTTCAATCCACGACTGACCATATCGTACGCGCTCACCGTCAACGCGGCCTTGATCGTGGCGTTCTTCCTGGATCCCGTTGGGTTGATGGGACCACATTACGCGGAATTGAGTCAATTCGTGGTTCGCCTGGGGATCATGGATTCCACCGGTTTCTTGCTGCTTTTCTTCCTAACACGCTGGGGAAACCAGGCTATATCCGAATCCCAGTGCAAGCAGAGGGAGGCCGGGGCCTTGCTGGAAAAACTGCAAACCCTTTTCGCGGAACTGGAAAAAACGCATCAGAACCTTTCCGACAAGATCGCGTTTTCCAGCGAATCCACCCGCGATGCAGGGGAAACCAGCAACGAGGTGAAGCAAACCATCGGCGAAATTGGCAAAGGGGCGGAACGGGAAGCCCAGTTGTCCCTGGAGATCCAGCAACAGGTGCAGGTCATCCAACCTTCGCTGGAGGAGATCTCTTCCCGGAGTTCCCACGTGTCCTCCGTCACCGTGCAGATGAACGATCTGGTGCAAAAGAGTTCCACGGAGGTCACCAATGTGCAAGGTGAAATGCAGCGCCTGGTGCAGATCCAGCAAAACTTGAACGAGTCCATTCACCGCTTGAACACGGAAGTCCAGGATATCTACCAGGAACTCGAAGGCGTCACGCGCATCGCGGATCAGACCAACTTGTTGGCACTAAACGCTGCCATCGAAGCCGCGCGTGCTGGCGATGCCGGCAGGGGATTTGCGGTTGTGGCGGACGAAGTGCGCAAGCTGGCGGAAGAAAGCCAAGCGATCGTGAAGCAGGTGGAGCAAAGGATCCACAAGATCCAACAAGACACCGAGACGTTACTCCGCGAGGGCGAGGAGGGCAAGAGTGCCTCGGAAAAAGGACACTCCCTTCTCCTTCTGTTTGGAGAGCAATTCGGAGATATCCAGAAGGCTTTCTCTTCCATCCGGGACCAAATCGAGTGGCAGGCAAACGAAGTAGCATCCGTGCACGATTCGCTGCAGCAGTCAGCCGGTGATGTTTCGGAAATCGCTTCCATCTCCCAAGAACATGCCGCGGCAACGGAGCAACTTTGGGCCGCCATGGAAAACCTGGATGGGCTGATCCAGAACGTGGTGCAGTTGAATCGGGAAATCTCGCAACTCAACGCTTCCCTGCAAGCACAGCTGGACCAAAGCAGCACGAAATAACCCGGGAACGCGCAAAAAAAAGCCGGTGGACAAACAGCCACCGGCTTTTTTTTTGCCGCGTTTTGGAACAGGTGCGCACAAGAGGTATCAGGGAGAAATGCCGGGGGAACCGTGGCACAAGGTTTTTTTGTAGGAGTGCGCCTCCGTGGCGTGTTATAATCCAAGATGGCAGGATCTTTTTTCCAGGAGGGCTTATGAAGATTGGAGCTTTCGCGCGCCAGTTTGGGATCCCGGTGGATACGATCCGCTACTACGTGGATAACGGGATCCTGCTCACCGAAAAAATCAACAACCAGCACGTGTTTGACGAAAAGTGCGTGCGTGACATGGAACTGGTCTTGGAGCTGAAACGGATGCGGTTTTCCATCCTGGAAATCCAAAAGATGCTCTCTTTTCTCCGTGTGACGAACCTCTCCGATCCCCAAGACGAGTTGCTGTTCTTGGAGTGGTTGGCAAAAAAACAGCACTTGCTCGAACAGGAAGTGGCTTCGCTGCAGCAGGCGATTGGGGTTATTACCCAGAAGAGAGGTTCTTTCCCACGAAACCAGGCCCAGGAAAGCCGTTCGCTGGGGATTCCTTTGCCCTGCTTTTCGTGGTTTTGTTGCCCGGACTGCGGCAAATCCCTTGCGTTGAACCATGCCCGGGTGATGCATAACCAGGTGTTTCACGGTGAATTGGAGTGCGCTTGCGGGTATGGCTGTACGATCGAAGAGGGTATCGTGGTTGCTCCATCTGCCAATCGTTCCACTCCTGGCTCGCTGCAAACCGATAACCCCCGGCAAGAGTTCGTTTCCAACACCGATCCACTGTACGTCAATTTTTCCCAGAAACCCGTGGAATGGTTTCGAAAGAGGCTCCGGCCAGGAGGGGCCAAAACGCAGGGGATCTTGTTGGAAATCGGAACCGGCCTGGGTTTTTTTCTCGCCACTTTCCTGGAAAACCTTGGCGAAAACGGGTGGTACATCGCAACAGACGCTTCACTGGCATTCTTGCAGTATAACAAGAAGGTTTTGGAACGGTCTGGCAAAAACCCCAACGTGCTTTTTCTCGCCGCGGATGTAACCCGGCTGCCCCTGCGTCAGCGCCTGGTGCACTACGTCGTGGATTATTTCGGCACCACCCAGTTCTCCTGGGAAAGAGGGATGTTGCCGCTTTCCAAAGTGGTTCCACTGTTACGAGACGGTGGTGAATGGTTGGGAAGCTACTTCTTTGTGCCGGAACCCTACCGCTTCGCAGCAGGTCACGAAACCCGAAACACCTTGTTCCGGCTTTCCACGATCGAAAAGATGATGGGTTCTCTGCAGGTTCTTTCCATGCGCAACCTGGGGGAGACAGAAAGCTTGGGGGAATGGGAAAACCACCTTCCCCCCAATGGCAGGATGGGGCTGGCTGTTTTCCATGCGCGAAAAGAAGCCGCCCCGGGTACGAAATGAGGAGGATAGGAATGCAGGAAACGAACGGTACGTGGATTCCCTTCGAGTGGATGCAGGATTTCATGCAGGCGGTTTTCGTGGCAGCGGGGGTTCCGGAGGAGGATGCCCAGGTTTGCACCGATGTGTTGCTTGCGGCGGATAAGAGGGGCATCGATTCCCACGGGATTGGCCGGCTCAAACCGATTTACATCGACCGCATCCAGCAGGGTATTCTCAACCCGGTGACACGGATCGAAATCCTTCGCGATGGCCCGGCCACGGCCGTTGTGGATGGAAACAATGGCATGGGCCACGTGATCGGGGTGCGTTGCATGGAAATGGCCATCGAAAAGGCCAGGACGTATGGGCTGGGGATGGTGGTCGCGCGCAATTCCACGCATTACGGGATAGCGGGCTACTACGGGTTGATGGCCAGCGAACAGGATATGATCGGTTTGACGGGCACCAACGCCCGCCCATCCATCGCCCCCACTTTCGGGGTGGAAAACATGCTGGGAACCAACCCCATGACGTGGGTGATGCCCACCGACGAAGGTTTCCCCTTTTTCCTGGATTGTGCCACTTCCATTACGCAGCGGGGAAAAATCGAAGTGTACGAGCGGGAAGGAAAGCAAATCCCCGAGGGATGGGTAATTGGCAAGGACGGGCAAATCCGAACCGATACCTCGCAAATCCTGAAAGACCTCACCTCGGGGAACGCTGCGCTGCTTCCACTGGGTGGTGCCGGGGAGCAGACGGGGGGGTACAAGGGGTATGGTTACGCCACCGTGGTGGAAATCCTCTCCGCAGCCCTGCAAGGAGGAAGCTTCTTGAAGATGCTCTCGGGGTTCGACGCGGGAGGAAATCGCGTGCCCTATCCGCTGGGACACTTTTTCCTGGCCATAAACATCGATGCGTTCACCGACGTGGATTCGTTCAAGCAGATCACCGGTGACATTTTGCGCGAGCTTCGCCACTCCCTCCGCGCACCAGGGCAACCCCGGATTTTCACACCCGGGGAAAAGGAGCACGATGCCTGGATGCAGCGGAAAGACAAGGGAGTGCCGGTGAACGACCCCCTGAAGAAAGACATGGAAGCGCTGCGCGAAAGCTTGGGGTTGGATGGTTTCCACTTCCCCTGGGAGCAGAGCCAATGAACGTGCAGCAGCAAGCGCTGCAAAAACACCGCGAATGGATGGGCAAATTGGAAATCCGCTCCAAGGCCAGTGTCTCTTCGGCACAGGATCTTGCGGTGGCGTACACGCCGGGCGTGGCCGAGCCCTGCAAGGTGATTGCGCAAAACCCGGAGGAAGTGTATACCTACACCGGTAAGGGAAACCTTGTGGCGGTGGTGAGTGATGGTTCCGCGGTGCTGGGGTTGGGAAACATCGGCGCGCGTGCCGCCATCCCCGTGATGGAAGGAAAGGCGGTTTTGTTCAAGGAATTCGCGGGTATCGACGCCTTCCCCATTTGCCTGGATACGCAGGAGCCTGATGAAATCGTGCACAGCGTGCAGATGCTTGCTCCGGTTTTCGGGGGAATCAACCTGGAAGACATTTCGGCCCCCCGCTGTTTCGACATCGAACGGCGCTTGAAGGAGAGCCTGGATATCCCGGTGTTCCACGACGACCAGCACGGCACCGCCATCGTCGTTTTGGCGGGGATTATCAACGCCATGAAGGTGGTGCACAAGGAACCCGCGGCGATGAAAGTAGTGATCAACGGTGCTGGCGCAGCGGGTACAGCCATTGCAAACCTGTTACTGCAGTACGGTTTTCCCACCATCTTGGTGTGTGATCGACCTGGCATCCTGTATCGTGGCGCCCCGTGGATGAATTGGGCCCAACAGGAATTGGCCCAAAAAACCAACCCTTCGAATGTGCAAGGGTCCTTGCAAGACGCCATGAGGGGGGCAGACCTTTTCATCGGGGTTTCTGCTCCCGGGGTGGTAGACGGTGAGATGGTTCGCTCGATGAACCGTGACCCCATCGTGTTCGCCATGGCGAACCCGGTTCCAGAAATCCTCCCGGACATAGCCCGGGAAGCAGGAGCTTGTATTGTAGGAACCGGGCGATCGGATTTTCCCAACCAGGTGAACAACGTGTTGGCTTTCCCGGGAATTTTCAAGGGGGCGCTGCAGTGCCGGCAGCAAATTTCCGATGCCATGAAGCGCAACGCAGCCATAGCCATCGCGTCGATGGTGCCAGAAGCACAACTGGCTCCCGATTGTATCCTCCCGGCGGCGTTTGCTGTGGGTGTCGCCGATTCCGTTGCCAAGGCTGTGGTGCAAACCGCCCTGGCAACCCCCGAAGATTCGTGAAAAGTTGGAGGTGAAAGCATGAAAGGTGATGTCATCCTTGTCGAAGAGCACCATCGCAATGCTGCGCAAAGGATCGTGGGACATTTCTTGCACGAGATCCAAGCTACGAAGGGAAAGTTTGCCTTTTCCGTTGCGGGGGAATCGGGAAGCGGCAAGTCGGAAACGGCAATGGCACTGCAAGAAGAGCTGGGCAGCAAGGGTATCGCTTCCTACGTTTTCCAACAAGACGACTACTTCGTCCTCCCCCCCAAGTCCAACGACGCGCGACGGAGAAAAGAGTTGCACTGGGTGGGGACACAGGAGGTACGCTTGGATTTGCTGGATTCCCACCTGTCCCAGGCCCTGGAAGGTTGCCTGTTTCTCAGCAAGCCCCTCGTGTTGTACGAGGAGGATCGGATTTCCGAGGAGAAGGCCAACCTGGAGGGCGTCAAAGTACTCATCGCGGAAGGTACGTACACCACGTTGTTGCAACACGTGAACCGCCGCGTTTTCATCAACCGCAACCGCTTGGAAACGATGCAATCCCGGAAACGGCGCGGACGGGAACCAATGGATCCTTTCCTGGAGAAGGTTCTGGAAATTGAGCACCAAATCATTTCCCGTCACCGCGAGCGTTCCGACGTGGTCATCAACAACGATTACTCGGTGGAATTCGTGCATTAGGCTTTTCGATGTACCAGGAGGGAAAAACATGAAAATAGGAGTGCTTGTGCTACTGCTTGTATTGACGGTATCCTCGGCGTGCTTGGCGGAGCAGGAATTCCCAAAGCAATTAGACCTTCCCTTGTCTTTTTTCAACCAGAAGCAAGACGTGCAGCTGCAAGGGATCACCTCGGAGTGGGAATTCTTCTTCCCCGCCTTTTCGTTTGCGCTGGAAGGGGAGATCCAGGCTACGCTTTTCTTCACGGTTTCTTCGCTGGCAGGCCCTCGTTCCATGATCAGCGTGTATGCCAATGGCCAGGCCGTGAAAACCAGCCTCTTGCGGGACCTTGAAGGAGTTTTCCGCTTTTCCGTTCCCCGGGAATGGGCTGAGGAATCACCTTTCCTTTCGCTTTCCTTCCTGGTGACCTTGGATTACGGTAGTTGCGATTTCTTCGCGTTGGATACCCGTTCGCTCTGGTTTCGCATCTCCAACGCCTCTTTTTTCCGTTTCCAGGGGGAATTCCAAACCCCGGTTCTGTTCGCGGATTTCTTCCGGTTCTTGCCCCCGGACGGCAACTTCTGGCTGTCGCTTCCGGAAAGGGATTTCGATGCGATGCGCACAGCTCTCATGGCTGCACAAGCCCTTGGTTTGAGCAGCAAGGGGATTTCGGCCCACATTTCCCTGGAAGCCTCCCCGGAACAAACCACTCCCTGGGTGGAAATTTCCGCGGAACCAGGGATTTCCAGCGACAAGGGTACGCTTTCGCTTCCGGTTTCCGCCGCTTCCTTTCTTTCCCTGCCAGACTTCCGATCGATTCCCTTTTCGCGCTTTTCCTTTCAGGCGCCTGCCCCGGTCGATCCAATCTCGCCTGTCTTTTTCCTGGAAGACCTGGGTCTCGACCTTTCTCCCCGGAGCTTTGCCTACCAGGCCCAATACCCCCTTTTCTTTCCCCTGGATCTTTTCGCGGGAAGACCCCAAAAGGTGCAATTCTACCTTCCTTTCGTGGCAAGTACCTCCCGGGGTTCGGCCCTGCTCGTGAAAGTCTTCGTGAATGACCAACTCGTGTTTTTGCGGGAGCTGGCTACTTCACCTGCCTCGGGTACCCTCGATTTTTCCGTGGATGGCTCGTTGTTTTCCCCCCAGAACCGCTTGCTGCTGGACATCTCCCAGGTGCGTTCGAACTGCGAGCCTTCCGAGTTCCAGTTCTTGCAAGGAGCGTCCATGCGCCCGTTGGGAACCACCCAAGCGGGGGGTTTTCCCGTGGGGCAGTGGAATGCGTCCATGCTGGGAAACACGCTTTTCGTGGCTTCTTCCGTGGCGCAACCCTGGGCATCCTTGATGGTGCAGGCCGCGTTTGAAAAAGGGAAAGCGGGGCTATCGCCCAGGCGGATCGACTTGGTGGATCTCGCCCAATTCCTGCAACACCCCGAATGGAAGGAGGATTTCGATTCTTTCGTGTTCTTCCTTCCCGCGGGCGAAACCGAGCGCGTGTACCCGGGGCTTTCGTTGGATACGGGTATTCGCGTGAACAGGTCGCGAACAGGGGAGCTCTTCTTTTCGGTGCAACCGGAGGAACAAGCCTGGATCGTTTCTTCCTTTTCCCAGTCCGGAAAACCTGCCATGCTTTTTTCCCATTATCCTTCCTTTTCTCCGGGAAGTGCCTTCTCCCCCCTTTCGTGGGAGGGGCTGGAAAGCGTACGGGGAAACTTGGGGATTCTTTCCGCGGGGGAATGGTTTTCGTTCCAGGTGGGCGAAGGCTTGGAAATCGCCGAGGAAACTGTCGTTCCCCAAACACGCTTTTGGATGCAATGGAGGTTCTGGCTTTCGCTGGGGGGGATTCTACTCGTGATGCTGTTCTTGACATGGGTATTCAACAAGACATCGCGCAAAGCCCCCGGGGAAAAGTGATTCGATGCCCAAAAGAATCGGGCAGATCCTCTTGGATCGAGGGCTGCTTTCCCCCCAGGACCTCGAAACCGCGTTGAAAATCCAACAAGAGCAGGGGGGGCGTTTGGGATGGATTCTCGCTACCCTGGGAATGGTGCGGCGCGTTGATCTATTCCAAGCACTGGCAGACCATTACTCTTTGCCTTTCGGGACTCCGCGGTTGGACGAATGGGAACAGAGAGTCGACACGCAATTGCTGACACGCTTTTCCGCTGCGGAACTGTTGGAAAAACAAGCGTTTCCCGTACGCCTGGAAGGCAAAACACTGACCCTGCTGAACGCCTACCCGGGAAACCTCGAAACCGAGCGCTTCTTCCTGGAGCGCTCGCAGGTAGAGGAAGTCCATTCGGTGGTAATCACCGACCTGGACTTGTTGCACCTGGTGCAGCGTTTTTTCCGGCAGGATCTCCTTTCGGAGTCGGTCACCGGGTTGTTCTACCGGAATCCCGAAGAGTCCGCGTTTCTCGTTTTTTCGCGCCCCCAAATGGCCTGGATGTTCGTACTGGTGGCACTGGTGGGTTTTGCTTTTTTCCTTGCTCCTTCCTTTTCGTTGCAGTTTGGAGTGTTCCTCTGCCAGTTCCTTTTCCTCGTGCTGGTGGGCTTCAAGTTCTTGCTTTCGGTGGTGGGCTCCATCGACGAAATCATTTTTCGTGAACCCCCCCGTTCCTTCTACGATTCCGACCCAGAGGCTCTTCCCGTGTACACCGTCCTCGTGCCGGTGTTCAAGGAGCCAGAGGTGGTGGAGACGCTTATCCAGGGGTTGAAAAACCTGGATTACCCGCAAAGCAAGTTGGACGTGATTCTCCTGTTGGAAGAGGTGGACAGTGTTACCCTGGAAGCAGCCAAGAAAGCTTCCCCCCCCTCCAACTGGCGCTTTCTCGTTGTGCCCAAGGCGCAACCACAGACCAAGCCCAAGGCGTGTAACTACGGGCTTTTTTTCGCACGGGGGAAGTACCTGGTGATCTTCGATGCAGAGGATGTTCCCCAGCCTGACCAACTGAAAAAGGCGCTGTATGCCTTTGAAAACTCCGATCCTTCCACCATTTGTTTCCAGGCCGCTCTCAATTACTTCAACCGGGACCAGAACCTTCTGACAAGGCTGTTTACCCTGGAGTACTCCTACTGGTTTGATTACATGCTTCCCGGTCTTTTTCGCTTGAACCTTCCCATACCGCTTGGCGGAACCAGCAACCATTTCAAGGTGAAAGAGCTCCGGGAAATCGGGGGATGGGACCCGTTTAACACCACGGAGGATGCCGACCTGGGCATTCGCGCGGCTGCCCAGGGCTACCGCGTGGGGATCATCCGTTCCACCACCTTCGAAGAGGCCAATTCCCAGGTGTGGAACTGGATTCGCCAGCGTTCCCGTTGGATAAAAGGGTACATGCAAACCAGCCTCGTGTACAACCGCCATCCATTGCGCATGTTGAAAACCCTGGGATGGAAGCGCTGGATTTCCTTCCAGCTTTTCATTGGCGGAACACCGCTCGTGTTCCTGGTGAATCCCATACTGTGGGGGTTGTTTTTCACGTGGCTGGTTTTCAACCCTGCATGGCTTGCCGCACTCTTTTCGCCGTGGGTGCTTTTGCTTGCGCTGTTCAACTTCTTGATCGGCAACTTCCTGGGTATTTACATGAACATGCTGGGGGCTTTCCGGCGCAAGTTTTTTTCGCTGATCCTGGTGAGTATTTTGAATCCCTTGTACTGGATCCTCCATTCCATCGCGGCGTACAAGGGGCTCTGGCAACTACTTACACGCCCCCATTACTGGGAAAAGACGGTGCATGGGCTTTCGCGGGGGCACTCCCTCTCGTCTCCGGAGGCTTCCAACCATGGAGAATAACCGGCTCACCCATTTCCCTTCGCTGCGGGGTTGGTTGTTTCCCCTGTTGTTCGTGGCCTTGTTTCTTTTCTACCTTTTACTGGGTAATTGGGCCTTCGAAAATGGGCTACTGTTGCCCCAAACCCTGGTTCGCTCGGTGCAAGCACGCGCCGTTTCCGGGAGCAGCGCCATTTCCCCGAATTACCTGGATTTTCACCAACCCCCGTTGTCTTTGCTGCTTTCCTTCGTTTTCCCGGAGAACCCCGTTTTGGTTCCTTCTTTTTCCGGGGCTTTGCTGGTGAGTTTGTTGCTTCTCTACGTGTGGAGGAACTTCCAGACACGCCCCTTGAAGTTCATGGCATCCTTTCTGCTGGTCGCTTTTCCGGGGGTGCTTTTTTCGATTTTGCTTTCCCAGGATTTCGTGCTGTTCCTGTTTCTCTTTTCGGTGTCTTTTTACTTCTTGCTGGAATTTTCCGTGGAAGAACGCGTGTTTTACCTTTTCATGTTCGGGTTGCTTTCCGGCTTCCTGTTCCTGCTGCGCTTCGAAACGCTTTTCGCTTTCGCGTACCTGGTGTTCGTTTTCTTCGCGTTCTACCCTCCGCGAAAAGCCTTTCACTACGTGGTTTCCGCCCTTTTTCCCGCCGTCTTCCTGTTCCTGTCCTGGCTTTTCGTGGTGTGGATCTTCTGGGAACCGCCGGCACACTACATCCAGGCAATTTGGCAGGATTTCTTTGCCGCTTCCTGGGTACGGCAATCCAGTAACCACCTTTCGTTGTTTCTCGGGTTGCTTCCTTTCCCCGTATGGTACCTGTTTCTGTTCTTTTCGCTCGGACGGTTCCCCGAGTTCTTCCGTTCCCCGCTGTTCCTAATCCTTTTCTTCCCGTTCCCCATGGTCTTCTTGTTTCTCTTCAGCGGGCATGCCTTTTTCCCGTCCACTTGGCCGGTGCTCTTCGTGTTCCATTTTGTCCTCCTCTTCCCCTACCTTGGCCCACTATTCAACGAAAAACGCAGTACCTGGTTGCATGCAATGGTTTTGCTCTTTTTACTCGGGTGGAATTTCTTTTCCTTTTCTTTCTCCGCTTTCCCGGAGGAACGAGCCTTTTGCACGTTCATCCGGGGAGAATCGTTCACCTCCCCCGTGGAAACCTACCGTTCGCTCGCACAGAAGATCCGTTCCGACGGGGTTTTGCTGCTGGACTTGCAAGCCAGCGCCGCCCCGCTGTTTTTCGTGTCCCCCCTACCGGAAATGTTCCTCCCCGGCATGGATGAATTCGAGAGTGCCCTTTCCCAACCCCACTTCTTCGTCGACCAGGTACTTGTCCATTTGCCCTCGGATGGGGTTTCGCAGCGACTGGACCTGGCATGGCTGCGGCAAGAGGAAGGATTCTCCGTGGTAAGCCAGGGGAAAGACTGGATTTTGTGGCAAAGCTCAGCACAAAAATGATGACCTTGGAGGTAAACCCATGAAATGTATTATCCTCGCAGGCGGGACGGGGGAGCGCTTTTGGCCTCTTTCCACCCCCACCACGCCCAAGCAGTTCCTAAAGCTTTTTGGAGAGAAGACGCTTCTCCGGATGACTTTCGAACGGGTTTTGCCGCAGGTTCCCGCGGAAAATATCCTGGTGGTCACTTCCCATACATTCCTGGAAATGACCCACAGGGAACTCCCCGAAGTCCCCCTGGAGAACTTGGTGGGAGAACCCCAGAAACGGAACACCGCCCCCGCGTGCCTGGTGGGAACATTGCTGTGTTCCTCCGGAGAACCTGTTTTGGTGCTGCCCGCGGATCATTTCATACCCGACGTGGAACATTTCCACGAGGCGATTGCGTTTGGGGAGAAGATCGCTTGTTCTGTGCCCGGGCTTTTCACGTTCGGCATTCGCCCTACCCGGCCCGAAACCGGGTACGGGTACATCGAGGAAGGAGAGAAACTGGTTCCAGGGGTTTCCCGTGTGCACGCGTTCCACGAGAAGCCTTCGAAAGAAAAAGCCATCCAGTTCTTGAACCAGAACCGTTTCTTCTGGAACAGCGGGATGTTCCTCTGGGAGAGGGATTTTTTCCTGGACCAATTCGAGACGTATTGCCCCCACATTTTTCGAGCACTCCATGACGTGGACCCCCGTGACCCGGAACAAATGCGAGCTGCGTACGAAAAGTTGGAGCCGCTGAGTATCGACTATGCCTTGATGGAAAAGAGCCCCGCGCTGAAAATGTTTTCCGCGTCCTTCTCCTGGTCGGACGTGGGAAACTGGAAGTCGCTCCAGGAGCTCCAGGGATACACTTCCCCGGGGAAAAACCGGGTTTTGCTCAATTCCAAGCACGTGTACATCCACGCCCCGGACGAAAAGAACATCGCGGTGGTTGGCCTGGACGATGTCTTCGTGATCGAATCGGAGCACGGGTTGCTGGTTGTGCATTCGAGCGCGTTGCAGCGGGTCCGTGACGTGGTGAAACAAATTTCTACCCACGATTGAGCGGGTTTTTCGTGGTATAATCTGCGCAAGCGGTAGGAGGTTATCCATGTTTCCAAGGGAAATCCAGCAGAAGAATTTCCAAGAATGGTTGGAGCGCTCGACGGGTTGGGTCCACGACGAGCTCGCCGCACTACAAGACTTACCCCCTCTCCAGCGGGAACAAGCGGTGGAGGAGCGTTTTTCCATGGAAGCGGATTTCGGTACCGGTGGGTTGCGCGCGAAGTTGCGTGCGGGTACAAACGGATTCAACGATCCGTGGGTCATTCGGATTTCCCTTGCGCTTTCCCAGCAGGCCCATTCGGTTGTGATTGCCTTCGATACCCGGAACCGTTCGGAGTACTTCGCCCGCCTGGTGGCAAAAACCTTCCGTGGCCAGGGAAAAGAGGTGTACTTGTTCTCCTCCCCCGTTCCTACCCCGGTGCTTTCCTTTTCGGTGCCTGCCCTGGGATGCGAGGCGGGAGTGATGATCACGGCAAGCCACAATCCAGCCGTGTACAACGGGTACAAAACCTACGACTCCCGTGGAGTGCAGATGGTCCCCACGCAAGTGTCCCAGCTCAAAGCGAAGCTCGAAGCCATCGATTTCTTCGCGGAAACTACCCTCGACGACGAGGGAATCCATTTCCTGGACGAGCGGTGGTACGACAATTACTTTTCCGCGATCTTCCGGGAGATGCAACCGTTGCGCCCACACGGGGAAGAGGACGTGGATGTGCTCTATTCCGCGCTGCACGGTACCGGTGCCCATTTCGTCCCAGTGGCCGTTCGCTGGGCGGGGGCCCGCGTTTCCGTCGTGGAAAAACAGTCTGTTCCCGACCCGTTTTTTTCCACGGTACCCGTGCCCAATCCCGAAGACCCGGGTGTGTTCCAGTTGGCGCTGGAACAAATCGCCCGTACTTCAGCCCCAAGCTCTCTTCCCGAAATGATCCTTGCGACTGACCCGGATGCAGACAGGTTGGGAGCCCTGTTCCGCCAAAACGGCAACTACGTTTCCCGTAACGGAAACGAACTGGGTATCCTTCTTTTGGATTTCCTTTTGCAGAACCTTCCCCCCGAGCGCACGCGAAATGCCGTGGTTTTGAAGACCATCGTGACCAGTGACATGGTTTTTCCCCTGGCCCAAAAATGGGGGTTCCAGGTGCAGCAGACACTCACGGGCTTCAAGTTCCTGGGGGACCTGGCTTGGCAGTTGCGCCAGAAGGGAAAGGAAGTGCTGTTTTGTTTCGAGGAGAGTTATGGCTACCTCTTCGGCCCCCACGCGGGGGACAAGGATGCGGTTTCTTCCGCCGCCTTGCTGGCGTGCATGCTGCGATTCCATGGAGGCGCCCATGGTGTCCTTAAGCACCTTCAGCAGCTGAAGCAGGAGCATGGTTTTTTTGGGGAGCAGCAACTCTCCTTCACCCGCGAAGGAACGTCTGGACTTGTGCAAATCGCACGTTTCATGGAGAAGTTGCGGGAGTCTCCCCTCGATTCTCTTGCCCAGCGCCCCCGAACACGCATGGTGGATTACCTTCGCTCTCCACCTCCCTTGAACGGGGATATGGTGGAACTGGCCTTTGGGAATGCGCTGAAGGTGGTTTTCCGTCCATCCGGAACGGAACCCAAGCTAAAACTCTACCTTTCCAGCAGGGGAGAAACCGAGGAGAACAGCCAGTTGTTGGCCAAATCGGCCCAATCGGAATTGATGGCGTGGATACAACACAACGAACAATCGAGATAAGGGGGATGGTATGCAAATTTCCAAGGAAAAGATCAAGGTATTGTTCGATCGCGATACGATTCAGCAAAGGATTCGCAAGCTGGGGGAAGAAATCTCGGAGGCCTATTCCCCGTTAACGCAATCGCTGTACATGGTGTGCGTGTTAAAGGGCTCCATCCATTTCTTCTCCGAATTGCTGTTGCACATTTCCTTGGACGTGAACTACTCCTTCATCCAGGTTTCTTCCTACAGTGGGACCTCTTCCACCGGGAAAATCATCGTGAAGTCCTGGATCGACGAAATGGTGCAGCAGAAGCACGTGATCGTTGTGGAGGATATCTTGGATACGGGAAAAACGTTGAAGTACATCCTCAATTACCTGAAGCGTTACCAACCCAAATCGTTGGAAGTGGCTACCCTGGTGGACAAGTACCAGAAAGACCATTACGGCATTGTCCCGCGCTTCGTGGGTTTCCGTGCTGAGGATCGCTTTTTGCTGGGATACGGGCTGGATTTTGACCAGCGTTTCCGGAACCTTCCGTTCATCGGTTACGTTCCCGGTGAAGCATTGGAAGAATGAAGCACCGCAAGGGAATCACCAAGCGGAGGGGCATACTCGTGCTGAATGCCTTGTTCCTGTTCATCACCGTGTTGTTCGCCTTTTCCGCGGTACTGGTCAAATTGTACACGCTAAAAATCCAAAACGACGGGGATTTGGTGGAAAGATTGCGAAGCCAGCTGAGCTATGACCTGCGCGGGCAAATCGAGGGTGTGCTGCACTTCGCGGAACAGCAGCCAGATGCCTCTTTTTCCTTGGATATCCCCATAAACGGACACCGGGTTTTTTTCGACGGAAAAGAAATCGTCCTTTTGAAAGGAGAATCGATCCATTGAACGCAGATATTCCCGCTCTACCCAATGCAGATGAACTGACCCCCCGGGGAATCGTAGAACTACTGGACAAGTACATCGTGGGCCAATCGGATGCAAAACGTTCCGTGGCCATCGCGCTCCGCAATCGGATTCGCCGCCAGAGGCTTCCAGAGGAGTTGAAAAAGGAAATCCTTCCCAAGAACATCCTGATGATTGGTCCTACGGGCGTTGGCAAAACCGAGATTGCCCGCCGACTGGCGGACCTTTCCGGTTCACCGTTCGTGAAGGTGGAAGCCACGCGCTTCACCGAGGTGGGATACGTGGGACGTTCCGTGGAATCGATGGTGCGGGAGCTGGTGGAAGCTTCCATCAACCGCTTGAAGCAAGGCGAAATGGAACGTGTGAAGGAACAGGCTTCATTGGCCGTGGAAAACACGATCTTGGATGCCATACTCAAGCGTCCCACGCGCAACCAGGGAGCGGACTTGGGAAGCATTTTTGGTTCCCTGATCAAGCCACGTGAGCCCGAACCTCCCAGCCCTCCTCCCGTTCCACCCGAAGAAACCCAGGCTCGCGAAGCGTTGCGCGAGAAATTCCGGAACAAAGAGCTCGAGGAACGCTTCATCGATATCGAGGTGGAAAAGACTTCCGGACCGCCCGTGGGCATGTTGGGCGGAACGGACCTTGGAGATATGGGTATTGACCTGCAGGACATGTTTGGCAACATGTTACCCAAGAAAAAGGTGAAAAAGCGGGTCACCGTGGAACAGGCAAGGAAAACGCTGTTCCCCGCGGAAGCCGAGAAGCTGATGGACATGGACAAAATCATCTCCGAGGCACTTCAGTTGGCGCAAGAAAAGGGCATCGTGTTCATCGATGAAATGGACAAGGTCGTGGGGAAAAATTCCGGGGCAAGCGGGCCGGACGTTTCGCGGGAAGGGGTGCAACGTGATCTTCTTCCCATCGTGGAGGGGACCACCGTTATGACGAAACACGGTGCCGTGAAAACCGACCACATCCTGTTTATCGCGGCGGGGGCGTTTCACATCTCCAAACCCTCGGAGCTGATCCCGGAACTGCAGGGGCGTTTCCCCATCCGCGTGGAGCTGCAGCCCCTCACAAAGGATGATTTCCGGCGCATCCTGGTGGAACCCCAAAATTCCCTGGTACGACAGTACATCGCGCTGATGGAAACGGATGGCGTGCAGCTGGAATTCTCTGCCGATGGGCTGGATGAGATCGCAGCCACCGCCTATTCCTTGAACGAAACCGTGGAAAACATCGGGGCGCGCCGCTTGTACACCGTGATGGAAAAGGTGCTGGAAGAAATTTCGTTTGCAGCCCCCGACGCATCCGTGACCCAAATGACCGTGGACCGCACCTACGTGCACCAGCATCTGCACCAGGTTGTGGAAGACCAGGATCTTTCTTCCTACATCTTGTAGCGGGGTTTGGTTTTGCGCCGCGTGGAAAAGGCTTTTGTGGCTCATTCTGCCCTTTTTTCCGGGGAGGAATTTTCCTGGATCTGTGAAAATGTGCAAAGGTTGGATGACCTGTTGCAACCCATGGGCACACCGATGGATCCGCGAAAGGTGGAGAAACTCCGCCAGCGGGATTTGGCTTCTTTCACGGAGAAATGGGAGCGCGTGGAACAGCGGGAAGACGTGCGCGCGTTTCTTTGCAACGAAATGGACTATCCACCCCTGCTCCGCGAAATTGGCGATCCGCCCCAACTGTTGTTCGTGAAAGGCTGTTTCTCCTTTTGGCAAGAGGTGTGCCAGGGGAGGTTCTCGCTGGGAGTCGTGGGATCGCGGAAAAATACCCCCTACGGCAGGCAGGTTTTGGAAACCATGGTGCCTGACCTGGTGCAAATGGGCATCTGTATCGTAAGCGGTTTGGCTTACGGTATCGATGTGTTGGCACATAAAGTATCCCTTGCAGCGGGTGGACAGGCTATCGGGGTGTTGGGATGCGGGGTGGATGTGGTATACCCTCCCTCGCACAAGAAGGTCTTCGAAGCAGTGTGCGAAAACGGGGTGTTGCTGAGCGAGCATTTCCCCGATACCCGCCCGGAGAAGTGGTTTTTCCCGCAAAGGAATCGGATTGTTTCGGGAATGAGCCGGGGGGTTCTCGTCGTGGAAGCTGCACGCAAAAGCGGTTCCTTGATTACTGCACGCTATGCGCTGGAGCAAAACCGGGAGGTCTTTGCCGTACCGGGAGGAATCTTCTCGGGGCAATCCCAAGGCACCAATTGGTTGATCCAACAGGGAGCAAAGCTTGTGACCGGGGCCGAGGATATCCGGGAGGAATTCGCCGATGCACTCGGAATGCACCCAACCACCGACGCCCCAGGTCCGGAAGATGTGTCCCCGGAGGAACGGAACGTTTTGCAGGTGCTTTCGTTGGGAGAAAACACTTTCGAAGGCCTTTGCTCCCAGGTTGGAATGCAACCTTCCGAGCTCAACGGTTTGTTGACGTTGTTGACCCTTCAGGGATGGATTGAGCAGGCTGGTGGAAAAATCGTGCTGTTGAAAGAATGGAACCCGGATAGGACGTGAACGGATGAAAGCAAAATGGGTACTACTTGGGGTGCTGTTGCTGGCAGGGGGAGCCCTTTTTGGCATGGCATTCGAGATCGGAACGGGGTACCGCTTCGTTCCCTCCAGCTTTGCGAACCATGGGTGGAACTTGGACACGGGGTTGTGGAACGATTTTAACGATATTCTGCAGTTGGATGTGACCTACCAACCCTTTTTCGGCGACTACTCCCCCGAAGAAGCAAGCCCCACGAATTACTTCAACTTCGACTTGGACCTGTACATTCCCTTGCTCGGCAGGCAACAGGGCATGGGAGGGTATCGCTTTGGGCTGTTTTCCACCTTCGAATTCGGAAACTTCTATGACCAGTTCCAAGTGTATGCTACGGACACCACATCCAGCCAGCAAGCATGGGAAAACAGCAGTTTTTGGTTTGGTGCAGGCGTGTACGGCCAATTTTACTTTGATCCGTGGATGTTCCGTTTAGGGGTAGGGATACCTATCATGCAAAGTCCTTCCACCCTGTCCACCCTCGACTTGCTCATCGGTACATTGGAGATGAACGTGCGCTACTTTATTCAAAGCCAACGGTACTCGTTCAACGATTACTTCACGGTGGATATACAGGTTTCTTCACGAAAAATCGGGCTTTCGGTTACTTTCATCGAGCCGTTTTGAGGGATCGGGTTGAAAATCCAAACCTTTTTGCAAAAAGCAGGTGTTGCTTCCCGGAGGAAGGCGGGGGAACTGGTGAAGCAGGGAGTCGTGCTCTTGAATGGGCAACCAGTGCAAAACCCCTGGCAAGAAATGGACCCGGAAAGGGATGCGATCGAGGTTCGGGGAAAACGGGTTCGATGCGTGGAAACAAGGGTATACTACCTCTTCCACAAGCCAGCCGGAATCCTCTCCACGGTCAGCGATCCCTTTGGCCGAGACACCGTGTTGGGGTACGTGCGCAGTAGGTACGGCATTGCTCAAGCGGTTTTTCCCGTGGGAAGGCTTGACAAGGATACGCGGGGGCTCATGCTGCTCACGAACGACGGGGAGCTGGCAAATCGCTTGCTGCATCCAAGGTACCACGTGCAAAAAACCTATCGTGCGGTTGTCGCCGGGGTTTTTTCGCCGGAGGAAGTGCGCGTGATGGCCGCGGGGATGGAAGTGGGCGAGGAACATTTCGCCCCCGCACACGTTCTCCAATTGACACCTGGACCCGGGCCCGAGCAAACTACCGTAGAAGTTCAATTGTTCGAGGGCAAAAAGCGTCAGGTGAAACGGATGTTTTCGGCGCTTGGCCACCGCGTGCTCTTCTTGGAACGGATTCGCATGGGAAAGTGTGACCTTTCCCGGGTTCCACACCCCGGGGACTTGATCCAATTGCAGGTGGAAGAGGTAGGGATCCTTTTCCCCACCATGAAAGGAGGGGTTCAGTGTGAAGAAAAGAATGTTTACCGTGCTCCGTAATGCAATCCTTGGATTCTTTTTGGTGTTGGGGGTTTTTGCCCTCGGTACGCCTTTGCAAGAGCTCAAGAGCATCCAGGAGAAGATCGGTTTTGCCTACGAGTATTCCGACCCGGATCTGTTCCAGTCTGCGATCCAAGATCTCCAATCCTTGCTGTTGAACAACCCGGAAAACATTGCGGTGAAATCAAAGGGGAACATTTTGTTGGGGGATGCGTATTTCTACCAGGGGTTGTACCTGCAAGCGGCCGAATCCTACGGTGATGCCCTGGAATTCACGGAAAAGGGGGATGGGGATTACCCGTACGCGGTGTACTCGCGGGTGTACGCTTGGTACCACGCCGCTGCAGAAGCTTCCGCAAATACGCGCGGAGAACTCTTGGGAAACGCTTTGCTGCACCTCGAAGAATTGGCTTCCTTCCCGGACTACCAGCAAGATTACTACCTTTTGCGCGCGATGCTGCTGCGCTTGCAAGGAGATGCATTGGGTAGCATTTCCAACCTGGAGAGGGTTTCCGATCCGGAGCTTCTTGGCCTGGCGTACTATTACAAGGGGATGATCCTGTTCGAGCAAAAGAATTACCCCTCTGCGGTTCTTGCGTTCCAAAACGCCGAAAAAAATGGGCAAGACAAGGACATGATCGCTGCAAGCCTGTACCAGGTCGTGCGCGCTATGATGGAGTTGAAAGACTACAAGCAAGCCCTGGAATACTCGAACTTGATGATTTCGAAGTACGGGAGCAGCCGGTACCGCAACGAAATGTTCACATTACACGTGGAGCTGCTGTACCGAACCGGTGCGTATTCCAGCGCCAAAACCTACATCGATCAGATCTTGAATTCCGCCTCCTCGGAAAAAGAACGCATGGACGGCTACAGTGCCATGGGATGGCTCGCCTACAAGTCCGGCGACAAGGCTTCCGCGATTGACAATTGGACAAAGAGCATGGAGATCGGCCTATCGCAGTACCCGGATGTGTCCTTCGAAATGGCCAAAAACGTGATCCACGTTCTGCGCGAGAACCAAGACGATACGGGAATGCTGGCGTTCTTGGCACGCGTGAAAGGCCTTTTCCCGTCTCGGGCCACCGAGTTGGACCTGGAAAGCGCCAAGGTATACATCACCTTGCGCAAGTTCAACGAGGCAGAAGTACTCCTCAAACGCGTTTTGTCTTCGGGGCTTTTCTACTCCGAATGCAATTATTGGCTTGCACAGCTGTACCGGGAACGCGGGGACGTGGATCAAGCCCTTTCCTACGTTTTGCGTTCCATCCAATCGGGGAACGCGTCGGCCATTTTCCGTGGCTTCACCTTGCAGGGAGACCTGTACTTCCAAAAAGGTTCCTACGACAAGGCGATGGAGTCGTACAACAAGGCACTGGATGCGGCATCCGAATCGGAGAAGTATTCCGCGATCCTGAACCTGGGCATCGTGGCCCTCGCTGCAAAGCAGTACCAGCAAGCAAAGGGATATTTTTTGCAACTGAAGAACGATGCCTCGTCCAACCTGGAGTACGCGCTGGATGCCGCTTTTTACCTTGCGGACACCTACCTGGCCATGTCACAGCCTTCGCAAGCCGCTTCGGAATACGAGTGGATCCTTGCCCGGGATACCACCGGCAAGTACACGCAAACTGCCCAAATCAAGCGTTTCGAAGTGCTCCTGGAGATGGGAAGGGACATCAGTTCCTTGCTGGCGGAATTGGACAGGGCTATCTCTTCGGCAACCTACCCGTTGCAAAAAAAGGAGTTGCAGTACTTGAAGGGAGAAGTGTACTTGAATTCCGGCGACCTGTACTCCGCGTACGAAACGGTTCGTTCGCTACAAGACCCTGCCCTCTCCGAAACTGCGGCAAGCGGCATTTTGTACATCAAGGGACGCTATTTCGCGGCACAGGGGAATGAGGCGGAAGTCTCCCGGAACTACAACCAGTTGCTGCAAGAGTATCCCCGTGCGGCAAAAACACCCTGGGCCCTCCAAGATTTCGCGCTTTTCTACTACAACTCGGGCAATTTCACCCAGGCCAAGAACTACTTTTTCCAATTGCTCACGAGTTACCCCGACTTCCAAAAAGCGGACGTGGCGTACTACTACATTGGCCTGTGTTACGAGAAACTGGGAGAGGTGGATAAAGCCCGGAAGGTTTTCGAGGATTTCCTGCAGAAGTACCCCAATTCCACCCGGTTGGCGGATGCGCAACAGAAACTGAACCAGTATTAGCCGGGAACGAGGTGAGTTGTACTTGCAAGATACCCCTTACCCCAGTTTGGGGAAGGTTGTGCTAAAGGCTTTCGCCAAAGTCAACCTGTACCTTGATGTCCTGGAGGCGCGACCAGATGGTTTCCATGACATCGTGACCCTTTTTTCGAGCATCACGTTGCATGACACGATAACGGTGGAACCCACCGATGGTCCAACGGATTTCCAGTACCGATACGATCCCTCCATGCATAACCCCGGCATTTTGCAATGGGATGCTTCGAATGCGTTGTTTCGCGTGTTGCGCGAGGTGGAACAGTTCCTGGGGCGTTCCGTGGGGTCTTTCCGCTTGCATTTGGAAAAACGCATTCCCCCCCAGTCGGGGTTGGGAGGAGCAAGTGCGGATGCGGCCGCTTTCCTGCGATTCCTCGCACAGCGCTTCTCCATTCCACCCGCTGCCACCAAGAAAATGGCTTTGGCAACCGGGTCCGATGTCCCCTTCCAACTGCACGGGGGGGTTGCCCTGGGAAAGGGAAGGGGAGAATACCTGGATTTTCTGCCGGATCTCCCCTCCCTCCCCCTGCTTTTGGTGCAACCCCCCTTTTCCTTTTCCACGCGAAGAATGTACCAACACATCGACGCGTTGCGTTTCGAGGAATGGCAAAACGAAGAAGTTGTGGAGCACGTGGAGGATTTCGAGGAAATTCCGCATTCCGAAGAAAGGGCGCTTTCCGAGGAGCTGGAAGAATGGGAAAACGGGGGCGGCGAAGATTGGCACCCGGTGGACGAGGTGCGGGATTTGTTCGAGGATCTTTCCCGCCAATCTTCGGCATTGACGTTCAATGATTTCGAACAGGTTGCCTCGGAACTTTTCCCGGAATACGAGGCCTTTCAACAATCCTTGCGCGAAGTGGTCTCCCCCAGCATCCTTCTCAAATCCATGACAGGGTCGGGTTCCGCCCATTTCGTGCTTTTCCGGGAAAATACCCCCCGAGAAGATCTCCAACACTGGGCTTCCTTCTTCCAAAACCGTGGTTGCTGGGTGAACCTTTGCGCACTGAAAGGGAGAGAAGAACCCCATGCATGAAATCGTGTTTCCCGCGCGACGACTGCACCGCATACTGCGGTACGCGGATTTGCTGGCTGGTTCGGAACCCATCCACCTTTTCCTGCGCTTCTTCTACGAGAACGGCTTGCGCGGGTTCGTGGGAGATGGCACGGTGGAAGCGTTCTTCTCCGTGAAAGCCGAGGTGGAACCTTTCGAGGGCGCTTTCCAACTTCCCATCCCCACACTCAAGCTCTTCCTTTCGGAAAAAAAGGGGGAGGAAACGGTTCGCTTCCGTTTCGAGCGCGGGCAACTGTTGGTTTCGGTGGAAGAAGAAACCCTTTTCTTGCAGCAACCCACGGGGTTTCGTATTCCCAAGCCCACTCCCATGGAAGTCGTGGGTTCTTTCGGTTCTTCCGTGTTCTTACAGGGTGTGGACTTTTCCACCGTGGTCCTTCCTCCCAGCGAGAAGGTCTATTTCCGGGAACACGAGGGAAGACTGTTCGTTCTTTCGGTACACGATGACCTTTTCATGGTCTTCGACTCCGGTTCCGTATCCCGGGATTTCGAAGGTGCCGTTCCGTATACCAGTATTCGGCACCTCGTCAAGGCATTTTCGGCGTTACCTTCTTCCGGGCTGAAACTTTCGCTGCATCCGGACAAAAGCGCGCTGGGTTTCCACGTCCCGGGAGTTTTCGCAACCCTTCCACTGCATCCCCTCGAACCATCGGAAAGCGCTTACCTTCTGGGTTTACTCCAATTGCCGGAAGAAATGCACGCATTGGGTCAGTTGGACGTTTCTGCCTTCAAGAAATCGTTGAACAAGGCGATTCGCCTTTCACGGGATGGGCGAATCCAAATGCGTTTCGAAAAGGGGCAATACCTGCTGCAGGTGGAACATCCCGGCTTCTTCTATTCCGGGGCGCATCCCATGGAAGCAATGAGCGATGCGGTTTTCGAAGAGCCCTCCCTCAGCTTTTACGCGAAGAAAATTAAGTCTTCCATTACGCGTTTCGAGGAAGGGAATGTTTCCTTCCTTTCTTGGAAGGGGTTCAATGGGTTTTGCGACGAGAAACGGGAGAAATGGATCATCTTCAAGGCAAACACTACGGAAAGGAGAAAAAACGATGTACGATTGGAAAGAACTCCAGCAGGAAATGGATGAACTCAAAGAGAAGGGGTTGTACACCACCATACGTACCTTGGAAAGCCCACAGGGTGCCTGGTTGACCATGGAAGGCAAGAAAGTGTTGAACCTCTCCTCCAACAACTACCTGGGTTTGGCGGATGATCCCGATTTGAAAAAAGCCACCCTACAAGCGGTGGAAAAGTGGGGGGTCGGGCCAGGGGCCGTGCGCACCATAGCAGGAACGATGAGCCTTCACACCGAATTGGAAGAAGCACTTGCGGATTTCAAGAACGTAGAAGCGGTTATCATGGTGCAATCTGGTTTCATGGCAAACCAGGCCGTGATTCCCGCCATCACGTCCGAGCAGGATGCCATCCTTTCTGACGAGCTGAACCATGCTTCCATCATTGACGGTGTTCGCCTGTCCCGCGCAAAGCGTTTCGTTTGGAAGCACCGGGACCCCAATGACTTGGAAGAGCAGTTGCACAAAGCCAGTGACCAAGGTGCGCGAAGGAAGCTGGTGATTACCGACGGTGTTTTCAGCATGGACGGGGATTTGGCGCCGCTGCCGGACATCGTGGCGGTTTGCCAAAAGTTCGATGCCATCCTGATGGTAGACGACGCACACGGGGAAGGGGTGTTGGGATCCCATGGTCGGGGCATCGTGGACCATTTTCACCTCCACAACCAGGTGGACATCGAAGTGGGAACCCTTTCCAAGGCGTTTGGGGTAATCGGCGGATTCATCGCGGGAAGCAGCGTGTTGATCCATTACTTGAAGCAAAAAGCCCGGCCTTTCCTTTTTAGCAGTTCCTTGAGCCCCGCCGACACCATGGCCGCCATGAAAGCGGTGGAAACGCTGCAAAAATCGGACCAAAGGGTAAAGAAACTTTGGGAAAACGCGGGGTATTTCAAGGAAAAGATGGTTTCGCTCGGGTTCGATATCGGCCACTCCGAAACCCCGATAACCCCGGTGATGCTGTTTGAAGCGAAGACCGCCTCGGAATTCAGCCGAAGGCTGTTCGAAAAGCACGTGTTCGCCCAATCCCTCGGCTTCCCCACGGTTCCTCGTGGAAAGGCCCGCATCCGCGTGATGATTTCGGCAGCCCATTCCCGCAAGGACTTGGATTTCGGGATCGAAGCATTTGAATCGGTGGGAAAAGAACTCGACATCATTTGAGTCCATGGGGCCAGAAAGGGGTGTTGTGGGATGAAAGCACCGAACCGCACATTTTTCCTTTTTCTTTCGGTTTTGCTTTTTGTTGCCTGCCTTTCGGTGGCGGCATCCCCCTCCGAAACACCCCCTTCTTCCCCGACCAAATCCCTTTCCCGTTGGCCGGTGCGCTTCGATTTCTTGGGAGGGGAATTCTTCCTCGTGCAAATCCCCTTGACCATTGGCCTTCCCATCGACTGGGGAATCGGGTTCACGCAACAGGCGCCCTTGGGAGGCATCTACGCCTACGCCGACGAAAAGCGGTACAAGAAAGTCCTCTTCCTGAACCAGTTGATCGAACAACGGCAAGTGAAGTTATTCATCGGGATTTCGAACAAGCTCCTTTTCGAGGCAAAGTGGAACCACTACCTGAACCAGTCGGTGGACGTGAGTTGGGTTCCCATTGCCAACCGCTACACCGACCGGGCGAACTTGCTTTCGGAGTACGAGATCCGTTTCATCGGGACCGCCCAAAACCCTTCTTCTTCCGCGAAAGGCTACGTGAAAATTGGCCTTGCCGCCTACGAGTTCAACGCGATCGGCAACTACGATTTTTCCCCTTGGCAACTCCAGGGTCAGTTGGAAGCGGAACTCAAGCTCTTCGAGTACGAACCTTTTGGAATCGCCCTGGGTGAGTTTTGCGGGGTTATGGGGGGGTTACCGTTGGCCAAACCCACCGATTTCTTCTCCCCGCGTATCGGACTGGGTTATTCCTTTTCCACGAAAAGCCTGGGAATCGCTTTCTTCTTCCACGAACGCTGGGAATGGAACAAGTCGCGTGTTTGGATCCATGCCGGTATGGTCTTTGGCTTGAATCAACGGGCAACATGGAGTCTTCGGGGGGAGTGGGAGCATCCGGACCAGCATGCCTTCCTTTTTTCGCTCTCCCCCAAACATTTCTACCTGGGAGGAAGATGGATTGCCCAGTTCCCCTCGTTATCTCCCTGAGAAACCGATCGCACTGTACATCCACGTTCCTGCCTGTGCCTGCAAGTGCGCGTACTGCGATTTCTTTTCCCTTCCCAGAACGCAATGGGCGATTGGCTGGGAGGAGTTCTTCTCGCTGCTGCAAGGGGAGCTCTCCGAAAGCCAGCGACGGGAGGAATTGCACAGCGGCACGATCTCTTCGGTGTACATCGGGGGGGGAAACCCCGGGTTGGTCCCGGTTCGGCTCTGGGAACTTTTCTTTCGGCAGCTCGAGCAAAGCTTTCCCGCTTTTTCCCGGGGCGAGGTGGAATGGACCTTGGAATGCAACCCGGAAAACATTGGTGAAGACAACGTGAAAGGCTGGCAAGCCCTTGGCATCAACCGTTTGAGCGTTGGGCTCCAATGTTTCGAGGACGCGGTTTTGAAGGACATGGGACGTGGATACACGCTTTTTACTTTCGAGCGGAAAATGGAGATCGTGAAACGCTTCTTTGACCAGTTCAATATTGACCTGATACTGGGGTTTCCCGGGCAGGAGTTGGATCTTTCCAGTGGGATTTCACGGTTGGTCGAAACGCTTTCTCCCCCGCACCTTTCGCTGTACCTCCTGGAATTGCACGAAGGCACCCCTCTCTTCCAATGGGTTTCCAAGGGGCAGCGCCGGCTGCCCGAGGAGGATACCCTCTTGCATGCCTGGGAAAGAAACGTGCAGTACCTGGTTTCCAAGGGGTACGAGAACTACGAGATCTCCAACTTTTGTACTCCGGGAAACGAATGCGCGCATAACCTCGCCTACTGGCACAACCACGATTACCTCGGTTTGGGGCCTTCCGCGGGATCCCACGTTGGTTTCCATCGCTGGGTGAATGCCTCTTCCATGGATTGGCGCATTGGGCAAGGTCGTGTGTATGACCAGCAAAACGATGCCTCCCAGGAACTTCTCGAAACCCTTTTCATGGGGCTTCGCTTGCAAAAGGGGGTTCGATTGGAAATACTGGAAGGTAAATTTGGGGAGCAGGCAATCCAAAAGCTCTGCCAATCCATGGCTTCCCACGATTTGTTCCAGGTCCAAGAAGGGCATCTTCGCCTTTCTCGAAAAGGATGGAGGAAAAATGCCCTTGCCTTTTCCGAGTTGCTGGATTTTTTTCCAAATAGGGGTAATTGAAAGCCTTGTTACTACAGCGCGAAAATGTTATACTTTATGGGATTTTCATCCCTTATCTGAAAAAGGAGGAGAGAGTATGCAGAAATTCTTGATCGTTCTTTCAGTCGTTCTTCTGGTTGGTACACTTGCTTTTGCTGCCGAGGCCGGGAAATTGACGGTGTGGTGTTCTGAGGTTCAGGTGGATATCCTTTCTGCCCTGGGAAGCGAATTCGAAGCACAGTATGGAATTCCCGTCGACGTACAAGAAGTACCCTTCGGGGATATTCGTTCCAAGTTCGTCACAGCTGCTCCCGCGGGGGAAGGCCCCGATATCATCGTGGGTGCCCACGACTGGACCGGGGAACTTGCCGCAAACGGTTTGTTGGTTCCGATGGATTTTTTGACCCTCACCGATCGTGCCGAATTCATGGAAACCTCCCTGAAAGGTTTCGAGTACGGCGGAAAACTGTACGGGATGCCGTACGCGATTGAAGCCATTGCCCTGATGTACAACAAGGATTACCTTCCCGAACCCCCAGAAACCATGGACGAACTCATTGCTTTCGCCCAGGAAATGACCGACGATGAGTTCCGTGGATTCATCTACAACTCCGGTGATTTCTACATGTCTGCTCCGTTCCTTTTTGCCGCTGGTGGGTACGTGTTTAAGGACACCGGTGCAGGGCTCGACGAAAACGACATTGGCCTTGCCAACGAAGGCGCCATTCTCGGTGCTTCCTTGATCAAGGAAATGTACGACCTGGGTGTTTTGAAGCGCGGAGACAATTACCAGATCATGGACGGCTTGTTCAAAGATGGTATGGCTGCTGCCATCATCAACGGTCCTTGGGCCGTGAAAGATATCCGGGAAGCGGGTATCGATTACGGAATCGCTCCCATTCCTTCCATTGACGGCCATCCCGCAAAACCTTTCACGGGTATCCAGGGTTTCATGATCAATTCCAAGTCCCCCAACACCCTGTTCGCCATTGATTTCTTGGCCAATTTCATCAACACCAAGGAAGTCATGTACCAGATTTACCTTGCCGATCCTCGTATTCCCACCCGCTTGGACGTTCTGGAAATCGTGGAAGACGATCCCGATGTCGTGGCATTCTTCGAAAGCGCCTCCAAGGGGATCCCCATGCCCAATATTCCCGCGATGAATTCCGTGTGGAGTGCAGCTGCTGGGGCACTGACCCAAATCATCAACGACCAATTGACCCCCGAAGAAGCTTTGCAGGAAGCCGTGGCAAAGATTCGCTTGGCACTGGAACAGTAAGTCTTTCTTTCCAAGGGGATGGCATAGCCATCCCCATTTTTCTTTTCAGGGGGCGAAAGTAATGAAAGTTGCGGTTCTTTCCAAGTGGGTTTTCCTTTTGGTCGTCAACGTTCTGCTGCTGGCTGTTTCCATTTTTCTCTTTTCGTTCGGTTCGGAGGGGTTGGCGATTGTCACCCTCATGCTCTTGGCCCTGATCGATTTCGCGGTGATCAACCCCAAGGGCTACCCCTATCGCTACACGATCCCCGCCATGTTCTTCTTGCTGTTTCTCACGGTTTACCCCGTGTATTTCACGATCAAAACCGCCTTCACCAACTACGGAACGGGGCACCTGCTTTCCCGCGAACAAGTCGTGGAAGCTCTGTTGCAGGAGTATGTTTCCAAACCAGGTGTTGAACCTTTCTCGTACAGGGTTTTTATAAAAATGGAAGATTTCAAACCCACGGACAAATTCTTGCTCCTGTTTTCCCGAAACGGGGAATTGTACCTTTCCTCTCCACCCGTCGTGGAAACGAGGGATTCCAAGGGTAACGTGATGCGTGCGGTTGGCAACTACGAAAAGGTTGTGCAAGACCAATGTATCTTGGAAGGCGAAACGTACCGAATCATCCATTCTTTTAAGAATCCTGAAGAGCTACTGGCCATCGAAAGGGTGCGGGGAGCTGGCTCCGAGAAATTCACCTACTTCTTCTCCTTCGACGACCCCGCCACCCTTCCCAACCAACGCTTCTTCATTTCCAACATCTACTTGAACTACCTTTCGGGAGCGGAATGGCTCAATCCCCTCCTTCCCACGGTTCGTTTCGGAAGCCAGTACGGGTTTCGAAAGATCGTGGAAGCAGAACGAAAGTATCGACTGGACACGTTGACCGTCCCGGAAAATGGGGAAGTGGTGACGAAAACGGTTTTCATCAACACCGATACCGGAAACATGCTGGACGAACGCGATGGTTTCTTCTACGATCGAGACGCTTCCGGGAAACTGATCACCGTCGCGGGGTACACCAGTTTCGTCGGGCTCAAGAATTTCACGCAGATGCTCGGGGATCCACGGCTGAGTCGCCCCTTTCTGCGCATTTTCTGGTGGACCCTTACCTGGGCAACACTGAGCGTGTTGTTCTCCTTCACCATTGGGTTGGGGCTCGCGCTGATGCTGAACGAAAAGGGGTTAGCGGGGAAAACCTTCTACCGCACCTTGCTGATTCTCCCCTGGGCCATCCCTTCCTTCATTTCCGTACTGGTGTGGCGAAACGGATTCTTCAACGAAACGTACGGCATCATGAACAAGATCATCCTGGGACAGTGGTTCGGGATAGACCCGGTCCGCTGGCTGGGAGACCCCTTTTGGGCCAAGGCAGCTTGCTTGATCGTGAATACCTGGCTGGGTTTTCCCTACATGATGACGGTTTCCCTGGGCGCGTTGCAATCCATTCCCGCGGAGCTGTACGAGGCAGCTTCCATGGATGGTGCAGGACCCGTCCGCCGCTTTCGGAAGATTACCCTTCCCCTGTTGATGACGTCGGTTGCCCCTCTGTTGGTGGGGTCGTTTGCGTTTAACTTCAACAATTTCGTGGGAATTTACCTCCTGACCCAGGGGGGGCCGGAAATGCCCAATTCCATCACGAACGCCGGCTCCACCGATATCTTGATTTCGTACACGTACAAGCTGGCCTTCGAAGGATCGCGGGGGCAGAATTTCGGGTATGCGGCCGCGATTACCCTGTTTATCTTCTTAATGGTGGTGGGGATCAGCGCCATTAACTTCAAGATTTCCGGAACGTTCGAGGAGGTGAACCGATAATGATTCGGCGGAAACGGTACTGGCCGCACCATATCGCACTTGCAATCATCTTGGTGGTTGTGCTTTTCCCCCTTTTTTGGGTCGCCTCCACCTCCGTGCGCCGGGACAATGCGGCCTTTTCCAATAAGATCCTTGGAAACCGGTATACGTTGCAGAATTACGTGGACTTACTCTTCCCCGCCCAGAACCTCCCCGTTGTCTTCAACGACATGACCAATATCCTGAACCTTTCGGAGGGCTATGCGGAAAAAACCCAGCAACAGTTGGAGAAGAAGCTGGATAAGGATATCGCCCGCGTAAACCAACAACTGGATCGTTCCGAGGAATTCTTCGACGACATGGATACCCGGATCGACAAGATTTCTTCTTTCTTGGAGGACCAGAAAAGTACCGCGATGGCCGCATTCCTGGAGAGCAAGCCTTCCCAATCCCAGCTTCTTCTCCAAGTTTCGGAAGCCGCGCGGCAGAGATCACAGCAAAACCATTCTTCCGTGTACCGCAGCATGCTTTTGAGCTCCCTCGAAGGGGGAGAGGACTCCGAGAAGTTCCTTCCCCTTTTCCAGCAGGAATTCCCGGAACTGTACAACGCTTTCACCGCTGCGCAAACCCAGGTGCAGGTGTTCCTGGATTCTCTTGACCCCGCATGGAGCCAGTGGGAAACTACCCTGGCACAGGATCCAGAAGCCCTTACCCTGCTTCAACAAGCACGAGAACGCACCGAAGCACTGTTTGGGCAAATGGATTTCTCCTATTCCCGATGGTTCCGAGACGTGTCGGTCAAACTTTTGAATCCCATCGGAAACCGCGTGGATAGCCTTTTCGCGGAAACCATCCAGTCCAGCTGGGAGGAAATGGTCACGTTCTGCAAGGATACCGCCCGGGAAGTGGAATCGAGCTGGGAACAGTACACCAGCGCCGTGAGCGAGCAAAAGCAAACCCTTTCTGCCCAATCCCAAGGCGAATACTTGCAGCCGATCCAGGAATACGAGCAGTTGCAGAATTCCATTGCCTCCCTGCAAAATTCCCTCTTGCAAAAGCAGTTGGAAGCGGACGAGCTTCTCTCCCAGCAAAACACGAACGAAGAGCGGCTGGTATTCTTGACAAGTCAAATCCTTTCCAATGCTTCTTTTTTCAACGATACCCTTCCGCTTCTTTCCTCCATCGATACCACCGAACCCCAACCATCCACGGATCCTTTCTTCGCGGGGAAAGTGGAAACTGCCTTCTCCAACCTGCAAGGTATCCATGACTTCTTCGCGAAAAACCGCGGGACACTTCTTTCCATTTCTTCGGCACCGGAATTCTCGCGAAACATGGATTCCCTGCTCACTTCGCTGGAACAATGGCTTCCCAACAAGGATGCGGTTTTGGAGCACGGGGGAAATGCGGCGATTCGAGATACCATGGGTGTGCTTCTCGCCACCAACCAGTCCATCCTTTTGTCACTGGAGGACGTTCGGGAAACCATGGCAGTACTGGAGGAACAGCGCGCGCAAGTGGCCGGGGTCACGCAACAAAAGCAAGCCCTACAGGACCAACTATCCAGCGCCACTTCCCGGCTCCCCGAACTGGAGCAACAATGGGTAGCCGCCCGCGCATCGGAGGAGTTCGCTTCCCTTTCCCTGGGGGTATTCTTGCTTTCGCAGCAACTGTTGGAGATCACCACGTTCCCGCAAGCCGCTTCGTGGGTCAACACGTACCAGGATTTCCTGGACGACCATGCTTTGCGAGCCCAGGAGATGAACCTCTCCTTTTCGCCCTCCTGCAACGATGTACTCCTGGCATGGGACTTGCATTCTTTCGTGGAGTCCTACACTTTGCAAAAGGCAAATATCAAGGAGCGAGTGGGGTTGATTCGGAGTAAGTTGGCCGCTTTTGACCAGCGCAAAGGGGTTTACCTTTCCCTGAAGCTTTCCGGGGCCACTATTCAAGCGCTGGAACTTTCGGAGATCCAAGACCTGTATTCCAGTGGGTACGAGTCGTATTCCGCCGTACTGAACCGCATTGCGCGTAAGGCAAACGACTTCTCCCAAATGGAGGAGTTTGGCTCCATCCGTTCTTCGTTACGCTTCATCGACAAGCAGCTCTTCTACTTCCTGCAAATGTGGGAGAAGAAGCCCGAGCAAAAATTCCTGATGTGGCTGGTGAACAGCGTCCTGGTCGCCGGGATCTCGGCTGCCGCAACGGTCATCGTGTGTGCCCTTGGCGCCTATCCCTTTAGCCGTATGCGTTTCCCCGGAAGGCGAAACGGGCTACTATTCCTGCTCTTGATCCAGATGTTCCCCACCGTGATGGGCATGATCGCCCTGTATACCTTGCTCCAAATCATGGGGAAATACATCCCGGGAATGGGATTGGACACGTTGGGTGGGCTAATTTTCGTGTACATGGGGCAAGTGGCGTTCAACATGTGGCTTCTGAAGGGATACTTCGACACCATCCCCGACTCCATGGAAGAATCCGCCATGATCGACGGTGCAACCCGTTTCCAGACGTTCTGGAGGATCGTTCTCCCCCTTGCGCGCCCCATCCTGGCGGTCATTTTCATCTTGGTGTTCTTCGGCACCTACAGCGAGTTCGTGCTTGCCCGGATTATCTTGCAAAGGCCAGACAACTACACGTACGCGGTGGGGTTACAGTCCTTCTCCAACGGTCCCTACCAAATGGAATGGGGTTTGTTTACCGCCGCTGCGCTCCTGGGAGCCATTCCCATGTTAATCGTCTTCCTGAGCATGCAACGCCACCTGGTAGGCGGTTTGACAACCGGCGCTGTGAAGGGCTAACCCCCAAGAAAGAAGCCCGCGGGCAAATGGCGGGCTTCTTTTTTTTTCCACAAACGGGGCTATGTGCTACAGCTTTTTCACTTCACGGGTCACCACTACGTCTTCACCCGATTGGAAGACGTTTTCCAGCACCTTGGTACCAATGGAAACCGGAGCAGAAATTTCCAGGGGTACAAGCAGCTGGACCAGGTCACGGATACGATCCTTGGGAATGGGGCCCGTTGTTTTCACCGAGGCGAGGGGCCATTCTCCGCCCAAGACTTTCACATTGGACGTCACGACCCTTCGCGGGTCACGGATTTCGTGTTCCGCATAGGTTACTCCCCGTGGGCAACGGTTTCCGGAAACCGCGATTTCTTTCCCATCCTCGGAGTACGAAACCGCTAACGTGCAACCCAGTGGGCAAGATATGCAGACCATTTTCTTGCTTTTCATGCTTCCACCTCTTCCAAGGAAATCGTGAGTTCCTTCCAACCCATCTGCTGGATCTTCTCCAGGTGCCCCTGCGTCACCTTGACTTCGAGCATTTCACTGGGGCGAATGCCCATGTGCACACGCGACAAAAGGCCGGGGCCCAGCTCGATCCTTCCCTTTTCCATGACCTTTCGCGAACGCAGGAAAATCGTGAAGGGATTTCCACCGGCACACACTTTCCCCGGGGTCATGGCACCCACATTCTTTCCGCGTTTGAGGGGTATGGCGCTTTGTGCCAGTCTCCCCCCCTTGATGATTGTCGCCGCCATTTGGCCCGCGAACTTGGCATCCAGCGTCACGAAATCCACGAGATCATACACCGTCACGTTGTTTCCGGCGGCAAAAATCCAGGGATTGGAGGTTCGCATCATGCTGTCCACCCGCACTCCCCGGTTGATGGCATCCACTTCGCAAAAATCTTCGATCAATTCGTTCTGGGGGAGCAACCCTACGGATAGAATCAAGGTGTCTACCTCGATGGTCTTGCGGGTTCCCGGAAGCACCTTGCCGGTTCCCGGGTCGAAACGGGCAAGGGTTATGGCGTTCAAGCGTTCCTTTCCATGCACTTCCACGACGCTCGTGGAGAGGTACAGGGGGATATCGAAATCGTCGAGACACTGGCTGATGTTTCGGGCCAACCCTCCGGGGAAAGGCATCAGCTCCGCTACACCCAGCACTTCCATCCCCTCAAGCGTGAGCCTTCGGGCCATGATCAACCCGATGTCTCCCGAGCCAAGGATGAAGGCCTTCTTTCCGGGAAGCCGGTTTTGCAGGTTCACGAAACGTTGGGCCACCCCCGCCGTGAAAATGCCCGAGGGTCGCGTTCCAGGAATCCGGAGATTTGCGAAAGATCTCTCCCTTGCGCCGGTGGTCATGATCAGCGCGTTGGGTTTGTAGCAGGTTGCACCCGAAGCCCCGATGGTGATGACTTCTTTTTTCTGGGGGTCCACCTTCAGTACGAAACGGTCCGGATGCACGTCGATGCCACGATCCGCCATCTGTTTCTGGAAAAGGTGGGCGTACTCGGGTCCGGTAAGCTCTTCTTTGAACACGTGGAGGCCAAAACCGTTATGGATACACTGGTTCAGAACCCCCCCCGTGCTGGCTTCCCGCTCCACGAGGACGGTCTTGCACCCGCGTTCGGCGCATTCCACGGCGGCAGCCATTCCGGCTGCACCTCCGCCAATCACCAAGGAATCCAGTTCCAGCGTTCTCATGATCGCACCTTCTTTCCCAGCAGAGTGGAGGCTCCCGAACGATAGCGCACCTCGTCTTCGGGCAAACGTAGTTCGCGTGCCAGTATTTCCACGATGCGGGGAAGGCAAAACCCCCCCTGGCACCTTCCAAAAGACGCCCGGGTTCGGAATTTCACTCCATCGATCGTAGTGGCTCCCCTTTCGATGGCTTCCAGGATTTCTCCCTCGGTGATCTCGTTGCACACGCAGATCATCTTGCCAAATCGCGGGTCTTGCCGCACCTTTTTCTCCCATTCTTCCGGCCCAAGCTCGGACACCTTGGCGTAAGGTCTGATAAAAGGATCGAAAAAGATTTTCCGTTGCAGCGGGAATCCCGCTTGCTCGATGACGAGGTCTTCCACCACGTACCGGGCAATGGCTGGGGCTGAAGTGAGCGCGGGAGAGCGCATGGCCGCAGCGTTGAAAAACCCTTCCACGGGGGTTTTTTCCAGCACGAAGTCTTTTTGGGGGCTTTCGGGGCGAAGACCGGAAAATGTTTTCACGGTCTTGGAAAGGTCGATGCCGTTCACCATTCGGATCGTATGGTCGAAGATCTGGGCGAACCCTTCGGATGTGGTGGAAGTGTCTTCTTTTCGATCGGGGTCCATGTCTTGGGCAGTGGGACCCAGCAGCGTTCCCCCATCAACCGTGGGCAACACGAGTATTCCCTTCGACACCTTGTCTGGCACGGGAAACAAGATGGTTTGCACCAACGGGGCTGGTTTCTTGTCGAGAAGGATGTATTCACCTTTTCGCGGGTACAGTTCGGGGCAGGGGGCACCCGCCATGCGCGAGATCTCGTCGGAGAAAAGTCCCGCCGCGTTTACCACGATGTCGCACGGATACGTTGCACTGGGGGTCTGCACCGACACCACTTTCCTCTTTCCCTGTTCTTCCACCGTTTGGACTCCGTTCACTTCTTCTCCCAAGCGCAACTGCAATCCATTCTTTTTGGCACTTTCCACCGCGGTGATGGCAACCATCCATGGTTCGGTTATTCCGGCTTGTGGGCAGAAGAATCCTGCCTCCACGTCCGGTCGAACGTTGGGTTCTCGCGCCAACACTTGTTCCCGCGAATGGATGGCACAGCCTTCGACCCCGTTTTCCCGGGCTTTTTGCATGAGTTCGTCCAAAACCGGGAGTTCGCTGGGGCGGAATGCCAGCACGTAGGAGCCGGTACGTTTCAGGTCAAAGTGTAGTTCGCTCTGCAGCTGGTCGTACATCTGGTTCCCGGGAAAACAGAAACGTGCGCGGACCGAACCCGGGGGATCGTCGTACCCCCCATGCAAAATCGCAGAATTGGCCTTGGAAACACCCCAACCCACATCCAATTCCTTTTCGATCAGGGTTAGTTCGCACTCGTAGCGCGAAAATTCTCTCGCGATGAGAGCTCCGATCACCCCACCGCCAACCACAACCACGTTCAACTTTCTCTCCATCCGTACCCTCCTTCATGCAAAACGCCGCAACCGATTCCACGGTTGCGGCGCGCTCTATTCTCTGCCACAGGTTCTATTCAGTTATGGTTCGAATTCGGGGAAAATCAGTCGCGGGTGAACGGCAGCAGTGCCATTTGCCGGGCTCGCTTGATGGCAGCCTTGATCAACCTCTGGTGCTTGGCGCAATTCCCATTGATGCGCTTGGGCATGATCTTTCCCTTGTCGCTCATGTACTCTTTCAAGAAGTTCACATCTTTGTAGTCCACGTAGTCCTGCTTCTTGGAGCACAGCTGGCACTTTTTTATTTTTCTTCTGCGGAATTTCCTCTTGTCAGTTGGTCTTGGCATTACATTTCTCCTCCCTGTTCGCGGTAAAAAAAGAACTCGCGCTGCTTAAAAAGGTACTTCGTCATCATCGGATGTCATCGGACCGTCCATCACGTCAACCTGGTTGTCCTCGTACGCGTTCTCCTCGTTCTTTCCCGGGGTGTCGAAACTCTCCTTGGAGTACGGCTCTTGCGAGGTCTCTTCCGGGTAGGAATGCGAGGCTGTTTGCGCAGAGGCTTTCGTTTCCATGAAACGCACCTGGTCGGCGACGACATCGGTGAAGAACTTGTCGGTCCCGTCTTGGGTTTTGAAACGGCTAATCTGCAGTCGCCCCTCCACGAGCACCAACCGTCCCTGGGAAAGGTACGATTTCACGAAGTCTGCGGTTTTTCCAAAAGTGGTGATGGGGATAAAATCCGTGACGGGTTCACTTCCTTTTTGCGACGAAAAAACGGGCCGATCAACCGCAAGCCGAAACGTGGCAATATGGGTGCCAGAAGTGGAGTACTTTTCTTCCGGATTTCGGGTTAACCTCCCAACGAGTACGACCCGGTTGTACGAGATACTCATTGCTTGGCCTCATCCTCCACTTCAAACTCGGGTTCCAGCTCTTCCGGTGGGATGGCTTGTTCGATTTCCACTTCCTCCACCACTTCCACGGAATCCTTTCCGCGGTTCTTCAAAAGCTGCTTGCGTTCTTCCTTCTCCATGTCGAACCTTCTCACGATCTGGAAGCGGATGAGCTCGGGGGTAACCTGGAACAAGGTGCGCAAATCGTCCAGTTTTTCCCCTCCGCTGCGAAAAAGGATGACGCTGTAATCTCCCTCGTTGAGCTTGGACTTGGGAAGCTTGTACGCCAACTTGCGAATACCCCAACGGTCGACCTTTTCAATCGTGCCGCGCACGCGTTCCACGATGTTGTTCTGTACCTTTTCCACCGCTTTTTCCCGTTCTTCCTCAGGGATTCGTGGATCAACGATGAACATGATTTCGTAAATTCTCAACTCAAAACCTCCTACGGACAAAGTCATTCTCTTGGTTTCCTCTTTGGTCAAAGGAAACAGGATGTGGATTCAAAAACGGCCTATTATAACACAAATCATGGGGAATTGACACTGCTACCCGTTTTTTTCCACGGGAGCATCCAATTCCAGCAAAATGGGGCAATGGTCCGATCCTTGGATTTCGGGGAAAATGGAAGCGGATTTCACGTGCGTTCGCAGTGATTCACTCGCGAAAAAGTAATCGATCCTCCAGCCCACGTTTCTTTCCCGGGCACGGGTTTTGAGATCCCACCAGGTGTACTGCCCGCCCTCTTGGCAAAACAGGCGAAACGTGTCCACGAAACCCGCCTGCACGAATTGATCCATCCACTGGCGCTCTTCCGGCAAGAAACCGGAGGTTTTCTCGTTTTCCTTGGGTCTGGCAAGGTCAATTTCCTGGTGGGCGGTATTGAAATCTCCGCATACCACCACCCCCAATCCCGCGGTGACGTCGCCACGGGCTTTTTCCAAGAACTTGTCGTAGAAGCCCATCTTGAACTGCAAGCGTTCCTTGGACGCCTTTCCGTTCGGGAAATACACGTTGTACAACACCCATTGCCCGAAGTCAATGCGCTGCAGCCTGCCTTCACCTTCGTAGGAATCGTGCCCAATACCGCTCTGCAATTCCGGAACGTTTCTCCGAAAGAAGGTGGCTACGCCGGAATACCCCTTTCTCTGTGCGGAATGAAAGGAAGAAACGTACCCGTTTGGAGAAAGGATTTCCCCGGAGAGTTGCTCGGTATGGGCTTTGGTTTCTTGTAGGCAAACCACGTCGAAGCCTTGGGAAAACAGCCATTCAAACGCCCCTTTTTTGAACGCTGCCCGGATGCCATTTACGTTCCACGAAAGAATTTTCATTTTCCTCTCCTCCTTTTTTTTGCATTATACCACCACCTCCGAAATGGGGGGTACGCGGTCCAAAATCGCCCCGAAGCATTGCCCGCTCTCATTTGGCAGGGTGGCAAAGTGTTTCGCCGAAGGAACTGGAATAATCTTCCTCATCTTGCGTCTGAAGTTTCACGATAACTAATGGAGGTGAAGACAGTCACATGAAAAAGATTCTCGTTCTCTCAGTGTTGTTGCCATTATTTTTCCTGGTGGGATTTGCTTACGTCAACGCGGATTACCAGAGCCCGATCACGGCAGTTGTAAAGGCAACGGCGGATGCTGTTGTTAAAATAGATGTCGAACGGACTGGAACCGTGGTAAGCGATCCTTTCTTCGATGAGTTCTTCCGGCGGTTCTTCGGAGAGGATCTGGACAATTTCGGCTACAATCGGAAGGAATCATCCGTTGGGTCCGGTTTCGTGTTCGACGAAAAAGGGCACATTTTGACGAATTTCCACGTGGTGGAAAATGCAGACTCCATCCGCGTCACTTTGCTCGACGGTACGGTGTACGACGCGGAGTACATCGGTGGGGATGCGGAAATGGACATCGCGGTCATTCAAGTGACGAATGGCGATGTGAGTAACCTGCCAAGGCTTTCTTTCGGCGATTCGGATTCGCTGCAAATTGGCGAATGGGCCATTGCGATTGGCAACCCGCTTGGCTTCCAGCATACCGTAACGGCTGGCGTGATCAGTGCTTTGGAAAGGCGTATTCCGAAACCGGATGGTGATGGGTATTACAACAACCTCATCCAAACAGATGCCGCTATCAACCCCGGCAACAGCGGAGGGCCGTTGTTGGACATCCATGGTGAAGTCATTGGGATCAACACAGCCCTTGTCAATCCCATGGAAGGAGTGAACCTGGGTTTTGCGATCCCCGTGAACATCGTGAAATCGTTCTTGGATGAAATCATTCGTTTCGGAAAAATCCAAAAAGCCTACCTTGGGGTAACCATCATGGCTATCGACGAGGATACCCAGAAAGCGCTGGGATTAAGCTCGCAAAAAGGAGCTCTCATCGTGGAAGTGGCCCCGGATTCTCCCGCCCAAAAGGTCGGACTCAAGCCACAAGATATCATCCTGGAAATCAACGGGAACATCGTGGAGAACCACAGTCACCTTTCGGGTTTGATTCGCAGTTTTTCTCCCGGTGCCATCGTTTCCTTGAAGGTAGACCGAGACGGGCAGATCCTGAATATCCAAGTTTCCCTGGGTACTTTGGAGGAGGAGGAGCAAACTGCAACGGTGCAAGAGCAAGCTCCACCACTTCCCGATACCTCCTTGGTTTATTTGGACATTTTGGGCTTTTCGGTAAACGAGTTGGATGAAGCGCAACGGCAACAGTGGGGGATTCCCGCATCTGTGAATGGCGTTGTGATTTCCGAAGTCCAGGAGGGAAGCGTTCCGGAGAAAATGGGCATTGAACCGGGTGCTGTTTTGATCAGCATCAACCGCCAATCGGTAACCACGGTAGCCAAGTTGCAATCCATCGTCGACAACTTGCAAGAGGGAGATTCGGTTGCCTTGTACCTGTTCATTCCCAACCAGGGATATTTCATGGCTTCTTTCCCATTGTAACAACCACTCGGCCCGGGGAATCCCCGGGCCAACTCATTTTGAGGAGGAAAGATTATGAAAAGAAGGTTCGTTTTCTTGCTGTTGAGTGCTCTTCTCGTTTTCTCCGTGTTTGCGGCAAACGGGGAACTGGAACCCCGGAAGATCATCATTGTCCCCGAAGAACCCGCTTCTTTCGAGGTATACATTGACCTGAACAAACCCCAAGGTTCCGTGTACCAACCCGGCGAAATCATTTCCATGACCGTTCGTACCACAAGGGATGCCTACGTGGTCATATACGATACCGATCCCACGGGAAGTACGTACGTGCTTTTTCCCAACCAGTACCAACCGGATAATTTCGTGCGGGCAAATCAACCCGTAAAAATCCCCTATGGCTACAAGATGAAGGTGGGAGAGGATCGCGGGAAGGAGTACTTGCAAGTGGTTGCCAGTACGCAGCAGTTTACCGCCTACGATTCCTGGTCGCGCGGCTTCTCCACCAATCCCTACCCCTTTGTCACCAGTAATTCCGAAATGGAACTCAAGCCCTATATTCAACGTATCATCATCGAACCAGGAGATTCCCAACCCCAGTGGACCAGCACGATGACCTTCTTCTACGTGGGTATGCAACCTCCGACGAATGGCACCGTGGAGTTTGTGACCAATCCATCCGGTGCCCAGGTGATGATCGATGGCAACTGGACTGGCCAGACCACACCTTTCAAGACGGTGTTAACCGCAGGAAACCACTTCGTGCGTTTCTACAAGAGTGGATACCAAGCCGTTGAGAAGGATTTTTACCTCTCACCGGGTAGTTACATCCAAGTCACCGGGCAGCTGCAGCCCTTGGTGCAGTACGCCAATGCCACCATTTACTCCAGCCCTTCGGGTGCCACGGTACTCTTGGACGGTGTGCAGCAGGGAGTAACCCCGCTTACCATTCAAAGTATCGTGCCCGGGTACCACACCATTCGTATCCAAAAAGACGGGTACCAGCCAAAAGAGCAATCGGTACAATTTGCTCCCGGCGAAAGCAAAACCATCAACGCAGCCTTGAACCCCTTAGTCATCAACGGAACGCTGCAGGTGTTCGTGCAACCCGCCGACTCCCAAATTTTGCTGGATGGCATCAACTACGGAACGGCCAACGGGCAGATGACCCTTGTGGTGCAACCCGGGAACCATACCTTGCAAGTGCAGAAGAACGGATACGCGCAGTTCTCCCAGGATTTCTACGTGCAATCCGGGGAAGCCAAGGTTTTCAACGTCACGCTGCAACCTCTGGCAGGCAAATTTTCCGTGCGTTCCAGCCCCTCGGGTGCCGACATTTTCATCAACGGCAGTTCCACGGGGGAGACCACCTCGGAAACGTTCGAAATGAGTCCAGGGGTCTACCAACTCACCCTGAAAAAATCGGGGTACCAGGACTGGACCACCACGGTGACCGTGCAATCCGGAGACAATCCCACCATCGAGGCCCAGTTACAACCCCTCATCGGGCAAGTCTTTATCACGCCAAACGTGTACGTACAACTCTACGTGGACGGCGAACGAAAGACCTCGATCTCTTCCATGAAAACCTATACCCTGGACCTCTCTCCGGGGATGCATGAAATCGTTCTCCTGGGGGAAGGCTATTTCGCCTACGTTTCCCGCATCTACGTGGAAGCCGGCAAGTCGTACTCCATGAACGCCACCTTGGAACCCATTTCCTGATTTCCAGGCTCTTTTGTGGAAAAGGGAAGAGTGTACCGCCTCTTCCCTTTTTTTTGCATGGTATAATCCAGGCAAATCGAAAAATGGAGGGAAAACTCGTGAAAAACAAGATACATTCGCTTTCGTTTTTTCTGGTTCTTCTCGTTTTGGGCTCCACTCTTTTGGGAGCCATTTCCATTGGCGCATTGGATTCCCTAACCGACTACGCGCAAGTTGTCATCGAGGGAGTCGTAACCGTCGTCCCTGGCCCATTTGAGAGGAACATTTTCGTTCTTCAAGATGCTACCGGTGGCATCAACGTGTACGGGCAGGGAGTGGATTTTTCCGATTTCCAGCTGGAACGGGGCGATACCGTGCGCGTGAAAGGGTACGTGTACACCCACCGGCAGAACCGGGAGGTGGTGGTGGAAACACCGCAACAGGTGGAGAAGCTGGAAATAAAATCTCCTCTTCCAGAGCCCCTTTGGCTCTCCCTTTCGGAGCTTTCGCTTCCCCATTTGCAAGGAATGCTGGTGCAGGTACACGGCAAGTTCTCTCGGGTGAATCCCCCGTACTTTTACATGGAAGACGAGTCGGGTGAAGGGCTTGTCTACATACGGGAGAACACGGGGATTTTCTTGAACGTTTCCGAGGGGATCCCCGCAACGGTCACGGGTGTGATTGGCCAGTACAACAACCTTGTGGAACTATGGCCCCGTTCTATGGAGGACTTGGTTCTCCCCGATGTGAACCCTCCGACACTGGAACGGGCACGTTTCTTGCCTCCAACCACACTGGCGATTCGATTCAGTGAACCGGTGGATCCCACGTCCATCGTCTCGGGAAAAAGCATCGTGGTGCGTGGCGGCGAAATCAGCCAGATCCATTTTCTTTCCGATAGGACGCTCCAAGTTTTGCTGGAGGATACCCCCGTTTCCCCGCTTACCCTTTTTGTACGTGGCGTGCAGGATTTCTCCGGGAACGTGAGCTTGCTGCGAAAAATGGAAGTTCCCCTTGTTTCGCCAGTAACGGTGCTTTTCGACGAATCCCACGGGCAAACCGCCGGCAACGCGGATTGGACCATAACAGGGGGGTTTTCCGATTTCGCGGATGCCCTTTCCCAGGAAGGTTTTGAGGTTCTGCCAAGTGTGGGCAGCTTTTCGGAAGACCTTCTTCTCTTCTGCGACGTGCTGGTGCTTTCGGAGCCAAACCGCCCCTACGATCCCCAGGAAATCGCGCAAATCCTTGCTTTCCTCGGTGAGGACGGCAAAGGCGTCTTTTTCATTGCCGACCACGGGGGAGCGGATCGAAACGGCAACGGTTGGGACGCGGTGCGGATTTTCAACGTGTTTGCCGGACCGGAGATCGGTTTTTCCTTTACCGGCGACGACATGGAAGCCCCGGATGTCCCTGGGCCAGTGCATGCTCCCTTTGGAAACGACGTGCAGCGTGTGGGGCTTTGGAATGGAAGCTCCATCCAAATACAAAGCGGCGTGGAAAATGTCCACACCGCCTTATCTTTCGAGGGAAAACCATACATCGTGTATGGCAACCTTTCGGATGGGCGTTTCGCCGCCATTGGTGACAGTTCCCCCTTCGATGACGGAACCGGGGCCGCGGGAAACCAACTGTACAACGGCTGGTTCCTGTACGACAATGCCCGTTTGGGGGTGCAAGTCGTGCGTTGGCTGGCGGGGATACCCAATCCGTAATGCCGTAGGCCCGTGACGTTCCTTGGTCGGGTTTCCTACTGCAGAACGGCGGGAACGATGTTCACCTGAACGTCGGAGACCCAAAGTTCGGCCCGGTTGTTAGAACCGGAACAGAGCGCGGTTAGTCCCACCTTGATGTATTGCACGCCAGACGTTACGTCGGGGTAGAATACCACGGATAGCGGCTGCAGTGTATTTAGTGTTCCCTCCTCCAAGTACGTGATGACCTCGTTGTCGTAGCGGTAGGGAGACAGGGAAAGGGGATAGCGAGAGGTGGTCCACAGTTGTGCCTTGCCGTAATCCGGGCGGGGAAAGGAATTTTGCGCCACAGGCTCCTTGAACAGCTGGACCACAAGGCCAGCGGCGGAGAAATTCTGGTTGGGTGCACTACCATCGTCGAACAGGTTGGCCTGGATATTCGCACTCACCAGGATCGCTTTTCCTTCAAGGCCCCCGGGCACAGCGATGATCCTCTCTGCTTCCATCATGTCGGGACCTTGCAGGCTCAAGTGCAAGTAGCGGTTTCCCCCGGAGTTCTCGTAGTCCCAGTTTGCCTGGCTTCCTTTGCGGTAAAAGGTCCAGTGGTCCAACGAGTCGGAGAAATCCTGGGAAAAAACCGCCATTCCCGGCACCGGGGCAAACTGGGCCAGGAGGGCTTGGAGTTCCACGAGGAATTCGGGGCATGCCATTCGGATGTGCGCCTCCTGGTACAAGGCCATGAATTTTTGGTAGAGGTCCACTTCCAGCACGCACCCGGTGGTGGGAACCACCAGGCACCACTGTTTTTGTTTTCCCAGGTTCAGCCCCAAGAGACTTGTGACCAATACAAGAAGCACGAGTCCGGTTAACAGGAATCGTTTCATGGATAATCCTCCTTTTTTGCATGTTTGGATTCATTATAGCAAATGCGGGCCCCCTGGCGGAAGCAAGGGGGAATTTCGTCAGACATTGGGAGGTTCACATGGTTGCGGAACACGAGAAATGGACAGCATGGCTCAACACTCTTCCCCTCGACCCTCGGGTGACCTTTTGCCACCTGTGGCTCAAATCGGAGGGGACTGGCTTTTCCTTCACGGGAGAGGTGGATTCCCGTCAAACATTGTCCCTGGTAGCGCAGCTTTTTTCCCGCGATTTCCCGCAAGCAAATGCACGGGTTTCGTGGAACGTTTCCCTTCTTCCCCCGCAAAACCGCGGGGATGTTCTTTTTGCCATGGTTCGGGTTCCGGTTTGCGACATGCGACAAGATCCGCGCTTCCGGAGCGAGCGCACCAACCAACTGCTTTTTGGGGAGTGGGTGCGGCTGTTGCGCGTGGACAAGAACCCCTACCTGCTCGTGCAATCGGAGAAAACCCGTTACATTGGGTACGTGCACCGCTCGACCCTGGATTTTTGTTCCGAAAAGCAGAAGCAGCAAATGAACCAGCTTCCCCTTTTCCACGTATGCTCGCGCTTTGCGTTCTTGGAATCGGGCGGGGCAAACCAGGAGGATCTGGGATGGTGCCCTATGGGTGCGGACTTCCCGGTCGATATTGTTCCGGATAAAGGCAAGTGCCGGGTTGTGTTACCTTCGCAAAGCTTTTGGGTGAACAAAGACGAGGTGCAAGAGAAAAGAGCCTTTGATCGCGGAATGTTGCGCGCACAATTGCACGCGTACGTGCGAAATTTCCTTCGCGTGCCTTACCTGTGGGGAGGAAATTCCCTTTTTGGAACGGATTGTTCCGGCTTTGCGGGCCGGATGTACGATTTCTTCGGGCGAACCATCCCCCGGGACGCGGACATGCAACAGGCAGCATGTGAAGCCGTGCCCTTCGAAAAACTGCAACCGGGGGATTTGGTCTTCTTCCCTGGCCACGTGGGGGTGTACGTTGCAGACGGCTGGATCGTGCACGCCAACGTAACCCTGGGTGGGGTCACCTGGTCCCAAATCCAGAACCCCCAAACCGGGTACGACCAGAAACTGCGGGAAGATATGACAGGGTGTGGTCGGTTTTAGCACTTCGAGAAAGACAGAGGGCCGCTTTTTCAAGCGGCCCTCAAAAAAAAGACCCCGGGCGATACCTACTCTCACATGGGGTCACCCCCATACTACCA